>F144_Wood_Sandpiper__coassemble_6_pt1 | contig 67642 bp, 67 predicted proteins | sample F144_Wood_Sandpiper__metabat2_low_PE_003 | metagenome-assembled genome bin F144_Wood_Sandpiper
CGAAGTAACTATGATTATTACCTAAACTATTAAGTCTTGTAAAGTATACATTTATAGATTATTTTTCATTTTGGGACATTTATAAAATCTAACTCCGTTAGTTAATTGGAAATACCCTTGTACGTTCTACAAAAAAACAAAAGAAAAGAGGAAAGAAAATGACGATTAAAAAATTACTAAGACATGCATTATCTCTATCTTTAGCTGTTACGCTGTTTCCAACTAGCGTAGATTTGAAAGCTTTAGATTTACCTTCTGTTATTAATGCAGCTGGAACTGTTGAAATTGTGGAGGGCGAATCTGGAGAACCCATTATTTTGCTTCATGGAACCCCTGTTATTATACAGAAATCACGCTATTCAGCTGATACTAATATCATTATTGATGCTAATAAAAATGGAAAAGTTGACAGTGGGGAAGTGCCAATTAATTTGAAACAACTTGCCAATAGTGCAGGAATTAGCGGTAATACGAGCATGGGCTTTGATTTAGCGGATGTAACTATTTATGGTATTGGTGGATTTGGAGATTCTTATTACACAGAACATACAGGGGATGTTTTAATTACATATAAAGGTGGCGACTTAGGAGGAGTTATTGGTTCAACAGGTGAAGTGGATCAAACAGGTGACTTTGTTTTTAATGCTAGCGAACCTAATGCTTTTGATACGACAACTATTAAGAAAATTGAGGGATCAGGTCCAGGAATTTGGAATGGAGATGTTTCTCTAATCTTTGATTGCCAGGAATTATTTGTTGAAGAAGTTTATGGAGGTTCTAAAAACGACACTTCTGTAATTAACGGTGATGTTTCAATCATAGGAACTAACCATGTGATAATCTCTTTTGGAGATATTTATAATCCTGGAAATGGTGGAATTTTAGTTGGAGGAACAGATACTACAATTAATGGTAGCTTTAACATAGAATTTGATGATTGGGGTGGAGACGTAACGAATTACGGAGTCATTGACGCTTGGGATGCAACAGTCACTGAAAGTATTGAATATAACTTAGGAACAGTTGATTTCTATGAAATTATTAGGACTAATGAAGATACGCCTGTAACAAGTATTGTCGCAAATTCGATTACTCATTCGGGTGATGGACGAGTATACTTAGGAGAAGGTGAATTTATTGAATCATGCGATAGATCTGTTATTGAAAGCAGTAGATATGGAATTCCGATTGATCCTGAAGATAAGTCATTGGGAACTGTTGTTGTGAAAGCAGGAGGAACTACTATTTTTAAAGATCCTGCAAAATTCTTGAATACATATTTAGGAGATAACAAAGGTTTTGAATTAAACAGTAATAATGAAATTGTTATTGGTAGAGCAAGTAGTGATGTAATGTTAATTACGTTCGATACAGGAACGTCTGATGTTTTAGGACCATTGTTAGTGATAAAAGGTGATACAACTGTATTGCCTACAATTACGCGTAATGGATATACATTTACTGGGTGGAGTGATGGAAGAACAACTTATCCTGCTGGTGCTAATTATACTATACCTGCAAGTGATATTACATTAAACGCAGTTTGGGAATTGAATTATGTAGAACCAACACCGACGCCAACACCATCTAAGGGTACTGGTTTTGTTGATAAAAAAGGTGATACTTACTTTTATGTAAAAGGAAAACAAGTGAAAGATGGATTTGTTGTAGTTGATAAGAACAAAAAATTCGTTGAATTACTTGCACCTCAAAAACTAGCTGAATTAGCAGATAAAGAATATGCTGCTTACTTCACAAAACCAGATGGTATTGTTGCGAAAGCCGAATGGATTATATTGGATATTGATGGAAATTTGGTTGATACTTTACCAATCGGTGAATTTAATAAAAAATATGGTAAAGAGTATAAAGTATATATGGCTGATCAAACAGGTAAATTATTAAGAAACTGGTTCGATATCGAAGGAAACTGGTATTACTTTAATGATGATTTTTCAGCAAAACGTCAATTTTGGCTAGCGAGTGGAAAAAACTGGTTCTTATTTAGTAACTACTCAATTCTTACTAATGAGTGGTCTGCCACTACAAACGGCAGATGGTACTTCTTTGATACAGAAGGAAAAATGGTTAGAAATACATGGGTTGATGGATGTTGGATTAATGGTGATGGTATTTACTGGAGCCCAACTTATTCTGACCCAAATTATGTTGCAAATTATAAAGAATAATTTAATATAAATTTTCAATTGAATAAAATTTAAATTAAAATTCATCATACCAAAAGGATCACTCTATAGTAGACAACGCAAATAAATTGAAACGTTGAAAATGAAAGGAGTGATCTTTTCTTATGGTAAATAGGTATGGTAAGGAGTGAAGCGAAATATTAGTATTATGTCCAATCCATTTCAATAATTATTAATTCGTTAATTCTGAGAATTCAGCATGAATTACTTTTGCTAATGAAAGAGGATTTAGTTCAATCTGAATCCCTATTTTACCTCCACTGAAGAGGATTAAATCATTCTCTAAAGCTGATTCATCAATGATTGTCTTATACTGTTTTTTCATAGCTATAGGAGAACAACCTCCACGAACATAGCCACTAATAGCAGTAATTTCGTTAACATGAATCATTTCGATGCTTTTCTCGTTGACACTTTTAGCGCATAGTTTCAGGTTTAATTCTTTATCAACGGGTACCATAAAAACATAGTACTCCTTCGTTGGTGTATGAGTGATTAGGGTCTTAAATACCATTTTACTTTCTCTATTACATTTTTGAGCGACACGAGCTCCATCAATAAACCCATCATCAGTATCATAAGTTAATACATTGTATTCGATTTTTGCTTTATCTAAGACTCGCATTGCATTTGTTTTGTTTATTTTCATACTTTCACCTTCTTTTAATATTATAAGACAGATATGAATTGAATAAAAGAAAAGGTTGATTAATATGTAAAAATTTCATATAATTAACAGGATTTGATTATTAAGTATAATAAATAAATATCATTGACAAACAAAGTCAATTAAGGAGTTATTATGAACATTGTCTTATTATTAGTAGGTTTTCTCTTATTAATTAAAGGAGCCGATTCATTTGTTGATGGAGCAAGTTCAATTGCTAATCATTTACGAATACCAGCCATTGTAGTAGGTTTAACGATTGTTGCCTTTGGTACAAGCGCCCCAGAAGCAGCCGTAAGTATAACAGCAGGATTAAATGGCTCTAATGATATTGCGTTAGGTAACGTCATTGGATCAAATATCTTTAATTTATTAGTTGTTATTGGTTGTGTTGCTTTAATGAAAAAGATTGAAGTAAAAGAAAGTATGATTAAAGCAGAATATCCATTTATGATATTCGCAGGGGTATTAATGACTATTTTCTGTTTATCGGATTTAATGATAACTCGTATAGAAGGAATGATTCTCTTTACTTTCATCGTCTTGTTTGTTGCTTATACAGTGACACAAGCCATTAAAGGTAGAAAAAATATTGAAGTTGAAGAACCAAAATATTCTGTAATGATTAGTATCATCCGTTCCATATTCGGTTTAGCAATGATTATTCTTGGTGGTCAATGGGTCGTAAATTCTGCTAGTTCTATAGCATTAAGCATGGGACTTAGTGAAGCTCTTGTTGGTTTAACAATTGTTTCAATAGGAACATCACTACCAGAACTCGTTACATCGATTGTCGCAACTCGTAAAGGTCAATCAGACATTGCAATAGGAAATGTTGTAGGTTCAAACATCTTCAATATTCTATTTATCCTTGGTGCATCTTCACTAGTAAAACCAATTGGAGCAGCTAGTGCATTATTTACTGATTTATCCGTTATGTTAATTGCTTTCGTAATCTGTTTCCTAATTGCTAAGTTTAAGAAAGCCTATGATAAGAAAGATGGAATTTTCCTAATTGCCTTATTTATTGCATACATGGCCTATATCATCATCCGTAACTAACAATCAATGTTAGTTACTTTTCATGTTATAATAGAGAAAGTATTTTCATTAAGAAGAGTATGATATATAAAGGAGTGATACAATGATTACAAAACTTCTTGCACATTGGGAACTTGAAAATAAAACCCTCACAGCAAACAAGGAACAAATCACTAAACAAAATAATCTAAATCTACAAGTTATTTTACTTGCAGCGATGGGTATTTTTAGTCTTGTGTTTCTTTACTCTATTTATACTCCAACAGACAGTGGTTATGGTCAATTATCAATGGCTTATCTACTTATTGATCTTCTAGCTGGTTTCATTTATATACTGATGAAAATATTCCCTAAGACGAACAGTCTTTATTCGATATACTCTGTTTATACTATTTCAATTGTTTATTGTGCGATTGTAAGTGGAATACTTTCTCCTAATTATGTAAGTGTAACCATTCTTGCTATCTTGTTTCAAATACCGATATTATTTTTAGACAAGAGTTGGAGATTAAATTTATTTATGATTTTAGGAAGCCTATCCTATTTAATGATGATTATTCCATTCAAAGATTCTGCCTTGTTCATTGATGAAGTTGTTAATACAATCGTATTTTCTACGATTTCAATAATTATAGGCTCTTTTGTTAGACAAGCAAAAATTGAAAATTTTATTATTAAAGAAGAACTTGATGTTTTTGCACATTATGATGGTTTGACTGGAGTTTATAATCGTAGAAAACTCTTTGAAGACTTGTATAAGCACGAAAAAGAAAAAATTGTTGGCATTGCTATGGTAGATGTTGATTATTTTAAAAGATATAATGATACTTATGGTCATCAAAAGGGAGATGAATGCTTAAAGGCAATTACGCGTATTTTTTTGAATTATCAAGTTCAATATAATATGGGCGCTTATCGGTATGGAGGCGAGGAATTCATTATCTTATTTAGAGGAATTACAAAACAACAAATTAGTAATATTGCTTATGAGATTCTAAAAGAAATAGAAAATATGAATTGGGAGCATTCAACTTCAAAATTTGAGAAAGTTACGGCTAGTATAGGGATTTCTTTTGTTGAGGATGATAATGAAGGATATGAAGCTGTTATATCAAAAGCTGATAAAGCAATGTATGTTTCAAAAACAAAAGGAAGAAACCGTGTTACTACTTTTACTGAAGAATTAAAAAGAGAAATATAGTTACTATTAATTAATGAATGAATTTAAGCACTTAATGTGCTTTATTTTTTTATGTTTGTGCTATAATTGGTTTAATTGAAATGACTAAGGAGGATGAACATGTCGAAGATTGAAGCAATGGCTTTTTCTAAATTGTATCCAATGTATGTTGATAAGGCTGTGAAAAAAGGACGAAAAGAAGAAGAGGTTGTTGAAGTTATTTGTTGGTTGACTGGTTATGATTATGAAGGATTAGGTAAACAAATCCTAGCTCAAGTAGATTTATTGACTTTCTTTAATGAAGCTCCTCAATTTAATCATAATGCATCAAAGATAACAGGCGTTGTATGTGGGATTGGAGTTGAAACAATTGAAGATCCTTTCATGCAGAAAGTTCGATATTTAGATAAACTAGTGGATGAATTAGCTAAAGGTAAAGCAATGAATAAAATCTTAAGAGATTAAAGTGAATTATTATACTTTAAAGAGGTAATTATATGATTAAATGGATTGTAAGTGATATGGATGGTACCTTATTGAATGATGAAAATCAGATATCAATAAGAACAAAGAATAAACTCATTGAATGTCAAGAATCAGGTATTCGTTTAATATTAGCAAGTGGCAGAAGTTATCGTAAGATGATTAATTTTGCTAATGAACTACAGATGGATAAATATGGTGGAGCATTGATAGAAGTGAATGGACTCATTATAAATGAATTTAATGATAATCCCTTAACAAAGAAATCAATGTTAGAACAAAACCATATCTATGAAATCTTTAACTTCGCTAAAAATTATGATGTTGAAATTATAGGAATGAATGATGACAAAATCTATGATTATTTTTCTGATACAATTAAAACTATTAAATCAAAATATCGCGAAGACCATCAATTAGAGGATAATCATCCATGGCTTGGTGGTTTTAAGAAATGGGTTGCAGCTAATAAGAGTGATCATTTCGATACAATCATTATCAATAAAGTAGAAGATATAACGGAACCCTTAAATAAAATTTGCTTCAAACAAGATCCTGAGGTCATAGAAGCCTTTTATAACGACTTCGCGCAACAATACGGAGAGCAATATGAAATTGTTCATGCTTCGCCACGTTGGCTGGAGTGCATGAGAAAAGGCATCACAAAAGGAAGTGCTTTACAAGAATTAATGAATCTATATCAAATTAAACCAGAAGAAGTAATTGCCTTTGGTGATGGAGAAAATGATTGTTCCGTGTTTAACGTTGTTAAAAAGGGAATTGCTATGAGTAATGCTATGCAACCACTCAAAGATATAGCAGATGAAATTTGCCCAAGCAATCAAGAAGATGGAATAGCAATAACCCTAGAGAAATATGAGCAAATCTTGTGTAAGTAAATAAAGAATGTGATATACTAATTTTACTCGGAGGTAATAATTATGAAAATTGTTAACACAAAAGAATTTGATGAAATTAAAGATACAGGCATTGTTTTAGTAGATTTCTACGCTGATTGGTGTGGACCTTGTAAAATGATTACTCCTGTACTAGAAGAATTATCAGAAGAATATAAAGGAAAGATTAACATTGTTAAAGTTAATGTTGATAATGATGGAGAAGTTGCCAGTCGTTACGGAGTAATGTCCATTCCTAATTTAATTCTACTAAAAGATGGACAACTTGTTAAACAAGTCGTTGGATTCCAACCAAAACCAGCTTTAGTTACTCTAATTAATTCGGTTTTATAAAATACATAATTGAAGAAATACCTACGGGTATTTTTTTTATTATAATATGACAAGAATGAAATACACAATTATAAATTGATATGCTATAATGTATTCAGTTATTAAAAAAAGGAGATGTTTATGAGTTTAATCCACGTAAAAGATCTTCGCAAAGTCTACCATGTTGATTCCGAGAAAATTGTCGCTTTGAATCGCATTAATTTGGAAATAGGCGAAGGAGAAATATGCTGCATCTTAGGAACATCAGGTTCAGGAAAATCAACCTTTTTGAACATTTTGGCAGGTTTAGAAAAACCTTCATTAGGTAGTGTCATTATTAATGGAGTAGATATTTGTCAGTTAAGTGAAAAAGAATTAGCTATATTCAGACAAAAAAATATTGGTTTCGTTTTTCAGTCTTATAACTTAATGACAACGCTAACGGCCATTGAAAATGTTGCGATGCCCCTCATGTTTAGAGGCATGAGCAAGCAAAAAAGAGACCACTATGCTATTGAAATGCTCGATGCAGTACAGTTAAAAACCAGAATGGGACATACACCTGCACAAATGTCAGGTGGTCAACAACAACGTGTGGGGATAGCAAGAGCCTTTGTTGCTCGACCTTCCATTATCTATGCCGATGAGCCCACTGGTAACTTAGATAGTAAAACAACTAAAGAAGTCATGGAAATTATGATTAACATGGCTAGGCGTTATAATGAAACATTGGTTATCGTAACCCATGACCGTGATATTGCCCAATATGCTGATCGAATTATATTCTTAGTCGATGGCAGTATTAAAAGTGATACACCCAATGATTCAATTATTAAAACAGTTACAAAAACAAAATTGAAAGAGAAGGAAAATAAAGATGAAAAAGACAAAGAACTTAAAAAGAGTACTAAGTAGTTTATTATTAGCAACTTCTATGATGTTTTCTCTAGGGGGAGCTAGTATGGATGTGAAGGCAGCGGGGAGTGTAAGTGTTACTACTACTCCTGAATCTGGAATAACAGGTGGTGATTTTCAAGCCATCATTAAATTAACTGGTGTAACTGAAATGAATTCCGCGACGCTTGTAACTAAGAATGATTTAAATGTTAGTATAACAAATAATAAAGCAATTTCAATTAAAGCTTGTGATTCTAAAGTTAATTTAAACAATGGAGAGGGAGCAGTTAACTGTTCTCTGACTTATATTGGCGGTGAATTAAAAGGTGCAATTAATGTTACTGTTACTGATGGTCAAAATATCCTTGTAAATAAAAGTGCTATAACAATTACTGGCACACAACCAATTAATATCCCTGATATCCCAGATTACCCTGAATACCCAGATACACCTGATGTACCTTCTAAACCGAACGGAAATGTATTCAGTGTAAAAGCAGGAACTACAATTCCTGAGATAGCCGCAGGTGCTTCTATGGAACTAGAAATACCTTTAGCTAAGAATAAATCAATTGGTAATAGTGGAAGAGTTCAAGTGTCAAGTAGTTTACCTGAAGGACTATATTTCTATGAAATAGGGAATATACAAGAATTGAAGTTCTCATCTTCTTCTAAGTCAGATACAAACTTGAAATTAAAGATTAGTGCAAATAGTGATGCGAAGAGTGGTGTTTATCCGATTGAATTAACCTTAAACTATTCTTATAGTGGTGGTAATGTTGAGGAGAAACTAACGACATATATTAAAGTATTAGGTAATGGAGATGCTAGTGGGCGAATTCAAGTCACTGGTTATTCATTTGATAAGCAAAACATTAAAGCTGGAGATACTTTCAATTTAACAATTAATTTAAAGAATCCATCTAGTTCAGATGTTAAGAATGTTCGAGTAGGTTTAGGTGGTTTATCATCAGATGGGCTTCTAATTAATAATGCGTTAGATAGTAATTATATTCCTGTTTTAGCGAAGAATTCATCAACAACAATTAATTTCCCATTAGTTGCTGCTTCAAATGTATCGGCAAATAATCAGATACTTGAATTGAGTGTTAGTGGTGATGGTATGGATACACCTGTTTCATCTAAAATCTTTGCTTTTGTAAGTAAAGGAACTGGAAGTGAAAATGGTGATTCTAAACCAAAGATTGTTATTGATAGTTATAATTATGGTGGTGAATCAGTAATTGGTGGTATGCCATTTAATCTGAACTTTGCTTTCCGTAATACAAGTAGTGGTGTAGCGATTCAAAATGTTAAAGTCACTATTTCTAGTGTTTCTGATGAAGATACTGGTGGGGCTTTTACTCCTACAAGTTCTAGTAATTCGTTCTTTGTTAAAAGATTGAATGCTAATACTGTTTCAGTTAACAACATTGAATTAATGCCTAAGGCTGATGCGAAACCTAAGTCTTATGGTTTAGAGATTAAGTTTGAATATGAAGCTAATTATAAAGGTGAATTGACTGAAATGTCTTCTACTGAACTTATATCAATTCCATTAACTCAATCGGACCGATTTGAAATTGGTGAGGTTGAATTCTGGGGTGAAATGTACATAGGAAATGAATCTCAATTCAATATTCCTTATGTTAATAAAGGAAAATCAACAATTAATAACTTAGAAATTAAGCTTGAAAGTGATGATATGACATTCACTGAAACAGGATCTTATGTCGGAAATGTTGAAACTGGTTCAAGTGATTCTTTCACAATTAGTGCTATGGCTAATCAAGCGGGTCTATGTAAGGGGAAAGCAATTTTCACTTATGAAGATGCGAATGGTAAGAAGGTAGAAGTTATTAAAGAATTTAGTGCTAATGCTATTGAAATGAATTTTGGTCCTGAGGAACCTGTTGAACCAATGCCAGAAGAACCTACTGGATTACCATTATGGGGTAAAGTTTTAATTGGTGTTGTATTAGTTGGTGGGATTGGTGCTGTTGCATTTGTTTTATATCGTAAGAAAAAAGCAAAAAAAGTAAAACTTGCCGAAGCAGAAAGTTACGACGATTTCCCTGAAGAAGGAGAATAGTCATGAAATTAAAAGACAAAATTGTCATGTGTTTCTCTAACCTTTTCAAAAGAAAGGTTAGAACACTATTAACAACCATGGGGGTTGTTGTAGGAACGTGTGCAATTGTCATCACTGTATCGCTTGGAGTTGGAATGCAAGCTTCTCAAGAGGCTGCTTTGGCTCAAATGGGAGATTTAACTATCATTACAATTAATGGTTATGGTTTATCTCCTGATTCAGATCCACTTGATGATGTTGCTTTAGAAAAAATACGAGAAATGGAAAATGTTATTGCTTTGACTCCTGCTTATCAAATCAATGAATGGGGTTCTATTTTCCTGACTAGTGGTAAGTATAAATATGATGGTCAAGTTTTTGGTGTTTATATGAATGAATTAGGAGCTTTAGGTTATACTTTAGAGGATGGAAGTCCTATTCCAGCTGATTTACCTGAAAATGCAATCTTGTATAGTGTTAATGCACCCTATGACTTTATGAATACTAAGAAGAAATCAAACAATTATATTTATCCTGGGAGTGGTAAAGACCCATACGTTGATTTAACTAAGGATAAGATATTTTTTGATGTTCGTTTACCTGATAAAGGTGGTAAAACTTATAAAGCCAAAGAGTCTTATTTTGGTGGTATCCTAAAGGAGGATTGGAGTAAACAACCTTCTAGTGGTTATGGAATCTTTGTTGACATTGAATATTTAAAGAAATTAGAAGCTGATTATAACAAATTAAATAACGTTAAAATAAATAAAGATGTTAAGAAGAGTTATGAACAAGTTTCTGTAAAAGTAGATGATATGTATAATGTCGCTTCTGTTGAAGAAGCAATACAAGCAATGGGGTACACTACCTATTCTATGGAAACTATTCGTAAGCCTATGCAAGAGAAAGCACAGAAGGATCAAATGATGTTGGGTTCTCTAGGAGCCATTTCTTTGCTTGTTGCGGCGATTGGTATTACTAATACGATGATTATGTCAATCTATGAGCGTACTCGTGAGATAGGTGTTATGAAGGTGTTGGGTTGTATTATTAGCGATATCCGTACTGTTTTCTTGATGGAAGCAGCAACTATCGGATTCTTAGGAGGAGTTTTAGGAGTCTCTGTTAGTTATGGTATTTCTTATCTTATGAATACTTTAGGTACTGGCGCTGGAGATCCAAACGATTTCTTTGCTATGATGCAAGGAGGTATTGGAAATAATTCCATTATTCCTTGGTGGTTAGCTGTTGGTGCTTTAATCTTCGCTACTGGAGTTGGTTTACTTTCAGGAATTTATCCTGCAAATCGAGCTGTGAACATTTCAGCTTTAGCAGCAATTAAACAAGACTAGAGAATAATATCTCTAGTTTTTTTATTTATGATCGAATCTTGTTTAATAAATAAAACTTTTTGTTTATTTAGTATTGCATTTTAAAAAGAAATCAGTATAATGATATTGTTCAATGTTAAAACTTATAGTTTACTTATACTAAACTTGTGGAGGTGCATTATGGATATCGGACATCGACTGAAACAACTAAGAATTAAAAATGCGTTAACCTTAGAAGAACTTGCTTCAAGAAGTGAATTAACTAAAGGATTTCTATCCCAAGTTGAACGTAATTTAACTTCGCCAAGCATTTCGACTCTTAACGACATTTTAGAGGCACTAGGAACAAACTTAGCACTCTTTTTTCAAGAAGAGAAAGAAGAACAAAGTGTATTTACTAAGGAAGATTATTTTGTTGATGAAAAAGAGGGAAGTACACTCTATTGGATTGTACCTAATGCACAGAAAAATGAAATGGAACCTATTTTGTTAGATTTAGAACCAGAAGGTATTTCACAAACTATTGATCCACATGATGGAGAAGAATTTGGCTATGTTTTAAGTGGCAGAATTGTTCTTTATGATGGAGATAAGGCTAGTATAATTAAAAAAGGGGAGACTTTCTATATTCGAGGGAAGAATACGCATTATTTGAAGAATGAATCACAATTAAATGCGAAAGTCTTGTGGATTACAACACCACCACTATTTTAGGAGGATAAAATGAAACCATTAATTCAATTTAAAAACATCGTTAAGGATTTCGATGGACAATTAGTATTAAAAGGAATAAATCTAGATATATTTGAAAATGAATTTGTTACATTACTAGGACCTAGTGGTTGTGGAAAAACAACCTTATTACGTATTCTTGGTGGTTTCTTATCGCAAAGCGAGGGGCATGTTGTCTTTGATGGAGAAGAAATTAGTAATGTTCCTGCTTATCAACGTGAAATTAATACCGTATTCCAAAAATATGCGTTATTTCCTCATATGAATGTTTATGAGAATATAGCTTTTGGATTAAAAATAAAGAAAGAAGCTAAAGATATTATCGATCAAAAAGTAAATCGTATGCTTCGTTTAGTTAACTTAGAAGAATATGGTCAACGTAGTGTCACTGAAATGTCTGGAGGGCAACAACAACGTATTGCCATTGCTCGTGCGTTAGTTAATGAACCCAAAGTGTTATTGCTTGATGAACCGCTTGGAGCGTTGGATTTAAAGCTTCGTAAAGAGATGCAGCATGAGTTAAAGAAAATCCAACAAGAAGTAGGTATTACTTTTATATATGTAACTCATGATCAAGAAGAAGCTTTAACGATGTCTGATAAGATCGTAGTTATGAAAGATGGAGAAATCCAACAAATTGGCTCACCAACGGATATCTACAATGAACCAATAAATGCATATGTTGCGAATTTTATAGGAGAAAGTAACATTGTTGATGGTGTTATGTTAAATGATTATGAAGTTATGTTTGAAGATAAGAAGTTTAAATGTGTCGACTTTGGCTTCAAGAAAGATGAAAAAGTCGATGTCGTTATAAGACCAGAAGATTTAGATATTGTATCTAAAGAAAAAGGAAAGCTTAAAGGAATTGTTAAGTCAGTTCTATTCAAAGGAGTACACAATGAAATCGTTGTGGAAACAAAATCAGGAACAAGTATTTCAGTACTAATGTATGTTTCCGATGATCGTCCAGTTATCAATGAAGCAGCTCGTGAAAAAATGAGTGCCAATGTCTTCTATTTAGACGTGGAAGATGCGAAGGAAATCAATGATATGGAAATTATTGCTCGTGCTGATGCACAAGCATGGAGTATGGAAGAAGAAGAGGAACAAATATCAATCAGTAAGGTTGAATATGATATTAAACCAGAAAAAGGAACATATCCTGTTACTTTCTCAACTTCATCAGGTACGAGTGTTACTGTCAATATGATTGTTAAAGAACAAAATAGAGTAGTAAGTAATGAATACGGAGAAGAAATCTTCGCTGAGAACTTCTTTAAAAAAGTTGATGAAATACAAGAAAGTGTGGCTCTTGAAACAGATTTGAAGATTTGGGCAAATGCTCAAGCTTGGGATTTGGATGAAGATATTCGTGTTGAAATTACGAATGTTGATTATGATTTTGACCAAGAAACAATCACTCCAGGAACCTATAAAGTAACGTTCAAGACAAGTGGATATGAATATAAAATAGATTCTACAGATCACGCTGAAGTGGATTCAATTGTTGGATTATCTTTCCAACCTGAAGACATTCACATCATGAGTAAGACTGGAAGTTACTAGGAATGAAGCAGTTTCGTAAAATGACTTATCCATATATTGTATGGATTATTCTGATGATTGCGGTTCCTATGTTTATTATTGTGTTATATGCTTTTACTAAACAAGGGAACTCAGTAGTTACAGTAAACTTTACCTTAGCTAATTTTGTTCGATTCTTTTCAGAACCTATTCACTTGAATATCTTATTCCGATCTTTAAAAATCGCCTTAATTACGACTTCATTATGTTTATTATTTGGCTATCCTGCTGCCTATTTCATAGCCAATCTAAAAAATCGTCATCAAGGTCTTATTATCTTATTAATAACTTTACCGACTTGGATAAATATGTTAGTTCGTACTTATGCTTGGATGGGTATGCTACAAGATGATGGCATGTTTAATATTATCTTAGGTTGGATTGGTTTAGGCCCTTATAAAATGTTATATACAGAATGGGCAGTAGCCTTAGTTATGGTTTATAACTTCATTCCATTCATGATTCTACAAATTTATTCTTCTTTAACTAAGATGGATAAGAGTTATTTAGAAGCTGCTTCTGATTTAGGAGCAAATCGTTTTGAATCATTCTTAAGAATAACCTTGCCTTTATCTTTACCAGGAGTTATTAGTGGAATCACGCTTGTATTCTTACCAGCTGTATCAAGTTTCTTCATTCCAAAGTTAATTGGAGGAGGCAACTACATACTTATTGGGAACTTAATTGAAAATATGTTCCTACAATCTGGTGAATGGAATTATGGTAGTGCTATTTCATTAATCATGGTAGTTATTATTATGTTATCAATGTGGTTAACTAAAAAAGTAGATAAAGACCCTACAGAAGGGAAACGATACTAATGAAAATAAACAAAAAAATACTTTCAAAGATTTATTTATCTCTTCTTATGTTTTTCTTCTATTTACCTATTTTATATACGATCGCATTCTCATTTAATAGTACAAAGTCCTTAACAAGATTCCAAGGATTTTCACTTCGTTGGTATGCAGATATTTTCCAAAATAGAACAATGATGAATGCTGTTTGGTATACCTTTGTGATTGCAATTATTGCTACTGTTATCTCAACGATTATTGGAACAATCACAGCTATTGGTTTATCTAAATCGAAGAAAATCATTTCTAATGTAGTCTTACAGGTTAATAATTTACCCATTATGAACCCAGAAATTGTAACTGCTGTAGGTTTATTGATGCTCTTTGCATCAATACCAATGATAGAAAAAGGTTTTATTACTTTATTACTAGCGCATATTATGTTTTGTATACCTTATGTTATCTTAAGTGTTATGCCAAAACTTAGGACTCTTGATCCTAACTTAATTGAAGCAGCGATGGATTTAGGCGCTACACCCACACAATCACTCATTAAGGTCATTGTGCCACAAATTATGCCTGGTATTATCGCAGGAGCCCTCATTGCGTTCACAATGTCATTTGATGACTTTGTTATTTCATATTTCGTTACTGGAAATGGCGTAAACAATATTTCAATTTTAGTTTATACCATGGTACGAAGAATTAACCCATCAATTAACGCATTGTCAACGATTATCATTATTATCATCACGGCTGCCTTGATCATAATGAATATTATTCCAATGTTAAAAGAAAAAAAGGAGAAACAAAGAATATGAAAAAAAGCCTATTACTAGTAGCTTGCGCTTTATTAGCACTTACAGGGTGTGGGAAAAGTGACAAAGCAGCTGAAGCCATTGAAAAATATGGTTCAGATACATTAAAGCTATACAATTGGGGAGTTTATCGTTCTGATAACTTATTATCTGATTTTGAAGAAGAATTTGGTGTAAAAGTTATTGAGGAATTATATGCTTCTAATGAAGAAATGTATATGAAATTACAAGCAGGTGATGCTTATGATGTCATTGTTCCTTCTGATTACATGATTGAAAGACTCATTCAAGAAGATAAACTCCAAACCATTGATAAGACAATGATTCCTAATTTATCAGAAATATATGAAGGAGTTAAAAACTTACCCTTTGATCCGACGAATGAATACTCTGCTCCTTATTTTTGGGGAAGTGTAGGTATTGTATACAACGCAAATAATGTTCCTACCGAATTGATTGAAAAAGAAGGATTTAATATCTTCCATAACACAGACTATTCTGGTCAATGTTATATGTATGATTCAGAACGTGATTCATTTATGATTGCATTAAAAGCTTTAGGATATTCAATGAATACAGAAAACGATACGGAAATAAATGAAGCCTATGAATGGTTAAATAAAGTTGAAGCAGAAATGGAACCTGTCTATGTAACGGATGAAGTTATTGATAACATGATAGCTGGAATGAAAGATATCGCTATTGTTTATTCAGGAGATGCTGCTTATATTTTATCTGAAAATGAAGATATGAGATTCATTATGCCTAAGGAGGGAACTAATTTATGGTCTGATGGAATGGTTATTCCAACAAACGCTAAGAATCCTAAATTAGCAAATGAATTCATTAACTATGTTTTATCTTATGATGCATCTTATGGTAACTCATCAGCTGTTGGTTATGCTTCTGCTAATAGTGGTGTTATTGAAGATATGATTGCTGTGGGTGGAGAATATGAAGGAAATGAAGCTTATTTACCTCGTATTGGCTATGAATTAGATGAAGTATTCAAACATAACGAAGTATTAAAGAAGAAACTTTCTGATCTTTGGTTAAAGGTTAAAGCTCAACAATAAACTTAATTTTGAAGTTATAACATAATGTTATGACTTCTTTTTTATTTGCAATTCTTCTAAGACAATATTTCTTTTATAAAAATGAAAATAGTGGTTGCATTTTGAACTGAATTTATATATAATATACAAGCAATGAAAAAGATGGGGCCGTGGCGAAATAGGCAGACGCAACGGACTTAAAATCCGTTGGAGGCAACTCCGTGGGGGTTCAAGTCCCCCCGGCCCCACCATTTATTTGATTGCATTAAATATAAAATAAGGTTCCATAGCCAAGTGGTAAGGCAATAGACTGCAACTCTGTGATCGTCAGTTCAAATCTGACTGGAACCTCCAAAACTTGGGGCCGTGGCGAAATAGGCAGACGCAACGGACTTAAAATCCGTTGGAGGCAACTCCGTGGGGGTTCAAGTCCCCCCGGCCCCACCATTTTGATAAAGTAAGATGTGTAACAACATCTTTTTTTATTGCTTATTTATTGTGAATTAATGATATAATGTTAAGAGAAAAGGAAGTGGTTACTGTGGCAGTTGAAAAGAAATATTATTTAATTAAAGATGGTATTGTTTACTTTAATGATTATATTGTTGAAGTAAATGGAGAAGATTTTAAAGGTAAGAGTTTAATGGAAATACACTTAGGTGAAAAGACAACAAGAATAGGTGCTGAAACCTTTGCTAATAATTATTTTAGATCGATTACTTTTCATAAGAAAATTAAATTTATTGAAGATTTAGCGTTCTCAAATAATCGTTTAGAAACTTTAGTATTTGAAAGAAAAGAAGCTCCAGTCATTGCTCCTAATGCTTTTAATAAGAATCCAATTAAACATATCATTGTTCCATATGCAGGACTTAAGGAATATAATACAATACTAGCTCAGGTTGATTTACCTGAAACCGTTATTGTCATGAGTGATGTGGAAAAGAAATTTGATGATCTAAAGGCTGAACAAAAGCCTGATGAAGTCATATTTCTAGAAACTAGAACTATTTATGGCGAACTTTATTGGAAGGTTAATAAAAGCAGTGAATTTGATTTGAAAGAGCGATTAGCTAAAGATTGTAACGAAAATAACTTTACGAATGTTACTCTAAAAGGAAATGAAAGCTGTTGTATGCATACCGATGATCGATTTGATTTAATCTTATATAAAAATGAAGGTCAATCAATGACATTTAGTGACTTTGTTGAACTATACTATGATAAGGATGCTTGCCAATGTTAATTTGCCCTAAATGTAAAGGAGAATTAATTAAACATAACTCTGTTTATCATTGCATAAATAATCATAGCTATGATATTGCGAAAAGCGGTTATGTTAATTTAGTACTAGGTAATCAGAAACAAAGTGGTGATTCAGCAGAAATGGTAAAAGCACGCACTTACTTTCTTGAACAGGGATTTTATCAACCCTTAGCCGATGCCCTTATAAAGGTCTTAGCGAAGCTAAATGTTCACTCAGTGGTTGATGCTGGGTGTGGGGAAGGTTACTATACTCAACAATTCTACAAAGCGAGAGAAGACATGGAAATCGTTGGATTCGATTTAAGTAAGACAGCGATTAATGAAGCAAGTAAGAAAGATAAGAAGACAACTTATGCAATAGCCAGCATCTTCAATATGCCAATTGATGATAATACATTGGATGTGGTACTTAATACCTTTGCGCCAACACCTCTAATTGAATTCAAGAGGGTCTTAAAGAAACAAGGATATCTAATCAAAGTAGGACCAGCTGAAGACCATCTTAAAGAATTAAAAGAGTTCTTATATGAAGATGTCTATGAGAACGAAATAGAAATCATACAAGATGAGGCATTTGAATTGATTGAAACAATACACGTTAAAGAAGAGATGCAACTTAAGAATCAAGAAACAGTTAACTCCTTATTTATGATGACTCCATATTATTGGAAAACATCAAAAGATGCTTCATCACGTTTACATAACATTAAGAATCTATTAACTATTTGCTCATTTACTATTCAAATTTATCAATACATGGCAGAATAATGCAATTTCAGCTTGGTTTTTTGCATTTTTATAATTTATCAATCACTTTTTTATTAAAAGTGCTATAATTAAATTGCAATAAATAGACAAATTGTTGATACAACAAATCATAAAGAAGCCAGTTATTGTGTATACAGAAGAATATAAAATATAAATAACTATAAAACATTCATTTTAAACTGAATTATTAGCATTTATGCACTATTTTACTAAATAATCATTAATGTTAATTATCTAATTTAACATAAAAAACGCTAGACATAACTAGATAAATGGTTTATGATATTTACGATTTATATATACCTATTTTACGAAAGTAACATATCTATATAACTAACTTCTGTTTTAACATGTTCTAACAAACATGCAAAATTAATAAAACAAGGAGAAATCCGAGGAAAGGGAAATTTAAAATGAAAAAATTAAAAAACAAAAAGGGGTTTACATTAATTGAATTAATCGTAGTAGTTGCTATTTTAGGAATTATGGCTTTAATTCTAGTTCCAAGCTTCATGGGATATGCTGATGACGCTAAAACTGCTGTTAACCAAGCAAATGCTCGTAACGTATGGACGTCTGCAAAAGCTGCAGAAGCTAGATCAGAGTATATAACTACAATTGATCCTGAAACTTATGCTGCAGGAGCAACTTCTGGTTTTAGAACAGAAGTTGAAGGTAAATTAGGTGACGCGTTTGATGGTTTGACTGCTGTTACCGTTGACACTACAGATAAAGTAACTTTAGCAACTTATTCTAACGGTACTATTGCATGTACTTTTGATGGAACAGATTTTGGTGGTATTTGTAAATAAGTAAAGGCTTAATTCATTACTTAACGAACTATTTCTTAAACACTCATTAACTTGAGTGTTTTTTTTCTTTCTCTTTAACCCTATATCAACTTCATTCTTGCTATAACAAGCAACGTTTGTTATAATTAACAAAGACTGAAAGGTGGTAATTTTATGGCATTTGAATCATTAAGTAATCGGTTAAATCAAACATTTAAAAATATAACTGGAAAAGGTAAATTATCAGAGAAAAATATGAATGATATGCTACGTGAAGTACGTATGTCATTGTTAGAAGCGGATGTTAATTATAAGGTTGTTAAAGACTTCGTTGAAAATGTTAAGGAAAAAGCAATTGGGCAAGAAGTTATGTCTTCGCTTAATCCTGGACAAATGGTTGTTAAGATTGTTCATGATGAAATTGTTGAACTATTAGGAACTGAAGAAGCTAGCATTAATTTTAAACCATCTGGAATCACAACAATTATGTTAGTTGGTTTACAAGGAACAGGGAGGACAACAGCTGCTGCGAAAATTGCTAATGTATTGAAGAAAAAGAAGAGCAGAAAGCCTTTGCTTGTTGCTTGTGATATTGTTCGTCCAGCGGCAATTGAACAGTTGAAGACATTGGGTAAATCCATTGATGTTGAAGTATATAGTGAAGGTGTTGAAGTACCTGCATTAACGCAAGCTCGCAATGCCATGGAATATGCTCGTGCAAATCATTTTGATACTGTTTTACTGGATACTGCTGGTCGTTTGCATATTGATGAAGTTTTGATGCAAGAATTAGCTGATATTAAGTCAAGTGTTCAACCTGATGATATCTTATTAACAGTGGATGCGATGACTGGGCAAGATATTGTCACAGTTGCACAAAGCTTCCATGATCAATTAACTGTTACTGGGTTAGTATTAACTAAGATTGATGGAGATTCAAGAGGTGGAGGTATCTTATCGGTTCGTAGTATTACGAATGTACCAGTTAAGTTTGTTGGACAAGGTGAAAAGGTTGAAGACTTAGATATCTTCTATCCTCAACGTATGGCTGATCGAATTCTTGGTATGGGAGATATCATGTCTTTTGTTGAGCAAGCTCAAGAGAAGATGGATATGGATGTTCAGGCGAAAGCTGCAAGTCGTTTAATGAGTGGTAAGTTTACGTTAGATGATATGCTGATGCAAATCCGTCAAATGAATAAGTTAGGTTCTCTTGGTGGTATTATGAAGATGATTCCTGGTATGTCACAAATGGCTGGTCAAATTGATGAAGCTAAAGCTGAAGGTCAAATGAAAAAGACTGAGGCTATGATTCTTAGTATGACAGCTGAAGAAAGAAAAAATCCAGATATTCTAAGAGCTTCTCGTAAGAGCCGTATTGCTAAAGGTTCTGGAACACAAGTGGCTGATATTAACCGCCTAATCTCTCAATTTGAAAAGAGTAAAGAAGCAATGAAGATGATGACTTCGATGGCTAAGTCAGGTCGTATGCCTAATATGGGTGGAATGATGAAACAACCTAAGAATAATTTTGGTGGTTTTGGAAAGAAAAGACATTAAGAATTTAATTATTTTATAATGCAAATTAATTAAACTGGAAGAATTTGATGAAAAAAGTTACAAAAAATTAAGATGTTAAGGTAAAAACCTTGACACTTGATTATAATGTGATATACTAACCAAGTAAAAGTTATCAAACTAGGAGGAATTACCAAATGGCTGTTAAATTAAGATTAAAAAGAATGGGTTCTAAGAAAGCTCCATTTTATAGAATTGTTGCTGCTGATTCACGTTTCCCAAGAGATGGAAGAATCATCGAATCAGTAGGATATTATGATCCAACTAAAAATCCTGCGGAAGTTAAAATTGAAGCTGAGCTAGTTATGAAATGGTTATCTAATGGTGCACAACCAAGTGATACTGTTCGTAACTTATTATCTAAAGACGGAATCATGAAACGTTTTCACGACGAAAAAAAACGCTAAATAGGTATGACTGATTTTGAAAAAGTTCTTTATGAACTATTGAGTCCTATTGTTGATGATAAATTAAACTTATCTGTTAAGTTAATGCCATCATTGGATGAAAAAGAAATCTTGCTTTATGTTTATGCAAATAGTGAAGATGTTGCTCGTTTAATTGGTAGAAAAGGCTCTATGGCTTCTGCTGTTAGACAAATGATGTCAGTTGCTTCTCGCAAGGAAGATAAAAAAGTCACGATAAAGTTTGAATCTTACTAGGATGCACTATGCATCCTAGTTTTTAATAAAAAGGAGAGGACTTATGCAAATAGAAATAGGAAAGATTGTCAATACACATGGTTTAAAGGGTGAATGTAAAATATTTAGTAATACTGATTTTCTTGAAGAACGTTTTGCTGTTGGTAATGTTCTACATCTTAAATATGGTAAAGAAGAATTAGCTTTAGAAGTTGCTAGTTTTAGAGTTCATAAAGGATGTGCTTTAGTTTCTTTTGTTAATAAGCAAGATATCAATTTAATTGAAATGTATAAGGGATGTTCTTTGTTTATTAATGAAGATGAACTTCATGAGTTAGAAGATAATGAAGCTTATTTTTACCAGTTAATTGATTGTGTAGTTATTGATGAACAAAAGAATCATATTGGTGTTGTCAGTGATGTATTAGAAACAGCGGCTCATGATATACTACGGATTAAACGAGAGAATGATAAAGATGTATTAGTTCCTTATGTTGATCGTTTTATTATTGATGCTGATTTAGATAAGAAGGTTATCGTGGTTTCACTTATTGAGGGAATGATATGAGAATCACTGTTTTAACTCTGTTTCCCGAATTCTTTGATTCATTTAAAGCTACATCAATTATTGCTCGTGGATTAGAAAATACAGAGATTGAATTCGAAACAATTGATTTTCGTGCCTATACGCTTGATAAACATAATCATGTTGATGATACACCTAGTGGTGGTGGTGCTGGTATGCTTTTGATGGTTCAACCGATTGCTGATGCATTAAAGGCTATTAGAACTGAAAATAGTTTTGTTGTTATGTTAACGCCTCAAGGTCAACCTTTTAATCAAAGTATGGCTAAGAGCTATGCTACTTATGACCATCTAATCTTATTATGTGGTCATTATGAAGGGTTCGATGAGCGTGTTCGAAGCCTCGTAGACGCTGAAGTCTCTATTGGTGACTTTGTGTTAACAGGTGGAGAGATTGGTGCCATGGTGATTGCTGATGCGGTCTTTAGACTATGTAGTGGTGTTATTAAACAAGCTAGTCATGAAGATGATAGTTTTGAGAATGGTTTCTTGGAATATCCACAATATACACGACCAACAATTTATGAAGGTCAAGCCATTCCTGAAGTGCTACTAAGTGGACATCATGAAAACATTAGAAAATGGCGATTGAAGGAATCAATTCGTAAAACATATCTAAGAAGACCTGATTTATTGCAAGGTAAAGAATTAAATAAAGAAGAAAGTAGATATTTAAAGGAAGTTATTGAAGAATGCGAAAAAAAAATAATTGCTAATGAGCTAAGAATATGTTAAAATAGAATGGCTTATGAAAGCACGAATATTCCGCTGATAAGAATTATGGTTCTTATGAATGAATATATCGTTACAATACATGTGAAAAAGGAGAAAATAAGATGAATTTAAATTTATTAAAAGAAGTTACAGCAACTCAATTAAGAACAGACGTTCCTGCATTTAGATCAGGAAGTACAGTAAAAGTACACGTTAAGATTAAAGAAGGGGACAAATCACGTATCCAAATTTTCGAGGGTTTAGTTATCGCTCGTCAAGGCGGAGGCATTACTGATATGTTCATCGTTCGTAAAATCTCTAACGGTGTTGGAGTCGAAAGAACATTCCCTGTGCATTCACCAATTATCGATAAAATCGAAGTTGTACGTCACGGTAAAGTTAGAAGAAACAAATTATTCTACTTACGCGGACTTTCTGGAAAAGCTTCACGTATCAAAGAAATTCGTTAATTTAAAAGTCGGACCATTCCGACTTTTTTTGAAAGTTGAGGGTAATATATGGAAGAAGAAGTAAAAACTGAAAAAATAGTTAAAAAGAAATTGAAACTTAAAGGTGAAGTGATTGATTTAATCAAGACTTTTGCGACAAGTCTAATTGCTGTTTGGCTTTTAACGACTTTTATCTTCACACCAGTGCGTGTTGATGGTTTAAGTATGTACCCAACCTTAGATCATAATGATCTCGGTATATCGAATATCTTTTCAGCTCAATATCTTGGGATTAATCGATTTGATATTGTTGTTGTTAATGATAAAAGCACTGAAAGTAAAGATCATTGGGTTAAACGTGTAATTGGATTACCTAATGAAACAATTTCTTGTAAAGATGATATAATATATATAGATGGAAAAGCCATTGATCAACCTTTTTTAGATAATGACTATGCTAATTCTCAAAAAAAGATGTATGGTTATTTCACAGGTGATTTTAATGACATAAAACTAGGTGAAGATGAATATTTTGTTATGGGAGATAACCGTACCAACTCTACAGATTCTCGTGTTGTTGGGCCCTTTACAAGAGATAATATCACTTGTAAAGATGTCTTAATTTACTTTCCATTCAATCATTTAAAGGTGGCGAAATAAAATGAATCAAGAACGAAAAAAAGTAATTATTAAAGAAATACTAAGTCTAGTGTTAAGTTTTTGCCTATTTTATGCAATCTTTTTCATGATTAGTAAATTTGTCTTAGGTCCAGTTCAAGTTACAGGACCTAGTATGCATCCAACTCTTAATGATACACATCGAGGATTGACTTATTTATTAGATAAAGAAGTGAATCAATTTGATATTGTTATCTTAAAGGGGAAATCCGAAGTTGAAGAAGAATGGGTTAAGCGAGTGATTGCTTTACCTAATGATACGATCTATTGTAAAGATGATGTAATTTATATAAATGATGAAGCCATTAATGAAGATTACTTAAATCAAGAATATGTGGAAAGCGAACGAGAAAAACATGGCTATTTCACAGAAGATTTTGATGAAGTTGTGCTTGGTGATGATGAGTATTTCCTTATGGGAGATAATCGCCATTATTCTATGGATTCAAGAAGGGTAGGACCCTTTACTCAAGATGAAATAATTGGTCATGGTGTCTTTATTTTCTATCCTTTTGATCATATTGGTTTTAATTAAATAGACAGATATTTGGACATACTTGTAGTACTTTTAGTGAATTTTCTTGATTTAATAAACTGCGTGTAGCGGCGAATCAGACAAATAATTTCATAATGGGAACAAGGCTTTTCAATTAGAGGTAATAAATTTACTAATGTAGCGAAAAGACCACAACTTTAGTGGTGATAGTATCAGAAATATTTTTTGTAGTTACCACCTTACAAAATGGAGAAATTATACCATTATGGTTTTCTAAAAATGTAATAAAAATAATAGGCACAATTATGGCAATTTACCTTTCTCTTAATGCAATTATGAATTTTATATCTAAAATAAAAGAGTAAGATATGTAATGACACCACATTCTGCAATTTCGGTAATATGTTTTTGGATAACTGTATTAAAAATTACAATTTACAGTCGGATTGAAGAAAAGGAGGTAAACGTTATGGATATGTATCAAAAAAGAGAAAAAAGAAAGAACAAATCACAAGATAAATCAGTAAAACTGAATATTAACTGGTTTCCTGGTCATATGACCAAGGCCAAAAGGGAAATGCAGGAAAAATTGAAATTGGTAGATATGGTCATTGAATGTCGAGATGCTCGGATTCCTCTTTCTTCAGCAAATCCTTTACTTGATGAGTTGATTCATCAAAAACCAAGGATTATCTTATTGACTAAAATTGATAAAGCTGATCCGCTTTATACTAAAGCTTGGATTAATCATTTAAAGAATGAAACAACGGAAGTAATTGGTGTTGATGTATTAAATGATAATGTCGTACAAATTATCACTTCTGCTGCGCAAATATGTATGAAGGCAATGATTGAGCGTCAAAAGCGACGCGGAATTAATCCAAGAGCAATTAGAGCCATGGTTGTTGGTATCCCTAACGTTGGTAAGTCGACGCTAATCAATCGAATTGCGAAAAGAAGAGCAACTATAGCGGCTGACAAACCAGGCGTTACACGGGCTTTACAGTGGGTTAAAGTGAATAAAGAATTAGAGTTATTAGATACACCAGGTGTGTTATGGCCTAAATTTGATGATGAACATGTCGGTATGCGTTTAGCGATAAGTGGCGCAATAAGAGATGAAATCCTTCCTATTGATGAAGTGGCTGTCTTTGCAATGAAGTACTTAATCGCTCATTATCCTGAACAAATAACTGAACGTTATCAAATAGAAGTGTGTGATGATCCTCATTTAATGTTTGAAAGAATTGCACAAGTACGTAAGTTTATAAAATCGAATCAAGAACTTGATATTGAACGAACAATACAACGTTTTATTCGAGATGTTCGTGATGATTATGTAGGAAGAATTACTTGGGAGTATTTAAATGAAGACCGCCAATGAATATGAAAAAGCATGGTGGAGTGAAAACAAACAGTTTATTGTCGGCCTTGATGAAGCTGGAAGAGGACCCATTGCTGGTCCTTTAGTAGTTGCTGCTGTGTGTTTCCCTAAAGATTTTGAGCATGATGAAATTTATGATTCTAAGAAGTTAAGTGAAAAACAACGGAAGAAGTTATTTAAGGTAGTTATTGAATGTGCTTTAGAGTATCATATTATGATTATTGAACCAAAGGTTGTTGATGAATTAAATATCTATCGAGCAACCCAAAAAGCAATGGAAGATTTAGTAAAGATGTTTAAACATTGTGATGGAGTACTCAGTGATGCAATGCCTTTAAGGGATTGTGAACTTGAAGTCATCCCCTTAGTTAAAGGCGATCAACTAAGTGTTAGTATTGCTGCTGCTTCTATTTTAGCCAAAGTAACTCGTGATTGTATCATGTGTGGCTATGATGTACTACATCCAGAATATGGCTTCGCTAAACACAAAGGATATCCAACAAAAGCACATATCGAAAATATGCACAAATATGGATTATTACCGTTTTATCGTCAATCCTATGGTCCTGTATCAGCCATGCATCAACTAAAACTTGATATCTAAAATGGTTGATTATGAATGTATTCATAAATAAATTTTCTTATATTAAACGCTAGGTTTCTTTTACAACTTTAGTAAAAAGAATTACGAACTAAGTATGATTTATTGACTTGAAGAGATATTTATACTATACTCAAACAGCAAATAAATGTATTATTTAGAAATACCGATAATATAAAAGGAGAATTTGATGAAAAACAAAAAAGGATTTACGCTAATCGAGTTAATCGTTGTTATAGCGATTCTTGGAATATTAGCTTTAATATTAGTGCCAGCCTTCAATGGTTATATTGAAGATACAAAAACTCAAGTAGCTTCTAGTTACGCGAAGAATGTGGAAATTGCCTTTAAAGCTTCTGATGTGAAGTTGTCTGTATCTGGAGGACCCAATATAGATGTTATTTATAATGGAACACCTGAATCAGAAAAATTACCGATAATAAAAGAAATGAATAAAATACTTGGTGATTTAAAGGGTAAATATTTTATGATTTATACTGATAAAAATAATTATAAACAGTTTATTATTCTTATTAATTATGATAAGACTACTTATACTTTTGATTGTTTATCAGGAACACCTGTTCTGATAAGCAAAAAACCAACAGTATAAAAAATAGTATTATATAAAGAGATTAATCTTAAGAAGATTCCATTTAATTTTGGTATCTTCTTTTTTAAATCATATAAAAGAAGTAGAGGTGAGTGAATGAGAGAACAGATTCTAGCATATGCCATTAAATATCAAGGGGAGTATGGTAAGATTAAGAAAGCAATTGAGAATAGTGAAAAATATGAAAGGATAAACTATAAGGGTGAATATATAACAATTCTTGATGAAGAATATCCAAGAGTATTCTTTGAATTAGATGAACCACCTTTTATCTTATTTTATAAAGGTGATTTATCCCTTTTAGATATTGAGGGAATTGGGGTTGTTGGAAGTCGTAATTGTAGTCAATACGGTATTGATATGTGTAAAGTAATTGTGTCAAAAAGTCGTAGCTCATGTATAATTAGTGGTCTTGCGAAAGGGATTGATGCTCATGCTCATCGCTTTGCTTTAGAGGCTTACAAGAACACGATAGCCATCATTGGCTGTGGACTTGATGTTATATATCCTAAAGAGAATGCTGACTTGTATGAGGCTTTATCTTCTCAACTTATACTTAGTGAATATCCAAGGAATGTAGCTCCATTAGCTGTTCATTTCCCAAGAAGAAATCGATTAATTGCTGCTTTATCATCTAAACTAGTAGTTGTTGAAGCGAGTGAGAGAAGTGGTACATTATTGAGTGTGAATGAAGCCTTAACACTAAACCGCGATGTTTATGTAGTTCCATATCACTATGGTGAAACCAATGGAAAAGGATGTAATTATCTTATTTTACAAGGTGCTAATATCTTGTATAATGAGGAAGATATCTGCGAATTATAAAAAAAAGGTTTGACAAATTCAAAAGTTATATAATAATAAGAGAAGACTATGTAGGAGGAAATTTATGAAAAAACTAGTGATTGTGGAATCTCCATCGAAATCAAAAACAATCGAAAAATACTTAGGACCGGATTATAATGTCGTGTCTTCAAAGGGACATATCCGAGACTTAGCCACTTCAGGAAAAGGTGGTTTAGGCATTGATGTTGATGATGGATTTAAGGCTACTTATAAAATCAGCAAAGATAAAAAAGATGTTGTTAAGGATTTAAAAGAACGCGCTAAAAAATGCGATGAAGTTTATTTAGCTAGTGACCCCGATCGTGAAGGAGAAGCGATTGCTTGGCATTTAGCTCAAGAATTGGGTTTAGATACAGCACAGTTAAATCGTGTTATTTTTAATGAAATTACAAAGACAGCTGTTTTAGAGGCTTTTGAACATCCTCGTACTATTGATTTAGATTTAGTTAAATCTCAAGAAACAAGAAGAATCGTTGATCGTATTATTGGGTTTAAATTATCGAAGCTTCTTCAAAACAAAATTCAATCAAAATCAGCAGGGCGTGTACAATCAGTAGCTCTTCGTTTAATTGTTGAAAGAGAAAATGAAATTAATGCGTTTATTTCAGAAGAATACTGGAGTATTGATGCTATTATTGAAAAAGCTAAACAAACATTTAAAGCTGGATTAATTAAAGTTGATGGTAAGAAAGTAGAATTAAAGAATGAAATTGATACACAAGTTATCTTAGATCGTTGTCATGGCGAATTTATAGTTAAAGATATTGAACGCAAAGTAAAGAAAAAGGCAGCTAAGCTTCCATTTATTACGTCAACACTTCAACAAGAAGCATCTACTAAACTAGGCTTTAGTTCAAAGAAAACAATGCAAGTAGCGCAAAAGCTTTATGAAGGTATTAGTTTAGGTGGACATACCGAAGGGTTAATCTCTTATATGCGTACAGATTCAACACGTTTAAGTGATGTTTTTGTGAAGGATGCCTTCGGTTATATTAATGAACACTTTGGAAAAGAGTATGTTGGTTTTGTACATCAAAAGAACAATGATAATGCTCAAGATGCACATGAAGCAATTCGTCCAACAAATGTACATAATTCACCTGAAGCAGTTAAACAATATTTAACACTTGATCAATATAAACTATATAAACTAATTTATGCGCGTGCTGTTGCTTATTTAATGGCACCTAGTAAGAGTGATGCGGTTAATGTTCTAATTGAAAACAATGGTTGTATTTTCTCAGCAAATGGAAGCATTATTACATTTGATGGGTATTTAGCTATTTATAAGGATTATGAACAAACAAAAGATGAATTATTACCTTTATTAAATGAAAAAGAAATCTTAGAACACGTTGAACTTGATGGTAAACAACATTTTACTGAGCCACCTGCTCGTTATAGTGAAGCTAAGTTAATTAAAGAGATGGAAGAAAAGGGAATTGGTAGACCTTCTACTTATTCAACAATTATTGATACAATTCAAGCTCGTAGTTATGTGTCTTTAGAAAAAGCTACGGAAACATCAAAAACGAAAGTATTTATTCCTACAACTCAAGGTATTTTAACGGATACGAAGTTGCAAGAATTCTTTGATAGTATTATTAATGTATCTTATACTGCGAACATGGAAAAGGATCTTGATGACATTGCTGAAGGAGAACGTGATAATATTGCGGAGCTTCAAGCATTCTATGATAAATTCATGCCTTTGTTAGAAAACGCTTATGAAAATATGGAAAAGAAAGAACTTGAAAGAACGGGAGACCCTTGTCCAGATTGTGGAAGTGAACTTGTTTATCGAAATGGTCGATTTGGTCGTTTCATCTCTTGTGTGAATTTCCCAACTTGTCGTTATACAAAAGCTGAAGCAAGTGAAGAACCTGTTGAATCAGATGAAGTATGTCCTAACTGTGGAAATAAACTCGTACAGAAAAAAGGTCGTTATGGTCCTTTCTTGGCTTGTGGAAATTATCCAGAGTGTAAGTACATTAAACCAAATAAAGTAAAAGAGGAACCAGTTAAGACAGGTGAAATGTGCCCTGAATGCGGTAAAGAACTATTGTCACGCAAGAGCCGTTTCGGCACTACATTTATTGGATGTAGTGGTTATCCAAAATGTCGTTTTATTAAGAAGGAACCAAAAGCTGAGGGTGCAGTTAAGAAGAAAACACCAGCAAAAAAGAAGACCGTTAAAAAATCAACGAATAAAGTAATCCGTGCTAAAAAGAAAACAGGTAGTGCTGATGAATAGAGTTAAGATTGTTGGTGCAGGTCTAGCAGGTGTTGAAGCCTGTTGGCAATTAGTGAAAAGGGGAATCCCTGTAACGCTGATAGAGATGCGTCCTAAAAAGTCTTCTCCTGCTCATCATAGTGAAGATTTCGCTGAACTTGTTTGTTCAAATTCACTAAGAAGTAATGAGATTGGAAATGCAGTTGGATTATTAAAAGAAGAAATGCGCCAATTTGATTCAATCATCATGCGTTTTGCTGATGAAAATCGTGTTCCAGCTGGTTCAGCTTTGGCTGTTGATCGTGAAGCTTTTTCTAAAAGTATAACAACTTTTATCAAGAATCATCCATTAGTTGAAGTTGAAATTGCTGAAATAGAAGAGATACCAAGTGGCCCATGTATTATTGCTACAGGACCTTTAACTAGTGATGCCCTTAGTGAAAGTATCCAAAAATTATTGAATGAAGAAAAGTTTTACTTCTATGATGCCGCTGCACCTATTATTGAAAAAGAGAGTATTGACTTTACTAAGGCATACTATAAGTCTCGTTATGATAAGGGCGAAGCGTCTTATATTAATTGTCCAATGAATCAAGAAGAGTTTGAACATTTTTATAATGAATTAATTCAAGCAAAATGTGTGGAACTTCATGATTTTGAAGATGAAAAGTTTTTTGAAGGTTGTATGCCTTTTGAAGAGATTGCAAGACGAGGAGCTAAAACTTTATTGTTTGGTCCAATGAAGCCTGTAGGGCTTGAAGTACATGGAGAAACACCTTATGCAGTTGTTCAATTGCGTCAAGACAATGCTGCTGCTAGTTTATACAATATAGTTGGTTTTCAAACTCATTTGACTTGGGGCGAACAAAAACGCCTTATTTCAATGATTCCAGGATTAGAAAATGCAAAATTTGCTCGGTATGGTGTGATGCACCGTAATACATATATTTGTTCTCCACATTGCTTAAAGGCAACTTATGAATCTAAGAATCAAGATGATTTATTTTTCGCAGGTCAAATAAGTGGTGTTGAGGGCTATGTTGAATCTGCGGCAAGTGGTTTACTTGCTGGTTTAAATATGGCTAATCGAATGAGAGGGAAACAGACATTTATCTTGCCACCAACATGTATGATGGGAGCTATGGCTCATTACATTACTCATACTCATCCTAAATACTTTCAACCGATGAATGCATCGTATAGTATCTTGCAGTGTGTCGTGAAGACGAATAAACAGAATAGAAAAGAGAAATTAGCTGTTCAAGCTCTTGAAGTTATTGAAGCCGCAAAGGTTATCTTTGATGAATGAGTCGATTGAAAAATTCTTAAATTATATCCAACAAGTAAATTCGGGTAGTAAACACACACTAGAAGCTTATGAACGAGATATCAAGATGTTTACAGATTTTCTTATTAAAGAAGGTATTGATAAGTTTGAAGAAGTTGATCGTACTATCGTAATGAATTATATCGCGTATCTACGTGAAGAATGTTTTTATAAGAGCAATAGTGTATTACGTAGAATTTCTACACTTCGCTCATTTTTTACTTATCTTAGTGAATATGGAGCGCTTTCTACTCAACCCTTTGCTTATATTAAATTAGGGAAGAAGACTCGTAATATCCCCGAGTTTCTTTACTATGAAGAAATGGAAAGACTCCTTGAAAGCATTGATTTAGCGACTCTAGAGGGTCAGCGAAACCGAGCGATGTTTGAGTTGATGTATGCTTCTGGTCTGCGTGTGAGTGAAGTCTGTGAACTTCAAATCAGGGATATTGACTTTTCACAAATGTTTTTGAGAATTGTCGGTAAAGGTGATAAAGAACGAGTGGTTCCTTTTTATCCTCAAGCGGGTCAATTTGTAAAGGATTATATTAGAACAGTCCGACCACAGTTTACTGATTCAACTCATGACTTTGTTTTTGTGAATAAGAACGGTAAGCCTTTAACAACACGTGGTATTCAATATATTTTAAATAAAGTGGTTGATGCAAGTGGACTCATGATGAAGGTTCATCCTCATATGTTTCGTCATTCATTTGCCACACATCTACTCGATAATGGCGCAGATTTAAGAGTTGTTCAAGAACTATTGGGTCATTCGAGTCTATCAACGACACAGATTTACGTTCATGTAACTCAAGAACGTTTAAAGAGTGCTTACCTTGAAGCATTACCAAGAGCTCATTCAAAATAAGAGGATGGTAAATAAATTATTCTTAATCATGTGTAAATTCTTTATTTTATGCAATTTGTCCTTGAAATAGGGAAGAATTGTGCTATAATAGTTAGGCGTATGTAAAAATACAGCCAACTCACACATCATGGATTCATTGATCCGTGCCCAAAGACAAAGTTGTCGCTGCTGGGTTATCAATGCTCGAAATGATGGAGGACAAACGGAGGAAATTAAAATGACAGTTGTTTCAATGAGAAAATTATTAGAAGCTGGAGTTCATTTTGGTCATCAAACAAGAAGATGGAATCCAAAAATGAAACCAAACATTTATGCATCAAGAAATGGTGTATATATTATTAACCTAGAAAAAACAATCGATCAAATCGACACTGCTTATGCTACTTTAAAAGGCATTGCTGAAAAAGGTGGAAAAGTGTTATTTGTTGGAACTAAAAAACAAGCACAACAAATCGTTGTTGATGAAGCTCTTCGTTCAGGAAGTTTCTTTGTTAACCAACGTTGGTTAGGTGGTTTATTAACTAACTTCCGTACAATTCAAAAACGTGTAAGACGTTTAATTGAAATTGAAGAAATGGAAGCAAGTGGACATATTGATGTTTACCCTAAGAAAGAAATCGCACAAATCAGAAAAGAAAAAACTAAACTAGAAAACTTCCTTGGTGGAATCAAAGAAATGAAAAAATTGCCTGATGCAGTTTTCGTTATTGACCCTAAAGAAGAACACAATGCAGTAGCTGAAGCAAAAAAATTAGGAATTCCTGTATTTGCTATGGTTGACACTAACTGTGACCCAGAAACAGTTGATTTCCCAATCGCTTCAAACGATGATGCAGTTCGTTCAGTAAAATTAGTTATTGAATTAATGGCAGATGCTATCGTAGAAGCTAAAGGTGGTTTATTATCTGTGGCTCATGCTGTTGAAGAAGAAGCAGATGTTACAATGGCTGATGTTATTGTTAACGTTGAAGAACAAATTGCTGAAAATGATCGTCGTCGTCGTCAAAGAAATGAAGAACGTCGTGCTGCTCAAGGAGCTCGTCGTCCTTACAATAAAGAAGGCGGAAACCCTAATTTCCGTGGACCAAGACGCGATGCTAGCAAACCTTTTGTTAAAAGAGAATACAAACCTGCTGAAGTAGTTGCTACTACTTCAGACGCTGCACCTGTTGTTGAAACAGTTGTTGCCTCTACAGACGCAGAATAGGAGGAATATAAAATGGCTATTACTGCTCAAGACGTAAAAGCACTTCGTGATAAAACGGGTGCAGGAATGATGGACTGTAAAAAAGCACTTATTGAATGTGATGGCGACATCAACAAAGCAAGTGACTGGCTACGTGAAAAAGGAATTGCAAAAGCTGCTAAGAAAGCTGATCGTATTGCTGCTGAGGGAGCAACTCGTGTTGTTGTCGATGGTAATGCTGCAATTATCTTTGAAGTAAATGCAGAAACAGACTTCGTTGCTAAAAATGATTCATTTATTGCTTTAATGGATGAAATCCAAGCAATTCTAGTTGCAGGGAAACCAGCTACTTTAGAAGCTGCTTTAGAAGTTGAAACTAATGGTAAAACATTAGCTACATTAATTACTGAAGCAACAGCAACAATCGGAGAAAAAATCTCTCTTCGTCGTGTTGACTTAGTTGAAAAAACAAGTGCTGATGTATTCGGAGCTTACATTCACATGGGTGGAAAAATTTCTGCTGTTACTGTATTGGAAAACTCTGATAACGCTCAAGTAGCCAAAGACATCGCAATGCAAGTTGCTTCAATGTCTCCACAATTTGTTTCTCGTAACGATATGTCTCAAGACTTCATCGAAAACGAAAGACATATGCAAATGGAAATTCTTAAGAATGATGAATCTTTATCAGGAAAACCTGAAAAAGTTCTTTTAGGAATTGTTGAAGGACGTTTAACTAAATCATTACAAGAAATGTGTTTAGTTGATCAAATTTTCTTCAAAAATCCAGACCTTAAAGTTGGACAATACGTGAAAGAAGCTAACACTTCTGTTAAGTCATTTGTTCGCTATGCAGTTGGAGAAGGTATTGAAAAACGTTCTGAAAACTTCGCTGATGAAGTAATGAACCAAGTAAACAATAAATAAGGGACACTTCGTGTCCTTTTTTTTCGACAATTACGAGAGAATGGTTGAGAAAATGGTAAGTATCTTGTATAATAATATTGGTCAATGATACCTGATGGTTGAATTGTGCAATGAATCAGAATAATATAGAGAAAAGGTGGAAAAAATATGTATAAAAGAGTCTTATTGAAACTTAGTGGTGAAGCTTTGTCTTCTCCTGGTAATTCATTTGATCCGGTTATCTTAAAGAAATTAGCTCAAGAATTGAAAGAAGTCCATGACTTGGGTGTTAGTTTAGCTATTGTTGTTGGTGGAGGAAACTTCATTCGTGGGAAACTCTGCGAACAAATGGGGTTAGAAAGAACTCAAGCCGATTACATGGGAATGCTAGCAACGGTCATTAATGCTTTGGCAGTTCAGAATGCATTGGAACAAGAAAATGTTCCAACAAGAGTTCAAACAGCCATTGAAATGAATAAAGTAGCCGAACCTTTTATCTTAAGAAAAGCCTTACGTCATCTCGAAAAAGGAAGAATTGTGATTTTTGGAGCAGGTACAGGAAATCCATATTTCTCAACCGATACAACAGCTGCACTTAGAGCCAGCGAAATTAACGCTGATGTAATTTTGATGGCTAAAAATGGTGTAGATGGTGTCTATAATGCAGATCCAAAGATCGTTAAGGACGCTGTTCGTTTTGAATCATTAACTTATATGGATTTGATTCAACAAGATCTCCATGTTATGGATACGACAGCTACATCAATGTGTATGGATAATGATGTTGATTTAATTGTATTCAATATGAATGAATCAGGTAATATTTTAAAAGCCGTTAAAGGTGAAGTTAACGGAACTATTATATCAAAGGAAGGTAAATAACCATGAAAGAAATCTTAGACAACACAAACAGTAAAATGGAAAAAGTAATTGAAAGTTTACATTCAAATTTAGCGACAATTCGTACTGGACGCGCTAATCCACAAATTTTAGATCGTATTCAAGTTGATTATTATGGTAGTGCAACACCAATTAACCAATTATCAAGTATTTCAGTTGTTGAAGGAAGACAATTATGTATCAAAGCATTCGATAAGAGTATTCTTAAATTAATTGAAAAAGCAATTGAAGTTGCTGATTTAGGTTTAGTTCCACAAAATGATGGGGAACTTATTCGTATTAACATTCCATCATTGAATGAAGAACGTCGTAAAGAATTAAGTAAATCAGCGGCAAAGATGGGCGAAGAATCTAAAGTCGCTATCCGTAATGTTCGTCGTGATGCTAATGATGCTGATAAGAAAGACAAAGAATTACCAGAAGATTTAGCTAAACAAGCGAATGAGAAAATTCAAAAGACAACAGATGATTTCATTAAGAAAATTGACCATGTTGTTGATGAAAAAACAAAGGAAATCATGTCTGTATAATTATTCAATCGTAGTCAGACCCACACTTACGTGGGTTTTACTTTTAGGAGGTCAACGTGGAAGATTTAAACATACCTAAAAATATTGCTATTATTATGGATGGAAATGGTCGATGGGCAAAGAAAAGGGGATTACCACGTACTGCTGGTCATCTTCAAGGAAGTGAGAACGTTCGGAATATTGCCAAAGTTGCCAATAAACTAAACGTTGAATCATTGACGCTCTATGCTTTTTCTACTGAAAACTGGAGTCGACCTGAACAGGAAATTGACTATTTATGTAAACTTCCTAAAATGTTTTTTAATAAATACATCAAAGAACTTAAGAAATTGAATATTCGAGTTACCTGTATTGGTGAATATCAAAAATTCCCAAAGGATACCGTTGATGTCATCGAATCTGCCATTAATCAAACATCCATGAATACTGGATTAAATCTATGTCTAGCTGTTAACTATGGTTCTCGAAGAGAAATTGTTATGGCAGCAAATGCTTTTGCTAAAGATTATGCTGAAAGTAATATTGAATGTAATGAAGAATTATTTTCCAAGTATCTTATGAGTGAATACAGTGATATTGATTTACTCATTCGCACAAGTGGAGAAGTTCGGTTATCTAATTATTTGTTATGGCAAGTAGCCTATGCTGAGATGATTTTTACTCCTCTTGCATGGCCTGACTTTAATGAAATTGAATTAATGAACTGCATTGAAGAGTATCAAAAACGCTCTCGACGTTTCGGAGGATTAGTTGATGAAGACTAGAATTATCACAACTTTAGGCATTCTGGCTTTTGTCATACCAGCATTATTATTTGGTGGTTTTTTAATTGTGGCTTTAGTAACCTTCATTTTAATTGTAGGAACTCATGAGTTTTCCCAATGTTCAACTAACCAATGGCCTAAATGGTATGAGTTCTTATTAATTATTGGAATTCTTGGTTCTTTACTTGTTGATCGAAGTCTATTAATTCCATATCTTAGTTTATTAACCATCCTTCCGTTGATAATGCCAATTTTAACAACTCATTTTAATAGTGAAGATACATTTATATCGATGGCTTTCATTTTCTTCTTTAGTTCGATTGGCACTGCCTTTTTAGATATGTATGCCATTGAACCCTATTTCATATACTACATTATTTTAGTTACTTATAGTTGTGATAGTTTTGCCTATTTAGTTGGAAGAACTTTCGGTAAGCATAAACTATGTGAACGTATTTCACCTAAGAAAACCGTTGAAGGTAGTATTGGTGGTTGGGTAGGTGCAATGGTTGTATCGTTAATCTTTGCTTTTACCTTCTTTGATCCAAGTCAATATCGCTTATTGATCATTGCGAGTGTTATACTACCGATTTTTGGACAATTAGGTGATTTAGCCTTTTCGGCAATTAAGCGTCATTATAAAATCAAGGATTTTGGTAATCTATTACCAGGACATGGTGGCGTCTTAGACCGTGTTGATTCCTTGTTGTTTAATCTTATTGTTTTTAATTTTATCTTCGCGGTGGTTAATATTCTATGAAACAAATCATATTATTAGGAGCAAGTGGTTCTATTGGTCAACAGACCTTAGATGTCATTCGTTTTCACCCTAAGGAGTTTAAGTTAGTTGCCTTGAGTGTTGGGAAGCGAATCCAACAAATTCCTGAGTTAATTCAAGAATTTAATGTGAGTCATATCTGTGTCCAATTAGCAAGTGATGCGAAAGAACTATCGACTTTATTCCCACAAGTTAACTTCTACTTTGGTGAAGCTGGTTTGATTTCTTTAACTAGTTTAGCTCTGGGGGATACGGTAGTGAATGCACTTGTTGGTTTTGCTGGATTAATGCCAACCTTGAAGGCTATTGAGCATAAAAAAAATATTGCTTTAGCGAACAAAGAAACACTGATTGTAGGTGGTAAGTTTGTCAAAGAAGCAATCAAACAATATGGGGTTATGCTAACTCCGATTGATAGTGAACATTCGGCTATTTTTCAATGTTTACAAGGTAATCAAGCATCCACGGTTGATAAAGTAATTATCACCGCAAGTGGAGGCAGCTTCCGTGACTTATCACGTGAAAAGCTAAAGGATGTGACTTTAAAACAAGCACTAGCTCATCCTAACTGGTCAATGGGGGCTAAGATAACCATTGATAGTGCAACACTGATGAATAAGGGTTTTGAGGTCATTGAAGCACATTATTTATTTGATTTAGATTATGATAAGATTGATGTTTTAATTCATCGTGAGAGTATTATTCACTCGATGGTGCAATACTGTGATCAAGCATTAATTGCACAACTTGGTACTGCTGATATGCGTCTACCTATTCAATATGCTCTAACTTATCCTAATCGTTATCCTTTAATTCAAAGTGAAAGCCTTGATTTAGCGAAGATTGGAACCTTACATTTTGAGAATGTTAATGAAGATCGTTTTCCTTTTTTAAAGCTTGCTTATGAAATGGGAAGAAAAGAAGGCAATGCTTGTGCTATAATGAATGCAGCTAATGAAGAAGCTGTTTCAGCTTTTTTATCAAATAAGATTAGTTTTATCCAGATTGAAGAATTGGTATTCAAAGCAATTGAATCAATTCCATATATTCCTAATCCAACTTTAGCTGATATCATAAATACAGATACACTTGCTCGTGATTTTGTTGGGCAATGTGTGAGAGGAGATTTTTAATGCAATTTATTTTTAACTTAGTATCATTTGCTGTCTTATTAACAATTATTGTTATTGTCCATGAATTAGGGCATTTAATCACAGCTAAATACTTTAATGTTTACTGTAGTGAATTTTCAATAGGTATGGGTCCTGCCATTTACCAGAATAAGAAGGGTGAAACAACCTTCTCAGTGCGTGCATTGCCAATTGGTGGGTTTGTACAAATGGCTGGTGAAGAGGGAACTGATACAAGCGATATTCCCTTTGAAAGAACAATTAAAGGTATCAAAGTATGGAAGCAAGTCGTTGTTATGGTTGCTGGAGCTGTGATGAATATCATTCTAGCTTGGGTTATCTTTGTCGGTATTGTCATGGCACGTGGTTCGATAACAGGACCAGCATTGCCAGTCATTAGTGGTATTGTTGAAAACTCAGCAGCTCAAAGTGTTGGATTACAAGCGGGTGATGAAATTACGAAGGTTACCCTTCATGATGGTTCTACCTTTATTCCAACGACTTTCGATGAAATTAGTGAACAAACCGCAAAATTTCCTGGAGAAAGAATCATTTATACTATCTCACGTGCTGGTAGCACGATGGATTATGTAGTAACGCCTCAACTTGATGAAGCATCAGGTCAATACTTAATTGGCGTTACAGCAACTCGTACTATTGTGCCTATCAAATGGTATGAATCATTTAAATATGGAACGATTACGATGTTTGATACGACACGTCAAATTATTTCTGCTTTGGGTAATTTAGTTCGAGGTGTTGGTCTAAACAATATGTCTGGTCCAGTTGGTATTTTCCAAGCAACTTCGCAGATTACACAATCTGGATTTACTGCCTTTGTTACATGGCTAGGTATGCTATCTGTTAATATCGGAATCTTTAATCTTATACCAATTCCTATTCTTGATGGTGGTCGTATCTTGATTATTCTATTAGAAAAATTAAGTGGACGTAAGATTAATGAAAAAGTTGAAACGGCTATTATGATGATTGGGGTTGCCTTAATTGTTGGATTAATGCTGTATGTAACTTGGAATGATATAATGCGTTTATTTATAAAATAGGAATTCTAATTAAATTGAAAGACTTAAGTTAAATGAGTTGTACTTGAATCTCAATACTTAAGTCTTTTATTTAGAAATCTAGATAATTTTAACGGGATGTTGAACATGATTATTATTAAGTTAGAGAGTATTTTATGTTATAATAACGTATAGGAGGTGGCGGAATGAAGACATTAATATTAGCGGAAAAACCTGAATTAGGAAGAGCAATCGCCACTGCCTTGCAAGCAGATATGAAGGAGAATCGTGGTGTTATTCGTAAAGGTGATATTGCGATTACTTGGGCCTATGGTCATTTATTGAGGCTTCAAGAACCTAATGAGTTTAATGAGAAATATGCAAATTGGAGGAAAGAGGATTTACCTATAGTATTTGAAAATTGGCCTCTTGTTCCTGATGGAAATAAAGCAGATCGAGTCCATCAAATCGGAGAATTACTTACTGAGTGCGATCAAGTGATTCATGCGGGTGACCCAGATGATGAAGGACAGTACTTAATTGATGAAATACTTAATTACCACCATTTTAATAAACCTGTTAAGCGTGTTTATATCAATGATAATACACCTACTTTAATCATGAAGGCCTTTAAAGAATGTGTTGATAATGATGATGCATGTAAAGCTATTGGAATGAGTGCTTACGCGCGTGCTGTGGCTGATTATGTAGTAGGGATTAATTATACACGGTTATTTTCAATTGCGCTTCACAAGAAGGCTATGAGTGTTGGGAGGGTACAAAGTCCAACATTAGGGATGATTGTGAAAAGAGATTTAGAAGTAGATGCTCATCATAAGCAAAAGTACTATGAATTAAAAGTTGATGTGAGTGTTGAAGATAAGACTTTATCGATGAAATTAAAACCGAATAAAGAATACTTAGATGATGATAAATATGTCTTGAATAAGAATACATTAATCGAGATTGAAGAAGATATTAAAACCAACCCTTTAAATCAAATGAAGGTTGAACATAAACTAATGGATACTAAACCACCATTACCTTATAACTTAGCCAAGTTACAAGCGACTATGAACACTAAATATGGTTATGATTTAAGTAAAACTGATAAGATTACTCAAACACTGCGTGATAAATATCAAGCCATTACTTATAATCGATCAGATTCACAATACCTTAAGGAAGAACATTATAGTGAAGCTAAAAATTTATTACCTAAAGTTATGGCAAAACTGGTGGTTGATTATCCAATTGATTATACAATCCATTCGGAATGTTTTAATGACCAATTTGTAAGTGCTCATCATGCTATTATACCAACAGCTTCAACCTTTAATATTAAAGCGTTAAATAAAGAAGAACTGAATGTTTATCTAGAAATTGCGAATGCTTATTTTATGCAGTTTTTACCACCTATTAAAAAGCGCCAGATTACTGCTGTGATTAAATGCAAACAGGGTGAATTACGCAATGTAACAACGCTTATCTTAGATGAGGGATATCGTAAGTTTTTTAAGGCTAGTAAAGATGAGGATGAAAGTGATGAAGAAGAAGGTAAAGTAGCTCTTGATGCTGGAAAGTATAAGCCTTCTTATCTTGATTCTCAAGTTGTTGAGAAGGAGACAAACCCTCCAAAGCGCTATACTCAAGCTACTTTAATCAAGGATATGACAAGTATTGCTAAGTATGTTGAAGATAAAGAAGTTCAAAAAATACTGAAAGAGAAAGATAAAGATAAAAAGGGTGAGAATGGTTCAATTGGAACAAGTGCTACACGAAGCAGTATAGTGGAAACCTTAATAAAACGTGAATATGTGGAAATGCAAGGTAAAAATATTGTTTCAACTCAACTAGGAAAAGCTTTTTATGAGATATTACCTGATGAGATTAAAACAGCTGACTGTACAGCTAAGTGGTGGGTTATACAAGAAGATATCAAAGAGGGTAAGGCAACTTGTTCAACTTTAATCAATGAAGTTGTGACGGCCTTTAAAACACATCTGAACACCGACTTTAGTATGGTGTATGATGATCGTGAATCAGTGGGTATCTGTCCCTTATGTGGTCATAAAATTGTTGAAAATAAGAAGGCCTTTGGATGTATTAATTATAAGAGTGGTTGTCGATTTACAATTTGGAAGAATGATGCAATCTTCACCACAATCAATAAGGAGCCAACAAGTGCAATGGTATCTAAGTTAATTAAGGATTATTATGCTCAAGTACGTCTTATTGAAAATGAAGAAGAAGTGATACGACTCTTAATTATGAGATACAATCAAAAAGGTGTTTTCTTTGAATTGACGGATTTACCTAAGAAGAATTAAATTAAAAAGAGGATAACCTAACGGATTATTCTCTTTCTTGTTTAAATATAATATACTATCGCAATAAAGTGAGCAATTGAAGCTAAATTAATAAATAAATGCCAAATCATATGATTGTATTTCTTAGCTTGGCGCACATAGAAACAAGCACCTATTGAGTAGAAGACACCACCTAATACAATAAAGAATAGGAACTCAAGGGAGGCTGTCTTAAGTAAGACTGGAATAAATAATACAGCGGTCCAACCCATAATCATATAAAGTGTTAAAGATAATTTAGGTATTTCCTTCTTAGCTACTGACTTATAGAAGATACCAATAATGACCATTAACCATTGGATAATAAGAATCAAGAAGCCTTGCCAACCTTTAATAAGGGATAAAGCAATAGGTGTATATGAACCAGCAATTGCTACAAAGATAAAGATATGGTCAAAGATTCTAAAGATGACTTTATGCTTCGTATCATAAGCCATCGAATGATATAGTGTTGATGCTAGTAACATCATAAAGATTGAAATACAGAAGATGGAGACACCGACAGATTGTAGAACACCGCCCTTTAAATAAGCAACGATGGCTGCATAAGGAAGAGCAAATAGAAAGATTAAAGCCATAACACCATGGGTAATGGCATTCGCTAATTCTTCACCAAATGATAATTTGGTCATGTTTTTCATTGATTCAATTGACATAATTTACACCTCTTTGTTCTATATCTTATCATTATCTGTTTGTTTATTCAAACTATTTATCTTTAGACTAACTTCATAATTATCTCATTAACTTTGGATTACTAAAAAGTATTGTTTTCTTACACCAAAAGATAATGAAACTATGTTATAATAATATAGGTTAATTTTCAAAATAAAGGAGGTTTCCATGTTCCTTAAACGCATTGAAATACAAGGATTTAAATCCTTTGCAGATAAGACAATCATTACCTTTGAATCCGATGTTATCGGAATTGTGGGACCTAATGGATGTGGTAAAAGTAATATTAATGATGCCATACGTTGGGTTTTAGGTGAACAATCAGTTAAAAGTTTACGTGGTTCAAGTATGAGCGATGTTATATTTTCAGGTTCAGACACAAGAAAATCGGTAAATATGGCTGAAGTAACTTTGGTGTTTGATAATTCACGACACTTTTTTCATGTGGAATTCGAAGAAGTAGAAATCACTCGACGTTTACATCGTGCGACTCAAGAGGGTGAATATTTTATTAATAGAACTCCGTGTCGTTTAAAGGATATCCAAAACTTAATCATGGATACAGGATTAGGACGTGATTCGTTATCTATAATTTCACAAGGAACTATTTCAGGATTCGCTGAAGCAAAACCTGAAGACCGTCGTGCTTTATTTGAAGAAGCTGCGGGTGTCGCAAAATATAAAAAGCGTAAAGGGGAGTCATTAAGTAAATTAACACGTATGCAAGAAAATCTTGATCGTGTTGAGGATATTATTGTTGAGTTGGAAAAACAAGTTGTTCCACTTAAACGTCAAGCTGCGAAAGCAATAACTTATTTAGAGAAAAAAGAAATTTTGGAAAAAATTGAAATTAGTGTTTTAGTTGATGAAATTGAAACATTAAATAATAAAATTGAAGAATGTCGTAAACAAGCTTTTGAAATTGATAGTAAAAAAGTATTATCGGAGGCAACAATTCTTGTTCAAGAAACAAAGAATAATGAGTTAAAGCATGAAATGTCACAGATAGATCGTGAAGTTAATGCTTTACAAGAAAAGTTCATGTTAATTATGAACGAAATTCAAGGATTAGAAGCACGTAAAACTGAAATTGATGAAAAACGTAAATATACAATGGCTTCTGCTAATGTAGAAGTTCGGTCAAAAGAATTAAAAGCCATGATTGAAGAAGCTGTTTATGAATATAATGATCGTAAGAAACGTTTCATGGAAATGGAAACGGATTTAACACTTAATCAACAAAAAGTTGAAACTTTATCTAGTGATTATCAAACAGCAACCGTTAAATATAACGAGCAAGTTGGCTATTTGAATAGTTTAAAGAATCGTCAAAATGTCCTTGAGAACTTAGTTCGTCAACCTTTCAATCATCAACAAGGAGTAAAGGCTATCTTAGATGCGAAAGAGTCAATTAATGGTATACTTGGAGCAATCGCACAGATTCTTAAGCCTCATGATTCTTATGAGTTAGCGATTACGAATGCAATCGGTGGTGCGATGTATCATATCGTTACTGAAGATGAAATAGCAGCCCGACATGCAATTACATACCTAAAGAAAAATGAGTCAGGTAGAGCTACATTTTTGCCTATACCTGTTCTACAACCTCGTACGATATTTAAAGAACACGAAATTGTCGCTCAAAATATGAATGGTTATTTAGGTTGTGCTGATGAGTTTGTTGATTGCGAAGAACAGTTCGCTATCGTTAAAAAATCACTACTTGGAAATGTTTTAGTCTGTGATAATTTAATTAATGCAAATGAATTAGCTCGTTCTTTAAAGTACAAGTATAAAATAATTACATTAGATGGAGATGTTGTTCATACCGGAGGAAGTATGAGTGGAGGTAGAATTAGAGATAACTATTCACCTTTAACTCTACAAAAAGAACTCCAACAAATTATTGATAAGGTAGTCAACCAAGAACAAATTGTCTTGAATCTACAAGATGATGTTTCTTCATTGAATGCTAAGAAGGAAATTGCTTCTTCTTTTGTCGTTCAAAAACGTGTGGATATTGCTCAATTACAACCCGTGGTTGATGCTAAAAAGGCTAAGGTTGATCGTTTGAAAGCCGAGTATGAGGAATTGAATCCTAATCAATCCATTGATGATGAAGATATGAACGAAGATACACTCGTTGTTCAATTATCAACGGCTTATTCAAAAAGAGATGCAATAACTTCTGAAATAAAGTTAAAACGTGAACGTCGTATGAATGCCGGTAGTGAGTCTGAGCGAGCTGATAGCCAAATTCGCAACTTACGCCGTGAATGCAATGCATTAGTTGCTAGTGAACATTCATGTGAGTTAGAAAGAGTGACGGCTCAAACAAAACTTGAAAATGCGATGAATCGTCTTTCTAGTAGTTATGAAATGACTTATGAATATGCTCAATCATTAAAAATTGAAACAGATATGGTTGAAGCACGTCGACAAGTTATTGAACTTCGTCAACAAATTGCTGCGTTAGGGAATATTAATCTCGATGCACCTGAAGAATATAAAACGGTAAGTGAACGTTTTGAATTCTTAAGCAAACAGAAAGAAGATTTATTGTCTGCAAGAGATAAAATCTTAGAAGCTATTAATGAGATGGATAGTGTTATGATTATTCAATTCAAAGAAATGTTTGATAAGATTAATAGTGAACTAAATGATGTCTTTAGAACCTTATTTGGTGGAGGAAGAGCAGCTTTAGTACTTGTTGATCCATCCGACATTCTAAATACAGGAATCGATATTGATGTTCAACCTCCAGGAAAGAATATTCAAAATATCAAGTTATTCTCTGGTGGTGAAAAAAGTTTAATTGCGATCTGTGTATTATTTGCTATTCTAAAGGCTAGAACAATGCCTCTTTGTATCTTTGATGAGGTTGAAGCGGCTCTAGATCAAGCTAATGTAGAACGATTCGCTAAATACATTTCACACTTTAGAGGTGAAAGTCAATTTATTGTTGTAACCCATCGTCCAGGAACGATGGCTCAATGTGATTCTCTATATGGAGTTACAATGAAGCAAAATGGAGTAAGTACTTTATTAAAGGTTCAACTTCAAGATGCATTAAAGATTATTGATAAGAAAGAAGAGGGTGTTGCTTAATGGGTATATTTTCAAAGTTAAAACAAGCCTTTTCTAATTCAAATGATTCTGATCGTTATTTAAGCGGATTAGATAAATCGAGGAAGTCATTCTCAGAGAAGATTCGCCGTCTTTCATTAAGTTTTTCTGGTGTTAATGAAGAATTCTTAGAAGAGTTAATGATAGTTTTACTTGAAGCGGACATTGGGATTAAAACAGCACAGAAAATTGTTGATGCTGTTGAGAATAAAGCAATGGATCGTAAACTCAAGACTTTTGATGAAATTAATGAATGTTTAATTGAAGAAATGGCTAATATGTATCATTGCCATGAAGATATCGAATTCTGTTTTAATGAAGCTGGACCTACTGTTATATTGATGGTGGGTGTCAACGGAAGTGGTAAAACAACAACGACAGCTAAATTATCAAAGCACTTTCTAGATGAAGGTAAAAGTGTAGCCGTTGCTGCTGCTGACACCTTTAGAGCAGGAGCTATTGACCAACTAGTGAAATGGGCTGAACGTTTAGATATCCCTTGTATAAGAGGGAAGGAAAACGGCGATCCAAGTGCAACACTTGTTGATGCTTGTCGTTATGCTGTTGAACATAAGATTGATGTATTAATAGGGGATACAGCGGGAAGACTTCAAAATAAGAGTAACCTAATGAATGAGTTAAGTAAGATGAAGCGTGTCATTGAACGTGAAATTCCAGGTGCTCCTCATGCTGTTTGGTTAGTTATTGATGCGACTACCGGTCAGAATGGTATCTCACAAGCTGAATTGTTTACACAAGCAGTTGATGTTACAGGTATCCTTCTAACTAAGCTAGACGGTACGGCTAAAGGTGGTATCGTTATTGCTATACGTGATGCTTTATCACTTCCAGTAAAATTTATTGGACTTGGTGAAGGCGTTGATGACCTAAAAGTATTTGATCTTGAAACTTATTTATATGGGTTAAGTGGAGCTGAAACTTATCATGATTGATAAAACAGAATTAATGAATGATTTTCTCGATTGGTATGATGTTTTATTAACTGAACGTCAAAAAGAAATCTGTAATCTATATTATAAAGAAGATTATTCATTAAGCGAAATCAGTGAAAATTATGAAATATCAAGAAGTGCAGTTCTCGACACTTTGAAAAGAAGTGAGAAATTATTACAAGATTACGAAAAAAGGCTTCAACTTGTGAAAAAATATCATGCACGTTGTAGTATTTATGGTAAAATGAAGAAGTTAAGCAATGAAAGTATTAATGAACTAGTTAGTAATTTAGAAGAAATTGATTAAGAGGAGGCAAATTATGACTAAAATTATCTCAGTAAATGCAGGAAGTTCAAGTTTAAAATTTCAATTATTTGAAATGCCAAGTGAAACGGTATTAACTTCAGGAATCGCTGAACGCATTGGACAAGATGAAGGAGTTTTCACAATTAAGGCAAATGGTGAAAAACACGTTCAAAATCTACCAATCCCTGATCACAAAGTAGCTGTTGATTTATTGCTGAAAGCACTTGTTGACTATGCTATAGTAGCTAATTTAGAAGAAATTAAAGGAGCAGGGCACCGTATTGTACAAGGTGGAGGTTACTTTGATGCGTCAGCCTTTGTAAATGAAGATGTGATTAGTAAAGTAGAAGAGTTATCAGATTTAGCTCCTTTACATAATCCTGCTCATTTAGTAGGCTATCACGCCTTCAAATCTGCTTTACCAAATATTGAACATGTTTTTGTCTTCGATACAGCATTCCATCAAACAATGAGTGCTGAATCTTATTTATATCCAGTTCCAATGAGTTGGTATGAAGACTATAAAGTGCGTCGTTATGGAGCTCATGGAACAAGTCATCAATATGTTTCTGCTCGTTGTGCACAGCTTATGGAAAAAGATCTTAAAGATACTAATATTATCACTTGTCACTTAGGTAATGGAGCTTCTATTACTGCTGTTAAGGGTGGTAAATGTATTAATACTTCAATGGGATTCACACCATTAGGTGGAATAATGATGGGAACACGTTCTGGTGATTTAGATCCAGCTATTCTTCCATTCATGATGAAAAAAACAGGAATGACACCAGATGAAATGGATAGTGTATTAAACAAACAATCAGGAATGCTAGGTATTTCAGGTATTTCTAGTGATGCTCGTGATATTGAAAATGCTGTAGCAGAGGGTAATGAAAGAGCAATTCTAACTCAACAGCTTTATGTTAACCGTGCAATCAATGTTATCGGTGGTTATGTTATGCAACTAGGTCATGTTGATGCAATCGCATTTACAGCCGGTTTAGGTGAAAATGATTGTAACCTTCGTCAACAAATTTGTGAAAAATTAAGTGAAGCACTTTCACTTAAATTGAATGTTGAATTAAATGCTAAAACTAGAGGAAAAGAAATGTGCGTATCACTTCCAGATAGTAAAGTTCAAGTCTGGATTGTTCCAACGAATGAAGAATTAGTAATTGCTAGAGATACCTTCCGCATTTTAGGTTTCTAGACATGCATGAACCCTTGATCAAAATCATTGAAAAATACGAAACAATTGCTATCTTTCGTCATGTATATCCTGATGGAGATGCACTAGGATCACAATTTGGTTTAAAATCTTGGATTCAATCCCATTATCCTAATAAGAAAGTAGTTGCATTAGGAAAACAAGGTGATGATTTAATTAATTTTCCCATTCCTGATGCAATCAGTGATGAAGAATTAAAAGAAGCTTGTGCAATCGTTGTTGATACAGCAAATACAGATCGTATCGATGATGAACGTTATAAATTATGTCAGTATCTTATTAAAATAGATCATCATCCTCTTGCTGAAGAGTATGGCGATTTGTCAATTGTTTTAGAACGAGCTTCAGCAACCTGTGAGATTATCACAAGTTTATTGATGGTTTATGGAAAAACTTGTTCAAAAGAAACAGCAACTTATCTATATTGTGGATTATTGACAGACACCTTACAGTTATCCATTCCATCGGTTACTAAAGTGACACTAAATTGTGCTGCCTTCTTAGCTGAGTGTGGGGTTGATATCGCTGCTTGTAATGAAGCTATGTTTTCTTCCACATTGACTAAATTTAAGTATGATGCTTATTTAAAGAATCATTGTCAAATAATTGATGGGAAAATAGCTTATATGATCGTTGATCAAAAAACCTACGAATCCTTTGGTTTAACGTTTCTTCAAGCTAAGGAAAATGTAGGAGCTTTATCTAAGGTTATCGATTTTGAAATGTGGGCATTATTTACACAGAACCCCCATGAAGAGGGAATCTGTTATAATGGCAGTCTACGTTCTAAACGAATTCAAATCAATGATATAGCGTCTTTATACCATGGTGGTGGCCATAAGTTAGCAGCTGGTGTTAAACAATTAACAGCGAATGATATCAGTGAATTATTAGACAAGCTTAAAAACCGATTATTCGAGAATCAATAAATAGAGAGATACCTTCTCTCTTTTTTTCTTCATTAACAAGGCAATTCATCTTCATAAAAGAGTGATTCATGGTATAATATATTAGAGGTGTTAGTATGAGTGTTCATCTTCATGTACGTAGTTGCTATACTTTACTTAGCTCTACATGTACTATATCTAAAATAGTCAAACAAGCAAAGGCATATGGATATAAAGCTGTTGCTTTAACTGATAAAAATGTCATGCATGGTGCCATGGCTTTTAAGCATGCTGCAGATAAAGAAGGTATCAAACCTATTTTTGGATTGGAATGTGATGTACTCTATAATGAAGAAATCTATACGTTTATCTTATTAGCTAAAAATGATGAAGGCTATAAGGATTGTCTTAAGTTATCTACTTATTTAAATACTAAGAATAAAGTGATTGATTTTGATGATTTTATTTTATATACAAAAGCCTGTTTTGTCTTAACAGCAGGTGAAAATGCAACACTTGAACATTATTTACTACAAGAGAAATATAATGAATTAGAAGAAAAATTAACTTTGTTTAATCAAGTATTTCCATCTTTTTATGTATCGATTGCTATGAATGATTCTGGTTTATTAAACATAAAAAATGCTTACTTGAAAGACTTATGTAAACGTAATGACTTTAAGACAACGGCTTTGAGTCGTATTTATTATCCTAATCATGAGGATAGTGAAAGTTATAAAGTGCTTTGTGCTATTTCGCAAGGAGTTACTTTAAAAGATAAAACATTGAATATTAGTAGTGGACGACATTTCAGATCAATTGATGAAATGAATGAACTCTATGATGAAGATGATTTATTAACTACAGATATAATTGCAGATGCTTGTAATGTTTCCTTTACTTTTGAGAAAGGCTCTATGCCTCATTATGTTAATAAGTTTGATGTTAGTTCCCAGGAGTATCTTAAACAATTATGTTATATGGGTTTAAAGAAACGCTTATATAACCAAGAAATTCCACCCGCTTATATTGAACGATTAAACTATGAGTTAAATACGATAATTACCATGAACTTTTCAGATTACTTCCTTATTGTTTATGATTTTATTCGTTTCGCCAAATCAAAAGGTATTTATGTTGGACCAGGAAGAGGGAGTGCACCAGGTTCACTAGTTTCATATTGTCTTGGGATTACTCATGTTGATCCATTAAAATATGATTTATTATTTGAACGATTCTTAAATCCAGAACGTATTTCAATGCCAGATATTGATACCGATTTCCCTGATAATCGAAGAGATGAAGTAATCAGTTATGTGCGTGAGAAGTATGGTAATGAGCATGTAGCTCACATCGTAACATTTGGAACACTAGCCGCTAAACAAGTAATTCGTGATGTGGGTAAAGTACTAGACATTAATCCTCGTGATTTAGATTTACTATCAAGGGCCATTCCTGGTTTTGTGAAGGTTACGCTAAAGGATACTTATGAAAAAGAAGCCCGATTCCGTCAAATCATCCATAGTTCTAAAGAGTTAGAATTATTATATCAAATTGCCCTTAAACTAGAAGGATTACCAAGACATGCATCCACGCATGCTGCTGGTATTGTGTTATGTAACCAATCTATCAGTGAAGTATGTCCATTGATTGAGATGGAAGAGGGTGTTTCTTCAACTCAATTTACCATGGAATATTTAGAAGAATTAGGATTAATCAAAATGGATTTTCTAGGGTTAAGAAACTTAACGATTATCGATGAGATTGTTCATCAAGTGAATGAAGTTAATACTGAACCTTTTGATATTATGAAAATCCCATTAGATGATAAAGTGACTTTTGAATGCGTCCGAGCTGTAGATACAGTAGGAATATTTCAATTAGAATCTGAAGGGATGAAGAATTTAGTACGTAAGATACAACCAAGCTGTTTTGAGGATATAGTTGCTGCCATTGCTTTATTTAGACCTGGACCTATGGAGAATATTCCTTTGTATCTTGAAAATAGAAAACATCCAGAGTCTGTTCAATATGATCATGAGGATCTAAGAGAGATTTTATCAGCAACCAATGGTGTAATTATTTACCAAGAACAGATTATGCAAATTGCGCAAGTTATGGCTGGATTCTCATTGGCTCGTGCAGATACTTTACGTAAAGCAATGAGTAAAAAGAAACTTGAAGCTCTACAATCCTTACAAAGTGAATTTATCGCTGGAGCTATTTCGAAGGGTCATACTCAAGCCTTAGCTCAAAAAACATATGATTTAATTTTGAAGTTCGCTAATTATGGTTTCAATCGTTCGCATTCAGTTGCTTATGGTTTACTTGCTTATCAAATGGCTTATTTAAAAGCTAATTATCCATTACCTTTCTTCACTAGTTTATTGAATAGTGTTATTGGTGGTGAAAGTAAAACAAGCGAATATATATTTGAAGCAAGAAAAAGAAAGATAAAAATTTTATTACCTTGTATTAATCATAGTACCTATGAATATACCATCGACAATCAACAAGTGCGTTATCCATTACTTGGAATTAAGAATATTGGTCTTGCTGTATGTAAGGAAATTATTGATGAAAGAACAGTGCATGGATTCTATATGGATTACTTTGACTTTGTTGCTCGTTCAACAACGCGTAAAATCAATCGTAAGTGCATAGAAAGCTTAATTGATGCTGGTGCGCTTGATAGCTTTGAACTTAATCGTGCGACAATGAAAGCGAGCTTAGATGATGCTTTACGTTATGGAAACATTGTGAAGGTTGAAGATCAGAATCAGATTTCAATTAATTTTAATCTAGTATCTAAACCACCGTTGACACAAGTTCATGAAAATAGTGAACGCCGAAGTCATGCTGAAAGGGAAGTGTTAGGCTTTTACTTAAGTAATCATCCTATAAGTGAACTTAAAGAGAAACTACAATTCAATGGAAGTTTAATTGAATTAAGGAATTATAAAGGGAATTGTACTCTTTTAGGACAAATTGATAAAGTAAAACTACATCGAACTAAAACAGGAGAAACTATGTCCTTTGTTGTCTTGAGTGATGAAACAAGTACGATTGATTTAGTGATTATGCCTAAAAACTATCAAAAGTATATTAATGAGCTAGTGAAAGGCGAAATTATTCTTGTTGAAGGTAAGATTGAAAAAGAAAATTCATGTTTAGTTAACTCAATAAAAGCTATACCAAAAAGAGAACAATTGTTTTAGTTAATCTTTAAAATAGCTTATGAAATAGGCATTTTATTAAAAAAAGAATTGACGTCAATCATCAACTATGATAAACTACTAATGTTGTATATCCTGATAGAGGGTACAACCGCACATTTTAGGGTTAAAAGTACGAAAGTCTCCTATATTTGGCGAGTCTTATAAAAAGAAGGAGGTGCGATATATGTACGCAATTATTGAAACAGGAGGAAAACAAGTTTACTGTGAAGTAGGTTCAACAATCTTCGTTGAAAAACTTACTGTTGAAGCAGGAGACACTGTTGAATTCGACAAAGTTGTTTGTTACTCAAACAGAACAACTAAAGTTGGTGCTCCCTATGTTAAAGGAGCTAAAGTTGTAGCTAAAGTTGAAAAACAAGGAAAAGCTAAAAAAATCATGATTTATAAATATAAATGTAAATCTGGTAGTACTCACCGTAGACAAGGTCATAGACAACCTTACACTAAATTAACTATCGAAGCAATCGAAGGATAATTTATGATTAAGGTACTTGTTTATAAGATGCATAAAGAAACCAAGCGTATTGTTATCAAAGGACATGCCGATTCTGCCCCAAAAGGACAAGATTTAGTTTGTGCAGGTGTTAGTAGTATAGCAATTGGTATCATGAACGCATTAGATGAACTGGTTAAAGATGAATGCATTTTTCAAATAGAAGAAGGCTTTATTCAAATCGAAGTTAAAAATAATCATTGTGAGAAAACACAACTTATCTTAGAGATACTGTTGATTCAACTTCAAACAATGAGTCAAAGTTATAAAAATTACATTCAAATTCAACAACAGGAGGTGGCATCATGAAATTTGTATTAGATATTCAGTTATTCGCTTCTAAAAAAGGAGTAGGGTCTACCAGAAATGGTCGTGACTCACAATCTAAACGCTTAGGAGCTAAAAAAGCTGATGGACAATTCACAAACTGTGGTTCTATTATTTACCGTCAACGTGGGACTAAAATTCACCCAGGATTAAATGTTGGTCGTGGAGGAGATGATACTTTATTTGCTAAAGCAACAGGTATCGTTAAATACGAACGTCTAGGTAAAAAGAAAACCAAAGTTTCCGTTTACCCACAAGCATAATATAAGAATCCCCGTTTGGGGATTTTATTTTCCAAAAAAGAAAAGAGGTGAAGTCATGTTTGTCGATCGCGTAAAAATAAAAGTAAAAGCAGGCAAGGGCGGTGATGGTATCGTTGCCTTTCGTCGTGAAAAGTATGTTCCATTAGGAGGACCTGCTGGAGGAGATGGCGGAAGAGGTGGAAACATCATATTCCAAGTCGATACTGGGAAGTCAACCTTGTTGGATCTTCGCTATAATCGTAAGATTGTGGGTGAAGATGGTGGAAAAGGAAAACCAAAGAAAATGCATGGTGCTGATGGTTCAGATACCATTGTTAAAGTACCCCTTGGAACCTTAGTTAAACTAGAACCAGAAGGAATTACGATTGCTGACTTAACTCGTCCTGACCAACAAGCTATTGTGGCTAAGGCAGGAAAGGGAGGAAGAGGTAATTTTCACTTTAAATCGAGTGTTAATTCAGCTCCTGAATATTGTGAAATGGGAACTTTCGGTGAAGACCGTGAGATTCTTGTTGAACTTAAAGTACTTGCCGATGTAGGACTTGTCGGTTTCCCATCCGTTGGAAAATCAACGCTTCTATCAGTGGTCACAAAAGCTAAGCCGGAGATTGCTGATTATCATTTCACAACCATTTCTCCTAATTTAGGTATGGTTCAAGTCGAAGACGGAAGAAGTTTCGTTATGGCTGATTTACCTGGACTTATTAAAGGCGCAAGTGAAGGAAAGGGACTAGGACATCAATTCTTACGTCATATTGAAAGATGTCGTGTTATTATTCATGTCATCGATATGGGAGCGAATGATGGTCGTGATCCCTTAGAGGATTTTGAAACGATTAATGAGGAATTAAGAACTTATCAGTATCGTTTAATGGAAAGACCTCAAATTGTTATAGCAAATAAGATGGATTTAGAACCTGCTCAAGAGAATTTGGCTCGTTTTAAAGCTAAATATCCAGATATTGATATTTTTGAAACAACTACGATTATTGCTGAAGGATTAGAGCCAGTACTTTATCGTGCTGCTGATTTATTAGCTGTTACTCCTGAATTTCCACTTCATGCTGAAATTGAGGATGTGGATACTCAAGGAGTTGTCTATAAATTTGTTGAAGAAAAAGCTCCATTTGAAATTCTTAACCTTGGTAATGGCCGTTGGCAATTAATTGGTGAAGAAATTGAAAGAGCATTTAGAGCAACGAGTTTTACTACTGAAGAAGCTGATCAACGTTTTGCTCGTAAGATGCGTGTAATGAATGTTGATAATGCTTTAAAAGAAGCTGGATGTCAAAATGGTGATATTATTGAAATTTGCCATAGTGAATTTACATACATGGAATAGAGTGTTATCACTCTATTTTTTTTGTGTAATCAAACAAATACAATTATGACTTTATTTATAGTATAATAGTATTAATTAGTGGAGGACTTGGAATATGAAGATGATATCTTGGAATGTAAATGGTTTAAGAGCATGTGCTACAAAGGGCTTTTATGATGTATTTAGAGAATTGGATGCTGATATATTCGCAATTCAAGAATCTAAGATGCAAGAAGGTCAACATGACTTTGAGGCAGATGATTATTATATTTATATGAACTCAGCAGATAAAAAAGGGTATTCAGGTACTGTTGTTTTTTCTAAGGTTGAACCTATGAATGTAAGTTATGGTATTGGAATTGATGAACATGACCATGAAGGTCGTGTTGTTACTTGTGAGTATGAACAATTCTTCTTTGTTGATTGTTATACCCCTAATTCTAAAGATGGGTTACTTCGATTAGAGTATAGAATGCAATGGGAAGATGATTTTAGAGCTTACTTAAAAGAATTAGAAAAAACAAAACCAGTTATTTTATGTGGTGATTTAAATGTTGCTCATAATGAGATTGATTTAAAGAACCCTTCAAGCAATCGTAAAAATGCTGGTTTCTCTGATGAGGAAAGAGCTAAATTCAATGCTTTATTAAATGCAGGGTTTATCGATTCATATCGTTATTTATATCCTGATAAAGTTGAGTATTCTTGGTGGAGTTACCGATTTAATGCCAGAGCAAATAATTCAGGATGGAGAATTGATTACTTTATTCTTTCTGATAGTTTAAAAGACAAGATTCAAGATGTTAGAATTTATACAGATATTTATGGTAGTGATCACTGCCCTGTACAGTTAGAAATCGAGATTTAGTTATGAAACTATGGGGAAATCAAATTCATGGTTGTATTTTTGATTTAGATGGGACTTTATTAGATTCAATGCAAGTTTGGGTAGAAATTGATAAGAAATATATGCAAATGCATCATATTGAATATGATGAAAAGTATACTGAAATTATTAAGCGTTTAACTTTTGATGAAAGTGCTCAGTTCTTTATCGATGAGTTTAAACTTGATAAGAGTAAAGAAATGATTATGAATGAATGGCGTTTAATGGTGGGTGATGCTTACTTTGATACAATACCATTAAAACCTTATGTTAAGGAATGTCTTGAGTTATTACATGAATCCTGTGAACTAGTGATTGCTACTTCATGTGAAAAACATTTTGCGATTGCTGCATTAACCCGATTGGGTGTCTTGGATTACTTTAAGAGTATTGTATCAACTAAGGATTTAGGAATTAGTAAGGAACAACCGCTTATATTCAATCTATGCGCCTCTTTGCTTGAGATGGACGCAGATGAATGCATGGTGTTTGAAGATGTTCATTCGATTATGAAATGTGCATCACAAGCCTCATTTAAGGTCTGTGGAGTCTTTGATGAAAGCTCTAAGAATGATATAGAAGAAAATAAAAAAGTATCTGATCACTATATTATGAGTTTTAAAGAATTGGTTGAAGAGATTAAGATTAACAGTAACTAGTAATTAAACTGGTTGCTTTTTAATTGGTTAAACATTGCCTAATTGCGTATTTTAAACTATAATATAACAAGGTGATAAAAATGATTGCATTTATAAAAGGTACAGTGTTTCAAACAAAAAAGGACAGTGTTATTATTGAAAATAATGGCATTGGTTATCAAATATTCATACCCAATCCACAAACACTTGTTTATGGAAATGAGATGATGATTTATACCTATCAGCATGTTCGTGAAGATGCTATTCTGTTATTTGGATTTCAGAGTATGGAAGAACATGAATTATTTTTACGTTTAATTGAAGTAAAAGGATTAGGACCAAAAACTGCCGTTAATATATTAGGCGTAGCTAGTATTCAAAACTTTATGGATGCGATAGAGAAAAATGATGTTGCATATTTAAAATCAATGCCTGGTATTGGAGCTAAGACAGCTCAACAAATTGTATTAGATTTAAAAGGCAAACTTGTAATGCATGAAAATAAGAAACAGATTGCGAGTGATTTAAATGAAATCCTACAAGATGCTTCAGATGCTTTATTAGCATTAGGTTATAAAGCTACTGAGATTAGTAGAGTAATTAAAGAAATATCCATGCAGGAATACCACAGTGTAGATGAAGCTATGCGGTTAGCTCTTGCTAAGTTATTAAATAGAAAGTAGGGGAAACGACATGGATGAACGTGTAGTATCAGCAGAAAAAGAACTGCTTGATGATGAAAGCAGTCTAAGACCCGTTTCACTTCAAGAGTATATTGGGCAACATGATTTAAAAGAGAATTTATCTGTCTTTATCACAGCTGCTAAACAACGTAATGAAGCCCTTGACCATGTGTTATTCTATGGCCCTCCAGGCCTTGGTAAAACAACATTAGCTTACATTTTAGCGAATGAAATGGGGACACAGATTAGAACTGCAAGTGGACCTTCTATTGAAAAGGGAGGTGACTTAGCAGCCATTTTATCAACATTGATGCCTGGTGATGTTTTATTCATTGATGAAATACATCGTTTACCTAAAGCCGTTGAAGAAATACTTTATCCTGCTATGGAAGACTATTGTATTGATATTGTTGTAGGGAAAGAAGCTACTGTACGCACTGTTCGCTTAAGTCTGCCACCATTTACCTTAGTTGGTGCTACAACGCGTGCTGGAGACCTTACAGCGCCTCTACGAGATCGATTTGGTATTGTTTCACAATTACAATTCTATGATATCGATGAATTAGCTAAAATAGTTCGTCGTACTTCAAGAGTCATGGGCAATCATATCAATGAAGATGCTGTCATTGAGATAGCACGAAGAAGTCGAGGAACACCTCGTATAGCCAATCGTTTATTCCGTCGTGTTCGTGATTTTGCTCAAGTTATGAATGATGGTGTCATATCCAAAGACATTACTGATATGGCCTTAGATCGATTAAAAGTAGATCATCTAGGTTTAGATAATGTCGACCATAAATATCTACTTGGTATTATTGAGCGATTCAAAGGAGGACCTGTCGGTGTTGAAGCAATTGCTTCTTCAATCGGAGAGGAAGCCTTAACTTTAGAAGATGTCTATGAACCTTATTTGTTACAAATAGGCTTTATCAACCGTACTCCGAGAGGTAGAATGGTTACACCAAAAGCTTATGATCATTTAGGAATTGTTTTCCAAGAAGATTTATTTTCAACAAGTAAATAATGATATAAATCTAATGATATTAAATATCAAAGGAGATCAACTATGAAGAAATTAACAAGTATGATGATTATTCTTTTATTAGTAGGATGTTCAAAACCAACGGGTGAACAAGCATTACCTTTAAAGTCCGATGAACCGATAATCGTTGAACCTATTGAACAAGTAGGGTATATTGAAGAGTTTGATGAATTTGATTTCACAGGAGAAAGGGAAGCAACGATCGACGATCGTCATTTTCTAATTGAAGATAATCCTGATAATGTTGTTGAAACATTAGTCTATGAATATTATTACTATAACTTCAATACTTCATGGGATATATTGAAAGAAATATCAGCAAAAGAAAATGAAGCACTTCAAATTTCAGCAACTAACAGTGAAGAATTATTCAATGAGGGCTGTTATTTAAGAGAAATTGTACTTCATTCATTTGATACGCTTTCATTTGAAGACTTAAAAGATGTCGATTTAATGTTCTTTTCACATTTTGAAGAAGCAGTAGAAAAGTATAACTTAAACATGTACAGCGTTGTTGAGGTAGAATATTCAATGGTTCATTCTATTGCATCACTTGATAGAAGACCTCAATTTGGTGATGGAAAGTATGAACGTTATTACTTATGTGGTAAAGTGAATGATGAAGATTCATGGCAAATATTCGAAATTTTCCTATATTAAAAGAAGCTCGCGCTTCTTTTTTTAATATTGATACTGTGTTCTATATTTTTTAGTGAAATATAAAGCTAATCCGAGTGACAACATTTCCGCAATGGGTGTTGCTAACCAGACACCCGTTGTTTTAAATAGATAAGCAAAAAGGAGTAAGGTCACCACAAGGAATACTAAGGTTCTCATAAAGGAGAGAATAGCAGAAACTAGTCCATTGCCAAAGGCTGTAAACATGGCAGAAGAAAAGATATTATAGCCTTTAAACAGATAGGAGAATCCGAAGATTGAAAGTGCTGTAACACTTAAATCATAAACGGCACTTCCTGGTATCGTAAATATTTGGGTTAATTGACTCGCGAAGAGTAAGGTTATAAGGGTCATTGAAATCCCAGTAATTGTGCAAAATAAAACACTAGTTTTGAATAATTTATTGATACGATCAGTCTGATTACTACCATGACTAAAACTAAATAGGGGAGCGACTCCCATTGAATATCCCATGATAATTGCTACAAGAATAAAGTCTAGATAAAGTAGAATAGATATGGATGCGACACCATCTTGTCCTACTAAACGCATCAAGATTAGGTTGAATAAAAAGGTTGTGATACTTGTTGATAAATAACTAACCATCTCCGATGAACCATTACTCATCGTATTAATTAAGACTTTGAAATCAAAGGAAGGTTTAGCGAAGTAAATATTCCCATGTTTTTTACTACTAAAGTACCATAAACCAAAGATGGTTGGGATTAAATAACCAATTCCTGTCGCTAAAGCAGCGCCACTGATACCCATGTTTAAAATAGCGATGAAGTAATAATCTAAGATTATATTGGATATTCCTCCAATTAGGGTTAAGATTAAGCCTACATAAGGTTTTCCATTAGCAATATAAACACTTTGGAATTGATATTGGAGAACATTAGCAATACAGAAGAAAACCAAAGGATAAGCATAGTCATAGCAATATTGAAAGATTGCTTCATTGGCTCCTAGAAAGTAAACAATTTTCTCTAAAAAAATAAAGGTAAGTACTGATAGAAAGAAACCGAACACTATAGTGAAAAAGATGATAAAAGTGAAGCTTTGATTTGCTTCAGCTTGTTTTCCTTCTCCCATTTTAGTGGAAATGATAGCGGTAATTCCACTTCCAAACATTGTTCCAAGTCCAATCATAAGACTAAAAAATGGATAAACAATGTTAATTGCTGACATAGCATCTGTACCAATTAGTTTTGAAACGAAAGCACCGTCGACACTTGTATATAAAGACATGACGACCATCATTAGGATTGATGGAAAGGCAAATCTTAGGATTGATGAAAAGCTTAGTTTAATATTTAAGTTATGACTCATGATCTATTTTCCTCCATTCATAATTAGAAATTGTTTGAAGAACTTCATTAAATGCTTCTAATTGTTCGTTTGTAAATTGTTTATTTAGTTCTTTTTCAACATGATTAAAAACAGCATCATAGATACCTACTGATTTAGACATGGTTTGGCTAAGCCTTATGTAGAATACTCGCTTATCATCATTACTTTGAACTTTTTCTACCGCTTTTAATTTTTCCAACTCATTAATTTTAAGAGTAACAGCTGATTTAGTTACAGATAAAGCTTCTGCAATTTTACTTACTGTACAATCTGGCATTTGTAAAATGACATTAATATAAAGCATACTGTTATAGGACAATCCATTATAATAGTCTTTTTTACTCATACATTGTAGTTCGTACATTGACATTTTATAATAAAAGTTATTGAGTTCATTGATTAGTTTCATAATTTCCTCCAAGATAGTTAAGCTATCTTAATTAATAACACTTAACTATATTAATTGATGTTGAAGTAAATGTCAATGATTATTTTTTTAAAAAAAGACACCCGATTTGAGTGTCTAGTTTCTATTTTTTTGTTTAATCAAATGAATGAGCATACAACCTAAATTAAACATAAACCCTTTAAGTAAGCATCTAGCTATTGAACTCCAAGTCCAAGGGTTAAAGCATAATGAAAGAAGAATAAGAGCTAATCCTATGCCCATTGAATGTAGTAACGCTTTTCTTTGTATCTGTGAGCCGATATAGGCACCAGCTAATAGATAAGTGATACTACCAAGGATTAAAGTAAGCGATTCTGCATTTGATGTACGTAAAAGGTTAAATTGGTATAAAAGACTAAATATTAGGGATAATAATAATGATGAAACCACTAAAACTGCTAATGCTTTAGCGATAATAATGCTTGTTTGTTTCATAAATTCACCTCATTTCAACATATGAAGTTTGAAGAGATATTATGCGAAAGGAAACTATGAACGATTACTTTATTTTAATATTTAAGTGTATTCTATTTTATTTTATGATTATTTTTGCTTTAAGATTAATGGGGAAAAGAGAAGTAGGAGAATTAAGTGTCTTTGATGTTGTTATATATTTAGTTATGTCTGAATTATTAGCTTTGAGTATTACTGAAACTGATACCTCTATTCTTAAAGGATTAATTCCTTTATTTACATTGGCTTTTATGCAAATTATCTTATCAAGAATCTTACTTAAGTTTCAGAAAATTAGAGATATTTTTGATGGTAAACCTGTTATTTTAATTGATCATGGTATTATTGATCAACATCGTATGAAGAAGGAACGTTATAGTATTGATGATTTAATGCAACAATTAAGAGATAAGAATATTGGTACTCCTGATGAAGTTGATTATGCTATTTTAGAAAATAGTGGTTCATTATCTATACTACCCTCAAATAATCAACATATGTTATATCCATTTCCACTCATTCAAGATGGAATTGTTGTTGATGAAGCATTGAGTGATTTAGGATTAAGTGAAGAAGAGTTACATTTAATTGTAGCTAAACAAGGGCTTAAGATTCCTGAAGTTTTTATCTGTTTAAAACAGAAGAATGGTTATTATATTCTTAAAAAACACGTTTAAACATCGCGTATACCACATGAAATCCATGGAGGAGTGTTGTTAGTAACATCGATGATGTGAGAGCGATAAGGAGCGCTTGTTCCTTGTAGATAGGTGTTAAGAAAGTAATAATGAAGAGACGGAGTATACATCCAAGTAAGGTATCCATCATTGCTAGTTTACTTTTATCTATCGCATGAAGCATACTAGATAATACAGGTTGTAGAGAATAGAGAGTAAAGGGAAGTGCTAATGATTTTAAAAACTTGGAACCATGAGTGTTGTGATAAAAAAGCATGAGACATTCATCAGTAAAGAAAAAGACTATTAATGAAGTTGCTAATCCAATAAAGAAACAAACAGAAAGCATAACATAAAATATCTTACGTGCTCGTTTTGGATTACCATGAGTATTCTCATAAGTAAAAGAGGGCAATAAGGTAGAAGAGAGTGTTACGGTTATGAAGGATGGCATCGTTATAATAGGCAATACATAGCCATTGAGTTGTCCATAAGCACGTACTAAAGAAGTTGGGTCGACACTTTTTAACACGAGTAGGATAGGTTCGAAAAAGTAGGTTAATGAGCCAATTAATCGTGAGGATGTCATCGGAATTGAAATGCTTAATAATTCAGCGAAGCTATTTCTTGTAATCTGTTCAATAGGATGGTGAAAACGCTCAAGAATAGGTTGTTTTTTCATGCACACAAGAAACATATATAAGGATGATCCAACTTCTCCTATACAAATACTTAGCATGGCTATTTCTGCCATTTTAATGGGTGTTAATGAATCGATACGAGTAAAAGCAATGATTAAGAAGATAAGCCTAAACACTTCTTCAAAGATTTGTGAAGTACAGGCTTTAACATGTTCTTGTTTACCTTGTAGATAACCTTTTAATAAGCCTGATAAAGTTACTAAAGGAATCATTGGAATCATGGCTTTTAGGACTCCTTCAATACTTGATTGCTTAAGAATAATGAGTGATAAAATAGGAATAAAAATCATGAATAATGCTGACACTATGATATTATTAACTACGGATAGAATAATACTGCTTATGACGACTGATCTCGAATTATCTTTTGAAGCAATGACTTTAGAGAGTGCAGCAGGTATACCCATTTGAGCTATCGTAATTAGAAAGACAAGCGTTGGTGAAGCTAAAGAATAGATGCTCATGGCATCTTCACTCATAACACGGGCTAAGTAAATTCTAACTATGAAAGATAGTGCTTTCGCAATGAGTGATAATACGATAAGGATCATCGTGGATTGAATAATTTTTTTCTTCATAATTACACCTCATTATCTATTCTATGGTTTTATAAAATGAACTATGTAGAAAATATTTAATAATAAAGGTAAAATTTAGTTTATATATTTCATCAAATCACTCTTTTACTATGTGTTAAATTATGCTATACTAAATAAACAATAGTTAGTGAAAGAGGGGAAGTAATGGAAACTTTTGATTGTCGTAAAAACAAACAAATTACTTTAGCAATAGCCATTAAAACTAATCAATTAAAACGCAATTACTTATCATCAATTACTCCTCAACATGTAAGCTTAACCTTATTTGGTCATACTTGGAGTTCTAATTTACCTAAATCAATGAATGAAGCCATTGATGATATCTTAAAGTTACAAGTTAACGAAATCATTGGTTATTTATCTAATCAAGCCATTATTGTTGGTTCTCAAATGGATATTGATGACTTTGATGATTTAATTCAAAAACACTAACATTCTTATGAATGTTTTTTTATAAGTAATTATGTTAGAATAACATGGAGGTAACTTATGAAATTAATAGATAAAAAAGAATACAATCATCGAGATTTCAGTCATTTTTCATATTTAGTAGAAAAAGTACTGAAATGCGCTGATTTAAGTAATAACCAATTTGATGAAATCTTAAATCCACCTGTGTTAAGTGACCCATATCTTGCGAAGGGTTTATTAGATGTCGGTCGTCGATTAAAAGAAATCTATGAAAAGAAAGAGAAAATACTAGTTTGTGGTGATTATGATGCTGATGGTATTTGTGCAACGGCTATCTTAGTCAATGCATTTCAAATTATAGGAATCGATTGTGGTTTCTATATTCCTGATCGTTTAAGTGAAGGTTATGGATTAAGTGTTGAAACTGTGAAGAATGCGCTCGCTAAGGGGTATAAAAACTTCATCACTGTCGATAATGGAGTTAAAGCAATCGATGCTATGAAATATATAAGAGAAGCAGGAGCTAGCCTTATATTAAGTGATCATCATCATTATGATGAAGCGGAGATAGACTGTGATTATTTCCTTCATCCTTTTGTAATGGGTGAACCCTTTCATACATTAAGTGGTGCTGGAGTTGCATGTTTAATTGCGAGAATGTTATTGAAGGAATCTAAAGAATCAGTAATCTTGGCAGGAGTTGCAAGTGTTGCTGATTGTATGGAGGTTTTTGGTGAAACTCGATCCTTCATTCGTTTGGGGATTAATTACTTAAACCAAGGATATTATCCAGCTATTAATGCCTTGAAAAACAATCCATATGATAAAATGGATGAAGGACTCATTGGTTTTCAAATAGCTCCTAAGTTAAACGGAACTGGCAGAATGGCTGATTTGGCGAAAGCCAATAATACCGTGAGATATTTATTGAGTAAGGATGCTGAAAATTTAGAGAGTGGATCTAAACAGATTAACGAAATTAATGAAATCAGGAAACAAGTAACAACAGCAATGGTTGAGATTGCCAACCAACAAGTAAATGGTAAGTTTTTTCAAATAGTTAGTGACCCCTCTTTTCATGAAGGTGTCGTCGGCTTAGTTGCTTCCAAATTATCCAATGAACTAAAGAAGCCTGTCATGGTTTTAGCACATCGTAATGGTGAATATAAAGGAAGTATTCGTAGTGTAGAAAATCTGGATTTAACTGAATTCTTCAAAGACTGTTCCCATTTATTTAATAGTTATGGTGGTCATAAAATGGCAGCTGGAATCAGCTTTGATGAGGAACACTATGAAGAAATAGTGAATTATATTCACTTACATAGTGAAAATCTTGATTTTGATGAAGAAACAATCGAATGTATCAACATTGAAGAAAGCGATTTAACTATTTCAAATGTCGAGGATTTAAGAATGATTGCTCCTTTTGGAAATGGCTTTAAAGAACCTATTTTCGCAGTTGATATTAAAATCAAATCAGTAAGTACTATGAGTCGTGATTTACACTTGAAAATTGTGAGTGAACAGGGAATTGAATATGTTTATTTCAATCATGGTAAACTAGCTGATTCAATGAGTTCCATGAAAGAATGCAAGATGATTGGTCATGTTTCAATCAATAAATTTCGCAATGTTAAGAAAATATCCTTTAATGTCATGGAAACTGTAAGTTTTTAATGCAAAAAAAGCTTGAAGTTGTTATAATATAAATGAATTATTGGAGGAAAACTTATGAATTTAAAAGATTATATTGCTACTATCCCAGATTTTCCAAAGGAAGGAATTCTGTTTAGAGATATTACACCTTTAATGGCAGATGGCGACGCGTTTGCTTTTGCTTGTCAAGAATTGACTGACTTTGCGAAAGAAAATCATGCTGAAGTTGTTGTTGGTCCTGAATCACGTGGGTTCATCTTCGGATGTCCTGTTGCTACTAACTTAAATATTGGCTTCGTGCCTGTCCGTAAACCTGGCAAACTACCTCGTAAGACAGTTTCACTTCAATATGACTTAGAGTATGGTACGAATGAATTACATATGCACTATGATTCAATTAAGCCTAAACAAAAAGTGTTAATCATTGATGATCTATTAGCAACAGGTGGTACCGTTGAAGCAACGATTAAATTAGTTGAAGAAATGGGTGGAGAAGTTGTCGGTTGTGCGTTCTTAATTGAACTTACTGGACTTGATGGCCGTAAACATCTAAATGGATATAATGTTAAATCATTAATGAGCTATGAATAAAAACTAAAGGGCAAGCCCTTTTTTAGAAGGAGGTGAGTTTATGATCAACAAAATTGCTACATTCGAGGATTTAATGAGTGAAGTTAATCAATATATGGTTAAACCTGAGAACATTGATTTAATTACGCGTGCGTATGAACTTGCTAATAAAATGCATGCCGGGCAATTACGCAAGAGTGGGGAACCTTATGTTACTCACGTTATTCAAGTTGGCTATATCCTCGCTACACTTCGGTCAGGCCCAAAAACAATTGCTGCTGGACTTCTTCATGATGTAATTGAAGACTGTCAAATCAGTGATGATGAAGTTAAAAGTATGTTTGGAGAAGAAGTCTTAAATTTAGTTGAATCTGTGACTAAAATAGGAAATATTGAATTTAAAGATGAAAAAGAATACCAAGCTGCGAATCATCGTAAGATTTTTATTGCGATGGCTAAAGATGTTCGTGTCATCCTAATTAAACTCGTCGATCGTTTACATAACATGCGAACTTTACAGTTTATGAGTGAGGAAAAACAACAGCGTATAGCGGCAGAAACATTAGAAGTCTATGCTCCAATTGCTCATCGTCTTGGTATTTCTGAGATTAAGAATGAGTTAGAAGATTTGAGTTTCCAATATCTAAATAAGGAACAATATTATGAAATTGCGCATTTGGTTCAAGTTCGTAAGACTGAGCGAGATAGTCAAATTATTCAAATGATTCAAGAAATATCTGAATTACTGACAAAACATAATATACCTTTTAGAATATTTGGTCGTAGTAAACATCTTTATAGTATTTATAAAAAGATGACAAATAAACACAAACGTTTTGAAGAAATTCTTGATTTGTTAGCCATTCGTATTGTCACAAACAATGAAACGTCTTGCTATGAAGTATTAGGACATATCCACGCTACTTATCGACCTATTCCTGGACGTTTTAAAGATTATATCGCCATGCCTAAGGTTAACTTATACCAATCACTCCATACAACGATTGTGGCAGATGAAGGGCATATATTTGAAGTTCAAATTAGAACAGAAACCATGGATGCGATTGCTGAACAAGGGATTGCTGCTCACTGGCGTTATAAAGAATCATTAAATGGTGGTAAGGAATTCCATCAAAAGGAAATTGAAGAACAGTTAGCCTGGCTAAAAGAATTTTCTGTAATGAGTGGTGAGGGTGGAAGTGAAGATGCCACTGAGTATATGAACTTATTACAAAAGGATATTTTTGAAGCTAATGTTTATGTTATGTCACCAAAGGGAAGAGTAATTGCTTTACCTAATGGTTCAACACCTATAGACTTTGCTTATCGTATCCATACTGAAATTGGACATAAAACAGTCGGTGCTAATGTAAATGGAGTTCTAGTTCCATTAAATTATGTTCTCAAAACGGGTGATGTTGTTACAATCCGAACTAGTAATCAATCAACAGGACCTAGTGAAGACTGGCTTAAAGTGGTTAAATCAACCCATGCTAGAAATAAAATACGACAATTCTTTATTAAACAAGAGAATGATCGTCGTGGTGAAGACATTGAAAAGGGCCGTGATTTATTAATTGATGAATTACGTCGTCGTGGTTTAGATCCAGCCGTTTATTTAGATAAGAAACGTGTTGAAAACCTCGTTGGTTCAATGACTTATAGCTCATACAACGATTTACTTTATGCGATAGGGATGAAATCAGTCTCAACAAGTTCTTGTGTTGAACGTTTACTAAACCATAAGAATCCACAAACCATGGATAATGAAGATTTAGTTAAGCTATTTAATCGTCAAGAAAGTAATCGTCGTAAAACACTTAGTAAAACAGGTGTAAGTGTCGCTGGAATTGATTCAATTCTTGTTTCTTTAGCGGCATGTTGTAATCCTGTACCTGGAGATGAAATACTTGGTTATATCACAAAAGGGCAAGGAGTTAAAGTACATCGAGCAGATTGTCCTAACATTGTTAATGAAACAAGTCGTTTGATTAGCGTAGAATGGGATGAACAAACTGTTAGTAAAGATTATGAAGTCAAATTGGCGATTATCTCAAATGATAGAAGCTTCTTATTAAGTGATATTGTTACTGTCGTATCACAGTGTAAAGCTGGCTTAAGTCATGTTGACTCTAAAGTAGATGATGATAAAATATCAGCCACTACAAAGATGAGTGTCATTGTTCATGATGCTGAACATTTACGTAATCTTATGGCTAATTTACGCAAAATAAACAGTGTTCGCCAAGTTGAAAGAGTTGTTCAATAAGTTATTATTATCCTTCAGTACCTCTTCGTAGGTGCTGATTTTTAAATAAGTAATAGGATTAATTTAAGTATAAATATACGTACATTTAACTAAATATACAAATATTTTGACATATTCTAAGCTAAAAGTAAATTCTATTTTTTGCTAAATTAAAAATTGTCTTTTTTGAAATACTCTAGTTGTTATTTCTGATAGTTAGCTTGGCTATACTTTTTGCATGATGCCCAATGTTTTCAAT
>F144_Wood_Sandpiper__coassemble_7_pt1 | contig 65755 bp, 65 predicted proteins | sample F144_Wood_Sandpiper__metabat2_low_PE_003 | metagenome-assembled genome bin F144_Wood_Sandpiper
ATTCAATACATAATAGTACAATTGTAATACAGATATCATTTAATCATGTATTTATTAGTTCTTTCATTTTTAAAGTGTTATAATTCATTTTGAGATACATCATGAATGATTAAGAGAATATTTATTTTGCTCTAGAAAGGAGCTTTTATGCTTCAATTTGATCAAGTAAAAAAAAGGAATGGATTTTCATTTATTGTTGAATTTGAAAAAGGAATCTATAAATTCAAATTTAATAACTTATATTATGGATGCATATGGAATGTTTCAGGAATGATTTTGCTTATCCTAACAATCCTATGGGTTCTCTCGTCTTATGTAGGAATCGAGCGCCGACTAGGCGCAACTGTTTATCTATTAAGTATGATTATTTCATTGCCAATTGCGTCATTGTATATACAACCACCTTTACGAAAGTATATTTTCGACAAGAATTTTTATTCAATAGAAAAAAGTGAATAACTATCTTGCATCAAATAAACGTTTTGTTAGTATTCAGGGATTCAGATTCAATCGTTTTAAAGACAGATACCACTCATAAATTATGAGTGGTATTTTACTATTTAATAGGATGGCGAATCACCGTTTTCGTCTTTGTTGTATCACCCTTACGTGGATTGCTAAGATAAATCTCATGATGAAAACGTTGAGAATTAATATCAATCGTATAACCTTGACTAAGGGCTTCTTTCTCCATAGCTTGAATTGTTGCTGGTTCAGAGTCATAACTTTCAATATGCATACATGCTACGCATAAGCCTTCATCATAAGTTAGAAACTCGACTTGAGTGAAGTCTAACTTCTTTTTCTTAGTAGCTTCAACAATAGCTCAATCAAAATCTGCTTTTGTGATAAAGTCAGGGAGTCGAATTAATGATATCCAGTGGAAGTAGTCTTTATCGAGTGTGTTTAGGTCTTTTTCATTCCACCAAAACCCTTCAAGGGGTGGAACTACATATTCAAAGAAACCCTTTATTTTATAGTTACTCTTATGACTCATTTTTAATGTGTAGGCAACACCATAAAGTAAACCAATGGCTTCTTGATAATCGCCACCTTCAATATTTGGATTTCCTGTACCCCTAACCGCTAGATAATTCATAGCGGGTATGTTTGTGATAACGGGCTTTGTTGGTGGCATATAATATTCTTTATATTCTTTCTTATAATCAAAGGTTATCATATGCCCATAAACCTGACAACTTATGTCACGTTAATACTTTAATTGCATTTTTTTAATTTTATCGATAATTTGGTTACGAAGACTTAAAGGTTGAACTACTTCTAAAGCATCACCAAAAGTTAATAAGTAACCAGCTATATAGTCATCTTGAGGTAAGTTTATATCAACCCACAAATAACCATCGGCTTCTTTAACCAAGCCACTGAAATCATCATAAACTCGATAAGCAACATTCATGTCAAATTTCAACTTTGCTGTAATGAGCTTAGAACCTAGCTGTGTATCCTTTGGAAGAGGAATAATATACTTAGGGTCATATTGTTCATTTTCAATATGTAGATCATTCATTCTCTTTAGTTTGAAGAAACGATAATCATTACGTAAAAAACAAAAGGCATAGAGATACCAATCCATGTTCTTAAATACTAATTTAATAGGAGCTATTTTTCTTTCAGTAGATTCTTTATATGAAAAATATTGAATCTTAAGTGTCGATTGATTCATGATTGCATCTTTAATGGTATTGAATACTTGTTCATTCGTTTCGCTTTGCCAAGAGGAATGTTGAACTTCTATCCAATCAACAGTTTTAGTCCTAAATAAACTTCCTAGTTTAGTTAATAATTCTTGACTTAATACACCTTCGACAGGCATATAATCCTTTAATGCCAAAAGTATTTGTTCTTTCTCTTGTTTAGATAAAACAACTTTATCTAAAACAAAATGCTCTTGAATAAAAATACCTCCACCTTTACCTGGATTTGTATAAATAGGAATACCTGCCAAGCTCAAAACATCTAAATCACGATAAATAGTTCTTACTGAAACTTCGAATTTCTCAGCGAGTTCAGGTGCAGTTGCTTTCCCTTTATCAACTAAATAATAAAGAATCTTAAAACATCGACTTTCTTGCATATAAAGTACCTCACTAACAGTATTCTGCTTGATAAGACTATTAAAGTCAATACTTCATAAGTTAATTGAGATTAAATGTAATTATTTAATAATAAATTAAAATATCTGATATAATTAAAACATGAAAAAAATTACTACATTTAGGGAACGTTTACAGCATTCAATATTTAGATCCATCATTGTTATTGTTATCATAGCAGTTGTGGCTTTTTCTGTTTCCATACTTGTCTATACACGAGCTATTACTCAAAGTAAGGCAGATAATTATAATCAATACTTAAGTGAATTGTTTGAAAGTAGTTATCATGAATATGCTAACTATCTCTATTCAGTGAATAATGGACGTGCTGTCGATAAATTTCTTGAAGACGGACTTAAGGGTAATGAATTAATCTATACTTTCTATAAGAATACGAGTTCGATGAAAATTAGTTCTGACTTTGTTTTATTGAATAAGGACATGGAGATGAAATGTACGACACTAGGTGATAATTCATCAAATATGCATCTTTATAGTTTCTTGAAAATAATGGCTCAAAAAGCAATGCCCGAAGAAATAGGTGCTTCAGTTTATTATATTGGGGATACTTTTTCTCAATATGTAATGTGTTACCCAATTATGAAGAATGCGCAAATTAATGGTTATGCTTTTATTATGATGAATGGAGCTGATTGGAATTCATTAATTGCTAGTAGTCAAACAGATGGCATCATTGTGGATAACTTCATGAATGTTATTGCATGTTCACAACGAAACTTTATACAGAAGTTTAATAAATTTGACATTAATGATGAGAGTTCGATGTTTAATAAAGAAAAATCAAGTTATATAGTTACAACGAATACTCTAAATAATTATGGAATAACAATTTATACAATGGCTATCATGGATAATTTATGGGATCAAGTTTGGATTGGCTTTATTATTATTATCTTACTTGGAGCAGCATTAATGTACTTAGCGAAGCGTTTATCAAATGAAATAGCCAATGCTAATACAAAGAGCATGTTGCAATTGATTGATGAAATGGAACTCATAAAGGAAGATGTTCAACATAAGATTGAAATGGAATCAAGTGATGAGTTTAAACAAATTGCTGATGGAATAAATTCCTTAATTTATGAAATTAATGCTCTTCATGTCAAGAATACTGAATTAATGGATATTCGTCGACAATCAGAGATAAAACAATTAGAAGCGCAGTTTAATCCTCATTTCTTATATAATACATTAGATACGATTCGTTATTCTATTCTTCTTGACCAAAGAATAGCAGGAGATTTAATTATTCAATTAACGTTATTATTACGTTACAGCATTGATAACACCATTGAACAAGTTTATTTTAATGAAGACATGCAATATTTATATGTATTCTTAAAAATTCAAAAATATCGCTTCAATGAACACTTCTCTTATGAAGTAAATATCGATGAAGAATGTGGTAAATTTGCTATTCCTAAATTATTACTTCAACCTATTTTAGAAAACAGTATTAAGTATGGATTTAAAAAACATGCAGATTTACATATTGCTATTCGTGGTTATGTGGAAAAAGGTATACTCTATTTATCAGTGAGTGATAATGGTGATGGAATGAGTGAAGAGGAAGTACATACATTGAATTTACAAATGAAATCAACGGTTAATGAAACTAATCACTTAGGTTTATTTAATATAGCTCGTCGTCTTTATCTGTCATTTGGTGAAAAGTCGCAAGTGATTATTGAAGCACAGGAGCATATTGGAACAACTGTAAGCGTAATTATTGACTCAAATAAAAAGGAAGTGAATGAACATGTATAAAGTCCTTGTTTGTGAAGATGAATATTTAATTCGTAAAGGTTTAATTTTTACGATTGATTGGGCTAAGTACCAATGTGTCGTGATTGGCGAAGCTGGAAATGGACAAGAGGGAATTGAAAAGATATTAGAACTTCAACCAGACATTGTACTCGCTGATATCAATATGCCTATTTGTAATGGATTGTCGATGATTGAAGAAACCTATGAAAAAGTGAATTATAGTATTATTATCTTATCTGGATATAGTGATTTTGAGTATGCTCAAAGAGCCATTAAGTTTGGTGTTAGTGAATATCTATTAAAGCCAGTTGAAGAGGCTGAACTGGAAAAGGCTCTCCAACATGCCATCGAACAATGTGAAATGCGAGCATTGTATCAACATCAACTTATGCATAAGGAAAATGTGAAAGCGATTAAGGTCTTAGAAGAAAAAACAGTTCATGCTGCACAAGATGAATTGGTTGATAAAATGATTGCTTATATTAATGAATTCTATCAACAAAAAATTGTTATGAATGATTTATGTTCAGCACTTAATTATAGTGAAACGCTCTTGAATAAGCGATTCAAAGAACATATGGGAACTACTTTTAATGATTACTTGAATAAAATGCGAATTCAAAAGTCGATTGATATGATGCATCAAGGAGAAAAGTATGTTTATGAAATAGCCTCAGATTGTGGTTTTAAAGACTATAAATACTTTGCTATTGTATTTAAGAAGTATCTAGGATGTTCACCGAAGGAATTTGTGAAAGCACTTAAATAAGGAAAAGCGACTTTGTGGGATAAAAGCCATAAGTTGCTTTTTTTAGGATATGAAAGCGCTATCAAATCAACTATAATAATACCAAAGGAGGTAGGCAAATATGAAAAAATTAACACTTTTGCTTACATCATTCTTACTAGTGGTAGGAATGAGCGCATGTTCAAAACCGGCTGAAGGAACTAAAGATCCAGTCGACACACCAAAGGAAACAGATAAATTAGTTATCTATTCCCCTAATAGTGAAGGGCTTATCAATGCTACAATTCCATTATTTGAAGAAAAGTACAACGTTAAAGTTGAATTAATTCAAGCTGGAACTGGTGAATTGGTTAAACGTCTTCAATCTGAAAAAGATGATCCATATGCAGATATCTTATTCGGAGGAGCTCACTCTCAATATATCTCTAATCCAGATTTATTTGAAAATTACACATCACCTAATGAAGTTAACATGATTGATGACTATAAAAATGTTAGTGGATTTACAACAAGTTATGTATTAGATGGTAGTTGTTTATTAGTAAATAAAAACTTAATTGGCGATATGAAAATTACTGGTTATGCAGATTTATTAAATCCTGAATTAAAAGGTAAAATTGCAACTGCTGACCCGGCTTCATCTTCAAGTGCATTTGCTCAATTAACTAATATCTTATTAGCTATGGGTGGATATGAAGAACAAGCTGCTTGGGATTATGTAAAAGAATTATTCACAAATATTGATGGTAAGATTCAATCAGGTTCTTCTGCTGTTTATAAATCAGTAGCAGATGGTGAAATGGTTGTTGCCTTAACTTATGAAGACCCATCAGCTACTTTAGTTAAAGATGGTGCTCCAGTTGAAGTTGTTTACCCAGTTGAAGGTTCAGTATATTTACCAGCAACTACAGGAATTATTAAAGGATCTAAAAATATTGAAAACGCTAAAAAGTTCGTTGACTTTATTTTAACTCAAGAAGTTCAAGATATTTATGGAACGACTTTAACTAATCGTCCAGTTCTTAAAGAAGTTAAAACAGCAGACTTTATGAAACCTATGGAAGATGTTAAACGTATTGAAGAAGATCGTGATTATGTAAATTCTCATAAGAATGAAATTGTAGAAAAATACACTGATATTTTCACAAGTATTCAATAGTAGGTTGTTATTATGAGTGAAATTAGAATAAAGGATGCCGTTAAAAAGTACGGTAATAATACCATTATTAAAGAATTGTCTTTAGAAATTAAAGATGGCGAATTCTTTACTTTACTTGGGCCATCAGGTTGCGGTAAAACGACATTATTGCGAATGATTGCTGGATTCAATTCAATTGAAGGCGGTAACTTCTATTTTAATGATACCAAGATTAATGATATGGACCCAAGTAAGCGTAACATTGGGATGGTTTTCCAAAACTATGCAATATTCCCTCATTTAACGGTTCGTCAAAATGTAGAATTTGGATTAAAGAATCGTAAAGCATCTGCTGAACATATTAAAAATGAAACGGATAAGTTTCTTGAAGCAATGCAAATTAGTGAATACCAAGAACGATTACCTGAGCGTTTATCTGGTGGGCAACAGCAACGTGTGGCTTTAGCTAGAGCTTTGGTTATCAAACCTGATGTATTACTTATGGATGAACCGCTTTCTAACCTTGATGCTAAGTTGAGGTTAGAAATGCGTGTTGCTATTCGTAATATTCAACGTGAAGTTGGAATCACAACGGTTTATGTTACTCATGACCAAGAAGAAGCTATGGCTATCTCTGATCGTATTGCAGTTATGAAGGATGGTGTTATCCAACATATTGGAACACCTAAGAGTATCTATCAAAGACCTAGAAACATCTTCGTAGCTACTTTTATTGGTCGTACGAATATGATCAAAGCTCATTTGAGTGGAGGTGTATTAACTTTCACTAATGGTTATAAGGTTAACCTTGATGCTTTAAAAACTAAAGAAGATCAAGAAGTTCTTGTTTCTATTCGTCCTGAAGAGTTTGTGATTTCTCATAAAGATGAAGGATTTAAAGCTACATTAAATGATTTCGTTTTCTTAGGTTTGAATACTCAATACTTCACAACGTTAGAAACTGGGGAAGAGGTTTTAATTATTGAAGAAAGTTCAATTGATGAAAACTTCAGTACGAATGGTTCTATTAATTTAACAATTAAAAAAGAAAAAATTAATGTCTTTACAGTGGATGGCGAAAAGAATCTTTTGTTGGATGATTAATTATGAAGAATAACAATAAGTTCAGATTAGATATTTGGGGATTTGTTACATTAGGTGTTATTGTTCTTTATGCAGTATTTCTTGTATATCCACTGGGAAATATGCTTGTTGAGGCAGTTTATAACAAGGCAACCCAAATATTTTCGCTTGATCAATTTATTAAGTTTTTCTCTAAACCCTATTACATGAATACATTAATGAACAGTTTTAAAGTATCCATTGCCGCAACTCTTACATCAATTTTAGTAGGAACACCGCTTGCTTACTTATTTGTTCAGTATAAGATAAAAGGAAAGAAAATAATGCAGATGTTAATCATCATTGCATCAATGTCTGCGCCTTTTATCGGTGCGTATTCTTGGATTTTGTTGATGGGAAGAAATGGTGTTATCACTAATTTATTCGCTTCTTCATTAGGGCTTGTTTTACCAGATATTTATGGATTTGGTGGAATTCTTCTTGTGTTTACATTACAATTATATCCTCTTGTTTTCCTCTATGTTCAAGGTGCGTTATCTAATGTTGATAATTCATTAATTGAAGCAGCTGAAAATATGGGTTGTACTGGTGTTAAACGCTTCATGAAGATTATTGTTCCACTTATTATGCCAACACTATTGGCAGCCAGTTTATTAGTCTTTATGCGAGCCTTGGCTGACTTTGGTACTCCGATGTTAATTGGAGAAGGATATCGAACCTTGCCGGTATTACTATTCAATGAATTCATATCTGAAGTAGGAGGAGATGCTGCTTTTGCCAGCGCGATTGCTGTTATTACGATTATTATTACGACAGTTGTATTCCTTGTGCAAAAATGGTTATCTAATCGCAAATCTTTCTCAATGAATTCACTTCATCCAATTGAAGAAAAAGAAGTTCATGGAATAAAGAATTTCCTCATTCATGCCTTCTCTTATCTCGTTGTTGGTGTAGCGGTTATGCCACAGATTTATGTCATTTATACTTCTTTCTTAAAGACAAAAGGAATGGTATTCCAACCAGGTTATTCATTAGATAGCTATAAATCAATATTTAATTCCTCCTTGGGTAATTCAGTATGGAACACTTTATTCATTCCAATCACTGCCCTTATCATTATTGTTTTATTGGCAGTTCTAATTGCTTATATCGCAGTAAGAAGAAGAAACTGGTTAACTAATTTAGTTGATACTGTTTCAATGATACCTTATATTGTTCCAGGAACAGTTGTCGGTATCGCTTTAATATCATCATTTAAACGTCCTATTACAGGTGGTATGCTCATCATGGTTATCGCTTTGATTATTCGACGTTTACCTTATACAATTCGTTCCTCAGTCGCCGTCCTTCAACAAATACCAATGAGTATCGAAGAAGCTGCACTGAGCTTAGGAAGTAGTAAATCTAAGACATTCTTTAAGATTACGATGCCAATGATGTCTTCAGGAATTATATCTGGAGCTATCCTCTCATGGGTAACGATGATTTCAGAATTGTCGACAGCAATTATTCTCTATTCAGTCAAGACACAGACTTTAACGATTGCCGTTTATACATCGGTTATTCGTGGCCAATATGGTGTTGCTGCTGCTTTATCTACTGTTCTAACAATTCTAACCGTCATATCTTTATTGGTATTCAATAAGATATCTGGTGGTAAGAATATTCAATTGTAAACTTATTCCCTTCATTATGGAGGGAATTTTTAATATAAATAGGATGGCTATTGGCCATCCTTTATGTATTTTATGAGTTCTTCTTTGTTGTTTTTACTTGGGTCATGAATAACTAAGATTAAACATGATTTTAAAGCTTGACTTATTTTATTTCCTACTAAACCTAATTCAATACAATCGTTTCCGTTGATAGCTAATTGACCGATTGAATAGAAATCATTCTCTTGAATCATTAAATGTAATAACTCAAGGATATCTTCTTGTTTAGTATAAATGAATAAGTCTTCCATAAAAGTTAAATGATTATCTACTTGAAGAGCAAATAATCGTAGTTCTACTCGATCTAAACTAAATTGATGATCTTGATACTGTAGTAATCTCGATACTTGTTTGATGAGCTTGTTGTCACATTTCAATCTTCTTAGGATTGTTGTAGAGTTTGTTCCTTTAAGTAAGCTAGCGAGCTTAAAATCAAGTCGAGAAGGCACATCATTGAGTTCCTTGGGTTGTTTTATTTCTGGTATAAAGGTTTCAAAGAAAGGGAATTGATTAAGATAATCAATAAGGTTAGGTTGTTGATCAATCAACATCTTAAAGAATTCATCACGTACTCGTTCAATGGATATACTCTTTAATAAGGGAAAAGAGTGAAAACAAGCAAGTTTAGTTTGGTGTTCAAGAATGAACTGATAGCGATGAGCAAAACGAATCGCTCTTAGGATTCGTAAGGCATCTTCATTAAAGCGAAGATTTGCATCACCAATGCAACGAACAATCTTGTTATTAATATCTTCTATCCCTTGATGTTCATCAAGGATGTCAGTGAGATTATAAGCTAAAGCATTCATGGTAAAGTCACGACGTTTTAAATCTTCATGTAAATAAGAAGTAAAGTTTAATGAAGTAGGAGTACGATGATTATTATAGACTTCATTACTTCGATAAGTGGTTACTTCAACATGCATAGACTGATTGATGACAGTGATTGTTCCATGTTTTACTCCTGTAAGAATAAGCTTGAAGCAAGAATCGGTAAACAAATCAATCATTTCATGAACTAAGGCATTCGTTGTAATATCATAATCAGCACATTCAATATTTAAGTATCCATCACGAACACATCCACCAACAAAATATGCTTCATATTGATGGTCGATTAAATAGTGATAGATGGATAAAACAGATTCAGGAATATGAATTTTCATAAGAGTCACCTTTGTTTATATTATATAGAAAAAAGAGTGACTTAGCAAATTAACTTGTCTGTGCGTAAAACACGGACATGAAAAATTTCATCAAGTTTAGCTGCTCACATAATATGGGAGAGCGAGAATGAATGAATTGTCTTGAAATGAAAGAAAAATGGAACATATAAAGATAAATAACATAAACTGTTTCTATAATAGGAACAGATGATTTCTATTTGGACACATATTTAAATAAATGGTAAATTGTCTTTCATTCAAAAACAACGATAAAATAAGCGTATTTTATTTATTCGTATTTTACACTTACATTTATATGAAAAATTACAACAAAATGAAACAATTTACAATGACAATGTAAAAAACATTGCATATTTGCTTGACAATGTGTGAAAGAACGCGTTATACTTACGTCAATAGTTGAGGACTCAGTGAATGAGTCTCGAACACTTTAGGAGGGACAACTATGAAAAAGCTCAGATTATATTTAGCCAGCTTTCTTGCATTAACACTCGTTGCCGGATGTGGCGGCGGAGGCAATGATACACCACCCTCAACAGGGACAACCAACAAAGTTGTGACGATAGCGAATGACATTGAATTGTCATCTATGGATACCGGAGTAGCTACAGATGGAACTGCATTTGAAGCAATTGCTGCGACTATCGAAGGTCTATACACTCTTGATGCAGACGGTAATGCTATTATGGCTATTGCTGCTGAAGAAGAAGTGAGTGAAGATGGATTGACTTACACCTTCAAACTAAAAGACGCTAAATGGGATAACGGAACACCAGTAACAGCGAATGATTTCGTTTTTGCTTGGAGTCGTCTTGCTGATCCTGCTACTGCCAGTGAATATTCTTATATGATTGGTGTTGCAGGTATTAAGAATGGAAATGCAGTTACTGCAGGTGAAAAACCAATTACTGATTTAGGTATTACAGCAGTCGATGATAAGACATTAAAGGTTGAACTTGATTATCCAGTTCCTTTCTTTAATCAATTAATGGCATTCCCTTCATTCTATCCAATTAATGAAGAATTCTATAACCAATTTGGTGATCAATATGCTCTAACACCAGAAGCTCTATTAAGTAATGGTCCATTCAAATTAGACAAATGGAATCAAGGCGCAAATTATGAAATGGTTAAGAATGAAAATTATCACGATGTAGCTAATGTTAAGATTGATAGATTAAATTTCCAAATCGTTAAAGATGCTCAATCTGCAATGGTTGCTTTTGAACAAGGAAGTGTTGACTATGTACGATTAACTGGGGAACTTGTTGATCAATATAAAGATGCTCCTGAATATACAATCACATTAGGTGGTTACTTATGGTATATTTCACCTAACCAAGAGATTGCTGGATTAGAAAATGCTAACTTACGTCGTGCAATGGCTTTATCTTATGACAAAGAATTAATTGCTAACAACGTATTAAAAGATGGTTCTATTGCTGCAGACTTTGTTATTCCAGTTAAATTAGCAGTTGGGCCAGATGGAAAAGACTTCCGTGAAACAACTGAAAAATATTTAGCAATTGATAAAGCAAAAGCTCTTGAATACTTTGAATTAGCTAAAAAAGAATTAGGTAAAGATACTTTTACATTTGAATTCTTATTTGAAGATACTGAAGCAAGTAAAAAAGTTGCTGAATTCATTAAATCTGAAGTTGAAACTACATTACCAGGATTAACTCTAGAATTAAAACAACAACCTAAGAAAGCTCGTCTTCAAGCAATGCAAAATTCTGATTACCAACTTGGATTAACTCGTTGGGGACCTGACTATGCTGACCCTATGACTTATCTTGATATGTGGGTATCTAATGCTTCATATAACTATGGACATTGGAGCAATGCTGAATATGACACATTAATCAATGATGCAAGTAAAGGCGAATTAGCAGGTAAAATTGAAGAACGTTGGGAAGCTTTAAAGAAAGCTGAAAAACTTGTTCTTGATGAAGCCGCAGTTCTACCAGTGTACCAAACAGGTACAGCGATTATGATTCGTGATGGAGTTAAGGGATTTGAATTCCACTCTGTAGGAGTACCAACAATCTACAAAAACTTAACGAAAGAATAAAAGCAGTTTACTACAGTACGGTGCTGTTGCATCGTACTGTATTTTTAAATTTAAAGGAGGGGTAATCAGTGAGTAAATATATACTAAAAAGGCTTTTGATAGCCGCACTAACTTTACTAACGATTCTATTTCTACTCTATTTAATGCTTGAATTTATGCCTGGAACACCGTTTAATGATGAAAAATTAACGGCTGCTCAAAGGGCAATTATTGAGGCTAAATATGGTTTTGATGATCCGTTTATTGTACGTTTTTTCAATTATATTAAAATGATGTTACAAGGTGATTTTGGTGTCAGTTATTCAATCCAAAAGAATATGCCAATTTCTCAAATGTTAAACGCTCGTTTGTGGACTTCCATTCGTTTAGGTCTTCAAGCTATCGTTTTAGGTGTTGTATTTGGAGTGGGGTTAGGAATCTTAGCCGCACTTAAACGCAATACTTGGGTAGATACATTAGCTTCTATGTTTTCAGTATTAGGTGTATCAGTTCCAAACTTCGTGTTTGCAATGTTGTTTGTTCTTGTATTCGCTAAGCAAATGAATGTTTTACCTGCTTTATATAATATACAGAAACCATTTGTTTCTAGTATTATGCCTATTATCGCTTTATCCTTATTTACCATAGCTAATATCGCACGATTTACTCGTAGCGAAATGGTGGATGTTTTAGGAAGTGATTATATGTTATTAGCTCAATCAAAAGGGTTAAGTAAACCCATTATCATCTTCCGTCATGCCTTACGTAATACACTGATACCAGTAATTACGGTTTTAGCACCGCTTGTTGTTGGTGTTATGACGGGTTCACTTGTTGTTGAGAAGATGTTCTCAATTCCAGGAATTGGTCAGTTATTAACCATGGGAATTCAAGCCAATGACTACAATGTTGTCTTAGCTTGTGCCTTTATTTATAGTTTATTGTTTATTATTGTTATGTTAATTGTCGACGTATTATACGGAATCATCGATCCTCGGATTCGTTTGGTTAAGGGAGGTACTAATGAGTAATCAAGAATTTATATTCCAAAGTGATGACTTCAAATTAGCGAACCGAGAAGATTTATATGTAGATAAAGTCTATGAAAATCAATCATTTTGGAAAGATGTCGCTACAAGATTAGCAGCTAATAAAGGAGCTCTAATTGGTTTGATTCTAATTACTATCATTGTTTTATTTGCGATTATTGTACCTATGGTTATTGACCATGGGATTAATGATGTCAATGTTATCCAACAAAGTTTGCCACCAAGAATTCCTGGACTTGAGAGTATGGGAATTGCAGATGGGTACTTAAAAGGTGTTGATGTGTATGCAGCTAAAGGAGCGAGTGATTTATATTACTTCTTTGGTACAGATACACTAGGTCGTGATTTATGGCTTAGAACATGGAGTGGTACTCGTGTATCTTTATTAATCGCAGCGGCTGCCGTAGTGATTGATATGGTTATTGGTATGAGTTATGGTTTAATCTCTGGTTACTTTGGAGGAGCTGTTGATATGGTCATGCAAAGAATTGTGGAAGTTATTAACTCAATTCCAACTCTTGTCTTAGCTACCTTAATGATTGTTGTTATGAAGCCTGGAATTATCCCTATCTTAGTTGTTCTAGTCTTAACTGGATGGATAGGAATGAGTCGTGTTGCTCGTGCTCAAATATTAAAATTAAAGGAACAAGAATTTATTTTAGCTTCAAGAACTTTAGGTTCTGGTAATTTTAGAATTATCTTTAAAGATATCTTACCTAATATTTTTGGACAATTAATAATTATGTCAATGTTTTCTATTCCAAATGCTATCTTTACAGAAACCTTCTTATCATTTATTGGGTTAGGTATACCTGCTCCTGATGTTTCACTAGGTGTTCTTATTTCAGAAGGATTTAAATCCTTTATGTTATATCCATATATGACATTAATTCCTGCTGTTATCTTAGGAATTCTTATGTTGAGTTTCAACTTACTTGCTGATGGATTAAAAGATGCTTTTGATCCTAAGATGAAAGAAATGTAGGTGGAAATATGGGAAAAGACAGAGTATTATCAATCCGTGATTTATCTATTTCTTTTAATACAGGGAATGGTGTAGTTAATGCGATTCGTGGAGTTCGTTTAGACCTTTTCAGAGGTGAAACAATTGCCATTGTAGGAGAATCAGGTTCAGGGAAATCCGTTACAGTGAAGGCTATTATGGGTATCTTAAGTGGAAATGGTTTCGTTAATGATGGAAGTATCATCTTTAATTATATGGATGAAAATAAAGAAAATGTATCTTGTGATATCTTACAATTATCGCCTAAGGAAATGCAGAAAAAGATTAATGGAAAGCATATTGCGATGATTTTTCAAGATCCAATGACTTCATTAAATCCTACTATGACGATTGGTAAACAAATCATGGAAGGGATGATGTATCATTATCATGTTAGTAAACAGGATGCCTATCAGAAATCATTAAAACTACTTGAAGAAGTTGGTATTACTGATCCTGAAAAGCGTATGAAAAATTATCCTCATCAATTATCAGGAGGAATGCGTCAACGCGTGGTTATTGCTATTGCACTAGCCTGTGATCCTGATATATTAATTTGCGATGAACCAACAACAGCTTTAGATGTTACGATTCAAGCAAAAATACTAGAACTAATCAAAGAAATTCAGGTTCGTAAGAATATATCGGTTATTTATATTACACATGATTTAGGCGTAGTAGCAAAAGTTGCTGACTATGTTGCAGTAATGTATGCTGGAAAAATCGTTGAAAAGGGAAGCGTAGAAGAAGTCTTCTATGACCCTCAGCATCCATACACATGGGGATTATTATCATCCATGCCAGATGTTAATACCAACGATGAAGTACTCTATACAATACCAGGAACCCCTCCTAACTTACTGAACAAGGTTGAAGGCGATGCCTTTGCTGCGAGAAACGAATACGCTCTAAATATCGACTTTAGGTTAGAACCACCTATGTTTAATGTAGGAGGTAAACACCGTGTGTCTTCATGGTTACTCCATGAAGATGCACCTAAAGTTGAAATGCCTACTTCCTTACGTAAGCGAATTGATAACATGTTGAAGGAGGAAAAATAGTATGGTAAAAACTCCTTTATTAGAAGTAAAAGGTCTTAAGCAATATTTCCGTATCAATAAGCATTTTACGGTTAAAGCTGTTGATGGTATCTCTTTCTCAATTTATCCAGGAGAGACTTATGGTTTAGTAGGAGAATCAGGTTCAGGAAAGTCAACGACTGGAAGATCTATTATTCGTTTATATGAACCAACAGATGGAGAAGTCATCTTTAATGGTGTTAATATTTCAGGAAAATTATCTAATGCTGATCTTAAGCATTTGCGTACAAAGATGCAGATGATCTTCCAAGATCCAATGGCTTGTCTAAATCCACGTAAAAAAGTTATTGATATCATTGCTCAAGGATTAGATATTCATGGTTTATATAAAGATAGTAAAGAACGTGAAGAAAAAGTATATAAAATATTAGATTTAGTTGGACTGTCTCATGAACATGCTTTACGTTATCCTCATCAATTCTCTGGGGGACAACGCCAAAGAATAGGTATCGCTAGAGCATTAATTATGAATCCTGAATTAGTTATTGCTGATGAAGCAATTTCTGCCCTTGATGTTTCTATTCAAGCTCAGGTTGTCAATCTCATGCGAGATATTCAAAAAGAGACAGGGACTGCTTATCTATTTATTGCTCATGATTTATCTATGGTCAAATATATTTCTGATCGAATCGGTGTTCTTCATTTGGGTCACTTAGTTGAAACAGGAACTACTGAGGAAATCTTTACGAATCCGATTCATCCATATACGAAAAGCTTGTTGTCGGCTATTCCTCATCCTAATCCACATGTGGAGAAGAAAAGAATTGCTGTTTCATATGATTATGCAACAAGTGGAATCGATTATTCTAAAGGAACTCAACATCACATCGATGGAGAACACTACGTATTAGCTAGCGATGAAGAATTAGCAAATTGGTGTAAATAAGGTTAAGCACACTCTATAAAGGGTGTGTTTTGCGTTTTCAGATATGATTATTGCTTGAAATATTAACAAATATTGTATTTTATGCTATACTAATTCAGGTAAATTAGAACAAGGAGAAAAATATGAAAAAAATATTTGTTGGATTACTATGTGGTTTATTAATGATGGGGTGTTCAACTGAAAAGACTGTTAAAACGACAGTTTGTTCAATGGAACAAAATGGTTTAAGTGTTGAATCAACATTTGAACATGATGGAGTTAAGATTACAAAACAAACTGGAAAAAATCATTTAGTTTATGCTGAAGCAGGAGTTACTAAAGAAATGTTAGAAGCTAATGTAGCTGTAACAAGTGAGTTATTCCAAGGATTAAAAGGAGTTACTTATGAATATACTTTAGGTGATGATGAATTCAATGAAACAACAGTGATTGACTATACTGTAGCTGATTTGAAAGAACTTCAAGATGCTAATATTATTGTATTAAGTGATGCTAAGGTTGATTATATTGGTATTAAAGAAACACTTGAAATGAATAAAGAAATGGATTGTGTTGAAAAATAAGCAAATTTGGAGGCTATTAAATAGTCTCCTTTTTTTATAACATTAATTAGCACTTAGCGCTTGACAGTGCTAATATAAGTGGTATACTATTATTAGCAGTTATTATAGTAGAGTGCTAAAGGAGGAATACTAATGAACTTTGATCAATTATCTGAAGGGTTACAAATGATTTTATTACAGGCTATTGAAATAGCTAAGAAGAGTAAACATGTTAATGTTGATACGATTGAATGTTTAAAAGCAATCTTTGAGAATGATTTGCTTGATGGGCTATTTAAACGTGTTCAATTAAATAAGCAAGAAGCAATGAATTGCATACAAACACAGATGAATCAAATAGCCATGAGTGAGAATCCTGAGCCTAGATTCTCAACAAAATTAAATGAAACATTAAGTGAAGCTAAGACTTGGAGTGATGAACATGATGAGAGTTATGTGAGTGTTTTTAGTTTCTTCTATAGCTTACTTAAGAATCGTTCTACAATATCTAAGCAATTAATTAAAGATTTGCGTTTAAATCTTCAACAATTAGAAAGTGAAGAATTAACAAGAAGAGGGGGTAAAAAAATGGATAGTCAAACAAGTGAAAAAAATATTGAGGCTTTATCAAAATATGGACGTGATTTAGTTCAAGGAGTTAAGGATGGAAAGACTGATCCTGTCATTGGACGAGATGAAGAAATACGTCGTGTGATTCAAATTTTATCAAGAAAGACAAAGAACAACCCTGTCTTAATTGGTGAACCAGGAGTAGGGAAAACAGCCATTGTTGAGGGTATTGCTTGGCGTATCATGAAGGGGGATGTTCCTCTTTCATTAAAAGACAAGAAATTAGTGGAACTTGATATGGGTGCGTTAATTGCTGGTGCAAAATATCGTGGTGAATTTGAAGAGCGATTAAAAGCTGTATTAGAAGAGATCAAAGCGGCTGAGGGTGGTATTATCCTGTTCATTGATGAGATACACAATCTTGTCGGTGCTGGGAAAACTGAGGGTAGTATGGATGCAGCGAATCTATTAAAACCGATGTTAGCTCGTGGGGAATTGCGTTGTATTGGTGCCACTACTTTTAAGGAATATCGAAAGTATATTGAAAAAGATGCCGCTCTTGAACGTCGTTTCCAACGTGTTGTTGTTGATCAACCAACAGTCGAAGATACAATCTCAATTCTTAGAGGATTAAAGGATCGATTTGAATCTTACCATGGCGTTAAGATACTTGATGAAGCAATTATATCTAGTGCAGTTTTAAGTAATCGTTATATCACTGATCGTTTTCTACCAGATAAAGCGATTGATTTAATTGATGAAGCCTGTGCCATGATTCGTGTTGAAATGGATTCAATGCCTAGTGAATTAGATGAATTAATGCGTAAGATTATGCAACTTGAGATTGAAGAAACGGCTTTAAAAAGTGAGACAGATAAAAAGAGTCAAGAGCGTTTAGCTGATATTCGTAATGAATTGAAAGAGTATAAGCAAAAGAGGGATCTTCTTTATACAAAATGGATGGATGAAAAGAGTGAATTAGCGAAGAGTAAAGAAGATAAGATTGAACTTGAAAAAGCTCGTTTAGATCTTGAACAGGCACAAAATGAGGCAAGATATGAAGTAGCGGCTAAACTTCAATATGAAACGATTCCAAGTCTTGAAAAGAAGATTAAAGAAGCCAGTGAACAAGTAAAAGCTGACTCATTAATTCAAGAAACAGTAAATGAAGAATTAATCGCTAAAGTTGTATCGCGATGGAGTGGTGTTGAAGTATCACGATTGGTTGAAAGTGAGAGGATGAAACTCTTATCTCTTGAGGCTAAACTATCACAACGTGTAATTGGTCAAGATGAAGCACTAAGGCTTGTTAGTGATGCGATACTACGCTCTAAAGCACAAATTCAGGATGAAAATAGACCCATTGGTTCATTCTTATTCTTAGGACCTACAGGAGTTGGAAAGACAGAAGTAGCTAAAGCACTTGCTGAACAATTGTTTGATAGTGAAAATCATATTGTGAGAATTGATATGAGTGAGTATATGGAAAAACATAGCGTTTCTCGTTTAATCGGTGCTCCTCCTGGTTATGTTGGATATGATGAAGGGGGGCAATTAAGTGAAGCAGTCCGCCGCAATCCTTATTCAATTGTACTGTTTGATGAAATAGAAAAAGCACATCCTGATGTATTCAATGTGCTATTACAGATATTAGATGATGGAAGAATTACTGACTCAAAAGGAGTAACGGTCGACTTCAAGAATACTTTACTCATTATGACAAGTAATCTAGGTTCACAGTTTGCCTTTGAAGAAGGTAATCAAAAAGACTTAATTATGAATGAAGTAAAAAGAACATTTAAACCAGAATTTATCAACCGTATTGATGAGATTGTGATATTTAATGCATTGAATGATGAGATGTTAAGCAAGATAGCTCATAAATTCGTTAATCAATTAAGTGAGAGATTAAGCCATTCTGACATTCAATTAGTTATCAGTGATGCTGTTTATCATGATATAGCAACCCAAGGGGTTGATGCTCTTTATGGAGCGAGACCTATGAAACGTTATATTCAACGTAATCTAGAAACCTTGTTAGCACGTAAGATGATTGAAGGTGTTTTGAATAAAGGAGACAAGGCAAAGATTGATTTTGTTGATAATGAATACGTGATTAGTAAATTAAATGATTAAAGAAAAGGATGATTTCATCCTTTTCTTAGCTGTGTTTGGAATACAGTGAACCATCATTGCTTCTTTCAAAATAGCCGTATTCAATTAAGTATCGGCGTAGTGTAACAAAATCATCAAAGATGTTCTTTAGTATTTCATTTACTTCTTTTTCAGTGTATTGTTTTTTAAATTCAAACAAATTAGCAATTTCTTGTAATAGGATAATTTTATACTTTTCTTTACGAGGAATTGTTTTAAGCTTCAATGGATTTTTAGAATATAAGAAATTATTTAATACATCTAAACGATCATCTTCATTACTCATATATCGGTCATCCACTTGTGTTGCGGTATTTACCATAGGAATAAAGTCATTAATCTTATCGTCTTCATTCGCTAAGTTATAAAGGGCAAGAAAGAGCTTTGCTTGAGTCGCTTTTTCTTTAAAGTTAAAGCGCAAATTTCTTATTGCAACACTTGATGTATCAAGTGTAGAGGCAATCTCTTTGTCATTTAAAGATTCATGAAGCATTGATAATGTTTGTTTTTGATTCTCCGTTAACGTAGTAAGTTTCTTATCTAAATGAATCAACTGATTAAATACACCACCATGTTCCACTTGAATATGATGCTTAATAGCCATTGTAGCGTTATAAAAGCGTTGGTTAATTGGAAACACTTCATTTTGATTAAAATGTTCCTCGCAGAATATACAAACTAAATCATCATTATCTATTTTGTATCCTTTTTCTATTTCCTCTAAAGTTAATTTTCTAAAATCTATCATGATATCACCTCTACATAATATAGTAACGTTATAATTATAAATTGACAAGTGATATTGACACATTAATTAAAAAAGTCTATCATAATAACTAACAAACAAGCTAAATGTTAGCGAAAGGAGTTATTATGAAGGATATATATCTATTAGTTCTAGGAAGGTTTATGTCCTTTTTTGGTTCAGCTATGTATAGTGTCTGTATCCCTTTATATATTTTAAAAACGACGGGTTCTTTAGTAAGTGCAGGAACCTTTTTCGCAATTACTAGAATTCCTATTGTGTTAATAACGCCGATACTAGGTAATTTTGTATCACGTCATGACTTGAAGAAATGCCTTGTCTATGCAGATTTAATTTCGAGTATCTTCTTTTTTGTATTAGCACTATTCATGGCTAGTTATGGAAATAATCTAGTATTTCTTGGTTTTATTTCTATTTTAATGGGTATCACTGAAAGTGTTTTCTCTATTTCTTCATCAAGTATTTTCATTCATCTAGTTCCTGATAATAATCTTGAACGTTATAATGGAATGAAAAGTATTGGTGATAATTTAGCTTTATCGATTGCGCCAGTTATTGGAACTATTTTATTTGGTTTTTATGGGTTATTTGTTGTTGTCATCATCAATGCAGTTAGTTATCTATTATCAGCTATTTCTGAGTTATTTATAACTTATCAATTTAATGAAACTGTGAATGAAAATAAGGTGCGTTTGTTTGACTTTAAAGAAATTTTTAATTATATAATTAATCATAAAGAAATTTTTTGTTTTTTCATATTACCCATGATACTTAATTTCTTAGTAGCTCCATTAGAGGAAATATTTGCTCCTGGTATTGTTATTGGGATTCATAATGTATCAGAAAAAATATATGGCTTAACCAATCTAGCGTTTATTGCTGGTGTTATGTTAGCTAGTGTTTATGTAAGTTTTAAAAAACAGTTAAATTTATACCCTAATATGCGTTATTTCTTTTATGCACAGGGTATCCTAATGATTAGTATTGGTAGTTTATCAATGTTGCTGATGAAAGAAGCTAATTTATTTTTTGTTTGTTACTTATTGTTTTGTTTAATTGCAGGTATCTGTTGTACCCTTGTTAATATTCCTTTAATATCAAACTTCCAAATCATGGTTGAAGCAAGTATGCAGCCTCGCTTTTTTGCTTTATTAAGCTTTTTCTCTCAATGTATGATACCCCTTGGTATCTTCTATGCAGGGTTCATGTCACAGTTAGTAAGGGCTGATTTAGCTTATTTATCAAATGGGGTGTTGATGATTTTCTGTGTGTATGTACTCTATCAAAGGATTGATAAATTAAGTAAGCAAGGGTAGTAATATCAATAAAAAAACGATATAATGAAGGCGAAATCAAACTGATTAGAAAGACTAATGAGGAAATATATTTATGAACGTCTTTGATATTATTGGGCCTGTAATGATAGGACCATCAAGTTCTCATACGGCTGGGGCAGCAAGAATAGGAAAAATAGCCCGTTTAATTGTAGGGAAAGCTATTAAGGAAGCTCATTTATACCTTCATGGTTCTTTCGCTAAAACCTATCGTGGACATGGCACGGATAAGGCACTTGTGGGTGGAATATTAGGAATGGATCCGGATGATATCCGTATTCGAGATAGTTTAGAATTAGCTAATGAAGCGAATATCAACGTTATTTTTGAAGAAGGTCTAATAGATGGAGCTCATCCAAATACGGTGAGAATTACATTAACTGATATTGATGGAATTAAAACAGAGGTATTAGGTTCATCGATTGGTGGTGGGAATATATTAATTAATAAAATAAATGGTATGGATGTATCCCTTAGTGGACAATGCCCAACACTCATTGTTATGCATGATGATCGCCCTGGGACCATTGCGGAAGTGGCGACGTTTGTTGCTTCCTTTGGTGTTAATATTTGTAACTTTAAACTTAATCGTATGGAAAAGGGTGGAGTTGCTATTATGTGTATTGAAATTGATAATGAAATTGATGAAACAATTAATGCTCAAATCCAAAAAATGCCGAATATCATTCAATCCATCTATTTGGCTATGCGTTAACGAGGTAAAGATGATGAAATATAACTCAATAGAAGAATTAGTACATTTAGCTAAATTAGAGAATAAGAAAATATCAACACTTGTCTTAAGTAATCAAGCAAAAGAATTAGGAAAAAGTGAAGATGAAGTTTATGAAATAATGGAAGAAAGTTTTAAAGTAATGGTTTCTGCCGTTGAAGAAGGAATCAATGCTCAAACTCATTCATTTAGTGGATTAAGTGGAGGAAGCGCGCAGCGTTTAAAACAACGTGTTGATGCGAATGAGAACATCTTTGGTCCTTTATTTGGTTATGCCTTAGTAAGAGCAATTGCTGTCATGGAAACCAACTCATGTATGGGTAAAATAGTGGCTGCACCTACTGCTGGTTCTTGTGGTGTATTACCTGCGGCATTAATCACGATGATAGAAGAAAAACACTATCCAAAGAAGGATGTTATTATGAGTATGTTTACAGCTTCAGCTATTGGAATGGTTATCGCAAAGAATGCCTCTATCTCAGGTGCTGAGGGTGGCTGTCAAGCAGAAGTAGGCAGCGCATCAGCAATGGCAGCAGCAGCAATGTGTGAAGTCGTTGGAGGCTCAGCAGACATGATTGCTCATAGTGTAGCCATCGCAATTAAAAATATTATGGGACTTGTTTGTGATCCGGTTGCTGGACTTGTAGAAGTTCCTTGTGTAAAACGAAATGCAATGGGCATAGCCAACGCTTTTGTGGCTACTGAATTAGCAAGTGCAGGCATAGAGAGTGCTATTCCAGCGGATGAAGTAATCATGGCTATGAAACAAGTAGGGCATTTAATGGCCGTTTCATTAAAAGAAACAGCAGAAGGTGGACTCGCTACGACTCCGACGGGTCGTAAATTATGTCAAGAGATATTTTCAAGTAAAACTTGTGAGAAATGTGCAGGAGATTGTTAATGAAGCAAATTGTTACGATTAGAAAAGCCGAGAAAAAGGATGCCGAAATAATCTACCAATGCAATGTTGAAGGATTGGGGTACGACTTTCCATTCGTTGATACAGTACGCCGTGTACATACTATACTTGATGAACATTGTGATGGTTGTTTTCTAGTCGCTGAAGTAGATGGAAAGGTAGCTGGATATATTCATACATCAAAGTATGAATGCACCTATATGGAGTCATATGAAGATATAAAAGAATTAGCTCTTCTTCCTAATTACCAAGGTTTCGGAATTGGTCGCTTGCTACTAGAAGCAGCTGAAGAATGGGCAAAAAGCAAAGGCGCAAAGGGAACACGGTTAATCAGTGGAATGTCTCGTACTGGTGCTCATGAATTCTATTTGAAATGTGGTTATACACATCGAAAAGATCATAAGAATTTTATTAAGAATTTTTAACTAACCATGATATAATAAGATAAAAATAAAGAGGAGAAATTATGAAGAAAACAACACTTGTCGTACTTGCTGCGGGAATGGGAAGCCGTTATGGTGGACTAAAGCAAATTGATCCAATTGGACCTAATGGTGAAATCATCCTTGAATTATCCGTTTATGATGCAATTCAAGCTGGATTTAATGAAGTCGTTTTTATTATAAAAAAAGCCATTGAAGAAGACTTTAAAGAAGCAATTGGAAATCGCTTAGCTAAGTACATCGATGTAAAATATGTATTCCAAGATATTAACACACTACCTCAAGGATACAGTGTACCTGAGGGAAGAGAAAAACCTTGGGGAACAGCTCATGCTTTATTATGCTGCAAAGAGGTCATTGATGGACCTTTTGCGGTCATTAATGCGGATGATTATTATGGTCAAACCTGTTTCAAAGAATTATATAAATTCTTGAATAATGAGGCTATAGATAACCACCATGCAATGGTTGGGTATGTACTAGCAAATACTTTGACTGAAAACGGAAGTGTCGCTCGTGGGCAATGTATTACATCAGATTCAAAATTAGTTAACGTTATTGAAAGAGGAAGAATTGAACGCATTGAGAGTAAAATTCAATACTTCTTAGATAATGCTTGGCATATCCTCCCTGAAGATACCCTTGTATCTATGAATATGTGGGCATTCGCACCATCAATTCTGGATGAAATTGAACAACGGTTCCCTCAATTTATGGAAACTACAGTCAAGGATAATCCTCTTAAGAGTGAAATGTATATTCCTAATGTTGTAGGAGAATTACTTCAAGAAAATAAAGCCGACGTTAAAATGCTTGAAAGTCATGATAAATGGTATGGAGTTACTTATCAAGAAGATAAGGAAAGTGTTAAACAAGGAATTTTATCGTTAATCAATAAGGGTTGTTATCCTCAACCTTTATGGAAATAGTTAGAAGAATAATGCATGTGTTACTTAATAGGTAACACTTTTTTTATTGTGCGTATGATTTGCTATTTACTTCCATATACTATATTATGTTCCTATGAAAAAAAGAGGTGTTTAATATGAATTCATTATCATTAATCGGTAATACACCGATGTTTGAATATAAAGATAACATATATGTTAAATTGGAAAAATACAACCTAGGCGGAAGTGTTAAAGACCGTGCTGTTTTAGGGATGATTGAGGATGCTCAAGCTCGTGGTATTCTATCGAGTAATAGTAAATTAATTGAGGCTACTAGTGGTAACACAGGGATTGCTTTAGCTATTATTGGTCATTTATTAGGTTACCCTGTGGAAATTGTCATGCCTGAATCAATGAGTATTGAAAGAAGGAAGATGATTTTATCTTATGGAGCGAAGTTAATCTTAAGTGATAAAGCTAAAGGAATGCAAGGAAGTATTGATACTGTCAAAGAGATGATGAGTAAAGATGATACTTATGTTAATCTTGGACAATTCGATAATCAAGCGATGGTTAAGAAACATTATGATACAACAGCACTAGAAATCATCAATCAGGTACCTGATTTAGGTGTCTTTGTCGCATGTAGTGGAACGGGTGGAACAATTACTGGTGTTTCTAAACGTTTAAAAGATGAAGGATTATCTGTTTATACAGTATTAGGCGAACCAGCAGGAAGCCCAATACTTACAGAAAAAAGAACAGGACCTCATACCATTCAAGGAATTGGACCTAATTTTGTTCCTTCAGTGTTAGATTTAAGTGTCATAGATGAAATCATGACTGTCACTGATGAAGAGGCTGTAAATGAAACAATTGCCTTTACGAAGGAAACAGGTATTTCAATCGGTATATCAAGTGGTGCTAATATTGCCTTAGCTAAGAAACTAGCTGCGCGTTTCCCCGATAAGAAGATTGTTACGGTTGCCCCTGATGGTGGGGAAAAATATCTTTCAGTATTAAATTTTGGTGAGTAATATGAACTGGTTCAAATTACTTTCTTATAATATAAATAGAGTGGTCACTGTCGATCCTGCAGCCCACTCTAAGATTGAAGTTCTCTTATTATATCCACATATTTGGGCATTAATATTTTATCGTTTTGCTCATTTCTTTTATCATTTACACTGCTACTTTATTGCTCGTTTGATTTCTCAAATAGCACGTTTTTTAACGAATATCGAAATACACCCAGGAGCAGAAATTGGCAAGGGTTTAATCATTGACCATGGGACAGGTTGTGTTATTGGTGAAACAACAGTCATTGGTGATGATTGCTTGCTTTATCATGGAGTTACTCTTGGTGGTAATGCTAGAGGTAAATGTAAACGACATCCAACCTTGCTTAATCATGTAATGGTTGGCGCAAATTCAAGTGTTCTAGGTAATATAACAATTGGTAGTCACTCTCAAATTGGCGCTAATTCAGTTGTTACAAAGGATGTACCTGACCACTCAGTCGTCTATGGCTTAGCTGCGAAAGTAATGGCAGATAACACACCGATTACTGATGGACCAGAAGAAGTGAATGTGAATTGTTGCGAATGAAACAGCTTAGTGCTGTTTTTTTTTGTTTGTTGATACAAAATGTGGGTTTATAATAGTGATTATGGTATAATATCTAAAATCAAAGGAGCTATTTATGGAAAAGAAATATATCGAGGAATGTTGCCAATTTATTGAAAAGTGTCCAAGTCCTTTTCATGCTATTGAAGAAATAAAGAGAAATTGTCAAGTTGAAAACTTTGAAGAATTAAAAGAAGGGAAAATTTGGGATTTAAAACGTGGTGGTTCTTATTATGTTACAAGGAATGATTCGAGCATTATTGCTTTTAAGATAGGAAAGGATATGAAGAATCTTGCTTTTAATGCAACTTCTTCTCATTCAGATTCACCAATGTTTAGATTAAAAGAAAACTGTGAAATTGATATGAATCAACACTATCTAAAGTTAAATACAGAAGGTTATGGAAGTATGATTGCTTCTTCTTTCTTTGATCGTCCATTATCACTAGCTGGTCGTGTAATTGTGAAGAATGAAAAGGGATTTACTGTTTCTTTATTTGATGCGAATCGGGATTTATTACTGATTCCTAATGTTGCTATTCATATGAATCGTGAAATTAATAATGGTTATAAATATAATCTTCAGGTTGATTTAAATCCATTACTTGGTTCTAATCAAGGAATTGGTTCAATTAAGAAGTTAGTTGCTAATCAATTAAATGTTTCTGTTGATCAAATCATCAGTATGGAACTGAACCTCTATAATCGTGTCCCTGCAAGCATTTGGGGTCTTGATGAGGAGTATGTGTCTAGTTCTCGTCTTGATGACTTGGAATGTGCTTATACAACGCTTACTGGCTTTTTAAAGAGTAAGAATGAAGCAAGAGTTAATGTGTATAGTTGTTTTGATAATGAAGAAGTTGGTTCTTCAACGAAACAGGGAGCTGCGGGAACATTCTTGAGGGATACATTAATGAGAATTGCCTCTTCTTTGGGTTATACTCAAGAAGACTATCAATGCTCAATTGCTTCATCATTTATGGTATCAGCGGATAATGCTCATGCTATTCATCCGAATCATCCAGAACTTAGTGATAACGACAATAAAGTATATATGAATGAGGGCATTGTCATTAAACGTAATGCTAGTCAAAAGTATACAACCGATGCTTTATCACAAGCTGTTTTTGCTAGTGTTGCGATGAGTGTTGATGTACCACTACAATACTTCTTCAATCGTTCAGATATGCAAGGCGGATCAACTCTAGGAAATATCTCAAGTGTTAATGTAGCTATGAATAGTGTCGATATTGGATTAGCTCAATTAGCAATGCACTCGGCATATGAAACAGCTGGAGTAAAAGATGCGGAATCAATGCATAAAGTAATTAAAGCGTTTTATGAAACTAACTTCACACCGACTGATGAAGGATTCACACTATAAAGTTTTGTCAGATCAAGCTGTTTGCGATATAATATAAAATAAATTGGAGGAATAATCATGGGATGTGAACGATTAATATTACCTGAAGCATATAAAAATAAATTAAATTATCTAGATACTGAACTAGGAATTAAGATTGTGAAAGATTCATTTGAAAAACGCTTAGCTCATCATTTAAATCTTGTGCGAGTTTCAGCTCCATTATATGTTTTAAATGATAGTGGGTTAAACGATAATCTTAACGGAGTAGAAAGACCTGTAGCTTTTGATATAAAAGATATTAATAAAAATGTGGAAGTGGTTCACTCTTTAGCCAAATGGAAAAGACTAGCCTTAAAACGCTATGATTTTGAAACATTCCATGGTATTTATACTGATATGAATGCTATTCGTCGTGATGAGGATTTAGATAACCTTCATTCTGTCTATGTCGATCAATGGGATTGGGAAAAGATTATTACTCAAGAAGAAAGAAATATGACAACGCTTAAGGATACAGTGAAAGCTATTATTCAAGCAATCAAAGAAACAGAATATGTCCTTCATGAACATTTTGAAGGTCTAACTAGAATTGTAACAGGGGATGTCTTCTTTATTACTTCACAAGAGTTAGAAGATTTATACCCTAATGAAACACCGAAGCAACGAGAATATCTCATTACTAAGGAACATAAAACAGTCTTCATCTTACAGATAGGAGATATTCTTAAAAGTGGAAATAAGCATGATGGAAGAGCTCCAGACTATGATGATTGGACACTAAATGGAGATATCCTTGTATATTATCCAATTTTAGATTGTGCTATTGAGTTATCAAGTATGGGTATAAGAGTTGATGAAAAAGCGTTATTATCACAGTGTGAGAAAGCCGATGCGATGGAGCGATTAAAACTACCTTTTCATGAAGCTTTATTAAAAGGAGATTTACCTTTAACTATGGGCGGCGGAATCGGGCAGTCACGTCTGTGTCTCATTATGCTGAATAAGGCACACATCGGTGAAGTTCAAGTTTCCACTTGGTCTGATGAAATGATAAAGGAATGTGATGAACATCACATCTATTTACTATAATGCCGTCGCTAATCTTGGAAGGAGGAACCTTCCGCCCAATTTTCTCAGCAGGTATTATGGATTGTCTATTAGCTAACAACATTGAATTCCCTTATGTCATTGGTGTTTCAGCAGGAATAACAAATGGTGTATCCTATGTATCTAAACAAAGTGGACGCAATTTGAATGTTTTAAAGAAATTTCGTCACGATAAGCGATATATGAGTTTTTCTAATCTATTTAAATGTCAAAGTTTATTTGGTTTAGACTTTATTTATGAAGAAATTCCAGAAATTCATTTTCCTTTCGATTGGGATACATATCAGGCCTATCAAGGAAGAGTATTAATAGGAGCAACCAATGCATCGACTGGTAAAGCTGAGTATTTTGATGGACTTAAACTGGGGCGTCAATGTCATGAATTACGGGCAACCTGTGCTATTCCACTCGTCTTTCCAGCAATTGAAATTGGTGGACAAAAATACTATGATGGCGGATTAGCTGACCCTGTTCCAATTCGTAAAGCAATTGAGGATGGAAATGAAAAACACTTAATTATCCTAACTCGCTGTAAGGGTTATACCAAAACGGAAAGCAAACAGAATCAAGTGGCTATTAAGTTTCTAAAGAAGAAGTATCCTCATTTAGTGCCAGTCTTAAATAACCGTCATATCGGATACAATGAAACCATTCAGTTCTGTGAACAACTTGAACGTGAAGGGAAAGCCGTTATTCTTCGTCCAACAACAGCGATTGATAGTTTTGAAAAAGATATTAATAAATTAGAAGAAGCTTATCAAATGGGCTATCAACTAGCTCAAGATAATATTGAAATAATCCGTGCTTTATTAAAATAGGCGGATTGTTTTTTTATTATCTTACAAAAATGTAGCATTATTGTTATTTGTTTCGATGTTTTTCTCATTACCCTTTGAATATAATGAATATAAAGAAGGTGAAGATATGAAGAAAGCAATGAAAATATTCTTAATCAGTTTATCAGTATTCATCATTGGATTAGGTAGTATGGGTTATATTGAATATCGATTAGCTATTCAAGAAGTATCCATCGATGAGAAAATCTCTGAAATTATGAGAGAACCTGATTTTGTACATTATGATGATATATCACCCATCTTGTTGGAGGCTACGGTCGCAGTAGAAGATAAGCGTTTTTATGATCATCATGGAATAGATGTTATGGCTTATGCTCGAATCTTTTATTACCTGATTAAAGATGGAAGTATCAATAGTGGTGGAAGTACCATTACTCAACAATTAGCGAAGAATCTCTATTTTAGTTTTGAACCTTCATTAACAAGAAAAGTCGCTGAATTGTTTGTCGCAAATAAAATTGAAAAGACTTATGACAAAGAAACTATTTTAAGTGTTTATTTGAATATCATAAATTATGGTGATAATCAATTTGGTATAGCTAAGGCTAGTGAACATTATTTTGAAAAGAAACCTTCAGAATTAAGTTTCGATGAAGCAACCCTTCTTGCTGGAATTCCACAATCACCTACTCATTATCAATTGAGTAATCATCTTGATTCCGCAAGGCTACGACAAAAAGCTGTGCTTGCTAATCTTGAAGAGAACAACGTATATTCAAAAGAAGTGTTTGCTCAATTTTTGACAGAAATCCCACAATAAAAGTAGTTCGATTTGAACTACTTTTTTAGATGATTCTGAATGAATCCTTGAATAACATCTTCTTCTGGATCAATATAGATGGTCTTATAATTCGTTAAAATGACTTGACCAGGGGCTGCGGCTTTTACCTTTTTGATGTTCTTTAGCTCAGCGTAGTTAACAGGTACAGAACTTGATTGTTTACCCTTAGAATAATAAGCAGCTAACATGGCAGCATTGCGTAGAATAGGTTCACTCAATTCATCACATTGAATTAATACATGGGCTCCATGGAAGTCTTTAGCGTGCAACCAAATATCTGTTTTCTTGCCAAAATGGAAGGTCAGATAATCATTTTGAATATTATTCTTACCTACATAAATCGTGTAATCATCAAACTTAAAGGTCATAAAATGAGGAATAGCACTTTGTTTTTTCCTTAATTTTTGTGTTCTAGTTTTTAAATAACCTAGTTTCTCTAATTCTAATCTAATTTCACTGGCATCATTAAGTGAAGCTAATTCTAATTGAGCTTCAAGAAGTAAGAAATATTCTATTTCTTTCTCACAAAGTTCAATCTGTTCTAAGACAATGGTTTGTGCTGTTTTTGCTTTATGATATTTCTGATAATACTTTTTCGCATTATTCTTAATATCTAATTTAATATTTAATGGTATTTTTATCATTTTACTTGTTTCAAAATCTTCCAGTTCAACACTATCCATTTTATTAGGATATTGGGAAGCATAAGCATAAAGTAAATCACCATAGATACGGTAATGTTCACAATGACTAGCTTCATGAAGTGTTTGTTGAAGCTTAGGTAATTTTAATTGATTCTTTTTTAAGTTCTTTCTTACTAATTTAAACAAATCACCACTTTGCTGAGTAATTCGTTCATGTTCTTCTAAATGATAGAAGACATGATCAATCCCTTCATTAAGGGGATATTCCACAGTCTTGGTATTTAGATGAGTTAAAGAAATACAATGAAATTGTTTATCACTAACAAAAAGAGACCGTGATTCTTTGATTTCCTTCATTATATCTTCGAATTTATTTCCTTGGTGAATCCTAGCTTGAACCTCACTACTCAGCAAGGGAGAGAATCCATGGAATTGAGTAGTAAAGGGTTTATCTATCTCATAAACATGCGTGGTGAAGGGATTAACCTTGTTATCGTGAGCTTCAGGTAAGATAAAAACAGCACCAGGATGAATCGTTCTTTGTATATGTTCAAAAGGGGGAATTCTCTTCATAGCATCGATGATTCTATTATTTTCATCCACAAGAATAACATTAGCATATTTACCCATTAATTCGATATATAAAAAGTAAGAGTGTGCATCTCCTAAATCATTACGTGCGTCAATGCTAACTTTAACTATTCGATCTAATCCTACTTGTTCAGTTGATTTAATAATGCCTCCATCTAGATACTTCCTAAGAACCATAATAAAGTTATTGGGTGTATCAGGTGCTGAATAATTCTCCTTCGTAATATTCATTCGATTATATTGGGAATGAGCACTAATCATCCATTTAAATCCGTATTGATTACTACGGGAATGAATGAGTATCTCTGTATCAGAAATCTGTTGGATTTTATTGATTTTTGCTGGTAATAAACTCTTAATTTCATTATTTAGCTGATTTAATAAGATGCCATCAATTGCCATAAGTTCTACCTCGCCTTCCATGTTTAGTATTATACCACAAATGAAATAAACTACTAAAATGTTTATTTACTTAAAATTTAAACTTCTTGCATTTAGTGTTTGACAATCCTAGACTACCGTTATATCATAATAACAACACGGCGAGGTAAAAGTATGAAAAAAGGATTATTGATTATCATTAGTGGACCGAGTGGAGTAGGCAAGGGAACTGTTCGTGAGTATTTTATGAACGATGACTCATTAAATCTTACTTATTCAATTTCAATGACAACCAGAATGCCTAGAGATGGTGAAATTCAAGGGCGAGATTATATCTTTACTAGCAAAGATAATTTTGAAAGAGCTATTGAGAATAACGAATTGCTTGAATGGGCTGAATTTGTTGGTAATTATTATGGAACACCCTTATCTCAAGTCGAATTACTAAGAAATCAAGGACTTAATGTTATTCTAGAAATTGAAGTTCAAGGTGCAACACAAGTCAAAGAAAAATGTCCTGATGCGATTACAATTTTTATTATTCCACCAAGTATGGAAGAGCTAGAAAAACGTATTCGTGGTAGAAGAAGTGAGCCAGAAGAAATCATTCAACAACGATTAGCAAAAGCGACTCAAGAAATGAAGATGGTTTCTAATTATAAATATGTTGTATGTAATGATGATCCTGAATTAGCTGCGGAAGTGATTGGTTTAATCATCAAGAGAAACACGAAATAGAACTTGAGAAATCGAGTTCTTTTTTTTGAGCCATAACCTAAATCATGTTATAATAGGAATACGATAGAGGAGGAATTTTATGAGTGAACATAAAGTAGTATGTCCAACCTGTGGAAAGGTGTCTGAAGGTGACTTTCATTATTGCCCTGATTGTGGTGGAAAGATGCCTCAAGTTAATGATCAAGAGAAACGCGCTATTGATTCCGCTATCAATGAATTATTCGTTGATGATGGAAAAAAAGAAGATAAATTAGATATTTTACCTTTAAGTAAAAAGCAGGAAATCATTCAAGATAAAGTGAAGAAAAAAAAACCTGTACCACCGATTAAGAAACAAGATAAAAGTAATCTGTTTTCAATGATTGCAGTGGGTTTAAGTGTTGTGGTCATTGGATTACTTCTGTTTTTGGGTTATCAAGTATTCTTTGCTGATAAAGGGCAACCAAAAGACCCTGTAGTACCACCCATTGTTAATCCAGATAAGCCAATTGATAAACCAGAAAGTAAGGATCCAGAAGTAAATAAACCAACGGATCCAATAGAACCAGAAAAACCTAAAGGACCTATTGAGTTAGCTTTTACGATGGGTGATAGTGATGTCTTAGCTAGTGTGAATAAGATTGAATTTGAAATTAAAGATACTGATGCTTATCGTTTTAATTTCTATTATGAATCTACAGAAGCGATTACTATGACATTTGGTGATGCTTCAGCAAGCTTTGAACCGATTGGAATTGATGTACCTGCTGGTAATAGCTATGTTTATTTTGACTTAGGGAAGTCATTAATTAAAAAAGATAATGCGATGACTTTAACCTTGTACCAACAAGGTACTAGTGAAAATGGTAAGAGAATTACGATTGAAGCTGAAACAATCAATCAATTACTTAAAAATTCAGAATAGAGATACACTAAAAAAGATGCTTGAAGTAGCATCTTTTACTATGTTATTAATCAATAAGGTGATGGTTCGCCAACAGTTTCTCAATCATGAAAGCAACACCATCTTCTTCATTACTCTTTGTGAGAAGATTCGCCATGCTCTTAGCATTTTCACTGCCATTAGCCATGCATACACCGATTCCACAATCCTTCAGCATCGCTAAGTCATTATCTTCATCACCGAAGGCCATCACGTTATCAAGGGTGAATCCATGCATCTGAGCTACTTGGTTAATACCAGCACTTTTAGAATTACGTTCATCCATATATTCGTAAAGGAATTTTTGAGAACGAACACTATGAACAGAAGGTAGGCTGAATTCACTAGCTCGAAGAACAACTTGATCCATGAATTCAGGAGCACAACCAATGAGCATTTTTGCTTGAGGGCGTTCTAGTAAATCAGCTTCATATACTCTTGATTCTAACTGATTGGTCTGACTTAAGGCAATCGATACTTCATCAATTCGTTTACTCCAAAGGATATCATCTTCATAGATTAGGAAGTTAACATCTAAGTCTTCAAATTTATTGATAATACTTTTAATTGAATCACCTGTTAATGGGTGAGATAACTTATTGAAGTTTAGTGACTCATCAATAATGTGAGCACCATTAAATCCAACTAATACATCTACATATTCAGCAATATTCCATTGATGAATCAATTTAGATACTGCATTTAATGTACGACCAGTAGCTATACCAAAAAGGATGTTTTCTTTCTTTAGTTTCTTTAATGTTTTAATTGTTAATTCACTGACTGTTTTATCATTGCGAAGCAATGTACCATCTAAGTCAGTCATAATCATTTTAATTTCTTTCATTCCAATCTCCTTTATAAATATTTAATACATTCATGAGCAACACCATCTTGATCATTACTCAAATCTGAAACATGAACAGCCTTAGCTAACGCTCTTTTTGTGCCATTCTTCATTGTGATACCAATTCCAGCATTTAAGAGTAAAGGCTCATCATTACCACTGTCTCCAAAGGCAATTACTTGTGATAAATCAAGTTTTAGTTGTTCACAGATATATTCAACGGCATTTTTCTTACTCACCGTATTTCTTGTGATTTCCACAGATACTGAATTAACATAATAGAATGAATAAGTATTGGGGAACATCTTATCAACTTGTTCACAGAAACGTTCAAGTTTCTTAGGTGTTGAGACAAAAGCCATTTTATACACATTCGTATTGATATCTAATTTTTTCGTAATAACGGTTTCTTTTAAAAGATGGGTAGCATATAACCCTTTTTCTAATCCCATGGATTGAGCCATTTCAAGAATACCTCGACCAATATTTAAAAAGGCTTTAGTTAAGGTTGAAATCTTTAAATGATAGATATCATTAATCTTTACATATTGAACTAATTTGTAGGCTTCAGCAATTCGGTAAATATCATTAGCTTGCTTTGCTTCAATAGCATCAAAGGTATGAACTTGTTGTTTAGCTAGATTACATACTTCATAACCATTACTACATACAATCCAACCATTGAATTCTTTTAACTTCAATTGATCTGAGTAACGCATAATTTCTTTTTGAAAACGTCCACTAGCTAAAACAACAAGATAACCTTGTCGTTGATAATCTAGCAAAGTTTTTTCAGTAAAGTCAGAGATACGTTTGGCATTATTTAATAAGGTCCCATCTAAATCAGAGACAATTAATTTTATTTTTTTATCCATGCTTCCTCCATTGAAAGACCGATTATTTTATTTTCTCACTCCAGCTTTTTTTAGGTTTAGGTATAACTTCAATACTCTTAAATTCGCAAAGTGGTTCAACGTCTTCTCGAGGATTGATTTCAGCCATTGGGCTTTCTTTTTTATTTGAGGCATTCTTTACATCAATATGTTCATTAATGGTTCCCTCTGCAAGGAGTGGTAATCCATTCGAATCAACAAGTATACAGAATCCAGAAGCATTGCCTTCATTATGAAAAAGGTATTGAACTTTAGTTTCTTTATCAACGATAAGCTTTGTACAAGCTGCCATTGCATCATGATATATTTCAGTTGTTATAAAGCGATTTTCTTTTTTCATGCGAGCACACCTTTCTTAAGCAATATTATACACTAAAGTAGCTAACTTTTCAGTTGGTTTTGTAAATTATTTATAACTTAAGGAAAGAGCATGTTATAATATCACAAAGGGAGCGTGAATTCATGAATATTGTCCATTGTTATATTGAAAATCCTAACTCGGCCATTGACCAAACTTATACATATCAGTTTAATGATGAACAAATTCAAGTGGGAACACGGATTAAAGTGAATTTTGCTCATCGTGATTGTATAGCTTTTGTTGCTGCTGTAGAAATAGATAGTAAGAAAACATTTGATTTTGAGATTAAACCTGTTCTTGAGGTTATTGATAATGAACCCATTTTAAATCATGAGTTAATGGCATTAGGTCAGTGGATGGCAGAGACAACAATCTCTTCGATGATTTCTTGTTTTCAAGCGATGCTACCGAATAAACTTAAACCAAAGAGTAGTCATGGTAAAATTAAGATGGATAAGGTTGTATCCTTTCTTCGATTTGATGAATCATGTACTCAGAAACAATTGGCTGCGTTGACTTGGTTAAAACAACAAAAAGATGTAAAACGTAGTTTATGGATTGAAAAGTTTAAAAGTGTAGCTTTAAAATGTGAAGAGAATGGTTATGTTCAAATCACAGAAAGAATATCAATGAGAGAAGATTCACCTAAGCTTATCAAAGAGTGTGAACATACGTTAAGTCTGGAACAAACTGAGGCGATACAAGCTATCTTATGCCCAACTAAGCCTGTATTATGTCTTCATGGTGTTACAGGTAGTGGAAAGACTGAGGTATTCTTACATAGTGCTTCAAAAGTGTTGGAGCAAGGGAAACAAGTTCTTTTGCTAGTGCCAGAAATATCATTAACTCCACTCATGGTAGAGAGAGTAACGCAACGTTTTGGTAATGAAGTAGCAATTTATCATTCAGGGTTAAATGATCAAGAAAAATTCGAACAGTTTTTATCCGTGAAGAATCATGAAAAGAAAATTGTTGTCGGCACAAGAAGTGCTATTTTTATGCCTTTTGATAATTTAGGTTTAATAGTTCTTGATGAGGAGCATGATTCAAGTTATAAACAAGATTCTACACCTCGTTATCATGCCCGTGATGTCGCTATTGAACGTGGTCGATATCATCAAACTGTTGTGCTTTTAGCGAGTGCAACCCCTTCGCTTGAAACCTATGCTAGAGCAGTTAAAGGTGTCTATCAATTATTAACTTTGAAAAAGCGCATCATGAATAATTTGCCGGCAGTACAATTGGTCAATATGCAGAATGCGATTAAAAAAGGTGAAAATTATTTATTGAGTCATCGACTTATTGAATCAATGAGAGAGTGTTTACATAATAAACAACAAATCATTCTCTTACTTAATCGTCGTGGTTATCAACCAACCTTAAGATGTAGTGAATGTGGTGAATCACTAATTTGTCCTCATTGTGATCGAGCACTTGTCTATCATAAACATGATCAAAGTGTTAAATGTCATCTCTGTGGTTATAGTATGAAAGTACCTTTTACTTGTCCTACATGTCATTCTCCTTCATTGAAGGGAACTGGATTTGGTACACAAAAGTTAGCTGAAAAAGTTGAAGAATTATTTCCTGATGCAAGAATTGAACGGATGGATGCTGATACAACATCAAAGAAGAATGCTCATCAAATTATCTTAGAACGTTTTGCTAATCATGAAGCTGATATTTTATTAGGAACACAAATGATAGCCAAAGGCTTAGACTTTGAGAATGTTACATTAGTAGGTATTCTTCAAGGAGATGCCTTGTTATATCGAAGTGATTATCGTGCGAATGAATTGACCTTTGATTTACTTTGTCAGGCAAGTGGCAGAAGTGGCAGGGGACACGAAAGTGGAAAAGTTGTATTACAAGTCTTTGATGATCAACATTATGCTGTTCGTTGTGCTTTGAATCATGACTATAATACCTTCTTTAAACTTGAAATGAATTACCGTCATCTAGCTAATTATCCGCCTTATACTTATTTAGCTAATTGTACTTATATTCATAAAGATAAAGAATTAGCTCAAAAGGCTGCCTTTGATGCGAGTATAGTCTTAAAGAACGAAACATTTAAGATGTTAGGACCAAGTGAATTAACAAAGATAAATGATGAATATCGTTTTCGTTTATGCATAAAAAGTAAATCATTAGAAATATTAAGAAAAGGTATTTATGAATTATCAAGAAGTCATCGTTCAAGTAAAAGTAAGGTGACTTTACAAATAGATATGAATCCATTAACCATGGAATAGAAAAGGGTGAAATTATGAGTCGAAGAACTATCTTGATTTACCTTGTAGCATTTTCATTATTATTGATAGGAAGTATGTATGATTTAGCTATTGAACAATTTCTAAATCAACCCAATCATCTCGTAGCTTTATTTTTTGAGAATTATGCAACCATTCCTTTTTATCTTATTCTACCAATCTGGGGTGCTGTTCATTATACATTAAGTAAACAATCAAGGTATATCCTTGTTATGTTCTGTGGTTTTTCCTTAATCTTTATTGATTTATATCCTTTGTATACTCTCCCAGATTATCTTGTCATGGTGGGTAGTATTGGATTTTGTACTTTTGTATTAATCGTAATCATTGCTCGTTTCTTTGAATTACATCAATTAAGAAGAGGCTTACATTTCTTGAATTTCATTACTGCTCAATTAGTCATTACCATGGTACTCATTAATCTCGTAAAAGTAGGATGGGGAAGAGTCAGATTCAGAGAATTCACCTCGTTGAGTGATTTTACACCTTGGTATTTACCTAATGGTATGAATGGTCATAAGAGTTTCCCTAGTGGTCATACAGGTGCTATGAGTACATGTTTGGCGTTAGTGTATCTTAGCAAAGAGTTTGCTCGCTATCGCTATCATGAGCGTTTCCTATGGTTTATATCCTTGTTATTGATTGTGGTAATGGCTCTATCCCGTATTACACTCGGAGCTCATTTTCTTAGTGATACGGTTGTTTCGTTTTTGATTGCATTTACTGTTTTTAATTGTTTGAAAAGAATTTACTATTAGGAGGTTTCATGGAAGCAAGAACAAAAGCACATACGATGCTATGTGATATCGTATTAGGTAAGAAATATAGTAACTTATTACTCAGAAAAGAATTAAAAGATATTGATCCTATTGATAAAGGATTTATTACTAATCTAGTTTATGGAACGATGCAGAATTCATTGTATTTAAGATATCAATGGGAAAGTTATGTTGATGTATCCATTACAAATGATATGGCATTACTTATGGATATGAGTATATACCAGTTTTTGTTCATGGATAAAGTTCCTGAATATGCCATTGTAAATGAAGCAGTATTAATAGCTTCCCGTGTTCATCATGGTAAATATAAATCGATGATTAATGCGATGCTTCGACGTTTTCTACGTGAGGGTAAACGTGTGATTGAAGGAAATGAACTTCAGCAACTATCGTTAATGACCTCTCATCCTTTATGGCTAGTGAAGATGTGGGAAAAACAATATGGACTAGAAATTACCAAACGAATCTGTGAAGATGACCAAGGGATTGCTTTACAATCAGCGAGAGTAAATACGATAGTAACAACTCGAGATGAGATCATAGCAAATAATGAACAATTCATCGAAGGGAAATTAAGTGAAGAAGCTCTTATCTATTTAGGTGGAAATATTGCGGATACAAAAGAATACTTAACTGGGTTAGTTTCTATCCAAGATGAAGCAAGTCAATGTGTTGCCCGTTTTCTTGATCCCAAACCTGATGAAAGTGTTCTTGATACATGCGCAGCCCCTGGAACAAAAACTTGTCATATGGCAACCTTAATGCATAACGAGGGAGAAATTATCGCTCTTGATATTCATGAACATCGTGTACAATTAATTCATCAAGCTGCGGGTCGCCTTGGTATGAGCATTGTGAAAGCCTGGTGTCTTGATGCACGTGAAGTAGCTATTGAATTTGATGAACAAAGCTTTGATCGTGTCCTTGTTGATGCTCCATGTACTGGATATGGTGTATTAAAACGCAAGAGTGATATTAAGGTTCATATGCAACCTACGGATATGGATTCAATTATTACGATTCAAAAAGAAATCTTAAACGAAGCAGCCAAAATGGTTAAACCTAATGGCACACTTGTCTATTCTACGTGTACAATAAATAAGAAAGAAAATGAGAAACAAAAAGAAGCCTTTATAGTGGCTCATCCTGAATTTGATTTTATTGAAGAGAAAATGATCTTCCCCTTTGAATTTGAAACAGACGGATTCTATATGGCTAAATTTGTAAGAAAACCATCATAATTATGATGGTTTTAGTTTACTTTCTCAAAGATATCTTGTAGAGGAACAATCATTACATCGCTTTGATCACTTTGCCAAATTCCATGAATATTGCCTTCATCATCGACATAATCAACAATCATGCAATCTTTAATGTGCCTTGTCATTTCTAATGAATGAGAGAATTTTAAAACTACTTTTGTTCCTTTTGAAATTGATGACTTTACAAGTTCAACTTCTTTGTTAGTTAATGTTTCCATAAAAGTCTCCTTTTCATTTATTATAACACGATTCTTTATAAAATCTTTTGATTTTCTTCTATAAATCGACATGTCTAACTTTTGATTTATAACCTATACTATGGTTAAAAGAAGAGGGATAAGATATGAATAAAGATAAGAAGTACATAATACTTGCACTTAGTTGCGTTGCGTTAGCAATCGGAGGATATTTCTTTTGGATAAACAAAGATATAATCATCAATTTATTAACGGATGTTCAAACATTAAAGAAATTTATTGAAAGTTTTGGTGCAGCATCTATCTTTGTTGGCGTTGGAATCTATGCGTTACAAATATTTGTGGCTGTATTACCTGGAGAAATTGTGGAGGTATTACTTGGCATTCTTTATGGGAGTTGGGGTGGCTTAGTATTCTGTTTGGTTGGTCATGTTATTGGATCACTGTTTATCTTTCAATTAACAAAACGGTATGGGATGAAATTTGTTCAACGCTTTATTAGTGAAGACAAGATGAGTAAGATTAATTTGTTTAATGATCCAAATAAATTGAATGCATTAACTTTCGTGTTATATTTAATACCAGGAACACCTAAAGATTTATTTACATATGTTTTAGGATTAACACCAATGAAATGTTCAACATTCTTATTAATTACTTGTGTTGCTAAGATTCCATCTATTTTTACTTCTACTCTTGTAGGGGCTAATCTTAGTCAAAATATGGTAGGTGAAGCTGTGTTAATTTATGTTGTGACAGGGGTATTGTCTTTAATTGGTTATGCCATCTATCGTAAGAAATTTGCTTAATATCACTTCTTATCTAGTCAAAAATGTGTATAATAAAGATAGAATAGATGGGAGTGTTTTTATGGAATTAACATCAATTGCCAATCCAAGAGTTAAACAATGGAGTAAATATCATGATAAAAAGCATCGTGAAGCAGATCAACGTTTTCTTGTGGAAGGAGAGCATTTAATCCAAGAAGCAATGAAAGCGGGGCTTGTGGAAACTTTATTGCTGAATCGTTGTCCTTATCAGTTTAACTTTAGTGGTGAAACACTAAAAGTATCGGATGAAGTTATGAAGAAGTTAACGAGTAATGTTTCTCTTCCTTCTTGTATTGCTGTCTGTATTTATCCTAATCAGGTCATTGAATTAGGTAATAAAATCTTATTGCTTGATGATGTTCAAGATCCAGGAAATGTAGGTACTTTAATAAGAACTGCTCATTCTTTTGGTTTTGATAGTGTTGTCCTATCAAAGAAATCAGTTGATTTATATAATGAGAAATTGATTCGTTCAACACAAGGAGCTATTTTTTATATGCCTGTCATAAAGGCTGAATTATTAGAAGTCATTGCTGAGTGTAAAACTAAATCATTGCCTGTGTATGCCACAGCCCTACAAGACGCTAAACCTTTGTCCTCTTTCACTAACAGTGCAAGTGTTGCACTTATTATGGGGAATGAGGGAAAAGGAGTTAGTGAGGAGATATTAGCGGTTGCTGATGATAAAATATATATTGAGATGCGTACCTTTGAAAGTCTAAATGTGGCTGTAGCAGGTGGTATTTGTATGTATGCCTTTAGGAATAACTAGTCTTTGATATTAAAAGATTGTCAAACAAATAAATATAGGCTATAATAAGTCATGTTAAATACTTTGAGAAGGACAAGTAATACAATACCTTGTTTATTAGGGAGTAACAGCCACCGACTGCAAGCTGTTTTAAACAAAATTGTACGAATTCACCTTTGAATAGTGGGACTAATCATCCCCCGCCTAACACTGGTTATCGTGTGTAAGAGAGTGTCGCAAGATAAATCAGGATGGTACCGCGCTAAAGAGCGTTCCTGAAATCGGGCGTTTTTTTTATTTTATACGAAAGGAACAATCTTATGGAAAAGCTAAAAGAATTAAAAGAAGAGAGTTTAAAAGCAATTGAAAATTGTCAAACATCAGCACAACTTCAACAACAACGTGTCCTCTACTTAGGAAAAAAAGGACCTATTCAAGAAGTTATGAAATCAATGAAGGACTTGAGTAATGAAGAGCGTCCTGCTTTTGGAGCTGCTGTGAATGAAATCAAGAATGAAATTGAAAGAATGATGGATGAAAAGAAGAATATCTTAGAAGCTAAAGAAATGAATGAAAAGATGGAAAAAGATAAAATAGATATTACTCTTGATGGATATCAACCATCATTAGGTAATCTTCATCCATTAACATTAATCCAACAAGAATTAGAAGATTTATTCATTGGATTAGGTTATACCGTAGGAGAAGGACCAGAAGTAGAGTATGACTTATATAACTTTGAAAGAGCTAATATTCCACAAGGGCATCCCGCACGTGATATGCAAGATACGTTCTATATTAATGCTCAAGAATTATTAAGAACACATACGACAGCGATTCAAACTCGTCAATTAGAAGAATATGCACCTACTTTACCAATTAAAGTTATTTGTCCTGGGAAGGTATATCGTCGTGATGATGATGATGCTACTCACTCTCATCAATTTACACAAATGGAAGGTTTAGTTGTTGCTAAAGACATTACTTTATCTGATTTGAAGGGAACTTTAGAATTCATGGCAAAGAAAATGTTTGGTGATAAACGCGTTATCCGTTTCCGCCCAAGTTATTTCCAATTTACTGAACCAAGTGTCGAAGTGGATGTTAGCTGCCATATCTGTAATGGTAAAGGTTGTTCAGTATGTAAGGGAACAGGCTGGATTGAAATCTTAGGAGCTGGAGTCGTACATCCTAATGTTTTAGAAATGGCGGGTTATGATTCAAAAGAATGTAGTGGATTTGCCTTTGGAGTGGGTTTAGAGCGAGTTGCCATGTTGAAATATGGAATTGATGATATTCGTCATTTCTATACCAATGATGTTCGTTTCTTAAAGACATTCACTCGTTTTGAGTAGGAGGATAAAAGATGATTACAAGTAAAAAATGGTTAAGTCAATATCTTGACTTAAGTGATATAACCCCAGAGATGCTTGCTGATAAATTAACAACGGCAGGTAATGAAGTTGAAGGCATTGAAAAGATGTCACAAGGAACAAATTTAACGATTGGTTTCATTAAAGAATGTGTTGAACATCCTGATTCAGATCATCTTCATGTATGTCAGGTCGATGTAGGCGATAAAGTTGAACAAATTGTTTGTGGTGCACCCAATGTTGGTGTTAATCAAAAAGTTATCGTTGCTCTTCCAGGTGCAGTTTTATTAGGTGGTGAAATCAAACGTGGTGTTGTCCGTGACCAAGAATCAAATGGAATGATTTGTTCTCTATTAGAACTTGGTGTTGATGGAAAACATCTTAGTGAAGAAAGTCGTAATGGAATTGAAATCTTAGATGATGATGCACCAGTAGGTCATAAAGATCCATTAGCTTATTTAGGCTTAGATGACTCGTTAATCGATGTTGGACTAACACCTAACCGTAATGATTGTTTAGCTTCATGGGCATTAGCTAATGAAGTGGGAGCTATCCTTCATAAAGAAGTTAAATTACCTCAATGTGATGGAGCTGCTAACATAGGTTCTAAAACAAAGCTACAAGTGAGTAGTGAAACGAGTAAATGTCCGATTTTCTTAGGGAAGGTTATTAACCATGTAACGATTAAACCATCACCTAAGTGGCTACAAGATTTACTACATGCTGCGGGAATTAAATCAATTAATAACGTCGTCGATATTTCTAACTTTGTGATGCTTGAAACAGGACAACCGACTCATTTCTATGATGTTGCGAAGATTCATCAAAACATTGTCGTGAAAGATGGCTATAATACTACCTATACAGCTCTTGATGGACTTGATTATCAAATTCTTCCAGAGGATATTATGATTACAACTCAAAATGAACCCGTGGGAATTGCAGGTGTTATGGGGGGAGATGATAGTAAAATATCGGAAGAAACAAAAGGAATTATTATTGAAGTAGCGACTTTCGACTATGTTTCAATTAGAAATACATCTCGTCGTTTAAACATTACATCTGATGCAAGTGTTCGGAATGCTAAAGAAATTGAACCAATGGCTGTGTATAAAGCAATGGATCGCTGTGTTCAATTATTGATTGAATATGCTGATGCTAGTGGTATTGAAGAAACAGCTAAGTTTGGTGATAACAATTACACACCCGTTGAGTTTGATGTAAATTGTGATTCAATCAATCATCGTCTTGGAACTGATTTTACTGTCGATGAAATCATGATAGAACTAAAATGGTTAAACTTAAATCCAGTTCAAAATGGAGCTAACATTCATGTACAAATTCCAAGTTACCGTAGTGACCTTAAAATCGAAGCGGATATTTGCGAGGAAGTGATTCGTTTATTAGGTTATGATCGACTACCATCAACGCTACCAACAATGCCTGCGACGGTAGGAGCACTTAATACTCGTCAAGCACTTCGTAGAAAACTGAGAGAAATGTTAATTAATTTAGGCTATAACGAAGCTGAAACCTATACTTTAGTTTCACAAAAACATGTGGATAATGCGATTATGCCATTAGATCCATTAGTTAGCTTAGCTCTACCAATGAGTGAAGATCGTAAATATATCCGTTCAAGTATTATACCTAGTTTATTAGACGCAGTAAGCTATAATCAAAGCCGTTCTATCAAAGATCTTTCTTTCTTTGAAATATCTAATGTCTACGCTCAAAATTATGTAGAAGAACGACTAGCAATTGCTATGAGTGGAAATATTCATAAAAGTCGTTGGCAAAAAGTTGCTATTGAAGCAAACTTCTATACAATGAAAGGTTTATTAGAGATTATTCTTAAGAACTTAGGATATGAAGGAAGTCGCGTAATTCTTCGTGAGAACACGCTTGATACTACACATTTCCATCCATACCAAAGTGCTTGTCTTTATATTGGTAAAGACTTATTAGGTGTATTTGGAACAATTCATCCTCAAATGGCTAAAGATTTTGAAACAAGTAAAGACTTAGTTATTTTTGAAGGAAACATTGAAGTTTTAATTAAAAACAAACCTGCTAAGGTTAAATATGCACCTTTATCTAAATACCCTGTGGTAACACGTGACTTAGCCTTTGTAGTGGCTGATGAAGTCAAGGTTGCTGATATCGTGGCTGCTATTCGTCGTAATGGTAAACAAATCATCAAAGATATCGAAGTATTCGATGTTTATAAAGGTGAACACGTTGAAGCAGGATCTAAATCAATTGCTCTGTCTATTCTTTTCCAATCCAATGAAAAGACATTGACTGATGTTGAAATCAATGAAGTGTTTGATAACATTCTAAGTACTTTAAAGAATGAATGTAATGCAATCCTAAGAAGTTAAGCAACCTTGTGTTGCTTTTCTTTTAAATTAAGTGACAGTTATGCCATAATTCTTTCCCTCTGTTTAAAATATGTTATAATTTATGAAAAGGTGAAGGTGATATTTATGAAGATGAAGTGTTCAGGATGTGGAACCTGGTTTGAATCAGAAGAACGCTATTGCCCTTATTGTTATACAAGGGTGAATAAAAGTAATAGTATCCAATTAGATAAAGGAAGATATACATCAATAAAAGTAGAAAATCATACTCAAGGAATGAGTAACCAATACAGCAAGAAAAAGAGTAAAATAATTTCAAATAATGTTATGATAAAAAAAATACGACTCATTATTCTGATTTTTGTGCTATTTTTTGCTTTTACTGTCATTGTACCAATATTGTTCTATTTCACTAATATATTTTTACGTTAACTACTTTTATTTTTGTTGACTGACAGCTAGGTGAAAAAATCTCAAACAATGCCTGAACTAAAGGCTGTTTTGAGGTTTTTTATTATATGACGAAATATAGTAAAATTTATCTTTCTTTTAACTGCTTTATGATATATTAGATTCTTGACATCACAGTAGATTGCTACTTTTTTATATATATTTTATTGCTATTCGATCATCTGAGAAAGTGTTATATAGACAAGTATTAGATCTATATGCAACAAGTGTGGATTATAATCCGCATGGTGAGGAATCAATGCGATTTTTCAAAATTGTACAAACAAATTGCACTTTGCAGCACACGGACATACAGCAGCTGAAGTTATATATGAACGACTAGATGCGCAAAAACGTATATGGGATTGACTTCATTCTCTAGTGAGTTGCCATCTATAAAAGACATCAGTGTAGCAAAGAATTATTTGAATGAAAATGAACTTAAAGTTTTAAATAATCTTGTATCTGGGTACTTTGATTTAGCTGAAATCAAGGCTATTGAACATAGACCCATGTATATGAGCGATTATGTAAAACAGTTGGATTCAGTAAAAATAAGTCACACTAAAGCAATTGAAAAGGCAAAACATGAGTATCATAAATATCAAATTGCTACGTTATCTCCTGTCGAAAAGCATATATGGATACTATCAAAGAAGTAAATAAAACAATGGATATTAGTAAGAAGAAATGAATAACTAAAATAGCTTGATATCTACATATGCGAAATTATGGTTAATTTTAGCTGTTATATTCTCGTATAAGTCATGATGATTTCCTCCATCCTAGAGGAATGGCGTCTATATCAACCCTTTTCAAACAATTATACTAGCATTAAGGTTGTTTCTATGTTTTTATATTTGTGTATGAGCTAGTTATTTGGTATAATGTTAAGTGGAATTTGGAAGGTGATATGAATGGGGCGTGCATTTGAGGTGCGTAAAGCGAGCATGTTGAAAACATATAATCAAAAAGCAAAAGTTTATTCAAGATATGGCAAGGAAATTTATGTAGCAGCTAAGGCTGGTGAACCTGATCCAACAATGAATGCTGGACTTAAAAAGGTTATCGACCGTGCAAAGGCTAATAATGTACCTGCTGATGTTATTAAAAGAGCGATTGAGAAGGCAAAAGGCGGAGGAAATGAATCCTATGCTAGTTCTACTTATGAGGGCTTTGGTCCAGGTGCTTCTACGGTTGTCATTGAATGTTTAAGTGATAATCAAAACCGTACAATTGCTGATTTGCGTGGGGCTTTTAATAAGTCGCATTGTAAAATTGGTGTTGCTGGAAGTGTTTCTTTTAACTATCAACATGTAGGTAATATCATTGTTGATTTTGAAGATGAAGAAGCAATGTTAGATACTTTAATTATGGCTGATGTCAATGTACTTGAACTTGAAGTGAGTGAGGGTCAAATGAATATTAATGTTGATCCAACTGATTTATATAAAGCGAAAGATGCGATTGATGCTTTAATTGAAAATGTTGAATATCCAGTTTTAGAGTTAACAATGATTCCTAATGAATATTGTGAACTTGAAGGTGATGATAAAGTATTATTCGAACGTTTATTAACTTTACTAGATGATGTTGACGATGTCCAAAATGTTTGGCGTAATGTCAGCAATATCTAATTGCACTCATTCGAGTGCTTTTTAATATGCAAATTAGAAAAATGAGGACTTCTGATATTCATCAGATAGAAAAATTGTTACTTGATACGGTTGCTTGGCTTAATAGCATCAAGAAACCTTTATGGAAAATTGAAGATGTACTGTGGGTTAACCTCTCTAAGCAACACGCACTTGATGAGTTTTATGTGGTTGAAGAGAAGCAAGTAATTATTGCTACTTTCTTATTGTGTGATGAAGACTTAATTTATTGGCGAGAATGTGGAAAAGGGAATACCTTATTTCTTCATAAACTTTGTGTATCTCGTGAATACGCTAAACAGGGTGTATCTCAATTAATTATGGATTTTTTCAAATCAGAAGCAAAAAGAATGGGATTTAAGGATTGCCGATTGGATTGTAGAAGTAGTAAAAGCGAATTAAAAAGATTTTATGAAAGTCATTGTTTTGAATTAGTCAATGAGGCTAGTTATGTTGAGGGGTATTGCACAAGTCGATATGTATGTAAAATAGAATAGCCGTTTGGCTATTTTTTTAGTTTAAATTTAACTTCACAGTATAATGTATTATATAAAGCGAGGTATTCACTTAAATATTTCTTAATTGAAAAAGGTTCATGGTCATCTATAAAACTGTAATCAGAGAAGAACTTTTTCGCAAAGAAGGAACTTCTTAAGACATGAGATGTACCTGTGACTACAATTATTTTAGTAAAGTGTTGGGCATCACAGATTTTCTTTGAATAGAGAAAGTTCTCAAAAGTATTACGTGCTTCTTTCTCAGTATAAATCTTCGCATCAATTTGCTGTTTCAAGTATTTCTCCATGGCTAAAGCTTCAATGAATTGATTATGAGCACTTCCTCCACTGACAATAATAGAGGAAGCATAACCTTGATTATAGAGTTCAATCGCTTTATCTAAGCGGCGTTTCAAGGTCTTTGAACATGTTCCATCAGTTTGAGTAGGACAGCCTAGAACGAGTAGACAATCGGCGTGTCGATGTGGTTTTGGTGGGAAGGGAAAGAAACAGAAAGGGAAGAGAAAGAGAACAATAAGGATTATAAGCATAAAGGAGCCTTTAATACAGATTGAATAAGTTCATTTCGCTTCTTCAAAGGATAGAAAGAAGCATAAACACAAGCAGCTTTCATTTCCATTTCTTGATAAGCTTTAGGTAATTGATTAAAACGGGAAACAATCTTCACTTCCTTTTTTAAGCTATTTAAGTATTCTTTACCTTTTTGATTAAAGGCTAAGATGCGTACATGATCAAGTGTAGGAAGTGTATTCATGGTTTCCTTGCTTGTTTGGTTTAATAGATGAATTAAAGTTCGCTGAATCTTTGAACGTGTATAGCGCCTTGTTATACAACCCTGCATAAAGGCTTCAAAAGTTGGAGCATTGGCTTGTTTAATCAAATGATTTTCGATACCCTCATCCATTAAGAATAAGGCACTAAGATACTTTGAAGGCAAGGTTGTTAATAAGAGTTGAATGGTTGGATAAGCATACTCAAGGAATACAGGCTCATCAATCTCCATTCTTGTGGCTTTACTTATATCAATCTTATCATGCAATGCATGACGAATGGCTGTAGCTGAAGATATGTTTGTTTCTAGTTCTTTATTATGATACTGATTGGTTCTTTGAATACATAATGGCTTAATATTGGTATTCTTTAGAGCTTTAAGATAATTAATACCTAAGATATCATTCGCATCAAATCGACCAAGTGCTAATTCATGAGCCTTAACGTATGAATTACCATCAATGAATGTCTTTTTAATGTTAATATTCAGATTAGCCATTTCAGTTAAATAATCTAAGTCATTACTTTCACTACCAAAACACAGGGTATCAATCTTAACTAATTTCAATGTTTCAATAGCACCTTTCGCAAAGTAGGCAGCACTTTGAGTTGCATAGGCAAAAGGGAGTTCAATCACGATATCACAGCCATTCTCAATGGCGACTTTAGCACGAGCAAATTTATCCACAATAGCTGGCTCACCACGTTGAACAAAATTACCGGACATAACACAGACTAATACATCACATTGAGTGAGTTCACGAGTCTTTGTGATATGGTATTCATGCCCATAATGAAAAGGATTATATTCACAAACAATTCCACTTACTTTCATAGCGCACCTCTTCTAAATCAATACTAATAATATATCACAGAATCATCACTTTGTGGTAGAATAAGCGTAGAGGTGCTAATATGAAAAGAAGAATTGAGAAGCTAGTATCAAAAGAAGATCAAACATTGATTGAAGTCTTATTCGTAGAACCTGAAAATGAAGTTTTAGGCGTATTACAGCTTGTTCATGGAATGGCTGAGCATAAAGAAAGATATCTGCCTTTAATGGAATTCTGTGCGAATGCCGGATATGCTAGTGTTATTCATGATCATCGAGGACATGGTAATTCTGTAGAGTCAGAAGAAGACTTAGGTTATTTTAAAGATGATTGTGCTTGTGCTATTATCAAAGATACGAAACAAGTTAATGATTTCGTCAAAGAAGTTTATCCTCACCAAAAAATTGTTTTAATGGGTCACTCTATGGGAAGTTTAGTTGTTCGTAATTATATGAGACAATATGATGATAGTATTCAAGGTTTAATTGTCTGTGGTTCTCCAAGTAATAATCCCTTGCTGAATATAGCTTTAACCTTAGTTAAATTACTAATTAAAATAAAAGGTGAGCGATATCGAAGTAAATTCATTGATCATTTAGCCTTTGGTAACTATCATAAAAATTTCACCGAAACCTCACGTAATGCATGGATTTGTGGTGATAATGAAGTTGTTGAAGCCTATGATAAGAATCCAAAATGCGGTTTCTTGTTTACCCTTAATGGTTTCCTAAATCTATTTTTATTGATGAAAAAAACTTATGCTAAACAAGGTTGGCAAATACGTAATCGTTTTGCTCCTATCTTGTTCATTGCTGGTGAGGAAGACCCTTGCATCGTGAGTGTCGATAAATTTAAAGAAGCAGCTCATTTTATGTGTGAACTTGGTTATGAGAAGGCTGAATCCAAGTTATATCCTAAAGCACGTCATGAAATTCTTAATGAAAAATGCAAGAATGAAGTTATGCATGATGTTCTACAGTTTATGAATAAAATCATGCTTACTGAAAAGAATGATTAAATATAAATGAATTGGGAAGATTTACAAATATAGAAGCACGATAAGTTCTGCACTTTTTGGTTGACTTTATAGTCCATATTCCTTATAATAAGTACGTTAAGCAACGAGGTGATTTTTTTGAAGTGGACTAAAGCTGAATTATTGCAAGCGAAGAACTGCACGATTTGCTTTGATGAACAAATTGAGTTCGACGAAAATGCAATATCAAAAATTAGTCATTTAAGAAAATTACGTGATGTTACGGTATCCGGAGACATTCATTATGATGAATCAAGTAAGCTTGCTTTAGCAAACTTAGAAATTGATGGCATTATGAGCGTTCCATGTTCAATTACTCTAGAGGATGTGGAATATCCGTTCAGTACTACTTCAGAAGAGGTTTATACCTTTGATAAAGGAAATGATAACCCAGATGTTCATGAAACAAAGGGTGATATCGTAGAATTGTATCCTGTTATTTTCCAATTGATAGTTGCGGAAGTTCCTTTAAAGGTTATTAAAGAAGGAATTACTAGTTATCCAAAGGGAAATGGATGGGAAGTTGTCAGGGAGGAAGATGTTCTTTCTGCAAAGAAAGATACAATTGATCCTCGGTTAGCAAAACTAAGAGATTTTAAAATCGAAGAATAAATAGGAGGTACCAAGATGGCTGTTCAACAAAGACGTAATTCTAAAACTAGATCTTCAAAACGTAGAACTCATTACAAATTAACTGCACCGACATTAGTAAGATGTCCGCAATGTGGAGCTTTCAAAAGAACGCACCGTGTTTGTGAATGTGGTTACTACAATGGAGAAAAAGTAGCTTAATTGCTCAAAATCAAAATTAACGAAGCCCTTTGAAATTTAATTTCGGGGCTTTTGTTATTTCATAAGCAAGTTTATTTTGATGTCACCGATTAATTTGCGTATAATAAACAGATAGAACAAAGAGAGGAAATACCATGAAACAACTTCGTTTATTAATTGTTAAGATGATTCGATTTATTCTTGTTCAATTTCATCGTGGTGGATCCTTACCAGGGAAAATCGCATTACGTTTAGATCCATTAATTTTAACTCGATTTAAGACTCCTGAAATTTTAGTGATTGTTACTGGCACAAATGGTAAGACTTCCACAAGTAATTTAATTGTTGAGAGTTTAAGTGCTTCAGGATTGAAGGTTATTGGAAATCGTAAAGGGGATAATTTAAGAGAAGGAATTGCTACTTTGCTTTGTGCAAATAGCGATTATTCATATAAGATTAAAGCAGATGCTGTTGTTTTAGAGGTTGATGAAATGAGTATACCTCGTGTCTTTAATCAACTGTCAGTCTCATCTTTTGTTATCACGAACTTCTTCCGTGATCAATTAGATCGAGCTGGTGAGATGGAAACAATCTTGCGTAAAATAGAATCTGTCTTACCTGAATATAAAGGTAATTTAATACTAAATGGCAATGACCCAAATGTTATGCGTGTTGGAGATGTAGCTAAATTGGCGACCCTTCATACATTTGCTGTAGAAAGAACTGCCGATTCAAAGAATACAAGCAATGAAGCTAGTGAAGGCAAATTCTGTCCACGTTGTAAAAAAGAGTTAGTCTATGATTATTATCAATATTCTCACATTGGTAAGTTTTATTGTGAACATGATAATTTCGGACAAATAGAACCAACTGTTTTAGTGAACGCTATTGATTATGAACGCCAAGAATTTATGGTTGATGGTGTATCCTATCCATCTTTTCAAAATGCTATTTATGCTATCTATAATTGTTGTGCAGTTTTATGTTTATTGAAAACTTTATCAATTCCATTAAGGTACGCAAGTAAAGTATTTAAAGAGTTTGAGTTAAACGATGGAAGAAATGAATCCTTTGTAATTAATGGAAGTCCATGTTTATTAAATTTAATTAAGAATCCTACCGGTGCTAATGAAGTTATGAAGGGGATAATAAGAGATTCAAATAAGAAAGCAATCTTAATTGTTTTAAATGACCGTGACCAAGATGGTTGTGATGTATCATGGATATGGGATACACATTTTGAACTGTTATTTAATGATTCCTTAGAACTTGTGCTATGTAGTGGATTGCGAGCAAACGATATGGGATTACGCTTAAAATATCTAGATCATACAACTAATATTCATGTTGAAGAGGGATTAGATGAAGCTATAAAGCGTTTAAGCCAATGTAATGCATCTCTTTATGTCTTATCAACTTATACAGCGCTACAGCCAGTACGTGCTGCATTAAGGAGGGTTTCAGAATGAAATTAAATATCTGTTGGATGTACCATGATTTAATGAACCTATATGGGGATCAAGGTAATATTCAAGTAATTAAGAAACGTTGTGAATGGCGTAATATTGAAGCAAAAGTTGATACTTGTTCAATAGGTGAAGATAAAGATTTAAGTCAATATGATTTAGTTTTTATTGGTGGTGGTGCTGATCAAGAACAAAAGTTATTGATTAGTGATTTACTTAGTAGAAAAGAAAACATCAAACAAGCCTTAGATACAAATACCTTCTTCTTATTGATTTGTGGAGGTTATCAATTATTCGGCCAATACTATATTGATGGTGATGGTGAGAAAATTAATGGTTTAGGTTTATATAGTTATGAGAGCGTTGCAGGTACTCGTGACAACCGCTGTATTGGTAACATCATTGTAGAAGCAACCCTTGATGATCAGTTGATTAAGGTAGTTGGGTTTGAAAATCATGGAGGACAAACCAAAGGCGTTCAAACACCCTTCGCTAAAGTGATTAAAGGGCATGGGAATATGTATCAAAGTGCGTATGAAGGGTTCTACAATGGTCAAGTGCTTGGAACTTATATCCACGGACCTTTACTACCAAAGAATCCACAAATTGCTGATTTCGTGATAAAGAAAGCTCTAAGTAAGAATTATGGAAATGTTGATTTAGTTCCACTTGATGATGAAATGGAAAATCAAGCAAGAACAGTCTTATTAAAAAGAATGAATGTTGAATAGTCACAGTTGTGGCTATTTTTTTTATGAAGTAGAACATCCTATCATTTATAATATAGTTTTAGCAACTTTCAAGAGAAGAACGATAATAAACCTTCGGTTGTGTGCAAACATTTTCATTTGAGCGAGCTAAGGTAACAATACTATATTAGATAGAGGAAGATGGTCAATATGGCCATTTTTTTATTATTACCTATGAGTGTTTTTGCTTAATAAAAGGATATTGATAGCGAATAGTAAAATTACTAGTTGATCGCTTATTTTTGTGTGAATTTAATCAAAATTTAAGAAAAAAGGAAATTATTACTAAACTAAACCAGTAGCGCACATTTTTTTACCAAAAAAGATGGATATAAGCTATACAAAAGATGATTTATAGTCTATAATAGTGGTAAAGAGTAGCGTAAAGTGGTAGAAAGTGGGTGATTTCGATGTTCATGGGTGAATTTGCACACAATATTGATGCAAAGGGGCGTTTAATTGTGCCTGCAAAGTTTCGTAATGAACTCGGATCAACGATGATCGTCACTCGTGGATTAGACGGGTGTTTAACACTATATACCAAAGAAGATTGGGATGAAATCTATAACAAGCTTAAATTGCTACCTTCTACAAAAAAAGAAGTTCGAATGTATGTGCGTGTTCTAACAGCAAAAGCCAGTGATGTCGAATTAGACAATCAAGGAAGAATATTAATTCCGTCACCTTTAATTAAAGAGGCTGAATTAAGTAAAGAATGTATGGTTGTTGGTGCAGGCAGTAAAGTTGAAATTTGGTCTAAAGCCAAATGGGAAGCATACTACAACGATGCTAGTGTTGGATTTGAAGACATCGCTGAAAGTATTACGGATTTCTTAGTATGATGAAACATTATAGTGTACTTCTACAAGAAAGTATTGATTCTTTAGTTATTAAACCTAATGGCATTTATGTCGATGGAACGTTGGGAAGAGCGGGACACAGTAGTGAAATACTGAAAATGATTCCTTTAGGACATCTGTATTGTTTTGACAAAGATGCGCAAGCCATAAGCGAGTCTAGTGTGAAATTATCAAAAATCAGCAGTAACTTCACATGCATTCATTCAGGATTCAAGAATCTACAGAATGAATTAAGTAAATTTGATGTTCAAGAAATTGATGGTATGATTCTTGACTTAGGAGTTTCATCGCCTCAATTTGATGAGGCTGCAAGAGGATTTAGTTATCGTTTCGATGCTCCCCTTGATATGCGAATGGATCAAAGCCAAGACTTGAATGCGGCAATCGTTGTTAATACATATGAATTTAATGATTTAGTTAAAATATTCTATCGCTATGGTGAAGATCAACTAGCGAAGCAAGTAGCTAGAAAGATTGAAAGAGCGAGAGAAATTAAGCCGATTGAAACGACCTTTGAATTAGTTAATATCATTAAATCAGCTTATCCTGCTAAGATTCTTAATAGTAAAGGACATCCTGCAAAAAAGATATTTCAAGCTATTCGGATTGAAGTGAATGATGAATTAAATGAATTAGAAATCGTTTTGGAACAAGCAATTCAAATGCTTAAGATAGGTGGAAGACTTAGTGTTATTAGTTTTCAATCATTGGAAGATCGTATTGTTAAGGATACCTTTAATCGATATGGAACAATGCCGAAAATTGACAAACGAATTCCATTAATGCCTGGGCAAATTGAAACAGCTCCATTTAAAGTGATTACAAAGAAACCAATTCTTGCGAATGAAGAAGAACTTAAAGAAAACAATCGGTCTCATTCAGCAAAATTAAGGGTTATAGAAAGGGTGAAATAATAATGGCTAAAATTATTAAGAAAAAGAAAAAATTTAGATTAAATACGTTAATTACTACTATGTTTATTATTTCTATCGTTGGTTATGTAAGTTCTGTTACGTTTCTACGCTCTTATAATATTTCTTTAAGCTACGATTTAGCTAGCATAAGTAGCTCTAATGAGGATAATAGTAAAAAGTTAGAAACACTTCGTTTAGATGTGGCTAAATATACTGAGAAAGAATACTTAATGTCAATGAGTAATGAAAATGGTAGCAACTTAAAATTGGACCAAAATAACATAGTAAGAATTGTAAACGAAACTGAATAGAGAGAGTGAATGGCATGAAGAAATCGAATTTTAGAGTTCTTAGTATTTTCTTCTTTATCCTTTTAATAGGATCCGTTATTTCATTTAATGTTTTTTATACGACTTTAACGGGATATCACTTAAGAAGTGGAGTTAATATATTAGCTCAAAAAGAGGGGAGTCAGGAGAAAAAAGAAATTCTTCAGGCTAGAAGAGGGAATATTAAAGATCGCAATGGTCAAGATATTGCTCAAGATCAAGATACATTTACAATCAAGGCAACCTTATCAAGTGAACGTACTGGTAACTATGCTTATATTGAAGATAAGGAATTTACAGCGGAGGTATTATCTCCGATTTTAGATATGCCATATGAAGAATTATTAAATTATTTTAATCAAGATCTTTATGAAACTTTGCTTGGTGAAAAGGGCAAGGGTCTTTCTATTGAAAAGAAGGAAGAGATTGAACAAATTATGTATACTCCTGATCCTAATAAACTAAGTCCTGGATTACCTGGAATTGAGTTTGAAAGAACAATCTCAAGAGTTTATACACCAGGTAAATTTGCTAGTAATCTATTGGGTTTTGCTACTTATAATGAACAAGCAGAAAAAGTGGTGGGTCAGTTTGGTATTGAGTCCTTCTTAGATCATGAATTGAGTGGACAAGATGGCTATGTGATCTATCAAAAAGATGCGAGAGGTATGAAACTACCTAATTCTGTTAAGATGACTGAGAATGCTGTTAATGGTAATGATGTCTATTTAACGATAGATAAAGATGTCCAAGTAGCTCTTGAAACAACCCTTCAAAATACCTTAGCCAATAATGGTGCAGAACGTGCTTGGGGTATGGTTATGGAAGTAGAAACAGGGAAGATACTTGCATGGGGGGGTTATCCTACCTTTGATTTAAATGAACGAAATATCGATAATTGGATGAATTATCCAAGTATGTATAATTTTGAACCAGGTTCAGTAATGAAACCGTTCACCTATGCGGCTGCCATTGAGCAGGGAGTATACAAAGGGGATGATACTGTGGTTACAGGTCGTTTCTGTATTGCTTATACGGATACAGGTGCTCTTTATAGAGCAGCTCCTCCATGTGTTGAACAAGGGAATATCTCTGATGCTGAGCGAAAAGGATGGGGAACCATTAGTTTTGATGAAGGATTAGTGCGTTCATCAAATACTTGTATAGCTACCTTATTAACTGATTATTTAGATACACAAGTATTTAAACAATATTTAGAAAAATTAGGTTTCTTCAATAAAACAGGCATAGAAGGCTTATCGTTGAGTGAAGAAGCGGGTGTTCAAAACATGACATATCCTATTGAATACTTAACAACAGGATTTGGACAAGGTTCTTCAATAACAACTCTTCAATTAATGCAAGCTTATTCCGCTTTGTTTAACGAAGGGAATATGGTTAAGCCATATTATATTGATAAAATTGTTAATCCAAATACCAATGAACTAATTAAGACATTTACTGATCCTTACACGGAGGAAGTAATTACTCCTGGAGTTACACAATATGTCTATACAGATGAAAATGGTCATTCAATCCCAGTCTTTAAAAAGACAACGACAGACAAAGTTCTTTCTTTGATGGAACAAGTTGTGGAAGATAAAGAAAAGGGTACAGCAGGAAAATATAAGATTGATGGTGTTAGCATGGTCGCAAAAACAGGAACCGGTGAAATTGCGAAAGATGGAGGCTATGGTAAAGCATTATATACTACCAGCATTATAGCAGCATCACCTGCGGAGAATCCTAAAGTAATGATGTATTATGCCTTCGAATCTTCTGATATTCTTTACTATTCAGCGGATTACTTTAAAAATACCTTTATTTCTGCTCTTGATGCTATGGGTTTATCATCCATTCCAAATACGGCTCCAGTGAATATTGATAACTCTTACGATGAATGGAAAGAATATTCAATGCCTACGTTGAAGAATCATTCACTTGAATATGTAAACTGGAAACTAGATGAAATGAATACAAACCGCGTATTTATTGGTGATGGAAACATCGCCGTAGCTCAATCTCCAAATACTGGAGAACAAGTTGTAACTAAACAAAATATCTTTGTGAAACTCGATGGTTCAAATATTACGATGCCATCAATGCTAGGCTGGTCAAGAAAAGATGTAGCTATATTCCAAACCTTATCAGGGATTTGGATTAACATTGAAGGCCAAGGTGTTGTAGTATCTCAAAGTATCGAGCCTGGAGTCAATATCTATAATGACTCACAGATTTCAATTAAATTAGAATAGAAGTTCTAGAGCTTGAAAGATAATTATTGCTAAACCTTATTATAAAAAAGTTCGTTATTGTGAATGACACAGTAGCGAACTTTTATTGTTTGATAAGTTACTTTTTTCTTTATGAGCCGTAATAATTGTATAACTATGTTTATTAACGGTAATGACACAATGCTCTACTTGGATATACCAATTTTTACCCTTGAGTGTAATTATTGCTTCCTCGGATTTGATTTTCTCAATGCACCACTCAACAACATCAACATTTAAGGACAGATTGCGTTTAATTCTAATAATACCTAAATCAGTTGTATGGATTTTATCTAAATTGTCTAACAAATGATTCATGAAGGATACCTCTTTTGTGATATCGTCATTATAACCTATTCAGGAATTAAGTCAATAAGGTTGAAACGTTTTTGTTTCATGAAACACACTTTCATATCATAGAATACACTGAGGTGAGAAAATGCTAAGGGTGAGAAATAAGAAAAGAATTCGTGCCATTTTATTCACTGCTTTATTCCTATTCGGATGTATTTTAAGTAAATTAGGGTATGAACAATTAATTCATCATGAATCAATTTTAAATAAAGCTAAAGATTTATGGCAACGTGACTTTAAAGTCGCTGGACAAAGAGGGAGCATCTATAGTAAAGATATGAAGGAATTAGCAGTTGATGTTCCTTCAACCTCGATCATTGTTGTGCCATCGTTGATTGAAAATGCTGAGCAAACAGCCAATATTCTAGCAGATATTCTACAATGCGATGCTACTGCTTTACTCAAAAAGATTACGAAGCATGTATCAACACAAAAACTACAGCCTGAGGGACGATACATCAGTGATGAACAAGCTAAACAAATCCAAGAAGCTAACTTAGAGGGTGTAGTTTTAACACAAGATAGTAAGCGTTATTATCCAAACAATGAATATTTAGCGCAGGTTTTGGGCTTCACTGGAATTGATAATCAAGGCTTAGCAGGACTTGAATTACAGTTTGATGAACTTTTATCAGCAAAGTCTGGTGACTTAAAGATACCCTTTGATGCGAAAGGGAATCGCTTAGATGCTGATGAAGAAGTAATAAGTCATGGTGTAGGTATGGATTTAGTTTTAACTATCGATTCAACGATTCAAACAATCTTAGAAAGAGAAATGAATGCACTCATGTTGCGTTATAAGCCAACCAGTGCCTTGGCTATTGCTATGAATCCTAACACGGGAGAAATATTAGGGATGGTATCAAAACCTGATTTTGATCCTAATCACTATCAAGATTCAACAATGGAAATTATCAATCGCAATCTTCCAATTTGGATGAGTTTTGAACCTGGTTCTACCTTCAAAGCTGTTACTTTTGCGAGCGCGCTTGAAGAGAAGTGCTTCAATATGTACACTGATACTTATTATGATCGAGGTTATGAAATGGTCGGCGGTGCTCGTATCAAATCATGGAAAGCTGGCGGACATGGACAACAAACCTTTCTCCAAGTACTCGAAAATTCATCAAATCCAGGTTTTGTGGAAATAGGTAGAAGACTAGGTCTAGATAATCTCTATGATTATGTTACTAAATTTGGATTTGGTAGTAAAACAGGAATAGAATTACCTGGCGAGAGTACTGGGATTATGTTTAAGAAAGAGCAAATGGGTCCAGTTGAACAAGCAACGGTTGCCTTTGGTCAAGGATTATCCGTAACTCCTCTTCAACTTGTTAGAGCATTTAGTGCCATTGTTAATGGTGGAACACTTTACAAACCCTATCTTGTCTCACAAGTTGTCGATCCAGTCAGTAAAGATGTTATTAATGAGGCAGAACCTCAACCACAAGGACAAATCATCAGTAAAGAAACAAGTGAATTAATGAAAGTAGGACTTGAAAGTGTTGTGGCTAATGGAGGAGGTAAAAACTCATATATCAAGGGGTATAAAATTGGAGGTAAAACAGGGACAGCTCAAAAAGCAGTTAATGGTGTTTATCTAAGCAATGAATATATTCTATCATTCTTATCCGCTGCCCCAATTAATGATCCTCAAATTGTGATTTACGTAGCGGCTGACTCTCCCCAAAATGATGTGCAATATGGAGGAACAGTTGTCGCTCCAGTCGTACGTAAATGTTACGAGGATATCCTACCTTATTTGAATGTAGCTAAAATTGAAGAACAAATACCAAAGAAAAAGATGTGGCTAGAGCCTGTTGATATTGTTGTCCCTAATTTTATTGGCAAAACAAAGAAAGAATGTAAGATGGAAGGAATCACTTTCGAATTCGTCAATGAAGGGGAAGTGGTTATCGATCAATTACCTAAAGCAGGAGCCATTTTTGAAAATGAAGGAAAGGTGTTGATTACTCTTGGCTAAGACTTGTAAAGAGTTACTTCAATACATTGCGTTAATCTCTTTAGATGAGCGAGTCATTCAAGGGATTAGCTGTAATTCTCGTGATATAAAAAAAGACTGGATTTTTGTCGCAATTAAAGGTGTTCACCAAAATGGTGAAGACTTTATTCATGAAGTATTAGCGTTGGGTGCAGTGGTTATCAGTGAATGTAGAAGCAATCATCCTAATGCCTATCAATGCGTCAACCCTGCTGTTTGCTTAGGTATGCTACTTAATGAGTATTATGAATATCCAAGTGATAAGTTATTTGTTATTGGCATAACAGGAACCAATGGTAAGACAAGTACTGCTTCATTACTTAAACAAATGTTTGAAGCACGTCATCAAGTGGTTACTCTAATGGGAACTAATGGAATTGAAATTGATCAAGAACTCTTGAGTAGTGCAAATACAACCAATGGAATCATGAGAAATCTTGAAGTTTTTTTAAGAAGTATTGAACAAGAAATACCAATCCTTATCATGGAGGTTTCATCACAAGCAATTAATGAAAATAGAATTGCCTTTATTCGTTTTGATGTTTTAATATATACGAATATTACGCATGAGCATTTAGATTATCATAAGACTTTTATTCATTATCAGTATACAAAATTTAAAGCTAGGAATTATTTAAAAGAGAATGGACTTATTATCTTGAATCAAGATCGTTTTGAATTACATGAACTTTTTGATTTAAGAAGAAGAGGCGTTGTAACTTTTGGAAAACATGGTGGTCATTTACTGATTGAAGATATTGAATTAGCTGCTGATCATTCTTCGTTTACTTTTGATCATATCAATTTTAAAACAAACTTGTTATCACTCAACTGTGTTTATAATTTAAGTGCTTGTTTATTACTCTTCAAAGTGATGAACATTCCTTTAAGTGAGCAAGTAGCGATTGTATCAAAGGTAAAGCCCATTGAGGGAAGAATGGAAGTACTACGTAATTCGACTCATACATTTTGGATTGATTTTGCTCATACACCTGCTGCTTTGCGGATTCTTTTAGATTTCGCTAAAAGAGTGAGTAAAGGAAAAGTGATTACAGTGATTGGATGTGGTGGTGATAGGGATCAAGATAAACGGCATCAAATGGGAAGCATAGCTTCAACAATGAGTGATATAACTATCTTTACTGAAGATAATTCTAGAAGTGAAAAAACTGAAGATATTATTAAAGCTATGATGATAAATGTTTTGAATAATGTTATTATTAAAGGAAAAAGAGAAGAAGCAATCAAATTGGCTATCGAAATTGCTTGTGAAAACGACTTGATTATTGTTGCGGGAAAAGGAAATGAGCAATTTTTGATTGTAAATGATGATAAAATTCCTTATAATGATAAAGCATTTATACAGCAATGTTTTGCTGGAAAGGATGGAATATGGAAATAACTTACTTAATCGCAATTGGATTAGGATTGATTATAACACTAGGGGTGTTACCAATTCTCATCCCTTATTTACATAAAATTAAATTTGGTCAAGTTGAACGTGAAGAAGGTTTAGCGTCTCATAAAGCAAAAGGTGGAACGCCAACAATGGGCGGAGTCGTGTTTGTAGTTGCTCCGATACTAGCGTTATTATTTATAGATATTAAGGCTTTTCTTGATCCACAGATGCAAATTGTAATACTTGCTTATGTTGGTTATGCAATCATTGGTTTTATTGATGATTTTATCATCGTCGTACAGAAAAATAATAATGGCTTATCTCCTAAAGTTAAGTTTATGATGCAAAGTGTATTGGCAATCTTGTTCTACTTTATGTATACAAGAACTGCCGCAGCAACACTTGTGATTCCGTTGTTTAACTTAACATTAGATCTAGGCCCATTATATTTCCTTGTTATCTTTGTTATGTTTACTGCTGAAAGCAATGCGGTTAACTTAACAGATGGGTTAGATGGTTTATGTGCAGGTTCAGTTATGATTGCCTTAGCGCCCATGATTCTATTTGCGATTATAGCGCAACAGGCATCTCTCGTTATTTTTCTTTTAGCTGTAGTTGGTTCATTAATTGGTTATTTAAAATATAATCTTCATCCAGCGAAGATTTTCATGGGAGATACGGGGAGTTTAGCTCTTGGTGGTTTATTAGCAGCCAGTGCCATGATTTTAAAGAAGGAGTTATTATTAATAATTATTGGTGGGGTCTTCTTATGTGAAGTTCTATCAGTGGCTATACAAGTTATTGTTTATAAATTAACGAAGAAAAGAGTGTTTAAAATGGCACCCCTTCACCATCATTTTGAAATGAGCGGATTCAGTGAAACACAAGTAGTCATTATGTTTTGGTCAGTGGGTTTAGTTTTAGCCTTTGTTGGCTTCTTCTTGGGAGTGGCGTAAGATGGAAAAACAAAAATGCTTAGTGATAGGCGCAGCAAAAAGCGGGTGTTCAGTTGCCCGATTATTAAATGATAAAGGATTTGAAGTTCTTATCACGGATATGCACCTTATCGAAGAAAGAAAAGAATTAGAAAGCAAGGGGATTCAAGTCATTGAAGGTGAACATCCCACTTGGTTAAGTGATATTAATTATGCTTTTGTCGTTAAAAATCCAGGAATTAAATATACGGTTCCATTCATTGCGAGTTTTGTTGAAAAAGGCGTTAAAATTTACACCGAAGTGGAAGTCGCTTCATGGTATGCCCCTAACTTCCATTATGCCGCAGTGAGTGGAACTAATGGAAAGACGACCATTACGAGCATGTTGTATGCGTGTTTAAAGGAAAAGGGACAAGCATTGGTTGGAGGGAATATCGGAACTCCTCTAAGTGAATTAGTTATTCAATATGGAGAAGAAGAAAAAGATGTAGCGATTGAACTAAGTAATTTTCAATTGTTGGGTTGTGAAAGTTTTCATCCTCTTGTTAGTGTTGTCTGTAACTTAGCTCCAGATCATCTTGATTATATGAAGAGTGTTGAAGAATACTATGAGTCAAAGATGCGTATTTACCAAAAACAAGAGAATGATGATTGGTTTTTACGTAATGTAGATGATGAAGTAGTTATGCAGTACGCTAAAAATATCAAGGGAGTTTGCATTGATTTCTCAATGAAACGTTTAGATGTAGATTTATATATTAAAGAAGGTGTTGTATATCTTCGTGATATGCTTTTATTTGATAGTAGAATCCTTAAAGTGGTAGGAGCACACAATCAATCCAATGCGATGATTGCAGCTTGTATGGCTTACAAATTAGGTGTCAGTGTCGCTCAAATTCAAAAAGCATTGAGTGGATTTAATGGAATTGAACATCGTATTGAATATATTGGGGAAAGTAAAGGAATTAAGTTTTATAATGATTCAAAGGCAACCAATACTCAAGCAGCAGCTATTGCTTTAGCTAGTTTCGATAATAATATTTTATTATTAGCTGGTGGCCATGATAAAGGTATTCCATTCGATGAAATGGGCGAGTATGATGAACGTGTTAAATGTTGTTTTGCCTTTGGTGAGAGTAAAACTAAAATAGCTAAATTGTTTACACGCCATGAATGTGTCGAAAATTTAAGCGAGGCCATTCATGCGGCTTATGCGATAGCGAAAACGGGCGATGTTATTTTATTATCACCTGCTTGTTCAAGTTATGACCAATTTAATAATTATGAAGAGCGCGGAGATTTGTTTAGGGAAGAAGCTCTTAAAATAATAAAGGGTGTCAATTGACACCCTTTAGGCTATTTAAATAGTTGAAAACCAACTTTTTTCTTTACTTTCATTACTTTCTTGTAAGCAATTGCTTGAGCTTTTTGTGCTCCTTCATTTAATACTTTTTCAATAATTCCAGATTCGTTGATGGCTTTGTATTTTGCTTGTAGTTCTATCAAGAAACGTTCAACACAATCACCGACTTCACTTTTAAATTCTCCATAGCCTTTGCCTTCAAAACGCTTAACGATGGCTTCGATAGCTTCTCCGCTTAAGGCACTCAAGATGGTTAATAAGTTAGCGATACCTGGCTGTGAATCGAGGTCATATCGAATGGTCCCTAGGGAATCAGTGACTGCTGACATGATTTTCTTACGAGCAGCCTTAGGTTCATCAAGTAAATAAATAACACATTTGTGATCCTCTGTTTCTGACTTAGACATTTTTTTAGTAGGTTCACTTAAGGACATAATCTTCGCTCCTACTTTAGCTATTAAAGGTTCAGGGACTATGAAAGTATCACTATAACGGCCATTGAAGCGTTCGGCAAGATTACGAGCTAATTCAACGTGTTGCTTTTGATCGACACCTACAGGAACATAATCAGCATCATAAAGCAAGATATCTGCTGCCATTAATGAAGGATAAGTAAATAGACCAGCCGTTATTCCTGTTTCTCCTTTGGCTGTTTTATCTTTAAATTGAGTCATTCTTTGGAGTTCGCCCATGTATGACTGACAAGTTAATATCCAACCAAGCTCAGCATGTTCATGAACATCGGATTGAAGAAACATCGTTACTTTTTCTGGATCCAATCCAGCAGCTAAGTATAAAGATATTAGATCTTTGGTATTTTGTCTTAATTCTTTTGGTTCTTGCATGGTTGTAATTGCATGTAGATTGGCAATGAAGATATACATCTCATATTCATCTTGATAGGAGACAAAGGGGCGAATTGCACCAATATAATTTCCTAACGTTAATTTTCCTGTTGGCTTTATGCCACTTAACATTCTTTTCATCGTTTTTTCCTTCTTTCTTTTAATAAAAAAAAGCCCCTACAAATTGTAGGGACGCTTATACGTGGTACCACCCGACTTACTCTATATCATAGAGTCACTTACATATAACGGTGTTCACCGTCATTGGACTAATGCCCATGAAAGCTAAAAAACCCCAATTCAATCAAAGATTTGATCGATTTTCACCTACCATCGATTCTCTAAAACAAATTCTTTTGATTTACTTCGTTTCTATTTTCGCTTATTACATCATAATAATACTATGAGGGTGGTAGAATTGCAAGTGAAAAAGATTGCAATGAGTAATTGCGCTAAAGAATGAATTAGTTTATAATGAACTAATAAAGAATGGAGGAATAAAAAATGATTTTATTATATACATCTCCAGGTTGTGCATCATGTCGTAAGGCTAAACAATGGCTAAAGGATAATAATCTACAATTTGTAGAAAAAAATATCTTTACTACGTTATTAAAGGAAGACGAGATTAAGTATTTATTAAAACGTACTGAAAATGGAACGGAGGATATTATTTCTACTCGTTCAAAAGTGTTTCAAGAATTGAATATGAATCTTGAGGATTTATCCTTAAATGAACTGGTTCATTTAATTAGAGAAAATCCATCAATTATGAAAAGACCCATTATTCTAAATGAAAGTAATTTAGTTGTTGGTTATGATGATGATGAGATAACAGCATTCATTCCTGCGGAGTTGCGAAATATTGCTTCTAAAGCATGTAATGAAAGTTGCCAAAATTTTGAAATTTGCGGAGCATGTCGTCAAGAAGCTATTAGATAGAGGAAACTCTATCTTTTTTATTGCTTGTATTTTTTTAAGTATTTCCTCTATCTATTGGGTATTAGAGGGTTATTCGTTAAAGGTAAAAAATAATAAAGAAAAAGGTTGACATAGGGTATGAGATTTTGAT
>F144_Wood_Sandpiper__coassemble_8_pt1 | contig 65357 bp, 59 predicted proteins | sample F144_Wood_Sandpiper__metabat2_low_PE_003 | metagenome-assembled genome bin F144_Wood_Sandpiper
AATAAAAAAACCCTTGTTTCAAAGGGTTTAATGGCTATTGGTGGAGGTGGCGGGAGTCGAACCCGCGTCCAAAAACAGTTCCACGTACAGACATCTACAGTTTATTTCATCATAGGTGTTCAGTAGGTAGCGATGAACAAACTTCTACTGAGGTGTTTGATTAGATTTTCGAAGTGAACCACTCAAACATAAGCTCACCCTTATTCTTTATTTGTTACACCCAGTTTAAGTCTAAAGACTAAAGCTTAAATGGACGGCTGCAAACCAATAGTTAGGTAATTAAGCAGCGAATGCAAGTCTTTGGTTTCCACCAAATACGTTTGCAAATAAATTTTTTCCAGTTATTTTTAGAGCCTTTACGTAGCGACACGACTGCCATCTGTACCAAACTTATCCCTGTCGAAACCATGACACCCCCATGGTTTTTGATGCTTATCTATTATAGCACAAGCATCTTTTGTTGACTATTCCTCTAATAGTTATTTTTCATAGCTTTTTCAATTTCTCGTTTAGCTACTTTTTCTTTTTCACTATTACGTTTGTCATGTAAATCTTTACCTTTAGCTAAAGCAATTTCCATCTTAGCCATTCCCTTACTTAAATACATAGATAAGGGAACTATAGTATATCCTTTTAACTTAACCTTACTCTGTAGTTTCTTAATTTCTTCTTTATGCAACAAGAGTTTACGCATTCTTGTCTCATCATGATTAAACTGATTTCCATACTCATAGGGTGAAATATGCATTTCTTTAATAAAGGCTTCATTGTTTATAAAGCTTATAAAAGCATCTTTCAATTGAACATGTCCTTGGCGTATAGCTTTAATTTCTGTACCCACTAAGACAATTCCGGTTTCAAAGCGATCCTCAATGAAATAATCATGGGATGCTTTACGATTTAAGGCTATGACTTTTCCCATGAAGAACACCTCCCTTAATAGACGATCTCAAACTTGTCATTCATTACCTCGTGCACATAATCAATAAACTTTTGACGAGTTACACTTTGCCCCTTATAGCCATTTAAGCCATGAGTTGCTGCTAACTCCTCAGTATAATCCTTTAAGAAATAAGTCTTAAACTTAGTAAAAGGGGCATTAAAGTGAGTAATAGTAGGATAGAATTTAACATCCTCAACACTCATTTCACCGCTTTCACCGTCTTTTTTCATAGTCCATGAAGCCATACCGCCAAGCATCCTAAAATCGACGTCTTGAGCTGATAAGAAGTTCCCTAGGCTATATATTACTAACATTTGATGTCCATCTTTTCCTTCAACCCAATCCATAGGTTGAATCACATGAGGATGTTCGCCAATAACGACATCAACACCTAAATCAGCCATTAATTGAGCTAATTCAATCTGTTCTTCATTGGGTTCAATCCAATACTCATGACCCCAATGCATACTCACTAGAATAGAGTCACATTTATCCTTAAGGTTTGTTATATCTTCAATGAGACGTTCCTTAGTATAGATATTTACTAAGTACTCTTGTCCCTTAGGAATTTCAATTCCATTCGTACCATAAGTATAACCTAAAACACCAAATTTTACACCATTTCTTTCAATAAATTTAGGTGTTTGTCGTTCCTCTTCACTACGATTTAATCCTGTAGTGATAATTTGTGGATATTTATCCCAGAAGTTTAAACTAGCATGAATTCCACCCTCAAATCTGTCCATCGAATGGTTACTACTTGAAGCAATCCAGTCAAAACCACTATGTACTAACGCATCCCCAATTTCTTGTGGAGAGTTAAACATTGGATAATGAGATAAAGTTAATTCTGTTCCACCAAGAATCGTTTCTTGATTAATATAGGCAACATCTGCACTTTCAATTAAAGGTTTCGTGTTCTCATAAATTTCATCAAATTCATAAGCACCCTTATGGCGTATTTCTGAATCATAATAAATAGCACCATGGATTAGATTATCACCTACAGCCATGAAAGTAACCGTTTTATCTTCTGCAATAGGTACTTCTTCTTCAATAACAGGAGGTTCAATTGGTTGTTCATCTACTTTAGAGCAGCCACTAATCAACAATAAAGCTATAAGTAAACACCCTATTTTTCTCATGAACGCTTCCTCTTCCCTTTCTTATCAGCAAGAATAATAAAATCGACTTGCTTTTTAAAACGAGAAGCATCAATAACTTTAACTCTTACACTTTTACCCATTCTTAGAATCTCTTGTGAATTTTGTCCAATCAAACTCTTACTAGCTTCGTCATAAACAAAATGATCGTCCATATTGCTAACATGAACAAGCCCTTCCACTGTGTTTTCCAATTCAACAAACACACCAAACTTTGTGACACTACTAATTACACCTGGATAAACTTCTCCAATATGTTTCTCCATATATTCAGCTTTTTTCATATCATCGACGTCACGTTCAGCATCAACAGCATTACGTTCCATTTCACTACTATGTATCGCCGCTTTTTCAATCCATTGCTCATCATTACTCATGACCTTTAAATCCTCTACTCCCTCAAAATAATATTTACGGAGCATACGGTGTACAATCAAATCTGGGTAACGACGAATCGGTGAAGTAAAGTGGGTATATTCATTAAGGCCAAGACCAAAATGACCTAAGCATTTACGGTCATAACGTGCCTTCGCCATACAACGTAATAAAGTAGTTGATAAAACTGGGTATTCAGGAGTCCCCTTAGCTTCCAACAACATTTTTTGACATTGACTCGGCTTCACATCTAATACATTTCCTTTAAACTTATAACCTAATATCAAGGATGTTTTCGCAAAATCACGCATCTTCTTCGCATCAGGTTGCTCATGAATACGATATATAGAAGGGTATTCCAACCACTTCACATGCGTTGCAACACATTCATTCGCTTGAATCATAAAATCTTCAATAATTCGTTCAGCCTGTCCACGTTCTCTTAAGACAACATCTATTGGCTTTCCTTTATCATCTAAAATGATTTTTCCTTCACGAGTATCAAAATCAATAGAGCCCATTCCTTCTCGACGTATTCTAATAATACGACTTAAAGCAACCATATTATTCACCATATCGAGCAAGTGAGGATATTTATTTAATGTTTCTTTATTATCGTCGATCATTTCATTCACTGCTGTATAAGTCATTCTCTCTATAGTTTTAATTAAAGATGGAAATATTTTATAAGTCATCATTTCCCCAGAATGAGAAATATCCATCATACAGGTTAAAGTACAACGTTCCACTTTTGGATTTAATGAACAAACACCATTAGATAAATAATGAGGTAACATTGGTACTACACGATCAGCCACATAGACAGACGTACCGCGCTCGTAAGCCTCAGTATTGATTTCCATACCTTCACGCACATAATAACTTACATCAGCGATGTGTACGCCCAAACGGTAGCCGCCCTCTATTTTTTCGATACTAATTGCATCATCTAAATCACGAGCATCTTCACCATCAATCGTAATTGTAGAAATTCCAGTAAGATCTTCACGATTCAATTTGTCTTCTGCTCTTACATGATCAGGTATTTTCTTCAATTCTTCATTAACGGCTTCACTAAATTCAGGTTGAATATTATGCTCATACAATACTGAGAGAATATCAACTCCTGGATCATATTTATAACCAATAACCTTTTCGATATGCGCCGTTAAATTCTTAGCGTATTTATCGATACTAATCAGAACTTTTGAATCATTAATTACTTTAAAATCATGAATATTACTAATGACGAATTTACGCTCACCAAAATTAGAGTCAGGCAAAAAGACTTTCTTACCCTCCTTAATTTTAATCGTACCTATTACATTCTTTGTGTTATGCTCTAGTATTTTAACAACTTCACATTCACTACTTCCATCATCATTATCCCAAGTTCTCGCGACAACTAAATCATTATTCAATCCATAATTAAGCTTATCTCGATTAACATAATAACTTGTTTCTTCACCTTCAACAAAACCAAAACCTTTTGGATTAACTTTTAAAGTTCCTTTAATATAACCCACCTTTTCAGCTAAAAAATAACGCTCTCTATAATCTCTAACTAAAATAAATTCTTCTTCTAATTCATTAAGATTCTTAACTAACGCTTTAAAGTCTTCTGTAGACTCAGCATTAAATAGCTCTTTTAGTTGATCAATCGTTTTCCCCTTGTATTTACTACTACTCATATTATCTATACATATTGCGCGATAATCCATGTGCTCACCTGCTTTCCTTATAATTAGTATATCCACAAAAAAAAGACCATGTACGGTCTTTACTTAATACTCATAATAATTACAATAACGAAGAATGCAATTCCAGTAACCATTGTAAGGTTTGAAATTACTTTTTCTGGACCTCTTTCTTTCACATTTGAGAAAAGGTTTAAACCTTCAGCTCCAGTAAATGCTCCAGATAGTCCATCGTTCTTACCACTTTGCATTAAAGAGAGAATTATCAATGCGACCGCAACAAACATTAAGATTATGTCTAACATAATAAGTCCTCCTTTCCTACGTACTTGCCTATTATATAACGGATTTAAAGTTTTGTCTATTATTTTTTCACGCTTTCTGCTTTAGTTTTGTAGATGTTTATTCTTATTGTATTCAACAGTAATTACTTTGATATAAGAAAAGGCAACCGAAGTTGCCTAAATTAATTATTTGTTGATATTATAGAAAGCGCCTTTTCCTGCGAAAACAGCAGAACTTCCTAATTCATCTTCAATTCTGATTAATTGGTTGTATTTAGCAACACGGTCAGTTCTTGACATAGATCCTGTCTTGATTTGTCCAGCGTTGAATGCTACAGCGATATCAGCGATTGTAGTATCTTCAGTTTCTCCAGAACGGTGAGAAACAACTGCAGTATAACCAGCTTCTTTAGCCATTTGCATAGCATCGAAAGTTTCAGTAATAGTACCGATTTGGTTAACTTTGATTAAGATTGAGTTAGCAGTGTGAGTATCAATACCTTCTTTAAGGATAGCAGGGTTTGTTACGAATAAGTCATCCCCAACGATTTGGATTTTGTCTCCTAATACTTCAGTAAGTTTCTTCCAACCAGCCCAGTCTCTTTCACCTAATCCATCTTCAATTGATACGATTGGGAATTTTTCACAGATTTGTTTGTACCAAGCAATCATTTCATCAGTAGTTTTGCTACCTTGTCCTGATTTTTTAAGTTCATACATTTTAGTTTCTGCATTATAGAATTCAGAAGCAGCAACGTCAAGAGCAATCATGAAATCAACACCAGCTTTATAACCAGCTTTTTCAATTGCTTCAACGATAACTTCTAAAGGTTCTTCATTGCTTGATAAGTTTGGAGCATATCCACCTTCATCACCAACTGCAGTAATATGTCCTTTACCTTTAAGAACTTTTTTAAGGCTATGGAATACTTCAGCACCCATTCTAACAGCTTCTTTAATACTATCAGCACCAACTGGCATGATCATGTATTCTTGGAAGTCAACAGATGAATCAGCATGACTACCACCATTAATAACATTCATCATTGGTAAAGGTAATTTTTTCGCATTGAATCCACCTAAATATCTGTATAAAGGCATACCAAAGAAATCAGCAGCAGCATGAGCACAAGCTAGTGAAATACCTAAAATAGCGTTAGCTCCAAATTTTGATTTGTCTTTTGTTCCATCTAATTCAATCATACGAGCATCGATAGCAACTTGATCAGTTACATCCATTCCGATGATTTCTTCAGCAAGAATATCATTAACATTGTCAACGGCTTTAAGAACACCTTTTCCTAAGAAACGTGTTTTATCTCCATCACGTAATTCAAGTGCTTCACGTTCACCAGTAGATGCTCCTGATGGCACCATAGCGCGTCCAAAAGCTCCTGATTCAGTTGTAACTTCAACTTCGATTGTTGGGTTTCCACGAGAGTCCATAACTTCACGTGCGTAAACATCAATAATAATTGGCATAATATGTAGTCCTCCTTGTTGATTAACAGATATAGTATACCACAAAATTTGCAGATTTATATAGTTTTATGCTTATTTGTTCTCTTCGGTTGTTTCTTTTTTAAGAGGTTAATTCCAAGCAAGATTAACGCAAAAGGCCAATACTGAGTTATCCCATAATTTAGGATATAAAATACCTGCTCGAGATTAAAATTTGGCTTAATTAAAAGAATCAAACCGGTGATGCAGAGGATAAATCCTACCCTGCGTTTCATTCATTCACTTCCTTTATCCAACTATAACGGATACAAACAAAGAAAATTGTCATAAAAAAGAAGATCCGTTAAGATCTTCTATTTATCATTCTTGATAATACTTGCTACTTTGAAATTATTGTCGTTCAAATCTTTTTCAAGTTCATTTGTTTCTAGAAGGTTAGTTCTAAAAACAATCTCGCATGTTGGGTCATTCTTTTTTTCACGATAGACTCCAACGTGTGAAATATTGGCGTTATTTCTGACAAATACTTTGGAGATAGCACCAATCACACCAATACCGTCCTCTACTTCAAGTGCAACACGACTTCCTAATTCATTGTATCCAAGCATGTCAAGGAATGCTTTAAATAAATCGTTTTGAGTTAAGATACCCAAAACCTTCATATCTGCATCGACAACTGGTAAACAACCAATGTCATATTTCAACATCAACAGGGCAGCATCTTCAAGTAAGTCTTCTGCTTTAATTGTGATAATATCTTTCAACTTAATCATCACTGTGCTTACCGTTGTTTTATTTAATAAATAATTCAACTCAAAAATACTTAAACTAGTTGCTCCCATTACACCTTTGGAACTAATAAGTCCTTTAGTGACTAGACCAACAAGTTTCCCCTTATCTACAACCGGAATACGGTGAAAATCTTTTTCAGTCATAATGTCAGAAGCTTCAGAAATTTTAGCCTCAGGTGACAACACAACAGGATTTTCAGTCATAATATCTTTTACACGCATTTTTTATCCTCCCAAATAAGCCTTCTGAATGGCTTCACTTTCTCCAAGTTCCTTTCCTGTTCCAGTTAAAACAATTTTACCATTTTCCATAACATAACCGCGATCAGCAATTGACAATGCCATTCTAGCGTTTTGTTCAACAAGTAAAACTGTCGTTCCTCGTTCATTAATATCCTTAATTATATTAAAGATCTCTTTGACAAGAATTGGAGCAAGTCCCATACTCGGTTCATCAAGTAGTAAGATTTTTGGATTAGCCATTAAAGCACGTCCCATCGCTAACATTTGTTGCTCTCCTCCAGAAAGGGTTGAAGCATCTTGATTACTTCTTGATTTTAGAATAGGGAATCGTTCATAGATTTTCTCTAAATCATTTTTGATGCCTTCTTTGTCTTTACGCAAATACGCACCCATCAATAAGTTTTCATAGACACTCATTCCAGAAAAAATTCTTCTTCCTTCAGGAACTTGTGTAATGCCAAGATAAACAATGTCTTTTGCTGACATCTTCGTAATCGACTTTTCCTCAAAATTAACTTCACCACTTGTTTTCTTAAGTATACCACTAATTGACTGCATAAGGGTAGTCTTTCCAGCGCCATTGGCACCAATCAAAGAAACTATTTCACCTTCATTAACATGAATTTCGACATCCTTTAAAGCATGAATGACACCATAATGTACGTTAAGTCCTTTTACATCCAACATATTATATTTCCTCCCCTAAATAAGCCTTGATTACTCGTGGATTATTTTTGATTTCTTCAGGGATACCATTTGCGATACAACTTCCATAGTCAAGGACATAAATACGTTCGCAAATTGTCATAACCAAAGACATATCATGTTCAATTAAAATAACAGTAAGATTAAATTGAGTTTTAATTTGACGAATTAAATCAGTCAAATCGGTTGTTTCTTGTGGGTTCATGCCTGCAGCAGGTTCATCTAAGAAGAGTATTTTAGGCTCAGTAGCTAAAGCACGAGCTATTTCAAGACGACGTTGATCTCCATAAGGAAGATTTTTAGCTAATTCGTCTTTTTTGTCTTCAAGATTAATAATCTTTAATAATTCTATTGCTTTTTCATGAATTGCTTTTTCTTCTTTAAAATATTTAGGAAGACGTAAAATACCTACAATGGTTCCATATTTAATGTTTTTATTCATTGCAATCTTCACATTATCAAGAACGGTTAAGTTTTTAAATAAACGAATGTTTTGAAAAGTACGAGCTAAACCAAGTTTAGTAACATTATATGGTTTCATACCACCTATTGCTACTATCTTATCTTTAACTTGTAATTCAATAGTCCCCTCGCTTGGTTCATATACCCCAGTAAGCAGATTAAATAAGGTGGTCTTACCTGCTCCATTAGGTCCAATTAATCCAATTAATTCTTGTTCATTAATTTCCATATTAACATTTGAAACTGCACAAAGTCCACCAAAGTTCTTTGTCAAGTTTTTAACAGATAGTAATTTCATTATTTCGCCTCCTTATTCCTAGCAAAGCGCTTATAAATCGCAGAGAAGGTAAATTCTCTAGTTCCTAGTAATCCACCAGGTCTAAAAATCATGATCAATACCAGTGCTGCGCCGTAGATAATCATTCGTATATCTGAGAAATTTTGTAGGAATACATTAATTACTCCGATGACTATCGCCGCGATAACTGAACCTGTAACACTTCCCATTCCTCCAAATACTACGATAACCAACATATCAATGGATTTATTGACATTGAACATATCTGGCTTAACAAAATAGAAGTTTGCTGCATATAAAGCTCCTGCTAAAGAGGCTAACATTGCCCCTATGACAAAGGCAATTGTTTTATATTTAGTTGTGTTGATACCCATCGATTCAGAGGCAATTTCATCCTCACGAATAGAGATACAAGCACGACCCGGTGCACTTCGAGCAAAGTTCACAACAATAATAATGGCTATTATTACACAGACATAGAGTATTGGCCATGTTGTTAACTTAATAACATTTAAACCAGCCGCTCCATTTGTGATTTTCATATTTAAGATTACGATACGAATGATTTCAGAAAATCCAAGTGTTGCGATCGCTAAATAATCACCTTTTAAGCGCAGTGTAGGCACTGCAACAACTAAAGCCACCATTCCACTAATAATAGCCCCAAGTATTATACCAACAATTAATCCCGTCGTGCTTGGCATAGTTTTAATCACAACAGCACTTACATAAGCACCAATACACATAAAACCGGCATGCCCTAAAGAGAATTGTCCAGTTATACCAATGATAAGATTTAAACTAATCGCTAAGATAATATTAATACCAATCGTCATCAATGAGATTTGATATACTGAATTGATAACACCAACATTCATCAAACCACTGATGAGTAAATAGGTTAGAACAGCTAAAACTGCCCAACTTAAATTTAACTTATTGAAGATATTTTTCATATGCTTATACCTTTTCCTTTACATTTTTACCTAATAATCCAGCTGGTTTAATAACCAAGATAAAAATCAAAATAGCATAAACAACGGCATCTTTATATAAAGAACTACCATAACCACTCACTAGTGTTTCAACTAACCCAATAAAGAATCCACCAAACATGGCTCCTGGAATAATTCCAATGCCTCCAAATACGGCAGCAATAAATGCCTTAATACCTGGAACAAATCCCATCAAGGGATTGATTGAATTATAATAAATACCAACTAATACACCAGCAGCACCAGCTAACGCTGAACCAATGGCGAATGTATATGAAATCGTAGCATCAACATTGATTCCCATTAAACGAGCAGCATCAGCATCAACGGATACAGCACGCATAGAACGACCTATTTTAGTTTTCTTAACAATAAACTGTAATGCTAACATTAGCGTAACTGTAATCGCTAAGATATAAATTTGTTGCATACTGATTCTAACGCCACCAAGTATAAAAACCTCACTGCTTAGCACTGGGGGAAATGTTTTAACTCCGGTTCCCATGAACTTTTGCATGAGCGCTTCTAAAAAGAAACTGACACCAATCGCCGTTATTAATGCAGCAATACGCGTAGCATTTCTAAGTGGCTTATAGGCAATTCTCTCAATAACAACACCAATAACAGCGCATAATACCATCGCTGTTATTAAAGCAGGTATAAAACCAAACTTAAATTGAGTGATTGTAATAAACCCAATGTATGCTCCTAGCATATAAATATCACCATGTGCAAAGTTAATCAATTTAATGATTCCATAAACCATGGTGTACCCTAAAGCAATTAACGCATAGATACTTCCTAGTGATAATCCATTCACTATTTGTTGTATGAATTGACTCATAATTATTACCCCTCCTACTTAGATTAAAATAGGAGAAAGGTTTGCTTTCTCCTATTCAATAGTAATTAACCTTCTTTTATGGATTTACTGAAACAGCATTTTCTTGAACTCCATCAACAAGTTCAACAACTAACACTGTTTTCACAGGACTATGTTTAGCGTCAAATGTAAATTCTCCAGTTACACCTTTGAATTTGATATTTTTAACCGCTTCTTTCACAGCTTCCTTATCCGTAGATCCTGCTTCATTAATTGCTTGAATTAATAAATTTGTTGAGTCATAAGCTAACGCAGAGAACATATTAGGATCTTCATTGTATTCAGCTTTATAAGCTGCAACGAAAGCTTTTAATTCATCACTAGCATCAACAGTTGTATAAGAAGTAGTAAAGTATACATTGTTTAGGTTTTTAGCATCGGCTAATTCAACTAATGATGTGGATTCAAATCCATCTCCACCACAGATTGCTGAGTCAATACCCATTGCACGAGCTTGTTTAATAATTAATCCAACTTCTTGGTAGTATCCAGGAATATATAAAACATCAAAATCTAAATCCTTAATCTTTGTTAAGATTGAGTTGAAATCAACTTCACCAGCTACATAGTTTTCATCAGCGACAATAGTTCCACCGTTAGCTTCAAATTTATCTTTGAAAGCTGTAGCAAGACCCTTCGCATAGTCAGTAGCTGAATCCCAAAGTACAACTGCATTCTTTGCCGATAAGTTATCAATAGCGAATGTTGCCATTGCACTTCCTTGATATGAATCTTCAAAACAAATACGGTATACATATTCATAAGGTGTACTATCAGGATTTTGTGGATCCACTAAAGTAACATTATTTGCAGTAGCAGATGGTGAAATAACTACTGTTTGAGTTCCTTCTAAAATTGGGTAAGTTGCTGCGGATAAACCAGAAGTAGCAGGTCCAATAATCCCTACAACACCTTCAGACGCAAGCTTAGTTGCTAATTGGTTAGCTTCAGTTAAATCGGACTTGTTATCATATTTAATCCCTACGAAATTACCACCAGCAGCATTAGCTTGTTTAATTGCTAATTCTGATCCAAATGCTTCGGCAGTTCCGTAGTCAGCGACACTTCCAGTTAATTCGTAATGCAATCCAATCTTAATTGCTTCATTCGAGCCTTCTTCTCCACTAGGTGGATTTTCAGCAGGCGAACTACATGCTGTAAGTGCAGTCAACGACATGCATGCTACAGCCAACACTTTCATTAATTTTTTCATATGAACTATCTCCTTTGTCATTTGATTATTACTAGTATAATACATTTTCAGATATTTTCAATACTTTTTTACATCTTTTTACATATTTATTGACTTATTTTCATTAAATGTGTGAATTATGCATATTTAGCACCGTTTAACGCCTATTTATCCCAATGATTATGTGATAGTTTGATTGAAAATCATAATAAATTATTTCATAAATTTAAAAAGATGAATCTGCATTTAAGCAAAATCCATCTTTTTAATCAGTTTGTTCAATGTGTTAAACATTAACACATCTTCATTAACTATTTAGTTTTTTCAATAATTTCACTGAATGAATCAGCTTTTAATGAAGCTCCACCGATTAAAGCACCATCGATGTCTTCCATTGCCATATACTCAACAATGTTTTCAGGTTTAACTGATCCACCATATTGAATACGTACTTTATCAGCACATTCTTTACCAAACATAACAGCAATTTGGTCACGAACGATATGACAACAGTTATTAGCAATTTCTTTCGTAGCTGATTTACCTGTGCCAATTGCCCAGATAGGTTCGTAAGCTACAACAACATTAGCCATGCATTTTTCACATAAACCAGCAAGACTGCCAGTTAATTGATCACGAATTACTTTTTCAGTAAGACCTGCATCAAATTGTGCTTCAGTTTCACCAATACATAAGATAGGTGTGATGCTAGCATCAATAAGGCGTTTTGCCTTTTTGTTCACTGTTTCATCCGTATCCCCAAACATTTCACGACGTTCAGAATGTCCAATAATACAGTATTTAACACCAATTTCTTGTAACATTGGAACTGATACTTCACCAGTGAAAGCTCCGTTGTCTTCAAAATGACAGTTTTCAGCAGCAATAATTAAATTTTTTGCAGCAGCAACTGAATCTTTAAGAGCGATGTAAGATGCTCCTACTCCAAAAGTAGCACCATCATGACAAACTGGATCAACAGCTTTGATGAATTCCATTGCTTCAGCAATCGTTTTATTCATCTTCCAGTTTCCAACAATAATAGGTTTTCTCATAATTAAGCTTCCGCGATTACCGCAATACCCGGTAATTCTTTTCCTTCCATATATTCTAATGATGCTCCTCCACCTGTAGAGATGTGAGAGAATTTTTCAGCGAATCCTAGTTGAATTGCAGCTGCAGCAGAATCTCCACCACCAATAACAGTTGTAGCACCTGGTAATTCAGAGATTGCAGTACATACTTCTAGAGTACCACTAGCAAATGGCTTCATTTCAAATACACCCATTGGGCCATTCCATACCACTGTTTTAGCACCAGCTAAAGTGTTACGGTATAATTCAATTGTTTTAGGTCCAATGTCTAATCCCATCATGTCAGCAGGAATTGCTTCATTAGATACAACTTTAGTTGCAGCATCTTCAGCAAATGCATCAGCAACTACATGGTCAACAGGAAGAACTAGTTTGTTTCCACCTCTTGCCATGTATTCTTTAGCTAAATCGATTTTATCTTCTTCAACTAATGATTTACCAACTTCAAGACCTTGAGCCTTAAGGAAAGTATAAGCCATACCACCACCAATAATTACTTTATCAGCGATTTTTAATAAGTTATCAACAACAGCAATCTTATCTGAAACTTTCGCTCCACCAATAATTGCTACAAATGGATGAGTTGGTGTATCAACAGCAGCACCTAACATCTTCACTTCTTTTTCTACTAAGAATCCTAGAGCAGATGGAAGAATTGAAGGGATACCATAAGTTGAAGCATGTGCACGGTGAACAGAACCAAATGCATCTTCCACGAATAAATCACCTAAACCAGCCCAGTAAGCAGATAATTCAGCATCATTCTTACTTTCGCCTTTTTCATAACGAGTGTTTTGCATTAAAACAATTTCACCGTCTTTCAAGTCCGCTACGGCAGCTTCTAATTCAGCACCACGAGTAGTAGCAACAAATTTTACACTAGTGTTAACAAGTTCAGCAAGTCGTTTTGATACAACTTCCATGTTGTTTTTCTTTTTGTCAGATTCACATTTTTCAGGATCTTTATGATCAACTTTCCCTAAATGTGACATTAAAATAACTTTAGCTTTATTTTCAACCAAGTATTTGATTGTAGGTAAAGCTTGAATAATACGGTTATCATTAGTGATTACACCATCTTTTCTAGGTACATTAAAATCTACACGTACAATAACTTTTTTACCAGTAACATCTAAATCTTTTACAGTTCTTTTTGCCATTACAAAAATTCCTCCTTAATTTACAGTCATATTATATCACTTAAAAGAGTACTCTACAATAAGGAAATCCTACATGTTAATGAAATCACAAGGAATATTACCCTATCCATAGAAAAAGCCTCTCAATCATTGAGAGGCTTACTAGTTAACCAGCGATTTCTTTAAATACACCTAAATAGAATTCAGCGCTTGTTGCCCAAGAAACATCAGTTTTCATGGCATTCTTGACAATTTGCTTCCACATATCAGGACGATTATAGTAAACATCAATAGCTTCCCATAATACATGCATCATATCGTTACTGTTATAGTTAACGAAACTGAAACCATTTCCAACTTGCGTAAACTCGTTATAAGCAACAACAGTATCCTTCAATCCTCCTGTTTCTCTGACTAATGGCAATGTACCATAACGCATAGAAATCAGTTGAGAGATTCCACAAGGTTCAAATAAAGAAGGCATTAAGAACAAGTCACAAGAAGCATATATTTTGTGAGATAAGCTTTCATTGTAACCACAATAGAAACAAATCTTTCCTTTATTAGCAGCTTCTGCTTCTCTTAATTTATCTTCTAACCCTGCTTCACCATTTCCCAAAACAACCAATTGAATCGGTTGATTGCAAATATTGAATAATTGTTCAATGAGTAAGAAAATTCCTTTTTGCCATGTTAGACGCGATACAACACCGACTAACATAACATTTTCATCAACATTAAGTCCTAAAGCGCTTTGTAAAGCCTTCTTATTTTCTGCCTTACCTTTTTTATAAGTAGTTATACTGTAATTCTTATCAAGCTCAGGATCTGTCTTAGGATTCCACGAATCAATATCGATACCATTTACAATTCCACATAAATCCGGTTCACGGAAACGTAAAACTGACTCTAAATGTTCACCATATTGAGGTGTCTTAATCTCTTGAGCATAAGAAGGGGAAACAGTTGTAACTTTATCTGCATACACGATTCCAGACTTCATGAAACTAATACCACCATCATAACGAACATTACCATTGTCAAACACATATTGCCCTAAACCTAAACAAGGAGTTAACATATCTTGAGAGAAGTTTCCTTGATAAGCTAGGTTATGAATCGTATACACATGTTTAATGTGACGATAGCGAGCATCATGATTGTAGTTTTCCTTGCACATTGCTGGAATCATTCCAGTGTGCCAGTCATGAGTATGCATTACATCTGGGAAATAATCAATTTGATTGCACATTTCTAACACGGCTTTTTGGTAGAACGCAAAACGTTCACCATCATCAATATAACCATATAAGCCTTCTCTTTCAAAATAACCAGCATGCTCAATAAAATAGAAAGTTACACCGTTAAGTTGATATGATAACAAATTAACAGGAGTTTCTACATAATTAATGCTCACTGAATAAGATTTGATATAAGTAAATTCGTGACGCCAGTTTTTGGCTATCTTTGTATACAAAGGTAGCACAACTCGAACATCTAATCCCTTTCTAGCAAATTCATAAGGAAGTGAACCGATAACATCAGCCAACCCTCCACTTTTAACAAATGGCAAGCCTTCAGAGGCTACAATCAATAATTTTTCCATTAGATTTTATCTCCTCTTCTAACATACGCTGGAGATCCGCATATTCCAACTACTTCCTTCATACGTGTGATTTTTGCTTTTTTATCAACTACGACGTTATCAAGAATAACATCTTCACCAATATAGCAGCCTGGTAAAATAACACTATTTTTAATAATAGCACCAGCTTTAATCGTGCAACCACGACCTATTACACTATTTTCAAGTGAACCTTCAATCTTACAACCGTTCGATATAACACAATGTTTAACCGTCGAAGTCGTTGTATAATGAGTAGGCGCAGAATCATTAGTACGAGTATAAATCGGCCAATTTTCATCGAATAATTGTTCAGCACTATTAACACTAACTAAATCCATGTTTGCTTGATAATATGAATTCAAATCAGTAATAGCTGCTAAGAAACCTCTAAATGAATGTCCACGAATATCTAATTCGCTACATTGATCATTAAGAATATCTCTAAACCAATATAAAGAACTTGTCTTTACAGCTTTTTCAATTAATTCTATAAACAATTCTTTTCTTAATACATACGTTTCCATTGAAATATTGCGTGTCTTGTAATTCCCACGATTCTTATCAATAGATAGTACACCTTTTTGTTTATTCAAGTTTAATGTATCACAATTAACAAACTTTGTTTTCGCATCATCTACTGATTTATAAACAATGGTAACATCAGCACCACTATCAGCATGTTCATTCAATAGTTTATCGTAATCCATTGTATAAATCATATAGCTAGGTGCAATAATCACATAATCAAAATTAGCATCTTCTATATAACCCATGTTACTTTTAAAACTAGCAATATCATGATTATAGAATTCAGATTCAGGAACTGTTTCTCCATAGAGAATTTGCAAACCACCTCGTTTAGAGTTGATATTGTAATGACGTCCTGTACCTAAATGTTCAATAACAGATCTTGGTTTTTTCTTTAAATGAACTTGAATTTCTTCAATCCCTGAATTCGTCATATTCGAAATCGGGAAATCTAGCATACGATAACGACCTAAGAAGGAGAATGCTCCAATAGGTCTATATTCTTCCATTCCCCGAACTTGTACATTTGCACCTGGGAAATTTACTATTCCTAACGCGTTACACATTTTCCTCACCTCACATTTTTAGCGACCAATTCAATGGTTTCACTATTTGGATCACCGACAACAGCTCTCGGTGCAATTTTGATGCCTTCCGCGACAATAACACGATTTAATTTAGCACCATCACCAATTTCAACGTTCGGGAAGATAACAGAATCTTTGACTAAAGCTTGTTTACCCACTGTTACATTTGTAAATAATACTGATCCGTCAATTTTCCCATCAATCACACAACCTTGATTAATATAAGAATCACTAACTTCACCGTCTTCACAAATATAGTGTGGACGAGCTGCAGAATCCTGAGTATAAATCTTCCAATCTGGATCAAATAAATCCAATTCGTTATTCTTATTCAACAAGTCCATGTTTGCTTCCCATAGACTATCAATCGTACCAACATCTTTCCAATAACCGCTGAAACTCCAAGCAAACAAACGCTTGCCTTCATTCAACATAGTTGGAATAATGTCTTTACCAAAGTCATGTTTAGAAGTCGGATTTTCATCGTCAGCTACTAACAATTTACGTAATAACTTCCAATTGAATATGTAGATACCCATTGAAGCCAAATTACTCTTAGGATGCTCTGGTTTTTCCTCAAATTCGATAATGCGTTCTGACTCATCTGTATTCATGATACCAAAACGACTAGCTTCTTTCATTGAAACTGGTAATACAGCGATGGTACAATCGGCGTTACAAGCTTTGTGATGAGCCAACATCTTTGCATAGTTCATCTTATAGATGTGGTCTCCTGATAAAATTAAGACATACTCTGGATTATATCCATCAATAAAATCGATGTTTTGGGTAATGGCATCAGCCGTTCCACGATATACACCAAATTCAGTCCCGTCTTTTTCACGTGGAGGTAATACATAAACTCCACTGTCTTTAGCATCGAGTCCCCAATGTGTTCCTCCTGCAACATACGAATTTAAAAGAATTGATTCGTATTGTGTAAGAACACCAACGACATCGATACCAGAATTGGCACAGTTACTCAATGGGAAATCGATGATTCGATATTTCCCTCCATAGAACACTGCTGGCTTTGCAACCTTTTTGGTCAATGCTTCGAGACGTGTACCACGTCCTCCTGCAAGGATCATTGCTAACATATTTTGTTGTCTCATAATTAATCCCCCCGGATCTTTCTTAGATATAGTATACTAACTTTTCAACAAGAATTCTACCCTTTTCAGCCCGAAATTGATTTTTTTTGTAAACCCTTACATTTTTCGACAAGATATTCCCTTGATATTCTTTGAGCTTCTTCTTTCATTTAAAAAACGCGGGTTAAAATAACACCTAAATTTAAGCATATTTTACACTTTGTTGAAATTCAGAACAAGATTTTATAATAAAACATCTAATTTCTAGTTTTTAAAATTATTTTACTAATTTAAAATAAATATCTCTAAATTATGGCAAAATTTTCTTTTCATAAAATCATATTTACTCATTCAATAAAAAAACCACCTCATATTAACGAGATAGTTTCATATCATTTTATAGGTATTTTTGTGCAGCTGTAATGATCGCAAGTTTATAAACTTCTTCACTATTGCATCCACGAGATAAATCATTAATTGGCGCATTCAATCCTTGTAAGATAGGTCCAACTGCTTCATATCCACCTAGACGTTGAGCAATCTTATAACCAATGTTTCCTGATTCAATATTAGGGAAGATAAAAGTGTTACACTTTCCAGCTACTTTTGAGTTAGGAGCTTTCTTATTAGCAACTTCTTCCGAAACAGCAGCATCAAATTGGAATTCTCCATCGATGTCATAAGGTAAATCCATCGCAGCTAATTTATTTGCAGCACTTACTACTTTATCAACAGCAGGACCTTTCCCAGAGCCTTTTGTTGAATAAGTCAATAAAGCAACTTTTGGTTCCATTCCAAATAGCTTAGCTGTATTCGCTGTTTCAATAGCAATTTCAACTAAATCATTATCAGTAGGATCAATATTAATGGCACAATCTCCCATCGCTAACTTTTCATTTCCCTTTAGTAAAATAAAACAGCTAGAAACTAATTTACTTCCAGGTTTAGTTTTAACTAATTGTAGTGCTGGACGCACTGTATCGGCTGTAGAGTATGTTGCTCCCCCAACTAATCCATCAGCGAAACCCTCTTTCACTAACATAGTTCCGAAATAGTTCGTTTGAGATAATGCTTTACGGCATGCATCAGCATCCATTTTACCTTTTCTAAGCTCAACCATTTTTTCAACAAAGCTTTCCATTCTGTCATCATTATGCGGGTCAATTATTTCAATCCCATCAACAACTAAGCCCATATCTTTAGCTAATTTTTTTACTTCTTCATGATTTCCTAATAAAATAGGTGTAACAACATTTTCACGATTTAAACGAACTGCCGCTTCAAGAACGCGACCATCATTTCCTTCAGGAAGAACGATTTTTACTCCCTTTCCTTGAATCTTTTCTATCATACTTGTTAACATAATATTGCCTCACTTTCACGTTATATATTATACCCCTTATAAGTAAATAAAAAAAGGAGTATTCAGAATATTATGAAAAAAAACTACTCATTAAAGTAGTTTAAGGATTTACTTTACTTTATTTAATACTTTTATGGTCGCATAACCAATTAATGTATTACATGGAATCATAACACACGCTTTGATAACCCTTAGAAAGAGTGAGGCTGTCCATGGTATTCCATACATTACTTCAAGCCAGAAGGGTGTGCAACAAAACTGTATCACAATCTCGATGATTAAAACCGTAAAGACCCAATGACTTAAAGCATTAACTTGCGATTCTTTCATTTTATACTTAATAAAGTGCAGGACTAAGATTAAGCTAATTGAAACAGCTACACAAACAAATAAGACTGCTATTTTTAATAGTGGCTCAAAAGTGACAACTGTTCCACTTACTTTAATTGTATCTGCATTCATTACATAAAAAGCGGCAAAGCAACTAAGTAATACTAGTAAGATATCAACTAATTTCAACATTGATTGCTCATCCAACTTACTTTTTTTATGATAATACCAAAGAGATGGAATTACACAAGCCAATACACTATTTAGTGTGAATCCTAGAAATGGATAACCTGTTGGTTGAACAAGTATCCCTAGGAAATCAGCAACTATACCCATTAAGAAAGCCCATCCTGGTGCAACTAAGCTCCCTCCAATAACTAACATAATCTGAGCGAATCCAATTCTGAATGAATCAAAACCAAACAATGGTAATTGAATTGACAGGTATGAGAGTAAAATACTTAGAATGGCAAAGAAGCCACAAAGGTTCATGCTCCTCAAATCCTTGGTTAATGGATAGCGTTTAAAGATAAAAATACCCATCAACAAAATAATTAGTGCCGCAGCACCTTGAACTAATAATGGATCAAACATAAAAAATACCTACTTGCTACTCATCATGTTTCCATGAAGAACATTCCTACTTCAAACGTACTTTCGTACTCCATAGGCGTTAATTCCGAGTGTAGATCACCCGTACATTCTATTCTTGAATGCTGAGTAGACGCTCCTTTCTTTTATAGATAGCGACAAAACTCTCTCACTAATGAGATAAAATACAAACTTCCAGTTATGAGAACTACACCATCATAATTTAAACTTTCACGAATGGCATGTTCCATATCCTTATCAATTTTAACTGGATAATCATGAGCCAGTTTCTCAGCAACCTGCGCCCGATAGAACGAAAATTCACAAATCGTTATATCGTGACTTAAGGTTAATAACTTCTCTATCATAGCATCTGTGTTCTTATCTTTCAATGCCGAGAAAAGAATTTTAACTTTTGGAAAAATCCGTGCTGATTCAACAAGTGCATCAATTCCATGTACATTATGCGCACCATCGATAAAAATAAGCGGATGATCATGAACTTGTTCAAAACGCCCTTTCCAAAATGTTTGAGTAGTGCCTTTAATAATAGATTCATCACTAATTGAAATCCCTAACTCTCTTAAATGAAGCACAACTTCTATTGCGCAAGCCGCATTTTTGCTTTGATAAGCAGCTTTTGAACTCAGTACAATTGGATATCCTTTATATTCGAAATGAACAGTATCATCAATGTGTAAGTTATCAATCTTCCCTACATGAAACAAGGTTGAACCATTCATTTTACAAATACGTTCCATGACTGATAAGCAGTCTTCACGTTGTTCACCAGTAATACAATTACGATTGGGTTTGATTATCCCTGCTTTTTCTTGAGCAATTAATACATGAGTATTGCCTAAATATTCCATGTGATCAAGCCCTATGTTTGTAATAACACTAATTAGAGGTAGAATTATATTGGTCGCATCTAAGCGCCCTCCCATCCCTACTTCAATCACAGCATAATCAATCTTTTCCTCAACGAAGTAAAGAGTAGCAAGCATCATATCAATTTCAAACATTGATAACTCATACTGTTCCCATAACGAATACGTTTGGTTAGCCAGTCTTAATAAAGTTTCATCATCAATAAATTGATTATTAATACGAATTCGGTCATTATGAACTTCTAGATAAGGAGAAGTAAAAGTCCCTACTTTGTAACCATTCATTTGTAGAATACTTCTAATATAATCACTTGTACTTCCTTTTCCATTCGTTCCGGCAACATGAATACACTGTAGATTCAAATGTGGATTACCTAAACTTTCCATACAGAGTTCAAAATTAGTTAAACCCTTATGATTATTTTTCCTGCCTTCAATTAAATCAATAACTTCCTGTGCCGTATTAAACATCTTCATCCACCTGCCAATTTATCGCTGTTTCACCATTTTTAATTAAGAAACTATTTGCCTTAGAAAAAGGATGACTTCCAAAGAATCCTCCGTAAGCTGATAGAGGAGAAGGATGAACACTCTTTATGATTAAATGTTTCGGATTTGTTAACCAACGCTCTTTTTCTTGAGCATTTTTACCCCATAGAATAAATACGAGTGGACGGTTCACTTGATTGAGTTCTTGCATAATTCGATCATTAAAATATTCCCAACCATATCCTTTATGAGAATTAGGACGGCTTTCCTCAACACTCAGAACAGCATTTAATAGCAATACACCTTGTTTCGCCCATGAAACTAAACTACCATGAGTGGGTGGTACTATTCCTATATCTTCCTGTAGTTCTTTGAATATATTGACAAGAGACGGGGGAATCTTAATTCCTTTATTTACTGAGAAACTTAACCCTTGCGCTTGATGAGGCTGATGGTAAGGGTCTTGACCTAAAATAACCACCTTAACCTGATTAAATGGACAAAGCTTAAAACAATTGTAGAGGTCTTGTTTAGGCGGATAAACATTTCCTTTAGTGTAAGCGTAATCAACTTTACTCTTTAATTCATGATAATAGGGTTTCATTTTTTCTGATTCAATAATATCTTTCCATTCCATGAATTTCACCTCAATTTCTATTCTTCCTTTATTTGTTTAGCTAACCATTCATTTTTAATTTCTTCACAACTTTCAATCACTTGATCAAGTTCAATTTCATCCTTAATATATTGAACGATTACCTTCCTAATGGCTTCATTCTCTAAAACCTCAGTAGCACTTACATCACTTAATTGATTTAGAGCTAATAAATTCTTTTGCATTGCATAATTCATTGCTATCATTTTCTCTTGTTGATGTACTTTTTCAATTGTAAAATCAATCATTTGTTCTTCACTAACTAATGGAACTAAGTTCGTTGTATCTATCAGTATCTGCATAGCTTTTGTGGAATGCATCAGTTCAATTAATTTCATTGCAGCTCCTGGGTATTTAGTTTCTTGGGAAATTACATATCCAGCAGAATTAGCTTGTGTTTTTAATTGATAAGAATCAATCATCGGCAGCTTTTGATAACGTAAAACAATTTGATTGTATTCTTCACTTTCACTTGCTTGCATCCATGAACCTATTAATCCACTTAGATATTCTTGATTAATAAACCAATTATCAAATTTACTTGGATCATCTTTCAAGTCTAATGAGTTAAATATCGTTTTAAAATTCAACAATGAAGTCTCAAATCCTTCATCACTAAAATTAACTTCATGTGTTTTTGAGTTAGGAAGATAAGTAGTTACACTACTTAATAAAGGAAAGTTAATCACTCCATTATCTAGATAATATAAAGGATTTTTATTAGCATAAGGAAACAAAGTCTCAAAGTTATCAAAGGCTGATAATTCTATGTTTTCATTTTTAACTTTTTTCGTATTTACGGCATAAAGCATCCCTTCCGCTAATAAAGGATAGTAACAGTTTTTTACGTCGTTGATTAAACTTGAAAACTCTTCATTGATATCCACTTCGAAACCTTTTTCTAAACGGCTAGGAATTTCTAGAATATGATCAAGGGCTGTCGCAATATCTTCGTCATGAATCAAGAATACATCATAGGGAATTTCTTCATCATTTAATACACTTGTAAGAATTTCATTTTCCTCTAAAACAGCTATACTAATTGCATTACTGTTTTCAGGATAAGTTTCATCCCACAACTCAATAATAGCATTACCATAAGCTTCATTTTCAACTGCAATATGTAACTTCGCATCTTCTTCAATTGTAATTTTAGGCGCACAGCCACAAAGTAGTAGAAGGATACAAATTAGTTTTATTTTCTTCATATTAATCACCGCTTCTTATTTTAACACGCTTTATGTTCACTTACAAGAAAGCGCCTTTGTTTCCTAGAATTTAGTTTCAAACTATGATAAAATACCAATAATAATACGAAAGGGAAATTTATGGAAAATTTAATCATTCGCGAAATACTTCCTAATGAAATTAAAGCAGTGCATTCATTAGGCGTTCACGCCTTCAAAGGGTTCGAGAGTTTGTTTGTCTCTAAAGCGAAGCATGCCTTTGTTGCTGTTTTAGATGAGCAAATTGTTGGAGCAATCTTATATAAATTCATCAATGTTAATCATAAAAAAATAGGCTATATTGATTATGCCTATACAAGTGCTAACCACCATGGTTTAGGAATAGGTAATGCCTTATATAAAACTACCACCGATAACCTCTTCGAGATGGGCTGTGACGCATTAACTGCCGTTGTAAAGGATGATAATGTTGCTTCTTGGAGTTTGTTTATGAAAAATAAATTTTCAAGAGTCAGTTTAATTGATATAGTTCAACATTTTGGAGTAATTGGTGCGCTTAAAAATTATTTTCTCACACCTCTCTGTTATGGGGTGGGTATGGAATACTACATTGCTAGTAAAGAAGCAATAGTTTCACATTCAAAAAACAATTCAACGAGGCAACTCATTGCTTATTTCTTAGTTAATTTCTTTGTTATACTTATTCCTTTATTTCTTAATCCTAAAGATGCATTATCTTTAGGCTCTGCCTATCTTCTACTCTTACTGATGAATGTCATTTTTGAGTTTATAGGTTCTCGTTTTTCATTAAATAGAAACTGGAAATTTCGTCTAAATAATGGAGGAATTCTTGTCAGTTTGTTCATTAACTTATTTTCAATATTTCCTATGATAGGTAATTGGTATCCAAGTAAGTATGAAAAGAATAAAGACTTTCAAAAAGATATGGGAATAACAGCTCTAACTGGTTGGATAGCTTTACTATTTATTACAGTCATAGCCGCCTTTAGTGGCATTGACTCTACCTTTATTCGTATTCTTGGACAAATTAGCGTTTATTTCTTAATATATAAATGTATTCCGTTCTATCCTTTTGAATCAATGGGCGGAAGAAGAGTCTATAACTGGAATAAAGTTGTTTATTTTATCATGTTTGCCTTGAGCATTCTAATAATAATCAATAGTTAAAAAAATCCTTGTACTTTAATTAGCACAAGGATTTTTCTACTTATTTTGCTGCTTTTCTAATTTCCCAGAGAATCTTTAATAAACTGACTCCTAGAATGATGTGAGAAACACCTGCTAGTCCAGAGATAGCGGCTGATCCTCCTTTTGTTAACTCGATATTTAGTACTTGGACAATCCCTCGTACTAATAACATCATTACTGCAGAGTTTAATCCAATTTGGTAAATATTAATTACCTTATCAAGTTTTTGTTCAAGCTTTAATTCTTTGATAACTAACATCATAATCAAGAAAAAGAAAACGCCTAGAACCATGTAATGAACATGAATAAAGCCTAGTGTTGTTCTTCCTTCAAATCCGTTGAGTTTGGTGAATTCACGATAAAACACTCCACCAATTAAAGCTAATATACTGTAAATAAAGGCTAAGTTTGCCTGTTTTTTCATTTTAACTTCTTCCTTTCGCCATCATTATGGCTTGATTAATACAATTACACTTAATGGTTGAACTTTCACTCTTTGATTGAGTATTGGTTCAATCTTACCATTGTAGAATATGCATTGGTATTGATCATTTAAATCATATTCATAAAGTTGATTACTTGGGTTAAATATAACAATAACATCATTAACAGCATCTTTCATTTTATAAACAAGAGCACTGTGACTAATTTCATCAAAACTTACACATTCGCTGATTTCTTGTGTTGTTGCATAAGAAAAACATTCATATTTTTTTCTTAATTCAATACATTCACGGGTATATTGAACGACTTCACGATAACGATTTCGGCGTTCATAGTCAATACCATTAATTGAATCAGAATTATTGTACGTGTTATGTTTCCCATGTTTAGTGCGAGCGAATTCCTGTCCACTATGGATAAAAGGCACCCCTTGAGCAAATAGTGTCGCTGCTAAGCATAATTCATGGCGCTTGATTCTTGTTTCTCTAGTATCCTCTTTACAACAGTCTCTTAGCTTATCCCAGCAAGTCATGTTATCGTGACATTCAACATAGTTAATTGCATGTTGAGGTGAGGTAAAATATACAGGAGCAGCGTGATTGGTTACACTGGCACTCAAGACATTCTTCATGACCTCAATCAAACTGATGTCTCCAGAACAATACCCTTTGATGTCAACTTCTTCCACGCTAGTACGCCCTTTAACGACATCTCTAAATCGATCTGAAAAATGACCAATTAATGGCATCTTATCATTGTTTCCTAAAGAAGCTCTTTGATTTACATCAAGATAGGATGGCATATCCCAACCTTCTCCATAAATAATCATGTTATGATTTAGCCTTGTACATTCATTCTTAACACGATTTAGGGTATCCGTATCTAAAATCCCCATTAAATCAAAGCGGAATCCATCAATTTTGAATGTTTTAACTAAATATATGCAAGCATCAATAATAAACTTTGAGGCCATTTTACGTTTAGAATCAAAATCATTCCCACACCAAGAACCATTAGAATAGTTGCCTTCTTCATTCACTTGGAAATAGTAATAAGGCACTATTTTATTAAACGAACAAGTTTTTAAATCAAACATATGGTTAAAGACAACATCTAAGACAACTCGTATTCCTGCTTCATGGAGCTTATTTATCATTAGCACAAAATCATTAATACGAGACATAGGATCAAAGACATCACTTGCATAACTACCTTCAAATGAAAAGAATTGTACAGGATCATAACCCCAGTTGTAGAATAGGTTTTGATTGTATTCATCAACGGAACCAAAGTCTAGCACTGGTAATAATTGAACATGAGTAATACCTAAACTTTTTAAATAAGTAAAGCCTGTATTCAATGATTTGGTTGTATTATTTTCCTCCACAAATCCTAGGAACTTACCTGGATGAGTAATTCCAATATGTGGTTGAATTGTGAAGTCTTTTACACTAGTTTCATAGATGATAGCATCAGTATAGCTACGTAGTGGTTTAAGGTTATAGGTTTCACTCTTGATTTCTAAAGGATCAATAACTACAGAACGACCAGCATTAATTGTACTACTCTTTCCATATGGATCAATTGTTTCATTCCAGTTCCCATTAACTTTAACACGATATACATAACTAGCTAATCGGCAGTCCTTCTTTATCTTAATTCGATAAATTCCACGATCAAAACGTTCCATTTCATGGATTTCATTTGTATCATTTAACCTTAGTTCTAGATTTACTAATGATGCTGTTGGTGCCCAAAGTGTAAAGGTAGTTTCCTTTGAAGTATAAACAGCTCCTAAGTCATTTCCTTCATAAGCAAACTCTTCATCAAAGCGAGGCCTTTTAACAATATAAGCATATTGCAGGATTGTAGCTCGTGCTTTTTGATGAACGACTTCATACTCTCTTCCCATTACTATTGGATGAACCAAGCGACATACATAGCGCATATAATGATTTGATGTAGGTTCAACGGAGAGAATTTGTAAATCCTCCGAATAGCCAAACATATCTCTTAAATAGAAGTGTTTACACACTCCTTCATATCCTTGTTTCGATAAATAAATGATGATTTTATCATAATCATCTAAGTAAGCTTCAAAATAATCCGTTTGTCTCATAATATCACCTGCCTCCATTATATACGAATAAATTAATTATTGCTATAATTCAGCATTAATTGATTCACCTCAATCCAATAATATGTTAAAATGAAAATGCTATTGGGAGGTTTCCATGAAAAGAAAAATATCAATTATACTTATACTTATTATCTGTGCTTTTATGGTTTTAGGTCCTATTCTATCTTATTTAATATAAGAAATGACGGTAAATTACACCGCCATTTTTTTATTTGTTAATTATTCAGTTCAAACACTCTAGCAATCAACCATCGTGATCTCCTCTTATTTCCTATGCTTGAGGGCAGTTAGTTACTACGCTTAGCGTAGAATGGGATTGCTAAGGTTGATTGAGAATTATCTTGCTAATTAAAAAATAATTATAATTTATCTGATAAACTTACTTGGTTTTGTAAAACATCCATACGTAAAATATGGCACATTTTCTCAGGTTCTTCAAAGCAAGGACTATGAGCAGAATTCTCAAAAGTGTAAAACCCTTTTATAGGAGCCTTCAGCGTTGTCGCAAAATCCTTAGCAACTATATAGGACACCTGATAGTCGTATTTACCTTGAAATATGTATACAGGCACATGCAACTGGGGTATTTGCTTTATCAAATCCAGTTGAATCACACTATCCCATAAGTATTTTAGAGAAAAACTGCTTCCTTGTGGAAATTTGAGTTTCTCACCCCATGTATAGCCCTTATATTCAAGCACAATCTTAACACAATCAAGCATAGAGGTCATATTGCGCATGACTCCGACACCTAGTTTATTCATACCAATACTACGTATTCCCATGTACTTTAAGCTGATATCCCCACTGTTTTCTATAGGGAATTTTTTCAATCGATTAACCATATTTTTATTATTGGCTTTACTAAATTCATCCAACATATATTTGTAAGCCAAACGCTCTGATCTATCCTGCTGTGCTACTTGGCCAATACCAATGTACGCATGAAAAAGCTCTGGTTTTTTCTCAACAGTAAGTACACCAAGCAAAGAACCCCAAGAATGTCCCATTATATATATCTTTTCCTTACCAAAGCGATTGCACAAATAGTGTGTTACCTCAATCGTATCAGAAATCATTTGCTCAATGGTCATTTCCTGTGGAGTAACATCACGGGAAAAGGACATTCCACTTCCTCTTTGCTCCCACCAGCAAACAGTAAATAGCTTTTCTAATCCTGTTGGGTATTTCTGGGTAAATGCTATTTCAGGCGAACCTGGTCCACCATGTAAAAAGAGTAATACAGGGTTTTCAATATTTTCGCTCTGTAAAAACATCCCTTGCTTCGCTCCATTGATTTCTACGAAAAATTTATCATTCATTGTTTCACTCCTATTTGCATGTATAACTTCGGGAAGTATCGCGATGCTTATGCATTTAAATAGTACCATTAAAATGTAAGTGATTCAACTGATAAGATGTGACTCTTCATAAAATTTAATCCTCCATAAAGTGAAGGATTAATTCTGCAGCCTCGAAAATAAGATTGTTTACTCGAGTTCTATTAATTAAAAAACTCAAGCTGAGTGAACTTTTTGTTCGACAGTTGCTTGAGTTTTATAGATTAAAGTTTTACTTTTTCAATATGCCAGATATCACGAACATACTCTTCAATCGTACGATCACTAGAGAAGTACCCAGATTGAGCAATATTCAATAGACACATTCTTGCCCATGTTTCACGATTTGCATAACGTTTATTGATATTTTCTTGTGCTTGAGCATATTCTTTAAAATCAGGTAGACATAAATATTCATCATTTTTAAACATAATTTCATCATAGATTAATTTGAATTCATCTTTATTATGAGCCCAAGTTCCATCAATGAAACTGTCGACAATTTTCTTTAAGCGTGGTTCACTATTGTAGTAATCCCATACTTGATAAGAATCTGCATGCATAATTTCTTCAACTTCTTCAGCTCTTAAACCGAAGATTTCAGCATTATCATAACCCACTTGTTCAACAATTTCCACATTGGCTCCATCAAGAGTTCCAAGCGTAATAGCTCCATTCATCATGAACTTCATATTCCCAGTTCCACTTGCTTCTTTACCTGCCGTAGATATTTGTTCAGATACATCAGCTGCATTCATTAATATCTCAGCAATACTTACTCCATAATTAGGAATAAAGACAACTTTCATATATTTAGAAATAGCTGGATCATTATTTACCACTGCTGCAATAGAGTGAATTAATTGAATTACTTTCTTCGCAAATAAATAAGCAGGAGCTGCTTTAGCTGCGAAAATGAAAGTACGAGGATGAATAACGAAATTTGGATCTTCCTTCATTCTTTGGTAAAGATAAATGATATGCATAACATTTAATAACTGACGTTTATAGGCATGAAGACGTTTAGCTTGAACATCGAAGATAGAATTTACATCCACTTCAATACCAGTAACCTTCTTGATATAATCAGCTAGGATTACTTTTCTTTCCATCTTAACCTTTAAGAAACGTTCTTGTAATGCTTTATCATCAATATGAATCATTAATTTAGTTAAGTCTTGTGGTTGATCAATAAAAGAATCTCCAATTGTATCTGTTAATAAACTTGTTAATTGAGGATTAGAATAGGCTAACCACCGACGGTGAGTAATACCATTTGTTTTGTTATTAAACTTTTCTGGCATAATTGCATAATAGTTCTTAAATACACTGTTAATTAAAATCTTAGTATGCAAAGCGGCTACACCATTCACTGAATGTGAACCAATAATAGCTAAGTGAGCCATATGAACTTGTCCATCACGGATAATAGCTGTAGAGTTAGTTAAATCAGATCGGTAATATTGATGATTTAATTGGTAAATATAACGTTTATTGATTTCCTCAATAATCATATAAATACGAGGTAACATCGTTTGAATAAACTGGATTGGCCATTTTTCAAGGGCTTCTGCCAAAACGGTATGGTTTGTATAAGCCATTGTTTCAGTAACAATATTCCAAGCTATATCCCAATCATAACTGTAATCATCCATTAAGATTCTCATTAACTCTGGGATAGCTAATACAGGATGTGTATCATTTAATTGAGCACAATTTTTCTTCGCAAAGTTATCTAAGTTTGGATATAATCTTAAATGAGCTCTTACCATCGCTGTTAATCCTGCGGAAACAAAGAAATATTGTTGTTTCAAACGAAGGTAACGACCTGCTTCAGTTGAATCATCAGGATAAACATTTTGATTAATTTCATTTACTTCACGAATATATTCAGAGAAACCTTGTGAATTACTAGCATCTTCAGCAGGTTCAGCACTCCACAGACGCAATGTATTTGTTAAGGCTGTTGAATGTCCTACGACTTGTACATCGTACGGTACAGCTCGTATTACATGGGCATCAACGTGTCTTACTTGCGCTTTACCATCATGGTCCATATGCATTTCAATATGACCCCAGAATTTAACATCTACTGAATGCTTTGGTTTACGTACTTCCCATACATTTCCTAATCGTAACCATTGATCAGGTACTTCCACTTGTTCTCCATTAATTATTTTTTGTTTAAATAAACCATATTCATAACGAATACAGTTCCCATGGCCTGGGTAATTTGTTGAAGCTAGAGAATCAAGAAAACAAGCCGCTAAACGACCAAGTCCACCATTTCCTAAACCAGCATCACTTTCAAAATCTTCTAGTTCATTGATATCTAAACCTAAGTCATCTAGACCTTCTTTAACAATTTCATAAATTCCTAGATTCATTAAATTACTAGTTAATAAACGACCAATTAAGAATTCCATTGAGAAATAATACATTTGTTTCATTTCTTTTTTAGCGATTTCTTCTTTACTAGCCTTCCAATTCATTGATGCATAGTCACGTAGCATTGTTCCTAACACCATATATTTTTCTGTTTTATGAGACTCTTGAATTGAACGTCCATATTTTTCAATGATACGACGTTGATACTCTGCCTTAAAATCTTCCTTATTTTTAAACTTTCCTTTGTCCATTTGTTGCACCTCTTTTTATTGCCTGTTCAATTTTACCATATTATGTTACGAAGAAACAAGCAAAATACGGGAATTAAACCGGTTTCATTGGTTTATAATGATATTCTTTCTTTAAAAAAAATAGGAATCTTGTTAAAGGTTCCTATCTATCTCATTATTTCTTTACTTTTGACTCCTTAATTTCGAAAATACATCCAGAGAAAGCTTCTAATTCAATCGCTACAGAATGATTCAAATGATTATGCGAAATTGGAGATGTTTTAATACTCTTAGAATTTATTAAGTTACTACCACTATAGATATCCTTTTCTGTATTAAGAATTTCTTTTATACTTCCTTTGTTTTCAAGTCCAATATGGAAGTCATGGTATGTATTTGGTGAAAGATTTAAGACGATTAATAATTTTTGTTCATTAGCTATTCGCATATAAACAAAGACATTCTGAGTATTATTATCCGCATCAATCCAACGGAAACCTTCTGCCTTATAGTCATTTTCATAAAGTGCAGGATATTTTTTCAGCATCTTATTCAAATCAGTGAAATATTGATGGAAAGCATCATGAATTGGATACTTTAATAAGAACCAATCACATTCTCGTGTCTCATCCCATTCTCTGAATTGACCTAATTCATTACCCATAAAATTCAGTTTTTTGCCTGGGTGAGTAAACATGTATAAATATAAGGTACGACATTGAGCAAACTTCTGTTCATAACTTCCCCAAATCTTATCAATAACCGTTTTTTTACCATGAACACCTTCATCATGTGAAAATGCCATCATAAATCTTTCTGAATGAAAATATGCCATTGAAAAAGTTACTTGATAATGATGATATTGTCGATAGATTGGATCTAATTCAAAGTATTTCAAGGTATCATGCATCCAACCTAAATCCCATTTATAATCAAACCCTAAGCCCATATCAATGGTAGGTTTAGTTACATTAGCAAAATCACTTGAATCCTCAGCAATTAACATACAAGTTGGATGAAGTTGTGATAAATGAAAATTCATTCGACGAATAAAAGCAAGTGCTCCCTCGTTGACTCCTTTATCTTTATTTCCTTGCCAGAAAATAATATTACTGATAGCATCCATTCTCAAACCATCAATGTGATAAACATCTAACCAGAAGTTAGCTGCTGACATCAAGAAAGAACGAACTTCTTCTTTCCATAAATTAAAGTTACTTGTACCCCATTCACTATTAGCATCCTCAGCTTTGTCATATTCATAAAGAGGCGTACCATCGAAATAGCCAAGCGTATAGTTATCCTTTACAAAGTGTACAGGCACAAAGTCCATAATGACACCAATATTATTCTTATGACATTTATTGATTAAAATCATGAGTTCTTTGATTGAACCATAACGTGCCGTTGCGGAGAAATATCCACTACTTTGATAACCCCAAGAACCATCAAAAGGATATTCATTTAATGGCATAATTTCAATATGAGTAAAACCACTTTTCTTAACATAAGCGATAAGTTCATCACTTATTTCTTCATAGCTATACCATTTATTATCTTCATCAGGTTTCTTCCATGAACCAAGATGAACTTCATAAATACTTATTGGACAATCAAAGTTTTTTGTACGTTCACTCATCCATTTTTCATCATTAAATATCTTCAAATTTAAATCAGCCACGATACTTGCAGTATTCGGACGCAATTCACTATAAAATGCATAAGGGTCAGCTTTATCAGTGATAACACCCGTCGCTTGATGCACACGATATTTATACATCATTCCTGCCTTTACATGAGGAATGAACAATTCATAACATCCTTTAGCATCGATTCTCTTCATAGAATGAAGTTCGCCCTTCCAATCATTAAACTCCCCGATGACTTCTATTTTTCTAGCATGAGGCGCATAGGTTCTAAACATAACACCCTTATTACCAGCATGACTTTCAAGATGAGCACCAAAGATTTCATATGCTGTAAGACTCATACCAAGATACACTTGTTCTAAGCTCGATTTTTTCATATCTTACACCCCGTTTCAATTAATTATATTTTAACCTATTTTAAGCGTAACTAAAAGCCTTTTACAGAATAAAAGCCTGTTTTCATACAGGCTTGACTTTTATTCTCGTTAATTCATTCCTTTTAAGCAATAATTTCAGTGATTGCTTTTTGAAGTAATGATGTTTTATCTTTTGCATCTTTAAGTGAATTACCCTTAACGCAGTAATAGAATTTACATTTTGGTTCAGTTCCACTTGGACGAATTGCTATCCAACTACCTTCTTCAAGATAAAATTTTAACACTTCAGATGTAGTAAATCCAACTAAGTCAGATTCAACACTTCCATCATAACGTTTTTGTGTTCCAAAGTCTTCACAAGCAATAACCTTAATACCACCAATATTACTTGGATGATTATTCCTAAAGGTTGCGATAATTTCCTTGATTCGCTCTGCACCAGCTTGTCCAGCAAGAGATAATGAAGTTTGGCTTTCTTGATAGGTACCTAATTCAGCATATAAATCATTCAATACATCAACAAGCGTCTTACCCATTGCGTGATAATAACAAGCAGCTTCCGCAAGCATTAAACAAGCCTGAGGAGCATCTTTATCACGAACAAAAGGTGATATTAATGAACCATAACTTTCCTCATAACCAAATACATAGTTCTTCTCTAATGTTTTCTCGTATTTAGATATTTTCTCACCAATGAATTTAAAACCAGTCAACGTCTTTTCACAAGCTACATGATATTTCTTCGCAATCATTTCACCTAAATCACTCGTAACAACGGTATTAAACATAACTGGGTTAGGTGGCATAATTCCTTTATCAGTGTATTGTGACAAGATATATTCAATAAGGACAGAACCACTTTGATTACCTGTCAATAACTCATAATTCCCTTGATGCTTTACAGCAACACCCATTCTATCTGCATCAGGATCACAGCTTAAAACAAGATCCGCATTTTCTCGTTTAGCATATTCAAGAGCTAAATCATAAGAAGCACTTTCCTCAGGATTTGGTGTCTTAGTCATAGAGAAATCAGGGTCAGGTGAACATTGTTCCTCAACGGCTACATATTGATAACCAGCACGATTAAACACTTCTCTCACAGGTATATTAGCCGTACCATGTTGAGGGGTAAAGATGATCTTAATATCTTCTTTTTTTACTTGTGGATTTAACTGAATAGCCAATACTTTTTCATAGTAAAGTTCATCAATTTCTTTTCCAATTATATGAATTAATTCATTTTCTTTAGCTGTACATTCTAACTTTATTGCCAATTCATCTTCGACGCCATTTACGCGATCGATTACTTGCTGAGCAATTGCCGGAATTAACTGACAACCTGACTCATCGTAAAGTTTATAACCATTGTATTCTTTTGGATTATGAGAAGCAGTAACCATGATTCCTCCAAAACAATTTAAGTGTCTAAGTGCGAAACTTAATTCAGGCGTAGGTCTTAAGCTTTCAAATACATAAGAACGGATATTATACGTAGCAAGTACCTTCGCAGAGTCTAATGCAAATTCTTTGGACATATGGCGATTATCATAACCAATGGCAACACCACGATCCATTGCTTCTTTTCCATTAGAGCAAATATACTCTGCAAAACCAACATTTGCTTTAGCGATTGTGTGAACATTGATTCGGTTTGTTCCAGCGCCAAGTAATCCACGCATACCCGCTGTACCAAACTCAATGTTTGTGTAGAAAGCATCTTGGCGCGCCTTCTCATCCATTCCTTGTAATTCTGCTTTAAGGATAGGATCAATATTAGGGTGTTTAACCCATTGTTGATATTTCTTTTCTATCATAAAATTTCCTCCTCTATTCGTTATCTTCATTATACAATGAATTTAAGAGAATGAATACGATAAAAACAAGGAATCTCTTTAGTATCTCGACGAATTAGAAAAATATTTGTTCTTGATAATTAAAGTTTCATTGGCTTCTTGGTAAAGACCGTGAATAATATACATATCAATCAACAAAACATAAAAAAATTCCGTATGAATTTCATTACGTTTCTCAAGCAAAAAATACGCTTAATACAAGCGCTCATGGAGAACCCTGATATTCTGATTTTAGATGAACCTTTCAATGCTCTTGATACAAATTCTGCGATTCTTACTCGTAATATATTAAATGAATTTATGAATGAAAATAGAATTTTGATATTTACTAGTCATCATAATGATGACGTTGTTGAAATTGCGGATAAAGTTTTGAGATTAGATGAATAGAAACTTATAGAAATAAGATAATGATATAAAAAAAGAATGACATCAAGTGCCATTCTTTTTTATAGTTTAATTAACCAATAATTTTTTGTGCGCGAAGTACTTCTTCGATAGCAGCGATAGCTGCATCTTCATCTTCACCGTTACAAGAAATAATGATTTCAGATTGTGTAGGGATTCCTAGTGACATTACACCCATGATTGATTTCATGTTAACTTCACGTCCTTTGAAAGAAACGTTCACTTCACATTTGAATTTGCTTGCTGCATTAACTGCAACTGTAGCTGGGCGAGCATGTAATCCAACTGGATCTACTACTGATACTGTAACTTGTTTCATTTTGTATTCCTCCTAATATTCTTCTATACCATTTTAAACTATTTCGGAAGCACTTACAATGCTAAAAAGACAAATAATCTAATATTTGTTCCTTTTCTGGCAAATACTCATATAATTATCTTAAGCCAAGGGCTATTTGTTCAATAAGTTGTGCATCTGATAGGACTTCTATTCCCGCATCAATTAATTTTTGCGCAAATATTCCATTTCCATCAATTAGTTTTGATGAGAAGCTTCCATCATAAATACGACCAACACCACAACTAGGTGAGCGTACTTGTAGAATAGCCAAAGTAACACCTTTGCTAAGTGCAATCTCTACAGCTTTATCAGCTCCTAAGTAAAATTCTTTAGTAACATCTTCTCCTATTGAATTTAATATTTTATCATTAACAATCTCACAGGGATGACGTGGTGTGCTTAATCCTCCAAGCATCTCTGGGCATAGCGTTATATATTGTTTATCTTTAATATAATCAAGGACAGCTTGAGAATAATTATTCCCTCCTGAGTATTTACAATTAACACCAACTAAACATTCACTTACTAAAATCATTTTATTTCCTCCTTGATAAATAGTAGATAGTTATCTGAAGATAGACTTGCTTCATAATAATATCCATCTTCATTAAAACCTTTAATCTCTTCTAACTTTTCCACATGCTTCTTCACACAGTAACGTATCATTAATCCTCTAGCTATTTTGGCTGCTGTTGCTTCATTTTTAAGAATACCGTTTTTATTCACTTTAAATTCAATCCTAATTCGATGTTTGGGTAATATCGCTGAATATTCTTGTGATGCACAATCAATTAAAAGTTCATCTTCAAACATATTAGCTAGTTTATCTCTCCAACATTCAGTCAATGTATTGCCTTCTACAAGCACTTTGTTTTCAACATCTAAGCGATACTCGCAAATCTTGTCCAAAGGTCTTAGACAGCCATATAAACCGCTGAGAATGCGAATGTGTTTAGATGCATATTCCATTTCTTCTTCATTAAAGTCTTGAGCATTTATTCTATTGAATTGTAATCCTGTAAACGATAATAAAGCGTTGCCCATGTCTTTCATTAGAAAGTCATGCCAACGCTGTTTATTCATATTAGCTATAGCCTCATTACAGCCATAAAGGTGAACTAATTCCATCAGTGAGTATTGTTTCATCTTATCTGCAAGCATTAAAGCTTCCTTTTGAAATAAAGGAATGCTCGATGGATATGCAATAGACAATTTCATCGTTTTAGTAGGAGAACAAAAAATGTACATATCATCACCTCTTATCACCTAATTATACACATACCTGTAATATTATACAATCTTATTTGTGTTTACGACGATAATTGTAATATGATCCAAAACCTAACAAAAATGAAAACAATAAAATCCAGTAAATGATATTATTTACTTTTTTAGAGTCCTGATTTATTGGAATAGGATTTTCTTGATTACTTACTTCTTGCAGGGTAGATGTGCCAATAAGGGCTGAGCCATTTTCACTTGGATAATATAAAATACGAGATAGATTTTGATTATCATTTAATGAAACTTGCAGATAGATTGCTGAATCTATCAATGCTTCATAATAACTAAATAAATCTTCACTATATTGACTAAAATATGTCCTTCTATAGTCCTTTACTTCATGAACCGCTCCATTAAAAGCCTCATGAGTTGATAAGGATTGATCCGAATATAGCTTTATACAATCATTTAATGCTATTTGCGTAATTCCTCTTGCTAATTGAGCACCATGACTGCTTATTCCTTCATAGAGATATTCATCCTCTTCACTTAAATTAAATTGCTCATTTAAGATGAATCCATTAACCGGTACATTACTTGGATATCCAACATATAAAAGACTCGCAATATTGCGAACATAAGGATTATTTACTTCATCAAGAAAATCCACTGATTGTTCATATTTTCCATCCAGTTTTTTTTCTTCTAGTTGATACACGATATGCGTATTTCCCTGTTCATCATTTAAAGTAATTTCAGGTAGATTAAATAATTGATTCTGTGTTGTAATACATTGATAAGAAAGAGTTTGAATGAACATCATCATTAAACCTAATTTTACTAATTTAAACATTTATATCACTCCTGAAATTATTATGCTTACTTTAAAGGTAATTCATTCATTAAGTGAAAAACAAAGATCCTTGATAGATAAAAAAGCATAATCCAAGGCCTATTGCTGTAGGAAGAATAAAAGCAATGAAGGCCCACTTCCAACTTTGAGTCTCTTTTTTTATACTCCATAAAGTAGTTGCACAAGGCCAATGCATTAAAGTAAAGATCATGACACAAATAGCAGTGATGCTTGTCCAACCATTACTAAGTAATAAGTTCTTTAATTCTAAGAGATTTCCTAAGTCAATTAATGAACCCTTTGCTAGATAGCTCATTATTAGAATAGGAATTACTATTTCATTGGCAGGGAAACCTAAAATGAAAGCTAATAAAATATATCCATCAAGTCCAAATATCCGTGCAAAAGGGTCTAATCCATTCGCTAAATAAGCTAATAAAGTCATTCCTTGGAAAGGTATGTTCGCTAGTAAATAAATTAATAAACCCGCAGGTGCAGCAACAACAATCGCTCTACCTAAGACGAATAAGGTTCTATCCATTAATGAATGAACAAATGTTTTCATGATTTGAGGTTTACGATACGGAGGTAACTCTAAGATAAATGTCGAGGTAATACCTTTTAATAAGGTATGTGATAACAAACGAGATATTAACAGAGTAGTATATACTCCCAGTAAAATAACACCTAGAAGTAATAAGGTTGAAATAATAGATTGATATGGAGCCACTAATACCCCAGCAAAGAACATCGTAATAATGGAAATCAACGTTGGGAAACGTCCATTACATGGAACGAAGTTATTCGTAAGAATAGCTAATAATCGTTCTTTTTTTGAATCAATAATACGACATCCTATGACACCTGCTGCATTACAGCCAAAACCCATACACATTGTTAATGCTTGTTTACCACATGCTCCCGCTTTTGCAAAGGCATGGTCAAGGTTAAAAGCAATTCTTGGTAAATAGCCTAAATCTTCTAATAAAGCGAATAATGGAAAGAAAATAGCCATAGGAGGTAACATCACTGCCACAACCCATGCCAGTGTGCGGTACACACCACTTACTAACATATCACTCAACCATAATGGCGCTCCAAGTTCATTCAGAAATAAATTAAATGGTTTCTCGAAGCTCAATAAAAATTCACTAAGATAACTAGATGGAATATTAGCTCCAACAATGGTTATCCAGAATACAATACCAAGCATGAGAATCATTAATGGAATACCATAACGTTTTGAAGTGATAATTTCATCGATTTTACGATCACGCATAGCCTTTTTATTCTCCTTAAAGGTTACACATTCCTTGGCTATTGCTTCAGCTTTGCGTACAATACTTGTGACAATCGCTTCACGGACTCTTTGTTCATCGTAATGCTGAATCATTAAAAGAGCCTTAACTTTTCTAAGTGTTGACATACATTCCTTATCATCGCGCATGTCATAACCAAGATAGTGTTTCATTGAATCAAGCAGAGTAACATTACCGTCCAGTAGCTTCAATGCTACCCACCTAGCATCTAACTCATCTTTAATGTGTTTCTCAACTTGGTTCTGTATCGTTTGAATGGCTTCTTCAATCGCTAAAGGATATTCAATTCTAAGTGGTTTTCCCCCACTTACTTGATGGGCGCATTCATATACTTCTTGCATCAAACAATCTAACCCTTTTCCTTTAATGGCACTTGTAGCAACCACACAGATTCCTAATTCTTTACTTAATGAATCGATATCAATTTGTATATTCTTTCGCTTTGCTTCGTCCATTAAATTGACACAAACAATCAATTTGGATGTTATTTCTCTTGTTTGAAGAACTAAGTTTAAGTTCCTTTCTAAACAAGTTGCATCGATTACAATAATCGTTGCATCGACTTTACCAAAACATATAAAATCTCTCGCAATTTCTTCTTCTTGTGAATTAGACATCAAAGAATAAGTTCCAGGGATATCTACTAAAATAAAATTTCTATCCATGAAACGATAATTGCCTTTAGCATTCGTTACTGTCTTCCCTGGCCAATTACCAGTATGTTGATTTAATCCTGTCAATGAATTAAAAATCGTGCTCTTCACAACATTTGGATTGCCCCCAATAGCAATCACTTTATCATTTTTTTCATCTCTTTCGATTTTTAATTCATTATCTAATATAAACAACCCCGTTGATTGATTACTTAGGCTCACACTATCGCCTCTCTTTCAACTAATATTTGTATCGCAATTTCATTACGTATTGCGATGATTGCACCTCGTAACATATAGGCACAAGGATTATTTGAAGGACTGCGATAGATTTTTTCTATGGGAGTGTTTTCTATGCATCCCAAATCCAACAAACGACGAGCAATACCTGAATTAATACAGCATTCTTTTATGGTTGCCTGCTCATTCAGATTAAGTTCTACCAAAGGTACAAGTTCTTTCATTTAATTTCCTCACTTTCTAAAAGATGTTAGTCTCTTCACTTTTAGCGTATGAGAATTTACTAACTTCGTTCCAAAAGCCTATAAAATAAAGGTTATCGCCTAATATCAATGGTTAAATACAAAAAAAGATATAGCTTGATTGCTATACCTATTGATCTTATGATAATTCAAATTGTCCCGTATAAAGTTGATAATATCGTTGTTGTTTATTCAATAATTCTTCATGATTTCCTCGTTCAATGATTTCACCTTGTTCAAGGACTAGAATAGCTTGAGAATTTCTTATTGTCGATAACCGATGAGCAATCACGAATACGGTTCTTCCATTCATTAAACTATCCATCCCTTTTTCTATTAGTTTTTCGGTTCTTGTATCAATAGAACTTGTTGCTTCATCTAAGATGAGCACGGGAGGATTAGCGATAGCAGCTCTAGCTATAGCTAATAATTGACGCTGTCCCGAAGATAAATTTGAGCCATCACCGCTCAACATCGTATCATAACCTTTAGGTAACCGACGAATAAATGAATGAGCATTGGCTAGTTTAGCTGCCGCTATGACATCTTCCTTTGAGGCCTCTAATTTCCCGTACCGAATGTTATCCGCAATACTTCCACTAAACAAGTGTGTATCTTGTAGAACCATTGCGAGTGATCGTCTTAAATCATCTTTCTTAATTAGTTTAATATCAATGCCATCATAAGTAATACTTCCTGATTGCAACTCATAGAAACGGTTAATACAATTCGTAATCGTTGTTTTACCAGCACCCGTTGATCCGACAAAGGCAATTTTCTGTCCTGGTTTCGCAAACAAATTAATTTTCTTTAATACTGGATTTCCTTCTTCATAAGCAAAGACAACATCATGAAAGCGAACATCACCTTTTAATTCCACAAGGTTTACTTCACCATTACTTCTTGGATGTCGCCATGCCCAATTGGATGTTTCTTCTTCACATTCGATGAGTTCACCGTTGACTTTCTTAATTCTAGTTAAAGTGACAACACCTTCATCAATTTCTGCTTCTTCATTAATCGCTTCAAAAATTCTTTCTGCTCCTGATAGAGCCGCTAAAATAAAGTTCATCTGTTGAGTGAATTGGTTAATTGGCATGGCAGTTTGACGTACATAGATTAAATATGAAGCTAAACTTCCTAAGTCCATTAAACCAGAAATAGCAAATAGTCCACCAATACAAGCCGAAATAGCATAGTTCAAATATGATATACTTACAACTACCGGCACCATAATGCCTGAGTAGGTGAGTGCATCGGTTGAAGCATCACGTAGTTGATGATTACGTTTAATAAATTCATGCATATCTTGTTCTTCATGATTGAATACCTTTACTACTTTTGCGCCTTCAACCATTTCTTCGATAAAACCGTTGAGATTACCAAGATATTTTTGTTGATTCGTGAAATAGTATTTACTCTTTTTACCACTATAGCGAATAAATAAAACCATGAGAAACATTGATATTAAGACTACGAGTGATAACTGAAAGTTTAGATAGATGATAATCGTTATAGTTCCTGTAATCATCATGAAGCTTTGAATTAATGTTGTGAAGCTATTATTAAGAGCCTCAGAGATTGTATCCATATCATTAGTAAAACGACTCATAAGATCACCATGCGTGTGCGTATCAAAGAAGTCTAAAGGTAACTTTTGAATTTTATCAAATAGGTCTAATCGTATTTCTTTGACCATTTGTTGAGCAGTTTTAACCATGAGTTGAGTATAGGCATAAGTACATATTACACCCAATCCATACATGCCACCCATTAGTAGTAACAACATAGTAAAGCCAAAAACATCACTCACCAACAAATAATCGTTAATCAATGGTTTTAGTAGGAAGGTTCCCATTAAATTAGCTAGAGTGGATAGTATAACTAAGAGTGTAATTAATATAAAAGTGAACTTATGCTTCGAAGTATACGAGAGAAGTTGGAGGATTGTTCCTTTAAGGTCTTTAGGTTTTTTATATCCATTAATTTTTGCCATTATAATCCAGCTCCTTCCTTTTGTGAAGTATATATTTCTTGGTAAATTGCATTATCTTTTATTAGTTCTTCATGAGTGCCAATTGCATGGATTTCTCCATCCTCTAAAAGTATTATCTGATCAGCATGTTCAACTGTGGAAATACGTTGAGCTATATAGATCTTGGTTGTCCCTTTTAAATCAGTAGCTAAACCTTCGCGTATCTTAGCTTCTGTAGCACTATCTAACGCACTTGTTGAATCATCAAAGATGAGCACTTTAGGCTTCTTTAATAAGGCTCTAGCAATACATAAACGTTGCTTCTGCCCACCGGATACATTGACACCACCTTGTCCTAAATCACTATCATATCCTTTATTCATCTTCACAATAAATTCATCAGCACAGGCTAATTTACTTGCCCATTCAATTTCATCCTTAGTGGCTTGTTCATTTCCCCATCGAAGATTATCAAGGATACTACCACTAAATAAAGTATTCTTTTGAAGTACCAAACTAATTGAATCACGTAAATGCTTCATAGGATATTCCTTTACATTATGACCATCAATCAGTACTTCACCCTCACTGACATCATAAAGACGAGGTATCAATTGTACAAGACTTGTCTTAGCACTTCCAGTTCCTCCTAATATACCAATGGTTTGTCCTGCTTTAATATGTAGATTAATAGAATGTAGTACATCTTCTTTCGCATCACTTTGATATTTAAATGACACATTATTAAAATCTATTTGTCCTTCACTAATTTCTAACTCAAGAGCTAATTCATCCGTAATATTAGTAGTTTCATGTAAGACTTCATGAATTCTAGCTGCTGAAGATGTGGATCTTGATAACATCAAAAAGACATTAGATATCATCATTAATGAATTTAATACTTGCATTACATAACTAAGAAAACCAGTTAACTGTCCAACTTGTAACTGATTAACTAAGATTAAATTACCTCCAAAGAATAAAATCGCGAGGATTGTTGAATAAAGAACAAACTGAAAAATTGGCATATTCATAACAGCAAAGTGAAAAGCAGATTGTGAAGTTGCCGCTAATTCATCATTTACTTTAGAGAACTTCTCTTCTTCATAATCACCTTTAACAAATGACTTCACAACTCTAATAGCTACTAAGTTTTCTTGAACGAGTCGATTAACTCGATCGATTGCTACTTGCATCTTTGTGTAAAGTGGACTAATCTTTCGAATAATAATAAATAATGATATACCTAAGATAGGAATAGCTACTATAAAAATGATCGCTAATTCTTTATTCATCATAAAGGATAGAATTAAAGCTGTTATTAACATAAATGGAGCTCTTAGTAATGGACGTATTCCATTACTTATCGCATTCTGCATAACATTGACATCTCCTGTTAATCTTGTAACTAAGGAAGAGGTTGAAAAGTTATCCATGTTTGAAAATGAGAACGCCTGTATTTTTCTATATTCTTCCTCGCGAAGTTGTGCACCAAATCCTTGACCTGCTTTAGCTGCAAGACGAGCATACGCCATTCCCAACAACAAAGAGAAGACTGCACATACAACCATCATAAAGCCCTTCTCAAGAATAACCTGTTGATTGTTAGTTGCTACACCTATATCAATAATATCAGTCATGATAAGCGGAATAACTAGCTCAAACATCGTTTCAAGGATGATACACAAACAACCAAGATATAAATATTTACGATAGCCTTTAAAATATTGGTAAAACTCTTTAAGCATGCGTTTTCCTCCTAATCTAATTCCTTATCACATAAGTTAAAATACATTCTTTTTAAGAATACTTCAAATTGTTCCTTTTCAACCTCATTAAAATCTTTTAATGCTAATTCTTCAATTGCATGGCACTTATTAAGCCATTCAGCCTGAGCTAGACGACCCTTTTCACTCATGGCAATACAGCCACTACGTTTATCATTCTCAACATTAAGACGTTCTAATAGACCCGCCTCCTCCATGTTATTAAGGATACTTGAGACAGTTGCAGGTTTAATATCGTTATCAAGAGCTAAATCAATCTGTTTACAACGATCATGATGTATCAAGTAATTAAGTATTTTAGGTTGACCATTGGATAAACCAATTTCTTCAGCAAGTGGTCTTAATCGATTACGCAAAGCATGATGAGCGCGATAAACAATTGAATAGAAAGGTGTATTCATAAGGATTCCTCCACGATAGTTAGTTATCTAACTATTAGCACACTAACTATAACTCAACCTTTGAGACAATGCAAGAAAAAACCTTCCCCACTAAAGAGAAAGGTTAAGAGAATAAAACTTATTTTAAGTAAGCTGAGAACATCCAAATATTCTTTTCATAATTCTCAATCGCTGCATCCATTTTAGCTACAGTAATCGGTTCATTATTTTCATCAGCTAATTGGCGAATCTTAGTAACTTCATTAAGCAATAATTTGAAATCAGCAAGCAAGCTTTCAATCACTTCCTTGGCATTTAATTCCTTACCTTCTGCTTCTTTTAAAGTTGCTACTACTAAATAGTCTTTCATTGATGCTAATGGTTTCCCTTGTAGCATTATGATACGCTCCGCCACTTCATCGATATGCTCTGCAATCGCATTATATATCTCTTCCAATTTTGCGTGAAGAGTGAAGAATGAACTTCCAACAACAAACCAATGGTAGTTGTGTAATTTAGTATATAATACATGTAAATCTGATAGATAGACATTTAAGTCTTTGTTAATTGTTTCATTATTTTTCATTTTAATTTCCTTTATCTTTCTAACCAATCAAATGGTTTATACTGATGAATATCATCATTTCTGTATGTTAGCCATAACTAACTATCTATAGTATAAGGTTTAAATATGTATTCGTCAACTTGTGTGCTTAGATAAAATAGTTTTTATCAAGTAAAGTCTCTCCTTTATAAAATACCTTTAAATCATTCGCTGTATCAGCAATCGCTAACAACATCGATTCAGGTTCTTTATAGTGTAATTCTTTACATCGATGATTAAACCAGTTCCTATCTTTTCCTATTGCTGCTAATTGATCCTCCATGATTACTCCATCAATCACAACATTCGCATAAAGTGTTTCTTGAATAGGAGTTATATTAAAATCAGCAGGAGTAGCTGGCCTTTGATCAGACTGTAATAAGAAAGATATTTTCCCATTTGTTTCCATCACTGCAAATTGAATATTAGCTAGATTAAAATAACCATTACTTCGACATTCTGTCAGTAAATCATTAACATCAAAATGATACTTCTTAAGATTCTTCTCAATGATTTTACCATTATGGATAAGCACATTTGGAGTTCCCGTAAGAATCCTTCTAAGCTTGATACTCTTTGATGTACAATAAGCCTCTAGATAGGTAAATACAACATAGATGACCATTGCAGTCGCTGGATATACCCAAGGTATTTGATCATCGACAGCTAATACTGCCGCAATTGACCCAACCGTAATTCCAACGATATAATCATAAAAAGATAATTGTGAAATTTGCCTAGAGCCGATCATTTTAGTCAGAATTTGTAAGAGGATTACACTGAATATTGTTCGTACAATTGTCACCATAACCCCATTCATTATTTCATTCATAATTGCCTCCTTTTACTTTATTATGGTAGGAATCAAAAAAGTAATACAAAAAAGAGGCTGTTTGACCAGTCTCTTACTTATGATAAGGTTGATGATTCAAAATCATCGTTGCTCGATAGAATTGTTCTAACACTAAAACTCTTACCATTTGATGGGTAAAAGTGCATTTAGATAAATTCCATCGGAAATTTGCTCTTAGGACTACTTCTTCACTTAATCCTAAAGAACCTCCAATAACAAATGTAATGTTGCTTGAATGATAAGAATAAATTGATTGTATCTTTTCCGCAAAAGCTTCACTACTTAAACTTTCACCCCATAAATCAAGTAAAACAACGTATTCATTTTCTTTAATTTTACTTAAAATACGTTCACCTTCTATCTGTTTCACTTGCTCATTTTGAGCCAGGGAATTAGATTGAGGAGCAATCATATCAGCTACTTCAATAATTTCAACCTTCGTATATGGTTTTAATCGTTTGATAAATTCATCCATCAACAAAGTATAAGCTTTTTCTTTTAGTTTCCCAACAACAACCATTTTAATCATCTTGACCACCTCTAGTTATTTCAAATTGAGGAGCTGCCATAATCGTTAATTGATCTCGAGCAATTTGTTTCATTTTAAGTTGATTTTCTAATACATCAATCGCTTGTTGTCTAGTATTACCCTCTTCACTAATATGAGCTAATACTACTTGTTTCGTATTATTACCAATGAGCTGACCTAGATGCTTTGCACAATCCTCATTACATAAATGGCCATAATCATTAATAATTCGCTGCTTCACATAAGAGGGACGCTGTGTTTTCATCAACATCTCAACATCATGGTTACTTTCAAAAATATAATAATCGGCATTGGCAAGAACCTCATAGTATTCTTCTTTTAGATAGCCAGTGTCGGTAATATAAACTAATTTACTCGCTTCATCTTGTATGATATAACCCAAACAAGAAGCATCATGACTTAAGCGTATACTTCGAATCTTAAGCGATGAAATATCAAAAACCTGATTTGCTTGTATTAAAACTTGTTCCTCTACATCTAGTTCAAATTCACTATAGGTTGGAATTGAACGAAACATTTTGAGTTGTTTTATATGATCTGAGTGATTATGAGTAATCAACATCCCCTGAAGTGAATTCAAAGGGATGTTAATTTCATTTAAACATTGTGTTAAGTATTTTTTCGTTGTGCCACAATCAATAACGATCCGTGAGTTTCGATTTTCAATGACACAGCAATTTCCTTTAGAGCCACTAGCTAATAAATAAAACTTCATAAACTAGCACCCCAAGAAATTACAGGTATACTGGCTGGTTCCATAACCACCCGTTCTAACTTCAAAGTGAACATGAGGTCCAGTGGCTTTTCCGGTCATACCGATATCACCAATTTTCTCACCTTGAGCGACCGTTGTCCCTACTGGATAATAGGCAGGAGAGCGCATATGCCCATAATAAGTTAAGTAGCCATTATTATGATTAATAATCGTGTAGTAACCATTAACATAGTTATATGAATTCTCAACAACGACACCACGGTCTGAAGCATAGACATTGCCCCATTTGTTATAACGGTTTTGGATATCAATCGCTGTATGACCCCAGTAACATCCCCATCCACATGAAATTGATGGATAATCCACTGGCCACCAGAAGTTACCTGAACCAATCTTTGGTTCAACTCTTGTTCCGACATAGACAACTTTTTGGACTGGATATTCAAGCGTTAAAGAAGAAACTAAAGCATGTTCAACCATTTCTCCATTGATATATTTTTCTTCATAAAGGGAACGTTGACTACCTGCTTTATACTCTGTTGCCGTATGATACATCCCTTCACGCATTTCATCATCATAAATATATTTAGTTGGTTCAGGTTCAATCCTCTCAATAGCAGTACGGTGTTTAACAACCTCTACTTCGATGGGTGGTTCAAGCTTCGCAACATTTAACTTCATTCCTGCTTGTAATAATTGATTTTCTGACTTAACGATATCTGGGTTCATGGAAATCAAGTTTAACTCTGAAATACTATTCTTCCACGCAAACCCTTGTAGCATATCTCCCTCGACTACTTCTGCGTAAACAGGAGTAAAATCATAACCAAAGGATAGCCACATAATACAATCTTCATATGTATTTAAAACACGCTCAATCGGCACAAACTCTTGAGTAATAGTTGCTGTTTCGTTGTAAGCGAAACTAACATCAATAAAACCATCATCAGATTCTTTATTAATTGTTTGCTTCAATGTTAACATTTTATATATTTCTTTAGGATCAACACCTTTATATTCTAAAAAGTTCAAGACAAAGTTTTCTCTAGCTTTTATAAAATCATCAGGATTCTTAACATAAGCAATCGCTCCATTTGAAAATTCTACACGATAACCCATGATTGAGAATAAACTATTATCATTGATATAGGCAATAATTTCATTATCCTTATCCTCCACTTCAAATAAAGTATAAGAATCAGTAACATGAATGTCTTGACCAAAGCCTACTTTAGAATCAGGATAATCTTCAGCATATTTTTCTTCATAAACACTATTTAAAAAGTTATTTAACTTCTCTTTATCATGAATAACACCTAACTGTTTATCTCTATAATAAACAGTTGAAATCTGTGTTTCACTCTCTCGTAATTTAACTATTTTTTGTGGTATGATTGCTTCATCTTCTAAATCAGTTCCAATTTCATCACTAATCTGTGCTTCTACATTAGATTTAGGATAAAAGAAAGCCAACAAGATACTGAAAAGAGCTAAGGCACTAATCAATAATATCATCTTATTTTTCATTTTTATCCTCCTTTTATTTATTGTGAATCTTCATAATTGAAGAATGCATTAATTGATTTATTAAAAGCTAATTCAATTAAACCTGTAGCACCATTACGATGCTTAGCGATACTTATTTCAGTCTTATCTTCACTGCTTTCTTCACTCTTTTCGCGATTATAATATTCATCACGATAAAGGAACATAACAATATCCGCATCCTGTTCAATCGCTCCTGATTCACGTAAATCAGAAAGCATAGGACGTTTATCTTGACGTGATTCAACACTTCTTGATAATTGTGATAAGGCAATAACTGGTACTTCTAGCTCTCTGGCAAGAGCCTTTAATGAACGCGAAATATCAGAAACTTCTTGTTGACGATTATCTGAACTATTCTTTCCACTTCCACTAATTAATTGAAGGTAGTCAATCACGACTAAGTCTAAACCGTGTTCAGACTTTAACTTACGACATTTAGAGAAAATATCACCCATCTTAACAACGGCGCTATCATCAATAAACATCTTGCAACCAATTAATTCATTGGCAGCTTCATTTAATTTATTAAACTCTTCATTCTTTAAGAAACCTGTTCTTAGTTTATTTCCTTCAACCATTGATTTGGCTGATAAGATACGTTTCATTAATTGTTCGGCTGGCATTTCCAGCGAGAATAAGGCAATTGCTCCCGAATTTAAGAAGGAACTATTCAAGGCGATATTTAAAGCGAACGCTGTTTTTCCCATTGAAGGACGTGCAGCAAGAATAACTAAATCACCTCGTTGAAAACCATTTGTAATACGGTCTAAATCACGATAACCTGTTTTGATACCTGTAATTGCATCTTTTGAATTTCGCAACATAATAATTTCATTTATAACATCACTAACCACTTGTTTACTACTTTTAAAATCAGTAGTTCTTCGTGATCTAGTTACCATGAGTATTTCTTTTTCAGCTTTATCCATAATATCATCAAGTTCAAGACCAGATTCAAAACCATCATTCGCTATTAATTCAGCAGTTTCAATAAGATTTCTTAAATGGGCGCGATTCTTGATTAATTCAATATAGTAGACAGCATTTGCACTAGTAACAGCTGTATCACTTAAACGTAATATATAGTCAGCTCCCCCAATTAAATTCAATTCTTCTAAATCGTTTAATCGAGTAATTAAACCCATCGCATCAATCGGTTTACCAGATTCATACAGATGCATCATAGCATTAAAGATTCTTTGATGAGCTTCTAAGAAAAAGTCACCTTTGATTAAATCTTGATCACTCACATCTTGTACAACTTTAGGATAAATCAACATAGCTCCAAGAATAGCTTGTTCCGCTTCAATTGAGTGCGGTAGTTGCTTCATCGTTGTTGCCATACTTTATTTCTCACTAACGTGAACTTTAATTGAACCTATCACTTTATTTTTATATAAATCGACTTTCACATAAGTTACACCTAAGCTTGAGATTGCTTCACTATCTAAAAACTTGCGTTTATCGACAATAATATTGTATTTGCGATTTAACTCTTCACAAATTTGCTTAGAACTAACTGAACCGAAAACACGTCCACCTGCTCCAATTTTTACCGCAAATTGTAATGTAATTTCTTCTAATCTTTCTTTAATTTCGTTTGCTTTAGCTTCTAATGCTTGTTCTTCTAATTCATGATTATGATTTTGAATTGCTAGAATTTCTTTACTTCTTTCAGTAGCTGCGACAGCTAATCGTTTACTAATTAAAAAGTTACGTCCGTATCCATCGGCAACTTCCACCATTTCACCTTTTTTACCTACTTTTTTAACATCACTCAACAATATTACTTTCATCTGTATTTTCCTCCTGTGTATTTAGGCGTTCAATAACACCCAGTAATTCTTTTTGTATTTCAGTAACACTTTGATTACTTCGAGTTAAGGCAGCAGCCGTAAAGTGCCCTCCACCTTTCATTTCTTCCATAATCACCTGAACATTCACTATACCTTTAGAACGCGCTGAGATTGCGACCATATCGCTGGCTGATTTAGCAATAACAAAGCTAGCCTCGATTCCTTTAATGGTTAATAGTTGATCAGCAGCTTGACTCATTAATGTTCTAGAGAAAATCTCTTCATTACCAACAGCGGCAATAATCATATTACCAAAAACAATTTGTCCATATTTTAAAATCTTAGTTTTTGCTTCAAAATCTTCAAAGTTTTCCTTTAAGAAGTTTTCAGCTTCAAGTGGATCAACACCCATTTTTCTAAGTGAAGCAGCAGCTTCAAAGGTTCTTGTTCCTGTTCTTGACTTAAAACGATTGGTATCAATTAAGATACCTAAATACATAATCGTTGCTTCAATTTCTCCTAAATCAAGTCGACTAGAAGAATAAGGAATAAATTCGGTAACTAATTCACTCACTGATGAAGCCGATGTTTCAACATAAACTAAGAGTGGATTTTCAATAAAATTCTCAGAACGACGGTGATGATCAATAACAATCACTTTATCTAAGTTTTTTAATAATGTAGGAGCATTACAGTGCTCTGGATTATGGAAATCAACAGCGATGATTAAATCATCTTTTGTAGCAATTGACAAGGCTTCCTCTTCAGTTATAAAGTGGTGCCTTTCCATTAAAATACCTTCAAAACGAATTAAGGCGTCACTTAATTGAGCTTCGATTCCTCCCGATTGAGAAACGATATAGACTTCACGAGCATTAGCTGCACAGATACGACTCATACATAGGCAAGAACCCATACAGTCAAAGTCCATATTTTGATGTCCAACAATAAATACTCGCTTTGTATCAAGGATTGCTTCTTTAATGGCTTGTGACATTACGCGTACACGTACGCGGCTTCTTTTCTCTTGAGCCTCACTATTTCCACCATAATACTTCACATCGCCACCATAACTCTTCACAGCCACTTGGTCACCACCACGACTTTGAGCAAGTTCTAGTAAGTCATTAGACAAGCCATCTAAAATCTGTAGATCACTAATTCCTCTTGCAAATGACATCGATAGAGTAACATTCACTCCATTTTCAAGGGCATTGTTTCGAATTAAGTTTAAAATAGAAAATTTATCTTTAACTATTTCAGTATATATTTTTTCATTTAATACAACCATGTAGCGATCTGATCTTAAACGGCGTGTTGCCATACCTAATTTTTTCGCCCATTCAACTAAAGGTTGTCTTAAATTGGTATTCATCAATGATATTTTTGTCTCATCTTCATATTGAGATATATCCATATAATTATCTAAATGAAGTAACCCGATAACTATTTTTTCTTCTTCATAACGAAGTGAAACTTCTTTAAATTTTGTAATATCTTTTATATATAAAACCTGTGCATTTTCTTTACGTGTTATTTCGTAAATATATTCTTCATCCTTGATAGTTATCACATCGACATCACCTGTGAATAATTGATTTAATAAAGGATTCCAATTAATTAATTTCTTTCCAATTAAGTCTAATCCTCGCTCTTCCAAAAAATCATTAAACCAAGTAACATTATATTGTTCATCATAGATAATAATTCCGATTTGTCCAAAGACTAATGCATCTTTAGCATCATGCCCTAAAACTCGTGAAATATCAATATCGCGATTCTTTTTATCTCTTTCATAACGAAGAACTGTCCATACAATTAATAACGCATGAAAACCAATACATGTAGCAAGAATAACGGCAATGCTATTAAATCCCGCTAAAAAGACAAAAGCAGTTAAGACAATTTCCGCAATGATAATTATACCGATTTGAACTTTAAAGTTTTCTAGACGATCCATTCATTACACCTTCTCTCATTATTTTCTTTAAATCTTTAAAACTATCCCAAATACCTAGTGCCGCTATGAATATCCATAAGGGTGGTATCAAGACAAGAATGGCTAATAGCCAACCATATTTACTTAATGAGTGACTCACTAAGAAACAAAGCATAACACTAAGACCATATCCAACATATAAAAATAGCATTAAAGCACTTGCAATCATTAAGATACTTGCCACTATTTCATTAACAACAAAATATGCTGTGCCCATCTGAGCTAGAAAAATCAAAATAGCTGATACTCCTATGCCTTTGTTTAAATGTATCATAAAGATATTCTTCATAGGTCTTGTTTCAATCTTAAATCGTGATAATAAAATTCGACCGATTAGATGAGTACAAAGACTTTGTAGAAGTACAAGTACAAATATAAATAACCAAACAAAAATGAACGCTATTTTTTCTTGAGGAATCACGAGATTTATCTGCATTTGATTTAACAATTCAACATAAGTCGATATCTCGTCTTTTATATTATAACCAAAAATACTCGCAAGTACAAACATAGTGACAACATAAGAAAAAAAAGTGAAAATTGTCGTTACAACAAGTAAGACTTGGTTCGACCATTTTTTTCTTACACCAACACCGTAGACTAGCCCAACAACAAGGGCTGAGAATAAGTAAAAGAGGCTTTGTGGTGTTGAAATGATTAAGGATAGCAGCATCATGGAAATAAAAGTAATACAACCCCAAGTAAGTCCAAAACGTGCTGAATAAATAAGAATAGGAAAACTGAGCAACCAATATAGCGAGGACTCTAAAATCCCTGCACTTTGACGATTCAAAAATAGAACAATTCCTATTAATCCTACCATCATCGCGCCTTCAGTTAGTTTTCTCACATCGTTTTTCATCATCAACACTCCTTTAAAGAGATAAAACCTCCATCATTGACGGAGGTTAGTTCATTAATCTGCTACGTAAGGCAATAAAGCCATTTCGCGTGAACGTTTGATTGCAGTAGCAAGCATACGTTGGTATTTAGCACTTGTCCCAGTTACACGTCTAGGAATAATTTTCCCGTTCGCTGAGATAAAGCGTTTCAATAATTCAAGATCTTTGTAATCAATTACTGTGATTTTATTCTTCGTAAAGTAGCAAACTTTTTTGCGTCCCATACGTTGTTTTTTGAAAGCCATGGTTGATTTCTCCTTATCTTTTACCTAGAATGGTAAATCATCACTTGCAATGTCCAAGGTTTCACTAGAGAAATCATTTTCATAAGCAGGTTGTGCATCTGGTGTAAAACCGCTATTTCCTGAAGTATTACTACTTGTGGAAGGTGAATATGATTGACTTGCCCCTTGAGCATTTTTAGATTCTAGAATTTGTACACTATCACAAACAATTTCTGTAACATATACTTTCTTACCATTTGCATCGTCATAATTACGAGTTTGAATTCTTCCTTCAACTCCTAGCAATGAACCTTTCTTGACATAACTAGCCATGAAATCTGCTGATTGGCGCCAAGCTACACAACTGATGAAATCTGCTTGTTGTTCCTGATTAGCTCCGGAAAAACGGCGATTGCATGCGATTGTAAATGAAACTGTAGATAGTCCTGATTGTGTTTTTCTTAATTCTGGGTCCTTTGTTATACGACCCACTAGTACAACTCGATTGATCATCGGTCATTCCTCTTTTCTTGTTCTAATCTTCTAACTTTAGAATCAAATGACGAACAACATTGTTATTGATACGTGCTAAACGGTCGAATTCTTGAACTCCAAACGTTGTTGCAGTAACTTTGATAACAACATAGTAACCTTTAGTGTCACGGTCGATTTCATAGGCTAATTCTTTAACGCCCCATTCATCAACGTTGTCGATCGTACCTTCGTTGCTAGTAATGATTCCGTGTAATCCGTCAATTACTTCTTGGCGAGCTGCATCTTCAAGATTAGCTTTTAGAATGTACATAATTTCGTACTTTTTCATTCAGTACACCTCCTTATGGTCTCTGGCCCTTTTCTTATGAAAGAGCAAGGAGTAAATATAGATATATCTACCCGTTTATCTATTTTACCAAACACTGCAGTACTTGTAAAGAAAAACATTGATTTTATCGCTTTAAATGATAAAAGTGCCTCAATTAAGTGGCACTTACTCTTTTTATTTTTTCATGTAAAGGAATTTTAACGCCTTTTAATTCAAATAATTCACTGACACTCACAACACGATAGTGCTGTTTACTGAGTTCTTTAAGCACTTCTTGAGTTCCTTTTATGGTTGATTCATAACCATCATGCATGATAATAATATCTCCATCACTAATATCTTTTAATACATTTGCTTTAATGGTTGAAACACTTTGAGCTTCCCAATCACGAGAATCGACACTCCACATAACAATTGGACGTTTTATCTTTTCTATTAATGTTTTATTGATATCTCCATAAGGAGGTCTAAGTAACATTTCTCCCTCTTGATTCGATAGAAAACGTAGTAGATTTTCATTACCATAGACTTGTGCTAATAATTCTCCTTCACTTATTTTACTTAACCAGACATGGTCTAAAGTATGATTCCCAATTTCATTTCCACTTTCTGCTATCATTTTCACTAGGTCTTTATATTCATTCGCATGATTCCCGTTAATAAAAAAAGTAGCATGAGCATCATACTCTTCTAGTAAAGCTAATAATTCTTTAGTTGATTTAGGACTTGGTCCATCATCATAACTTAGTGCTACCATTTTTTGAGTAGTTTTTAATACACTCGAATCTCGTTTAGGCTGACTTGTAACGAATAAAGCTAGTGTCATTAAACAAATCATTAAGTATCCTATATTTCTGATTAATTTTTTCATAACATCACCATTATAAGTTTATGTTTGAGTTATAAAAATTAGAAGATATTATTTCAGATCAGCTTTACTGGTTATTTTATAGTTACTATCATCACCTAAAACAATAGCGATAGCTCTATCTGTGCATAGTTCAATAGCACTTGCATCATCACTGATACTGATACCTAAGTCGATGCTTCTCTTAAGGGCATATTGAATTAATTCAGTTTTGAAGCCTTGTGGCGTTTGTGCTTGAAATATTTCTTCTCGATTTAATGTTTCTATTTTCCCTTTATCATTGACTCTTTTTATAGTATCTTTTACTGGAATCATAAGTAGACAGGCAGAATAACTTTGAAGAGTGAGTAAACAATCATAGATTGATCTCTCACTTACATACGGACGAGCTCCATCATGAATCATGACAATCTCACAACCTACCTTAGATAAGCCACTTAGCGAGCTCTCTTGACGCGTAGGACCACCATAAGCATATTCTACTCGTTCATGGAAAAGATTTTTCATAATCTCTTCGTCTTTTTTATTAATTACAAGAACAATTTGTTTACATTCCTTGATGTTTTCAAACACAGCCACCGTCTTTTCGATGATTGTTTGATTCCCTTCAATAGGATATAACATCTTATTATACCCTAAATCACATCGTGACCCTGTTCCTGCTGCTAATATAACCACGGAAAATTCCATCCAACCACATCCTTTCCTTAATCTTACCACAAAGAACCCCCTCATAGAAGAAAAAAACAGTAGTTACTTTCTACTGTTTACTAATCATCAATCGTTTTATCTTCTTAGTTGCATCGGAGATGGTTTTACTCCCTGCAACGATTTCTTTTAATCGCTTATCATCAATGTTATCAGTACCCATTTTATCTTTAATTATTCTAGCTTTTAAGTCATTATCTAGTTCATTAAAATCAAAGATTTCATCGCACAACTCATAGAGCTCGTTTTGAATAGGAGGTAAACATTGAGATACTTTCATAAAGGAGGAATCAATTTGTGGAAAGTAACCAAGGATTAAGATAAAAGCATGCTTAAGATTTAAGACGGTATGATTATTGATAATCGTTCCTTTCTCAAAGGCAGAAAATAGTTTTTCTTTGAGAGCAGGATTTGCTTCTTGGATGTTTTTTATAACAAGCATAGAGAACGGATGTTGCTTTAACTTACTAGCACAAGCTTCCATACTTGTTTCGTAGTTCATACAGTCTATTTCAAGAATCTCATGATGGTGGAAATAATGCTCATTGAGCGCTTTTATGAAACTTGATTTACCAACACCCTTTTTACCATTCAAAAACCACACAACGGGTTTATCATGGGTTAGATTCGCATGATTACTTAACTGAGCCAAACACTTATCTATTACAACCTGTTGACCATGCAATGTATTATCAAACGCATGAACCAAATCACTCATTTGTTTAACGTCACTAATAGGAATATTAGAAAGCTGTTCAACACTATGTTCAATCATTGATAAGCTTAATACTTTTTCTTCATTACGTTTAGTTGTAACACAAGCTAAATCAAGAATATCAAAGACTTTATCTGGCAACTTTCGTTCAGGCAGGTAAATAAGTGAGAGCTCAATCATTTTCTTGATGAGTGTTTTAGGTATACATATTTGATGGAAGTGTTCATATTCTTCACACTTACTAGCAATCATTGCTTCGGTTTTCTCAATATCAGGTTCATGAATTAACACCGTTTGAAAGCGCCTAGCTAAGGCTCGATCTTTCTCAATAAACTTTTCATATTCCTGTGTTGTAGTAGCTCCAATACATTTAATCTTGCCTCTCGCTAAATAGGGTTTAAGAACACTTGATACATCAATGGAACCTTCTGCTTTACCAGCACCGATGATCTGATGTATTTCATCAACGAATAAAATAGATTTAGTACACTTTTCAACTCCTTGAATAATCTTCTCTAATTTTTCTTCAAAGTCTCCACGGTATTTTGTTCCAGCTACTAGTGAATTTAAATTTAATTCATAAACAGTATGATAATGTAAAAGAGAAGGAGCTTCTTTGTTCTCAATCATATTGGCTATTTTTTCCACAATAGCACTCTTACCAACGCCAGCATCACCAATTAATAATGGATTTGCCTTTTCTTTACGACAAAGAATATTCATGATTAATTCCATTTCTTGATCACGCCCAACTACGTGAGGATTAATATTTAATTTATTTAAATTACGTAGTTCCATGATGTTATCAAGTTCACTCTTCACTTCAAATAACATAAGTAATTCATCCATATCTAAATCATAACGTAATAGAAGTTCAATTGCTACACAACGTTGTGTTTGAAGTAAAACCATTGTTAATGTATATGCATCTAATTCATAACGATTCTCTTCTTTACATCTAGCCATTGCTGTATTTAAGATTTCATCAACAATTTGAGTATTTATGATTGTATCATCTACTCGATCTTGTAAACCAAATAATACCTTACAATCCTCATAAATCATGTCATATACAATAGAGTGTTCATAAAGATATTTGCTTAACAGGCAATCTTTTTCATTCAATATTCCAAGCAGTAAATGTTCACTGCCGATATAGTTATTATGCATTGACACCGCAACTTCTCTTGCATGTTCAAGAATTCGCTGTGTTTGCTCATCATCTTTTCTTCTCATCCACATCACCTTCCTATCAATATTGTATGATATATCTTTCGACTAATTGATAGTATTCCCAAAAACACTTTTTGTTTTCATGGTATTTATAGTTTTGGATCTACTTTATTAAACACTTCATTACAATCATTTAAGTGACGTATTGCTGGTCCTTTAATAATTTCACCAGTTACATCAAACCGTGAACCGTGGCATGGACAATCCCAAGTTTTTTCACTCTCATTGAAACTGAGAGTGCAACCTAGATGTGGGCATATTAAATCAACATACAATAATTCACCTTGTTCATTGCGATATACTCCATATGGATGATTTGAAATTAGCAAGGTTGTTGCTTCATTAATACCAGGAAGTGGTTGGTCTGCTTGCATCATTTTACTTTGAATCCAGGATACTCCTACAGCAAGATTCTCTTTGAGAAATTGTTGATTAAATACGAGGGTTGAGCGATGTGGGTCAAAGAGTCCTTTTAAAGGTGTCGGAGCCTTTAAAACCATAGCCGTTAGAAGCTTACCAGCAATATTACTATTCGTGTTTCCCCATTTATTATATCCTGTAGCAAATAGAATGTTAGGATCATCACCCAACATACCAATTAAAGGTAAATGGTCATGTGTTTTTAAGTCTTGAGAAGAAAAACAGGATAAGACTGGTTGGTTTGGATATTGATTCTCGATAAAACGAAGTAATTCTGTTTCGTATGTCGTATGGTTATCTCCTGTCTTATGTTCATATCCACCTACCATTAAATAAGCTTCATGATTGTGAGGCAATGTTCTTGATGTCTTGGTTGGTGATTCACAGTTAATAAACATCTCATCAATTTCATGCTCCGTTTTAATCACGCATAAACTACTTTGATAAGGAGTCATTAAAGTAAAGTAAAAGTGTTTCGCATTAAACAATGGAACTTGTGTAGCGTAAATAATTGTATCCGCATGCACACAGTGATGATTAATAATTAAATCATGTCCATCCATTTCTGTTAATGGTGAGTTCTCATAAATGATAACTCCTTGTTTATCACAAGCACGACTTAACCCAAGAGCATAGGCATATGGATCAAACATCCCTTGTCGATTAAAACACACACCAAACAAGCAGTGGGGAAATTGCTCCTGTCGCATAATTTCAAAGGGGATATCTAACGCTTCAAGGGCTTCAATTTCATCTGCAATCATCGCCGTTTTCTCCACCGTTTCAGCATAAGTAATTGCCTTCCCTCGACGGTAGTTACATTCAATACTATTTTCTTTGATAATTGCTTCAATTGAATGTATCGCTTCTTCATTAGCTTCATAATAAGCATAAGCCTTATCCTTACCATGAATCGATATTAATGAGTGATAAATACAACCATGGAGTGATGAAACCTTTCCAGTGCTTCTCCCACTCGCTCCTTGCCCTATTTTATTGGCATCTACTAGCATAACATTCTTTAATGTTTTACTTAGATAATAAGCTGTACTTAGACCCGTTAAACCTCCCCCAATAATGCATACTTCCACATTTTTATCTTCATTTATTGAAGGATAATCGATAGGTGTATTTATTTCTTCCCAAAAACTTGATTGATGTTCCATTGTATGTACCTCACTTTGTTTTAGGATGAACCAAAAACTGGGAGTCATTCATGGAAGAGTACATATATAAAAAAACATAAACTCATTAATAGAATTCATGTTTCATTGTTTATACATTATTCAAATAAAGAAAATACACCGAAGGTATTCGTATCTCCTGAATCCTTAATTATTCTCATCCATTTATTCTTAAGATAATCATTAATGAAATCGATAACTACATTTATTTCTCTCTCTTTACCATCTTGGCGTAGTTCTACACCACAACATGAACAACCTCCGATTGCATGTAATGAATAGTCCATGTTGTTTGATTTAAGGAGTTGATTAATTTCAACAAGCATATTGAAATCAATGGTTGCTCTTTTCATATGAATCACCTCTTTTTATTATTGTATCAAGAAGTAGCTTTGCTGTGAATTGAAATGCAAAGAAGCTTAATACTTAAATTAATTACAGTTCAACTCTTATATCATAATAATTAGCAAATTTTAATAAGATAAAAGAACTATTTATGGCCTTAACAAATTTGTGCTTCTTGTGTTTCAGCAATATCAAAATCAAGGAGTTGATTACACATACTTTCATAAATTTCCTGTTCTTGATAACAAGTTTCTAACAAATAATTGGCTTCGATATTGTACTGATTTAATCCTCTAAGATAGAACACTTTTTCTCTATCCAAAATGATAAATGGCATAATTGAATTTCTTAGGCACTCTTTATACATAAGCATTCTTCCAACTCGGTCATTCCCATCGCCAAATGGATGAATACATTCAAACTTTACATGGAAATCGATGATATCATTTAAAGATATATTTTGAATTGATTGATACTCTGTCAATAATTTATCCAATTGTTTTTCTACATCTACAGCTGGGGTTGTTTTTATAACATTGATTAGTCCTATAATATTAGGCACTGTTTTGAATCCTCCTACATTATATCTAGGATTACTTTCATCAGTAGTTCCTCTTTTTAATAGTACATTCATCTCAATAAACATCTCTTTACTCATTGGTGTATCAATATGGTCTAGCATATAATCAAATAACTTAAAGTGATTCATCACTTTTCGAAATAAATGAATGTGTTTCATAAATCATCTCTGTTTGTTCTTCACTCAGTCTATTACCTTCAATTTTATTTGAATTATAAGCGAAACTAACTTGAGTCCAAGGATAAACATTTCCTTTGAAGTTGGATTTTTTTTGACTGAGTAGTTCATTTTTCAATTTATTTACATTCACAATGAACCCTCCATTTTTCTTTTATGATCTATCTTCTCTTAATTATTAGTATACCACAAACAAAGATATCACTCACTATTTTAAAAATCAATAGTGCCAATATCGTCACTACAATATTTAATTAAAATGCTTCTCTTAAGACTATGTAAAAAGAAAGAAACGCAAGTCATTTAGCCCGCGTTTCTTGATCACAACCTAATTTGGTTGCATTTACCTATTTATTTTTCATATGAGGGAACAACAAAACTTCACGAATTGTACTAGAATTCGTTAATAGCATCACCATTCTATCCACACCAATACCAACACCACCACAAGGAGGCATTCCGTATTCTAATGCTTCTACATAATCAGTATCCATTTCACTAGCTTCATCATTACCTAAGTTCTTTTCACGAACTTGTTTTTCGAAACGTTCTCTTTGATCAATTGGATCATTCAATTCAGAGAAAGCATTCGCATATTCACTACCATCAATGAATAACTCAAAGCGATCAGTGAAACGAGGGTCTTTTGTATTTTTCTTTGCTAATGGTGAAATTTCAACAGGATGTCCATAAACATAAGTTGGTTGAATCAATTTATCCTCACAATATTTTTCAAAGAATAAATTAATGATATGACCAACACCCGTATGATGTTTTTCTACTTCAATATGATGCTCTTTAGCTAAAGCCTTTGCTTCATCTAAACTCATTTCTTTCCAGAAATCAACAGCACATACTTCTTTAATTGCATCAACCATATGAACACGTTTAAATGGTGCTTTTAATGAAATTGTTTTATCTTGCCATTCAACTTCAGTTGTATTACAAACCTTCATAGCTACATGAGAGAATAATCCTTCTACCATGTTCATCATTCCTTCTAAGTCAGAATAAGCAACGTAGGCCTCTACTGTTGTGAATTCAGGGTTATGTTTCGCATCCATTCCTTCATTTCTGAAGAGACGACCAATTTCATAAACACCTTCAAGACCACCAACGATTAAGCGTTTTAAAGGTAATTCAGTAGCTATTCTTAGATAGAAATCCATGTCTAATGTATTATGATGAGTGACGAAGGGTCTCGCCGATGCACCACCTAAAATAGGTTGTAACACAGGTGTTTCAACTTCAATCAGTCCTTCACCATCTAAATAGTTTTGGATAGAACGAATAATTTTTGGACGAGCCAATGCAATATTTCTAGCACTTTCATTCATAATTAAGTCTACATAACGACGACGGTAACGTTCTTCCACATCTTGTAAGCCATGAAATTTTTCTGGTAATGGGCGAAGAGCTTTTACTAAATGTGTATACACTAGTGCCTTAATAGATAGTTCCCCATGATTTGTTTTCATCAAAGTACCTTCAATTCCAACGATATCTCCGATATCACCTTTTTTGAAGATTTCAAAAGAATCATCACCAATCATATCTTTACGAACATAAATTTGAATACGTCCATCGATATCTTGAATATGCATGAATCCCGCTTTTCCTTGATCACGTTTCGTCATGATTCTTCCAGCGATTTTCACATGAAGTCCAATTTCTTCTAATTCTTCTTTTGTTTTTTCGCCATATTCTGAAAATAGAATTCCTGATTTGTGCGTTCTCTCATAACTTTCACCAAAAGGAGAAATACCCTTCGCTTCAAGTTCAGCAACTTTTTCTCTACGAACTGCTTGTTGCTCCGTTAAATTTAATGTTGTTTCATTGTTTGTTTGTTGTTCCATTTTACCCTACCTATCTAACCATTTCCACTCATCTTTGAGTAATGATTCTTTATAGTTCTTTAATATTATATCAAATTCTTCGTAACTCGTCATTTGAGAAATGAAATCTTTTACTCGATGTGAGTGTTTTAGGCCCTTCATATACCATGCGGCATGCCCTCTCATCTCTTTTATTCCGATATTTTCACCTTTTAACTCACATAATTGTTGTGCATGATTGCGCGCTAACTTAAATTTTTCTTCAAAGTCGCTCTTATCAATCAGTTCACCTGTTGATAAATATGCGTTCGTTTCTTTAATCAACCATGGGTCTCCAAGAATTCCTCGACCAATCATGACTGCATCGCAACCCGTCTCATCTAGCATTTTCTTCGCTAGAATAGGTGATGTGATATCCCCATTTCCCATGACAGGAATTGATACAGCCTCCTTGACAGCTTTGATATAAGACCAGTCAGCCTTACCTTCATACATCTGCTTTTTAGTTCTTGCATGAACTGCGATAGCACTAGCTCCTGCCTTTTCCATGCGTTTAGCAAAGGAGACACAATTAATAGTACTGCTATCCCAACCAATACGAATCTTAACCGTTACAGGTTTTTTTACATGCTTTACGATTTCTTCAACTATAAGTGCAGCGTGGTCTTCATCCTTCATTAAGGCGCTACCCGCATTGCTTTTAACAATCTTATTGACAGGACAACCCATATTAATATCAATAATATCACAATTAGTTTGTGTGTCTAAATAGATAGCTGCATTAACCATACTGTCTAAATCATGACCAAATAATTGCATAACTAAGGGATGTTCATCATCATTAACACAAGTCATATCCAAAGTCTTTACATTACTATAGCAAATAGCTTTATCTGATACCATTTCTGTATAGATCAATCCTGCTCCAAATTCTTTACATATAGAGCGAAATGCAGGATTCGTTATCCCAGCCATTGGAGCAATAACGATTTGATTAGCTATTTCAATTTCTCTTATTTTCCACATTGTTTTTCCCTACAGTAACATTAAATAATTCTAAATCACGTAATTCATCTTCAGAGAATTGATAATGTTCATTACACCAATGACAAGTAATTTCACAACCATGGTCTTCTTCAATCATCCTCAATCGTTCCTCTTTAGATAAAGTTAATAACGCACGTTTCATTGTTGCTTTTGAGCAACCACAATCAAAACGAACAGAAGTTTCTTCTAAGATTTTAATATCATCAAAATTCTCATTAAGTATATCCTCAAGACTTTTGCCTTCATGTATCAAGGTTGACATGGGTCTTAGATTATTTATAATACCTTCAATTTTTTCAATATCATCTTCAGTAGCATCAGGTAACATTTGTACTAATAATCCACCAGCAGCTAATACTGAATTATCTGTATCAACAAGCACTCCTAAACTTACAGCCGAAGGTGTTTGTTCACTTGCAGCAAAGTAATAAGCAAAGTCATCACCGATTTCACCTGTTTGTAAGGCCACCGTTCCTGAAAAGTCATCTTTCATTTTTAAATCTTTTATGACTTTTAAGGTTCCCTCCCTACCTACAGCTACACCAACCGCTAATTTGCCAGTATCGTTATAAGTATAGTGAACATGAGGTTCACTAACAAATCCACGAACATTGCCATTAGCAAAACAATCAACGAAGATGGTTCCAATCGGACCTCCTCCATTAATTTGAATCGCTATTTTCTCATTTTCATTCTTTTGCATGCTTCCCATCATAGAGCCTATACTTAACACACGCCCCAATGCAGCAGCAGCCGTTGGCCATAAATCATGGCGTTTTCGCGCTTCTTCACAAAGATGAGTAGAACAAAGAGCTAATACTCTTACTCGATCTTCACAACATAATGCTTTTACTAATTTATCTTGCATAATTTCACTTCCCTCACTCATCACAAAAGGTGCAGTTATGCACCTTCTGGTAACTATTTTTACTCTGTTTCTTTAGGAGCAACAGGATCCTTATCTTCACCATCTTCAACACGAATAGGTCCTTCAAGACCCTCAATCGGAGTTGTAACCACACCTTCTTCAGCAATTTCAATCTTGCCGTTGTTTGGTACATGGTCAATCGAATCGACTAATTCTTCATGTTCACTTGTTTCGGTTGTAGGCAATTCACCAAGTTCTTCAATCATCGGGGCATCCTTCTTTCCGTAGTTTACCAGATTCATGATTTGTTCATTAGTTATTGTTTCTTCCTCTAACAAAGTTTTTGCGATTAAATCCATCAATTCACGATTTTCTAGAATGATAACTTTCGCGTTTTCATAACATTCGTTAATGATACGACGAACTTCCTTATCAATCTCATAGGCAATTTCACCAGAATAGTTATTGCTGTTTGAGTTGTAATCTCTTCCTAAAAAAACATTTCCTGATCCATCTTCATATTGAATTGGACCTAATTTACTCATACCGAAAGAACGAACCATACGTTTAGCAATTTTAGTTGCTTCTTGTATATCATTAGTTGCTCCAGCACTGATTTCATTAAATACAATTTCTTCGGTAACACGACCACCTAAATAACCCGTAATTTGAGCCATAAAATCTGATCGAGTTGGGAACATTTTTTCTTCTTTTGGAGTCATTAAGTTATAACCACCTGCTGTTCCACGAGGAATAATAGTAACTTTTTGAACAATGTTCGCGTTCTCTAGTTTTAAACCAATAATAGCATGGCCTGTTTCGTGGTAAGCAACCAATTCTTTTTCATGAGGTGAATAGGTTTTAGACTTTTTAGCTGGCCCCATCATTACACGGTCAATAGCTTCATCTAAATCATTCATCGTTACTTCATGGCGATCTTCACGAACAGCCAAGATAGCTCCTTCATTTAATACGTTTTCTAAATCTGCTCCAGAGAATCCAGGACAACGTTTTGCTAAGTTTTCTAAGTTAACATCTGCAGCTAATTTTTTATTTCTAGCATGGACTTCAAGGATTTCTGTACGTCCTTTCTTATCTGGTAAATTAACCGTAATTTGTCGGTCAAATCTTCCTGAACGCAATAACGCAGGATCCAGAACATCCGGACGGTTTGTAGCAGCAATAATAACAATGCCTTTATTTTCACCAATACCATCCATTTCAACTAATAATTGGTTAAGGG
>F144_Wood_Sandpiper__coassemble_9_pt1 | contig 64459 bp, 62 predicted proteins | sample F144_Wood_Sandpiper__metabat2_low_PE_003 | metagenome-assembled genome bin F144_Wood_Sandpiper
ATCTTATCTTATTTTACACGATAATCAATTATATTTAATCTTTTCTCTTATTAATTGAATTATGAGTATATAAGAAGCACCTAGACATTTTATCTAAGTGCATTTTTTTTATTTTTTTGATTCATCATAAACAATCTTTAGGCGCCGTTCTTTTCCTTCACCTTCACTGATTGTTTTGATGTTAGCCATATTCGCTAAATAAGTATGAATAGCTTTTCTTTCATCATTGGGCATTGGATCAAGAGTTGCTTCAACTCTCGTTCTTTGAACTGTTTTCGCAATTCTTAACGCAGCTGAGCATTCCTTCACATATTTATCTTCTTTATAGCCGTTAATGTCAGTCAAAATCATTACTCTTTTTTTGAATTCCGCAGAAGCTGCAGCTTTCACTACGGTATTGATATCTTGTAGTGTTTGACCATTTTTACCAATCAGAATAGCATTGTTATCTGCATTTAAATTGATTTTAAATAGATAATCATCTTTACTACATTCGACCGATACTTCCATGCCAATTCCTTCAAAATACTTACTTAAGTAATTAATAATAAAATCTCTTATATCTTTTTCACAGTAAGCCGAAATAGTAACTTTACTTCCTAAACCAAATATTCCTGCTTTTTCTTCTAAAACAGTATACGTTATATCACTAACTTGACAATTTTTAGATTCGCAAGCAATACCAATTGCCTCATCTAAATTTTTTCCTGTATATGTGTCCATGTAGATCACCCCTAGTCTTTAATAAAGAATGTGTTGATTACCACGTTTTGAATAATTCTAGCTAATGAAGATATTAACCAATAGAATGACATCCCTAATGGCCAAGATAATGAAATGAAGGCAATCATACCTACAGATACATAGGTCATCATATTCATTGAATTACCCATCATACCACCTGCTGGCTTATCATTCGCATATTCTTTTGTTTTAACTCCAGATTTTTTCTTCTTCCATGCAGCTAACCACATTGGGAATTTCATACTCACAAATTGAGCAATAACCATTAAAGCAAAAATTACGAAATACGCAATTTGCCCTTCTTTCATACCATTTACTGGTGTTAATGTTAAATCAATACCCATAAATGAACCATTAATAACTGCTTCAGCTCTCATAACAGCTTGGTAAACTGCTAGAATTACCGGTAATTGAACGATCATAATTAAGATTGAACTAAAAGGATTGATTGAATGCTTACTATAAAGAGCTTGAACTTCTTGAGCTTGCATCATTTTTGAACGTTCATCAGTTTTTCCTGCATATTTTTGAGTAATCTTAGTCATTTCTGGTTGTAACATTTGCATTTTTTGAGATGCAACTTGACTCTTAATAGAGAATACACCAATCACTAAGTTAATTAAGAAGGTTACAACAATAATAGCAACCCCTGCATCGACCTTATTTCCAATAATGTTAATTAGTTGAGCTACTGGCCAAACGAAGATACCAGTGAACCAACCTTCATTAAATGCTGCACCCCAAGTCATTGTGCTTGAAATAACACTTTCTGTTGCTACTCGTCCAGTTTCTGGGTCGATATAGTTTGTACAGCCTGCAACTAATACTACAAAGAAAATACTTAGCAACATTAGTTTTTTCTTATCTTTAAAGATTCTTTTCATTTCTGTTTCTCCTCATCATAGAACTTACTTCTATATTTTAACTTTTTTAATCAATGTTTCCAAGTGATTTTTGTTAGTTAAGTAACTTTCTTTTACAAATTGCTCTCTAATTAAGATAATTGTATCAAATTGTTCATTAAAATCGTAACATTCTTGGACAATCATTCTAACTTGGCGCTTAATTTTATTTCTTGTAACTGCACCACCAAGCTTTTTTCCTACTGAAATACCTACACGATTTAAGGATTCTTTCTTTGGTTTCACATAGATAGTTAAAGAAGGTGAAGTATAGAAACGTTTGAATTTCATAATCTCTTGAAACTCTTGACTTTTTTTGATTCTAAACTGTTTCTTCATCTTTTCCTCCCATCATTTTGATTTCTTTAGGTTAATACAAAAAAACCACCGTACGGTGATTTCTTATGCCGATAACACTTTTCTGCCTTTGCTACGACGACGGGCTAAAACATTACGCCCTCCTACCGTTGCCATACGGGCTCTGAAACCGTGGGTTTTTTGGTGTTTTCTTTTGCTCGGTTGATATGTTCTTTTCATAGAGCCACCTCCACTTCTAATTAACTTTTTACAAATAGAACATTGCTATTTGATTATACACTATGGTTAAATATCCGTCAACAAAAAGTTTCATACTAAATTTCTATTAGGAATCCCTCTTTATCAGCTTATTTTATCTATTGTTTAATTTGAGCTTTTTTATTATATAAGAAGATAACCACTTTTGATGTATTAATTTAACTATATTTATTATAAGCCAAGGATCGTTCATTCTTTTTCTCTCTTATACAAATTGATTCATATATAATATTTTAAGTAATTATTTTCCTAGTAATAAATAATAACATTTATCATTTATTACTAGGGTTTTCCACATTTATTTACTTAATTATTGAGATTGTCTAAAAAAACGAAGAAATTTGTGGAAAATTTATTTATAATTTAAAATAAAACGCTTTCATTTTATTTACCACGTACTTTCCCATATGAATTTTTACCCCTTTTTCAACAATGTGTGGTAAATGTGGAAAAGTTATAATTAACCTTATTATATAGGGTTTTATTTGTTAGATGATTGTTGAAAAGGTAGTTGTTCTTGCTTGTTTTATCCACAATTCCCACAGTTTAGGTTTCCCACAATTAATAATCCACAGTGAATCCACAACAAAAGATGTGGGAAACTCAAATTTCTCGATTATAAAACAACATATTGCCCTGTTTAATGTGGATAACTCTGTATGTACTAAAATTGGCATAGAAAAATCAACAAAACTATAGTAGAATAAGAATGCATATAAAGGGGTTTTGTCTATGTCTAATTATATTAAGAACAATTTATCATCCATTTGGAAACAAACACTGGATTTAATCAAAAACAGTGAGTATTTTGATATTCCTGTTTTTACTACGTGGATTGCTGACTCCTCAATCTATGATATTAATGATGATTTTGCTTCAATTGTTGTACCTTTAAAAATAAATAAACAGATATTTGAAGAAAATTTACCTTTTATTCAACAAAAGTTAAGTGAAGTAATGGATAAAAACATCACATGCCAGATCTTATTAAAAAGTGAAGTACTCACTAAATCAGCTAATGAATCTAATAAAGTTAGTAGTGTTGTCTTGGAAGATAAAATTTTGGATAAGTATACCTTTGAGAACTTTATTGTAGGCCAAAGTAATAGAGAAAGCCACGCAGCTGCACTTTCATGTGCTTATAGTCCTGGAAAATTCTTTAACCCTCTTTTCATATTCGGTAATTCAGGTCTAGGTAAGACACATTTACTCCATGCTATTGGAAATTATGTTAAAGAAAATTGTCCTGATAAAAAAGTATTATATATTTATAGTGAAGATTTCATCACCTTGGTAGTTAATTCAATTAAAGATAAATCAATTGAAGAGGTTAAAGATTACATTTGTTCTGTAGACTTCTTATTAATTGATGATATCCAGCGGTTAGCCCAATGGGGAAGAAGTCAAGAAATATTCTTTAATCTTTACAATAAACTAATTAATAATAGCAAACAAGTCGTTATAACTAGTGATATTCATCCTTCTGAGCTAAAAGGAATTGAGACAAGATTAATTTCACGTTTTTCCTCAGGTTTATCTGTAGGGATAGATTCACCTGAATTTGAAACAGCTTACGCCATTTTAGAAAAGAAATTAGAAGGCCGTCAAAATGAGTCTGTCTTAGTTGAAAAGAAAGTATTAGAATATGTAGCTACTAAGTTTTCAAGTGATGTACGTCGTTTAGAAGGTGCCTTGAATGAGTTGTTTTTCAAAGCAATTTTATATAATCCTGAAATTATTGATTTGAATTTTGCAATCGAAGTATTTAAAGAAAACCCTACAAATAGGCCGGATGAGGCACTTACAGTGATTAGAATTAAAAAAGCAGTCTGTGAATTCTATGGTCTAACACGCCAGCAGATTGAATCAAAATCAAGAACAGCTAATATTTCAGTAGCTCGTCAGATTGCTATCTATATATGTAGAACACATCTTGATATGCCTTTCGCAAAAATAGGTTATGAATTTGGTGGTCGTGATCATTCCACGATAATGGCTAGCTTTGATAAGATGGTTAGGATGATTAAAGAAAAAGAAACTTTCTCTTCAGCAGTTTCTAAAATTGAGAGTAAGTTAGGCTTATCTTAATTCTCCACATCTTCCCTCTATCATTCCACATCAAAATTTGGTAAAATAGAGTTGTTAAATAAGTGGTTTTCAATGTTTCCCACATTGTCCACAGACTAGTAGTAGTAGTATTCTAATAAAAAAATAACTATTTAAGAGTTACGGAGGAAATCAAATCATGTATTTCAAACTTTCAAAACAAGCATTTTTTAATTCATTATCGATAGCTTCAAGAGCTATTTCTTCATTCTCACCATTACCTGCTTTCTCAGGGATAAAGATTGAGGCAAAAGAAGATCGTTTAACATTAACTGGAAGTGATTCTGATATTTCAATTCAAACTTCTATTTTGAAGAGTGATGAAGATTCTTTAGTTATTAATGATAAAGGATCCATTGTTATAGAATCAAAGTACATTCTTGAAATTGTTAGAAAAATAGATTCTGAGCATTTAGAATTTGAAGTAATTGACGGATCATTAACAAAAATCTGTGGAGAAACAGCTGAATTTAAAATTAATGGAATGAAAGCTAGTGAATATCCAATGATTGATTTTACTTGTCCAAGTGAGAAATTTGAAATGTCTGCGGAAACATTAAAACACATTATATCTCAAACATCTTTTGCAACGAGTGTCAGTGAAACTAGGCCTGTACTAACTGGAGTTAATTTTAATTGTGCTGATAAGTTATTACAATGCGTTGGAACAGATAGTTATCGTTTAGCTAAGAAAACAATTGAATTAGAAAACGATTGTAAATTTAATATAACTGTTCCTTCAAGAAATCTTGCTGAAGTTGCTAAGACACTTGATTTAAATGAAATGACTGTTGTTGCTGTTTCTGATAAAAAAGTTCAGTTTATTATTGATAATACAATTATCCAAACACGTTTAATTGATGGTGTTTATCCAGATACTTCTAGATTAATACCTTTAGAATTCGCCCATGAATTAGTGATTGATGCTCAAGAGTTAATTGGAGCAATTGATAGAGCTAGTTTTATTAAGAATGACGGTGTATCTGTCATAAAGTTATCCTTGTCTCAAAATGAATGTGTTTTATCTACAAGATCACAAGAAGTAGGTTCTTCTATAGAAAAATTAAAGAATGCTCAATATGTCGGTGATAAGTTAGAAATATCATTTAATGGTCGTTATGTATTTGAAGCATTGAAGGCAATACAAAAAGGATCTGTACGTTTTAGTTTTGGTGGTGAGATGAAACCATTTATTATTCAATCAATCGAAGATAAAACTGCATTACAATTGGTTTTACCAGTTCGTACTTACGCTTAATTAAGTTAGTAAAAATTTATATTAAATTAAGGAAATGAGCATTCTTTGTTCATTTCTTTTTAATATCAAAAATAATGTGGAAAACTCCACATAAATTAACAAAAACAATTGAAATTATGGTATAATAGTGAAGATAAGTGAAAGAGGTTTTTCTATGGAAATTAAAATTAATACTGAATATATTACATTAGGTCAGGCACTTAAAATTGCAGACTTTATCCAAACGGGTGGAGAAGCAAAATTTGCTGTCAAACAATTAAAAATTTCGGTTAACGGTGAAAAAGAAAATCGTCGTGGGCGTAAGTTGTATGATAGTGATAAAGTCATGATCGAAGGTAAAGAAATTCTTATCAAGAAATGAATCTAAAGCAAATTCGATTAAAGCATTTTCGTAATTATAGCGATATAACAGTCGAATTTCATAGCGGTATTAATTATCTACTAGGGAAAAATGCTCAAGGAAAAACTAATTTACTAGAAAGTATATTCTATCTATCAACTACGAAGACACATCGTGGAAGTGATGATATGGATTTAATTCAAACTGGTTATGATTATTTTGGAATTGATGCACTTTTAGAGAAAAAGGGTAGAATGATTGAGATGAGAAGTCATGTCAATAAAAATGGTAAAAACCTTTATTTATATCGAAATCCAATTAAAAAGGTCAGTGATTTTATTGGTGAATGTAATGCTGTCTTATTTTGCCCAGATGATATGGGCTTGTTTGGAGCACAACCAAGATATCGAAGACGTTTTGTTGATTTAGAACTCGGTAAGTTATCAAAATCTTATATGTCGAAACTGAATGAATACTATCGTTTATTGAAGGAGCGTAATGCTGCTTTAAAGAGTGGAAGTATTCCTCATGAATATTTTATAACTTTGAATGAGAAAATGGCTGATTTACAATGTGTTATTTTAAAACAGCGTGTGAAGTTCATGGATGATTTAATTCAAGTGAGTTCTGAGTTTTATAAGAATTTAGCGAATGATGAGAGTGAATTAAAGGTTGATTATCACAGTTCAATTAATATTAATCAAGATGTTGGAGAAATGAGAACTGATTTATTAAAGAAGTATGATGATACTTTTGAAAAAGATAAGATGTTTAAATCTACAAGTATTGGTATTCATAAAGATGATTTTGTTATTTTAATGAATGGTAAAGATACTTCAGATTATGCATCCCAAGGACAAAAAAGAACGGTATTATTATCACTGAAGATAGGGATTGTATTAATGATTCATAAGATTATCAAGGATTATCCTATTTTACTACTTGATGATGTGTTTAGTGAATTAGATAGTGTGAGAAGAGGAAAGTTGTTGGAATTGTTACCAAACGAAGTTCAAATCTTTATTTCAGCAACGGATTTAGTAGAAGACATTCAAGATCGTAAAGTTCATTTATTTATGATTGAGAATGGACAAATAAAAAATCTGTAAGGAGGAAATTGTATGCAAGAAAAAAATGAACACTACGAATTAGAAGAAAAAGTTCAACATTCTTATGGTGCCGATGATATTCAAGTTCTTGAAGGACTTGAAGCTGTTAGAAAAAGACCAGGTATGTATATTGGTTCGACGTCTGAGAGAGGTTTACATCACTTGGTATGGGAAATCGTTGATAACTCTATTGATGAGGCTTTAGCTGGATTTGCTAGTGAAATTAGCATTTGTGTTACAAAGGATGACATTGTTGAAGTTATTGATAACGGTCGTGGTATGCCTGTTGGTATTAATACGAAGAGTGGTGTATCTGCCGTAGAAACGATTTTTACTATTCTTCATGCTGGAGGTAAATTCGGTGGTGGAGCTTATAAGGTTTCTGGTGGTTTACATGGAGTAGGTGCTAGTGTTGTTAATGCACTGTCATCTTGGTTAGAGGTCAATGTTTATCAAGAGGGTAAGGAATATTTCCTACGTTTTGAAAATGGTGGCAATGTTGTTGCTCCTTTGAAATGTATCGGAGATTGTGATCCTGAATTACATGGTACTAAAGTTCGCTTTGCTGCTGATCCTCTTATATTTCAAGAAACAACGCATTATGACTATGAGACATTAAATAAAAGAATTCGCCAATTAGCTTTCTTAAATAAAGGAATCAAATTAAATTTTAAATATGATTTTGATAATAAGGAAGTTGAATATATATATCATGGTGGTCTTAAAGAATATGTTCAATATTTGAATAAGAATAAAGATGTTGTTCATGAGGAAGTTGTTTATGTTGAGGGTGAAGAAGATGGTGTAATCACTGAAATCGCTCTACAATATAACGATGGATACCTACCAAATATTTATTCGTTCTGTAATAATATTAATACGCAAGAGGGAGGAACTCATGAAGATGGATTCCGTTTAGCTCTTACTCGTGTTATTAATAATTATGGACGCGATAATAATCTAATTAAAAAGGATGAGAGTTTATCTGGTGATGATGTTCGTGAAGGATTAACTGCTATTATTTCAGTTAAGCATCAAGATCCTCAATATGAAGGACAAACAAAAACTAAATTAGGAAATTCTGAAGTTCGTAAAATTGTATCAAGTATTCTAGGCGAGCAATTAGAAAGATTCTTCATGGAAAATCCTTCAGTTGCTAAAATTATTGTTGAAAAATCAATTATTGCGAGTAAAGCACGATTAGCCGCTAAAAAGGCTCGTGAGCTTACAAGAAGAAAAAGTGCATTGGAGATATCAAGTTTACCTGGGAAGTTAGCTGACTGTTCTAGTAAGGATGCTAGCGAGTGCGAAATCTATATCGTCGAAGGGGATTCTGCCGGAGGAAGTGCAAAACAAGGTAGAAATAGTAAGTATCAAGCAATTTTACCTTTAAGAGGTAAAATATTGAATGTTGAAAAAGCACGTTTACATCGTATATTCGAAAATAATGAAATTCGATCTATGATTACTGCTTTTGGTTGTGGTATTGGAGAAGAAATGGATATCAGTAGATTGCGTTATCATAAAATTATGATCATGACCGATGCCGATGTCGATGGAGCACACATTAGATCCTTAATGTTAACCTTCTTCTATCGTTATTTAAAAGAAATTATTGAAGGTGGATATGTATATATTGCTCAGCCTCCTTTATATAAAGTAGCCAAGGGAAATCGTGTTGAGTATGCTTATTCTGATCAACAGATGGAAGAACTTAAAGCTGAAATGGGCGATAAAATCAACATACAACGTTATAAGGGTCTTGGAGAAATGAACCCTGAACAATTATGGGATACAACGATGAATCCAGAAAATCGTACTTTGATACAAGTTACTATTGATGATGCGATGGAAGCTGACCAAGTGTTTGAAATGTTGATGGGTGATGAAGTTGAACCAAGACGTAATTTCATTACGGACAATGCTATTTATGTTAAGAATTTAGATATTTAGGAGGTTTTCAAATGGATATTAAAAACAATAAACTTGAGTATAGAGATATTTCAAATGAAATGCGTACCTCTTTCTTAGACTATGCCATGTCAGTTATCGTTTCACGTGCATTGCCCGATGCTCGTGATGGTTTAAAACCAGTACATCGTCGTATTCTACACTCAATGAATGAGTTGGGTATTGTTGCTGATAAGCCTTATAAGAAATCAGCGAGAATTGTCGGAGATGTTATAGGTAAGTATCATCCTCATGGTGATACAGCTGTTTATGATGCAATGGTGCGTATGAGTCAAGATTTCTCTTATCGATATGAATTGGTACAAGGACATGGGAATTTTGGATCTATTGATGGTGATGGTGCTGCGGCAATGCGTTATACTGAAGCTCGTATGTCTAAAATTGCAATGGAAATGATCAAGGATATTCAAAAAGATACCGTTGATTTTATTGATAATTATGATGGTGAAGAATCTGAGCCATCAGTAATGCCTTCTCGCTTTCCTAACTTAATTGTGAATGGAGCTGTTGGTATTGCAGTAGGTATGGCTACTAATATTCCTCCTCATAATTTAGTTGAAACGATTAATGCAACGTTAGCTATTATGGATAATCCAGAGATAACTACGATGGAATTATTGGAAAATCATATTTTTGGACCTGATTTCCCTACCGGAGGAATCATCCTTGGAAGAGCAGGAATCAAACAAGCTTTTGAAACAGGTAGAGGAAGTATCGTTACACGTTCTCGTGTAGCTACTGAAGAGATGAGTAATGGTAAAAAGCGTTTGATTGTTACTGAAATTCCATATCAAGTTAATAAAGCGAATTTAGTTGAAAAAATTGCGATTTTAGTTCGTGAGAAATTAATTGATGGAATTACTGATTTAAGAGATGAGTCAAACCGTGAAGGTATTAGAATTGTTATTGAATTACGTAAAGATGTTCAATCAGATGTTATTTTAAATCAATTATATAGAATGACATCACTACAAACATCCTTTGGTGTAAACCTATTAGCCTTGGTGAATGGTGCTCCTAAATTATTGGGAGTTAAAGAAGCTCTACAATGTTATATAGATCATCAAATTGATGTGACTGTACGAAGAACTAAGTTCGATTTAAGAAAAGCTGAAGATCGAGCTCATATCTTAGAAGGATTAAAGATTGCTCTTGATCATATTGATGCAATTATTAAATTAATTCGTGCTTCTCAAGATAATAGCGTAGCTCTATCTGGATTAATGGAAGAATTTAAACTTACTGAAATTCAAGCTCGTGCTATTCTTGAAATGCAATTAAGACGTTTGACAGGATTAGAACGTGATAAAATTGAAAATGAATATAATGCTCTTTTAGTCACTATTGAAGATTTACGTGATATCTTAAATAACCATTCAAGAGTTATTGAAATTATTAAAACTGAATTAACTGATGTTCGCGATAAATTTGGAGATGCTCGACGTTCTGAAATTACTGATGGCGATTTCGACATGCAGGACGAAGATTTAATTCCAGTTGAAGATGTCATTATCACTATGACAACAAACGGATATATTAAACGAATTCCTACGGATACTTATCGCACACAAAATCGTGGTGGTAAAGGTATAAAAGGAATGAGTATCAATGAAGATGATGTTGTTGACTTCTTATTAACAATGTCAACGCATGATCAGTTAATGTTGTTTACTAACCTAGGTAAAGTATATCGTATAAAAGGATATCAAGTTCCTACATCTTCTAGAACTGCAAAAGGAGTACCTGTTGTTAATCTATTAGATTTAGATAAAGAAGAAAAAGTAAAAGCTATGGTTTCAGTAGCAAAAGACAGTTCACATAACTTCTATGTTTTCGCAACAAGGAAGGGAATTGTAAAACGTGTTGAAGCTTCGCAATTCGATAACATCATGAAAAAAGGAAAAATTGCTATTGTTTTAAATGATGGTGATGAATTGATTGGTGTTAAAGAAACGACAGGAAATGATGAAATTTTATTAGCAGCAACTAATGGAAAAGTAGCCCGCTTCAATGAAAATGATATAAGACCAATGGGACGTAAATCTATTGGTGTTAAAGGTATGAGCGTCGATAAAGCCGAAGTGATTGGTATTGCTACTTCTAATGAAGGTTCTGATATCTTATCAGTCACTGAAAAAGGATATGGCAAGAAGACACCAATTGTTGATTACCGTATGTCAAAACGTGGTGCTAAGGGAGTCTTAACGATTAATGTATCTGAATCTACTGGAAACCTTGTATCTATTCGTACAGTTAATGGTGATGAAGATGCTATGATTATTACTAATGAAGGTATTATTATTCGATTAAGCCTTGACCATGTTGCTTCTTATGGACGTAATACAAAAGGTGTTCGATTAATTAATTTATCGGATAGTGAAGCAGTTGTTTCTAAAGTAACTGTTATCGAAAAAGAAGAGATTATTGAAGGTGAAGAAATTGTAGAAGTCGAAACAACAACAGAAATCAGTGAAGAAACAGTTGAAGTTATTGAAACTACACCTGAAATAATTGACAATAGTACCGAAGAATGATATAAATACAACAAGAATAAAAGCGATGAGTAGGATAAGTAAATATTTGATATTTATAGAGAGATAACGGCTGGTGTAAGTTATTAATGGAAAATATTGAAATCAACCTATGAGTGAACTGATGAACTTTTGTAGTCAGTTACGGTAGTACCGTTATCACTAAGAGAAGAAGTCATTGATGATGAATGATTTCAAGAAGGGTGGCAACACGAGGTATCGTCCCTTTAAACGATACCTCTTTTTTTATTCAAAAATGGAGGTCCAAGATGATAGACATTAAATTAGTTAGAGAGAATCCTGAATTAGTTAAGGAAAATATGAGAAAGAAGTTTCAAGACAAAAAACTCCATTTAGTAGATGAAGTTATTGCTCTTGACATTGAAAACCGTAATACAAAAAAGGAAGCTGAAGAACTTAGAGCAGATAAGAACAAAATATCAAAGTCAATCGGTGCTTTAATGGCTCAAGGTAAAAAAGATGAAGCTGAAGCAATGAAGGTTAAAGTTGCGGAAGAATCAGAGCGATTAAAAGAATTAGAGGAACGCGAAGCCGAACTTGGTGAGAAAGTTAAAACCTTAATGATGAGTATACCTAACATTATAGACCCATCGGTGCCTGTTGGAAAAGATGATAGTGATAATGTAGAAATACAACGCTATGGAGATCCTTTCGTACCTGATTTTGATATTCCATATCACACAGAAATCATGGAACAATTTGACGGTATTGATTTGGATAGCGCGAGAAAAGTGGCTGGTAATGGGTTCTATTACCTAATGGGAGACATTGCTCGACTTCACTCTGCTGTTATTTCATATGCTCGTGACTTCATGATCGAACGTGGATTTACATACTGTATTCCTCCTTATATGATTCGTAGTAATGTTGTTACTGGCGTTATGAGTTTCGCTGAAATGGATGCGATGATGTATAAAATCGAAGGAGAAGACTTATATTTAATTGGTACAAGTGAACATTCTATGATTGGAAAGTTTATCGATACAATTATTGATGAGAAAGCTCTTCCTCATACACTTACTAGTTATTCTCCTTGTTTCCGTAAAGAAAAAGGAGCACATGGTTTAGAAGAAAGAGGCGTATATCGCATTCATCAATTTGAAAAACAAGAGATGATTGTTGTTTGTAAGCCAGAAGAAAGTGCTAAGTGGTATGATGTTCTATGGCAAAATACGGTGGATTTATTCAGAACACTTGATATTCCAGTAAGAACACTTGAATGTTGTTCAGGTGATTTGGCTGATTTGAAAGTTAAGTCTGTCGATGTAGAAGCCTGGTCACCTCGTCAAAAGAAATACTTTGAGGTAGGAAGTTGTTCAAACTTGGGAGATGCGCAAGCAAGACGTCTTCAAATACGTGTCAATGGAGAGAATGGAAAATACTTTGCTCATACATTAAACAACACGGTGGTTGCTCCTCCAAGAATGTTAATTGCTTTCTTAGAGAACAATCTTAATGCTGATGGGTCTGTAAATATCCCAACTGCTCTTCAACCTTATATGGGCGGCAAGTCTAAAATATTAACTAAATAGTTTCACGTGAAACATAAATGAACGGTTCAATATGATGTTGAATCGTTTTCTTTTATACTATAACTATTTAGCATAATGAACACTCACGATGTTTCACGTGAAACATACAAGGAGTGGATAAAACAGTGATAAAGTAGGTTGCAAAATCTGTTCGATTACGTTATAATAAATAAGCTATCACAATGTTATCTACTGAACTTGGTCAGGTCGGGAACGAAGCAGCCATAAGGGAGCTCTAGCATGTGTGATAGCTTTTATTTTAGGAAAGGAGCTTAAATATGGATGAGAAATATATGCTTGAAGCATTAAAAGAAGCGAATAAAGCAAACATTGCTGATGAAGTACCCATTGGAGCTATTATAGTTTATAAAGATAAGATTATAGCTCGTGCACATAATCTTAGAGAAACAAAACAATGTTCTACGGCACACGCTGAAATTCTTGCCATTAATAAGGCCTGTCGCAAAATAAAAAGCTGGAGATTGGAAGAATGTATCCTTTATGTTACTCTTGAACCATGCCCAATGTGCACTGGAGCAATTATTCAATCACGAATTTCACGCGTAGTATACGGCGCTAGTGATCCAAAGGGAGGCTGCCTTGGTAGTAATATCGATTTAACGAAGGTAGATGGCTTTAATCACTATCCAATAGTGAGTAAAGGAGTATTAAAAGAAGAATGCTCGAACCTATTAACTTCATTTTTTAAAGCAAAAAGAAGAAAGAAAACACAAGAAGAGGAATAACTCTTCTTTTTTTTCATTAAGTTAAATATTAGTGTAAATAAACCTTATTTTTTGGTATAATTAATAGGTAAGAAAGCAGGTGGCTTATGGCATATAAAGCTCTGTACCGTACATATCGACCCTCATGCTTTGAAGAGGTGGCAGGACAACAACATATTGTAAAGACTCTTCAGAATGCTATCTTTCGCAAGAAGATTGCGCATGCTTATTTGTTTTGTGGGCCAAGAGGTACTGGAAAAACTTCAATAGCAAAGATTTTTGCGAAAGCAATCAATTGCGAGAGTTTAGAAAAGAAACCATGTCAACAATGTGATAATTGCCTTGCAGTTCAAAACGGAACGCATCCAGATATCATTGAGATTGATGCTGCTAGTAATAATGGTGTATTAGAAGTAAGAGAATTAATTGAAAAAGTGAAATATGCTCCTTTGAAGGGACAATATAAAATTTATATCATCGATGAAGTTCATATGATGTCAGCAGGTGCATTTAATGCGCTATTAAAGACCATCGAAGAACCACCTGAACATGTAATCTTCATTTTCGCTACTACAGAACCACAAAAAGTTCTACCTACTATTATCTCTCGATGTCAACGTTATGATTTCACAAAAGTTGACACCCCTGATATGACGAAACGTATTGAAGAAGTCCTTGAAAAAGAGCATATAGAGTATGAACTCGAAGCAATACGACTCATCTGTTCGCTAGCGGATGGGGGAATGCGTGATGCTTTAAGTATCCTTGATCAAGTGATAGCGTATGCTCAAGATACGGTAAAGGTTAATCATGTTAATGCTATCTATGGTATTGTGAGTGTTGCTGAGAAAATTGAATTAATCAATTTTGTGAAAGAAAAAGATGCTTTTAATACAATGAATCGCGTTGCTGAAATGATTGATAAAGGAATTGATATCAAACGTTTAACTCTTGATTTAGTCGATATATTAAAAGAATCAATTATTATGGATTATGCTAAAGATGAAAAATTACTCTCTGTCTTATCAAAGAGTGAAGTTGCTGTAGTAATTCAGAATAAAACGAGTAGAGAACGCTTAAAAATGATTGATTACTTAATGGAGACTTATGATAAGTATCGTAATGCTTCAAATATTGGTTCATATTTTGAAGTCTGTTTACTGAAAATGATGGATACTGAAATAGAAGTTGAACAAGTTCATGTTTCACGTGAAACATTTGAACCCAAAAAGATAAGCAAAAAAGAAGTTAAACCGGTTATTCAACGCTTTGAACCAGAAGAAGAAACTGTTGAGACATCCAATGAAACAACAGTTGTACAAGGGAATCAATCCTCTGTGCCTTTAGCTGAAGAACTATTGCTACAGTTATTGGTTGGAGCAAATAAAAGCGCTAAGAATAGCGATATTGCGAGCTTAGTTGAGTTGCCACAATATTACATTGAACCAACATGGGCAAAACAAGCCAATCTATTAAGAAACTGCAAAATTGTCGCAAGTTCACAACAATACATTATTGTGGGAGTAGATAATCAAGCTATAGCTAATGAAATCAATGATTTAGACAAAGCAGGAAGTTTTATTGCGTTTATGCATCTGCTGTTAGGCAAGAAGAAAAAAGTATTCGCAATTACCCAAGAAAACGAACAAAATATAGTTAAAGAGTTTGTTAGAAGAAGTAAAGAAAATACACTTCCTGAGTTAATTCACTTCGAATTCGAAGAAAATACTGAAGTTGTGCATAAACTAAGCAATATAGAAGTCGTAGAGAATTTATTCGGAAAAGAAAATGTTATTGTAACGGAGGACTAAAACAATGAATATTCAAAGTTTATTAAAACAAGCACAAAAGATGCAAACAGAAATCGCAAAAGCAGAAAAAACGCTAAAAGAACGTACTTACGCAACTACAGTTGGGGGTGGAGTCGTTAATATTGAGTGTAATGGCGCTTGCGAAGTAACTAAAATTGAAATTAGTGAAACTTTATTATCAACAGACAACAAAGAAATGCTAGAGGATATGATTCAAATGGCTGTAAATGAAGTTATTGGTAAATCTCTAGCTGAAAAAGAAGAAGTGATGAATTCACTTACAGGTGGAGTAAAATTACCTGGAGTAATGTAATGTATCCGAAGGTGTTTGAAGCTTTAGTAGATAATTTCCGAAAACTGCCAGGAGTGGGATTGAAAACGGCTGAGCGATATGCATTTGAATGCTTAAACTGGTCACAGGAAGAAGCAGAAGAGTTTGTGAAGAATATCAATGAAGCAAAGTTGAACTTACATCATTGTGATGTCTGTGGAAACTTAGCTGAACAAGAAAAATGCGAAGTTTGTCTAGATTATTCTAGAGATACGTCAATGATATGCGTTGTTGAATCAAGCAAAGATGTAATCGCTATGGAAAAGACAAATGAATATACAGGGTTATATCATGTGCTCCATGGTGTTATTTCAACATCTAAGGGAATAATGCCCGATAATCTAAATATTGATACGTTGATTACTCGATTAGATGATACAATTAATGAAGTTATTATCGCAACAAATCCAACAGTTGAAGGAGAAACAACAGCTCTCTATTTATCGAAAATTCTTGATAAGCATGGAGTTAATGTTACTAGAATTGCACATGGTCTACCAATGGGTGGACATCTTGATTATGCCGATGAGTTAACGCTTATTAAAGCTATAGAGGGAAGAAAAAAACTAGGATAAAACAATTCATTTTTGTTATGAAACTTAGGGGAGAGAAAAGATGAATAATAAAAAAGGCTTTACATTAATCGAATTAATTATTGTTATTGCAATTTTAGCAATACTTAGCTTAATCTTAGTACCTTCTTTTATGGGTTATGCTAAAGATGCTAAAGCAGCAGGTTGTTTAAGTAATAGAACTAATATTGAAAGACTATTTAGATATTATGAAGCAAAGCATCCACAGGAGGTTATAACTCTAACACAGTACTTAACTAAGGTTGATGGAGAAAATGATATTGCTGAATTTAAATGCCCTAGTGGTGGGGTATATAGCGTGGATACGAATGATCAACATGTCGTAGCTTGTAGTGAGCACTCTGAAACAACAGCTGACATTCCAAGTGGTGGAAAAATTAATGGAACTGATTTAGATTATAGTAACATAATAGAGTATAAAGATAATGATATTGCAAGAGAGAGACTTGATAAGGGTAGTATTATTTTACTTGAAAAGAATGGAATAAAAAAACAATATGTTGTACTTACTGATATTGGTAATGGTAATCCTGTATTCTCAACAGATAATCTTATTGAATTAAGCACGGATAAAGCGCTTGAATTGGATAGCAGTTCATTAAATGATTCATACTTTAATAAAAACATTAAAAAAGGCACAAAGGTTTTATATAATAAGAAGTACTACATTGCAATTTCGAATCCATGGGGTGGCGCACCAGAACCAGGAAGTAGTAGTACCTTTTGGTTGGAAATTAAAGACAATGAAAAAAAAGGTTAAATATTAACAAACAATGAAATAAGGTGATAACATGGCATCCATTTTACACATCACAGATAAAGATATGATTGAATTTCATCGATTAAACGGAAATTCGGCATTCAATTTCTGGCGTCCTAGCTCTAGTAAGAAATTCGCTGATTTTAAGAAAGGCGATTTTCTGTTTTTCCTTGCCAAGGGAAGTGAACGAAGAAGAGAAAAGGGAATCATTGGGTATGGGAGATGTTCAAATTTATCATCTTGTAGTTTTGACTATATGTGGAAGAAGTATGAATCACGTAATGGTTATGGAAATAAAAAATCTTGTTATGAAGCGATTCTTAAAGTATCAAAAGAACATAAGATGCCAAATCGTCTAAACTGTATAGAATTAGACGATGTCGTGTTCTTTAGTAGTCCAATCTATCTAAGTGAATTTGATATGAAGATATCTAATAAACTTGAGAGTTTTACTTACATTGATAAAGAAGATCCTTATTTATCTGCGAAGGTTATTAATAAGGCTAATCAATTTGGTATTGATGTTTGGACAACTTCACTAACAGAAAATGAGAGTAAACAAAAGTTAGCTATTCATGCATTGCAGCTGCTATGTAGTAATATAGGGCAACCATTGATGAGAACGGGTGGCAAGAATACAAAGCAATTCATTAAGGCATATAATGAAAAATTAAAACAATGTTTACCCCTTATTGGTAGTGATGAGGATTCGTTAGAGGTAGTGGAAAATCGCATTTATTTAAATATTCCATTTTTATTAAATGATGGTAATGAGAGAAGTAAACTACAGAATGCACTAGGTAAGTATCAAGTATACAATGGTCATTTAAAGACGATATCTATCGATTATTTGCCACCTATTACAATACGTTTTATTATAAATGGAGAATTACCAACAATGTTGAAAAATGTCTTTGAACATTTAGGATGTGAATATAAAATAAGTGCTATCCAATAGAGGGTAGCACTTTTATTAATAGATAGATATGAAGGACAAAGATAATAGGGAATCCTATTAAAAACTTGTACTTACGACTCTTATGATGATAATATATCATGGCAAAGATAGAGCCTAAGCTTCCTCCCAATATGGCTAAAAGGAATAAAGTATTTTCAGGTATTCTTTGTTTATGAGCAATGGCTGCCAATTTGTCTTTTCTCATAATAAAAAATGAAAGGAGATTGATAAGAATAAGGTATCCAATTAAGAACTTCATAATGAACAAGCTCTTGCTATCTTAGATGGTCCATTTTCAACAAAGACAAGATTGGCTTTTGAGAGAATTTTATTGAACTCTAGTTTACCATCGTGGTCAACTTTTTGTTCATATTCAATTTCATAATCAGTTTGATTCTTGTATTCGTTGATATCGAAACATAATTCAGCTAGATCATTGTCATAAATAGATCGATGTGTTACACATTCACCGATTTTTACTAAATCACCTGTGATATCATATTTCTTAAACAAAGTAACTATTTCTGGACATTTAAATGCCTCTACACTATTTGTATTCACATAACATTCATGTTCTTCATGAGCACCCTTTGATGGAGTTTTTAGTGTAAACAAAAATTTATCACCAATAGTTCTTATACGCATAGCATACTTCTTATTGCGCAAACTATAATCTTCGGTGTCATAATAGGTATTTGTCTGTGTACGTGTCGTGAGTGGACTGTAACAGCCTTTGAGTTGAAGAAATTGCTGTTTGCTTACTAATATTTTATATTCGACTTCAAGATTATTTAACATAGTATCACCGCCAAACATATGATACAATGATAAGGTACAAAAAGGAAGTGTTTGAATGAATAAATTTGCAATCGTTGCTAAGAAAGACGAAATATCAACAGCTATTGAATCTAAAATTAAAAGCACATTAGAAAAGTCAAGTTGGAGCGAAGACAAACAATTACCAGATTTAGTGTTTTGTGTTGGAGGAGATGGAACTTTTTTATTTGCAGCTCATAAATATATGGGTCTTGATAAAAAAGTTGCTTTACTAGCCATTCATACAGGAACACTTGGATTCTTTACTGACTATACAAAAGAAGAGGTAGATGAGTGTTTACTTGATGTTCTAAATAAAGAAGCAACTTATGTTAATATTCCATTACTTAAAATAGAAGTCACAAATGAAAAAAAGAATATTTATTATGCTATTAATGAAATGAGAATTGAAAATGTTATCAGAACTCAAGATTTGGTTCTGCATATTGATAATGAATACTTTGAGAATTTCCGTGGAACAGGAATTTGTCTATGTACTCAAGCTGGATCAACAGCCTACAATCGATCATTGAAAGGGGCTGTTGTGGATTCTGGTCTTAATCTAATGCAGCTACAAGAAATTACAGGAATTCATCATAGCTTGTATCATTCTTTAGGAGTTCCATTAATTCTTAATAACCATCGTACAATCACTTTTAGTAGTAGCAATTATGATGATGCGATATTATGTTTTGATCATGAACATATCCAACTCAATGGAGTATCAGTAATCAAAGCATCTATGTCAGAAATGAATATTCAATTTGCCCGTTATCGAAGAATTAGTTACTTAGAAAGAATACGTAATTTATATTAAAAGAACCCTCCTCTCATATTAAGTAATAATGAGAAGAGGGTCTTGTTTTACTCTGAATAGACGAAGTCACTCAGTTTTTTTGCCTTAGCACTTGTATTCATAATTAAACCTAAGGCTATGTAATAAGAGATAAGAGAAGAACCTCCATAAGAAATAAAGGGTAAAGTAATTCCTGTTATTGGTAAGAGTCCTACAACCATTCCAATATTTTGAATCTGTTGGTAGACTAACATTCCTAAGAAACCACAAATCATATACTTCTCAATTGGATTCTTTGATTGGGTGATGATTAAGTAAAGCTTAAAATCAAGCAAGAAACAAAGTACTAAAACAGACAATGAACCAATTAATCCAAAAGTTTGTCCAATAACAACAAAGATTAAATCGGTATGAGCTTCAGCAATGAATATAGAATCAGGTTGCAAGCCTACACCACTAAAGCCAGCAGAACCAAGCGCTAATAAAGCTGTATATAACTGATGACCTTGGTGCTGGAAATTCTTTTCTGGAGCAAGCCAACCATCAATTCTTCTTAATTTATATTGATCAATAAACAGCTCTAAGAAAGAACGTTGGAAGAAATATAAATAAAAGGCAAAGGCAAGAATAATAACTAGAGCAATAGAACCAATTAGGAACCATTCTTTACGTATACCAGAACATAAAACCATGACAAGGATACTAAAGATGATGATGATACAAATACCCGTATCTGGTTGACTTAAAATAAAGAATAAAGGTAATGCGATAATTTTAAATATCTCGATAAATAGTGATATATCACTTTCAAAGGAATCATCAGTTTTTTCCAAGTTATGTGCATTAATTACTAAAGCAGATTTAACAATTAAGACAATCTTCATAAATTCAGAAGGTTGTAATGTTCCAATTCCAGGTATCTGATACCAAGAAACAGCACCATTGATATCATCAATAAAACCTCCAGGTAAATGACTTCCCGTAATTTTCCATAGAATCATATCGATGAATAGTATAGCTAGAAGCGCTAATAGCAACCAGTAAATCATTTTTATGAAATCATAGAGGGCATCATTACCAAAATACATAATAACAACGACAGCTACAAATCCAACACCTAACCACATAATTTGTTTAAGAAGAAGATTTCCATAGACAGCTGGTATTAATTTAGCTGCTGAGAAAATCGCAACTAAACTTAGTAAAGACATACAGATAACAATAGCAACTAAAATGAAATCAAATCGTTTAGGTTGCTTAACACGCGAGAGTTCTTGTTTCATAAGTTTTTCTCCATCATTTGATGTTCAATATCAGCATCAAGATAAATTTCACCAAAGGGCTTGAATCCACACTTTTCATAAAAGGGAATTACGCGGCATTGACTACCTAATACAATTTTTTTATATCCTAATTCGCTCGCTATTTTTTCCATCTCATGGATTAAGAAGACACCTAATCCTTTTTTTCGTTCTTTCTTTAAAATAGCAATTCTTCCAAGATGTGCAATTCCTCCCTCATCATATAAACGACAAGTCCCAATGACTTCATTATCATTCATTAAACAATAATGTTTGGATGTACAATCTAATTCATCTATTTCTAAACTTATATCGATGCCTTGTTCGATAACAAAGACTTCAGTTCTTACTAGAAGAGCATGAATTAAGTCTTTCTGATTATTCGCAAGTTTTACTTTCATGAAAACAACTTCCTTTCTGTTTGATAAGCGACTATAATAATGGTATCATATTAATTGAGGTGATGGTATGTCAAAATGGCATTCTTTATTAGAATTTCTACAATTTCCATTAAAAATCCTCTTTCTAGCGACTTTAATGCTTGGGGTAGGGAGTGCAATCGTTAATCCGAATGTCTCTTTTTTATGGTCAGTAACAAATCCGAATATCATAAAGTTTTGTGAACTTTTAAGATATACCGGAGGATTTTTAATTAATATATTTCCTATTTTAGTCTTTTTGAAAGTTTTATCAAGGAAATTTGAAGATTCAGTACCTGTAATCGTAGGTGTTGTTTCTTACTTCTTAATCAATATATCCATGGTATTCTTTGTGAAAAGCACATATGCAAGCTACTTTTATAAAGATATCTTAGGTATGCCATTAGATTTCAGTTCAATCACATCAATGGTAGGCTCAGTAACAAGTCCATACAATATGGGAATCATAACATTAATCTTAGCTTACTTTATCACAATGAGATGTTATAGGCAATCACGACATCATTCAATGTATGGAATTTTGTCCTTCATTGATCATGATTCTTGGGCAGTATTAATGGTTTTAATACTAAGTGTAATAAGTGGTGTTGCGATAGCTTTTGTTTGGCCATATGTCATTAATATCCTAACGACCTTCTTTGATATTATAGCCGTCGATATAACTAATCCAATTAATCTATTCCTATATGGAGTCTTCGAGCGATTAAGTAGTATTCTTGGGATATCAGAAATTCCAAGATCGGTGTTCTGGTATACTTCCGCAGGAGGTACATGGATCAATGAAGTTGGGATTAAATACTTTGGGGATGTCGCTATTTGGACGATGCAAAAGAAATCAACTATCTTAACATCAACAGCAGGGAATTTTATAACTCCTTACTTTATTATTAATATGTTCATTATTCCTGCTTTCTATATTGCATATTATCGTTTATGTACAAGCAAAAAAGATCGTAACCGATATTTCTTATTCTTTAGTATGGCGATTATTCTATCCATTGTCGCAGGTAATTCATTGCCCGCAGAAATATTGATGCTAATTTTATCACCTATGTTATATGGCTTCTATGTATTAATCGTTGGATTACTCTTTGGCTTCCTACAGATATTTAATGTAATGATTGGCTATAATTTTACTGAAAGTATGATGGTTGCTAATCCTGGAAGTTCATTGGATTTACTTCAATACATACGTAGTCCATATTTTCTACCAAGTGTCGTAAAAATTGTTGTCATAGGTTTAGTCGTTGGATTTATTTTCTATGTACTAACAAGATCTTACTTCAAAAGATATGCATTTGGTTTATTCCAAGTTACTGATAAAGATAAGGTTTGTGATGATATTATTCAAGCCTTTGGAGGAATGGAAAATATAACGAACGCAGAATCAACTCCTGATAAATTGATTGTATCATTAATTGAAAGAGAAAAGATAGATTATCAAAAACTTCAAGAATATGGAGCATATCTAATACTGGAAGCTAAGGACGGCTATTTAATTCGTCTTGGAAATATGTCAACAATTATGCAGAGTGAAATAATGAAGAGATTAAATGAAAATATGAAAGTTGAAAATGAGTCATAAGGAAACTTATGGCTTTTTACTTGCTTTATCGAGTAGAGTTTTTTCTTTCATATAAAGGTTAATTTTGGTATAATGTTCACTAGATAAGGAAGTGTGATTATGAGTAAACAATTAACCTATACACCAATGATGGTTCAATACCTAGAGGTAAAAAAGAATTTACAAGATTGTATTGTTTTTTATCGTTTAGGAGATTTCTACGAAATGTTTTTTGAAGATGCGAAAACAGCTTCTCAAGAATTAGACTTAGTGCTAACAGGAAGAAATGCAGGCGTAGAAGATAAAATACCGATGTGTGGGATACCTTATCATGCTGCAAGTGGTTATGTTCAAAGACTAACTCAAAAAGGCTATAAAGTAGCTATTGTTGAGCAATTAGAAGATCCATCAACAGCAAAAGGAATTGTCCAACGTGGCGTAACAAAAATCGTTACTCCTGGAACATTGATGGATGAATCAGTGAATGAAAAAGAAAGTGTTTATATCGCTTCATTATATGATTATCAGTATGGAATAGCCGCAGTGTTTTGTGAAATGACAACAGGTGAAGTACATGCCCAATGTGTGGACCGCAGTGCAAATGCTATTCAAAGACTATGTTTAGGGAGTGATGTTAGAGAGGTGGTTATATCTTCTAACTTTGATAAAAAGTATGTAAAGATGATTGAAGATTTTGGAATGATTACAATATCTCCCTTCAATGATTTAGATCTAAGTCCAACTTATGAGCATTTAGTCGCTCATATAGAATCACAATATATTAAGAATGCCTTTGCGTTATTAACAAACTATTTAGATGAAACTCAAAAACGACAAATGGCACATTTAACATCAGTATCGGTGTTAAATGATGAAGATTATATGCAAATGGATTACTCAACGAAACAAAATCTAGAGTTAACACAACCTTTACGGATGAATAGCAAGAGTCAAACCTTGTTTACTTTTCTTGACCACTGTCAAAGTGCAATGGGTTCACGTGAATTACGTCGGTGGATTGAATACCCTTTAGTTAATCAATCATCGATTCAACAGCGTGAAGATGCCATTGATTTCCTTAATGGTAATTTCATATTAAAAGATGAACTTCGCGAACAACTATCCCATGTCTATGACTTAGAAAGATTAAGCGCGCGTATTGCTTATGGTAGTGCTAATCCAAGAGATTGTGTGCGATTATACCAAACATTATCAGCTGTCCCTGCAATATTTAATTTATTTAAAGAATGCAAACCTTATGCATATTTCACTAAAATAGATCCTTGCGATAAGCTTAAAATGATGTTAGAGGGTGCCTTTGTTGATAATCCTCCAATTCATACAAAAGATGGAGGGATTTTCGTTGAAGGATATAATAGTGAACTAGATGAATTAAAGAGAATTGGTAAGTCAGGACAAGATTGGATTTTGGATCTTGAAATGAGAGAAAGAGAAAGAACAAATATTAAGAACTTGAAAATTGGCTATAACAGAGTATTTGGTTATTATATTGAAGTAACAAAAGGAAGTATAGCGCAAGTTAAAGATGAGTTTGGCTATGTTAGAAAACAAACATTAACCAATGCTGAACGTTATGTGACGCAAGAACTTAAAGAAAAGGAAGATGCGATTCTACATGCTCAAGAACGTAGTATTCGAATGGAAGTTGAACTTTTTAATCAGTTAGTAGGTAAGATTAAGACATATTTACCTAAATTGCATGATATTGCCATGGCTTGTGCAACGATTGATGCCTTATACTCATTAGCTGTTGTCTCCAATGAAAATGGTTATGTGAGACCTCAATTTCATGAAGAGAAAAGAATAGAATGCATTGAAGCACGTCATCCTATTCTTGAAAAGATTTTAAAAGGAACGAGATATATCGCAAATTCGCTAGTCATGGATGAAGAAGAAAATGTCGTGTTAATTACTGGACCTAATATGGGCGGTAAATCTACGTATATGCGCCAATGTGCATGCATTGTTATCTTGGCACAAATTGGTTGTTTTGTTCCTGCGAAAAAAGCAGTTCTACCCATCTTTGATAAAATATTCACTCGAATTGGAGCAAGTGATGATATCATGAGTGGACAATCAACTTTCATGGTTGAAATGACTGAAGCAAATAATGCCTTAACAAATGCTACTGAACATTCATTAATTCTATTTGATGAAATTGGGCGTGGAACATCTACCTATGATGGAATGTCTTTGGCTCATGCGATGATTGAATATATTGATCAAAAGATAAAAGCAAAAACATTGTTCTCTACCCACTATCATGAGTTAACCATGCTTTCTGAACAATACCCAAGTATTAAGAATAAACATGTTGTTGTTCACGAAGAGAATGACCATGTAACTTTCTTATATCAAGTGAAGAATGGTAAAGCTGATAAAAGTTATGGTATTAATGTTGCCCGCTTAGCTAAATTACCTGATGCCCTCTTGACGAGAGCCAAACAAATATTATCAGGACTTGAGAGTCAAGCGTCATTCGATCTTGAACTAGCAGGAGAGTATGTATTTGAAAAAGAGGATTATCAATTTGAAATTGAATTGGTTAATCAAATTAAAGAAATTGATTTAGATGCCTTATCACCACGAGAGGCTATGGAGTATTTATATCAGATTAAACAGAAAATAAACCAGAAATAGGAGATGATGAACTTGAGAATCCAACAATTGAATGAACATTTAACGAATATGATTGCTGCCGGAGAAGTTGTTGAAAGACCAAGTGGTATCGTTAAAGAGTGTGTTGAAAATGCAATAGACGCTCAAGCAACTTCCATAGACATTCGTATCATCGAGGGTGGCCTTGAATGTATTAGTATCATAGATAATGGAATTGGAATGGATTTTGATGATGCAAAAATGGCTTTTGAAAGACATGCAACAAGCAAGATTCGCCTAGATGATGATTTATGGAATATCCATACTTTGGGTTTTCGAGGAGAAGCGATTCCTTCGATTGCCTCAGTCGCAGCTGTCGATTTAAAGACAAATGATGGGAAAGAGTCAACTTTAGTTCAGGTTCATTATGGTAAGGAAATAGCTCATAAACCATTTGCTACACCAAAGGGAACACAAATTGATATTCATACCCTATTCCAAAAAACACCGGCAAGATTCAAACACTTAAAAACACCACAATATGAGTTTTCACTGATTTCTGATATTGTACAAAAATTCGCGTTAGCTTATCCAAGCTTAGCCTTTACACTAACTCATAATGAAATTGAGACATTTAAAACAAATGGCAATGGTCAGCTACAAGAAGTTATCATGCAAATTTATGGACGTGATGTAGCCAAGAGTTCCATTAAAATACAAGGGAATGATGAAGACTATCAAATTGATGGTTATGCTGTACAACCAGTTTTTAATCGTGCAAGCAAATATTATATGTTAGTCTATATTAATTCTAGAATGGTTCGTTCTACACGTTTACAGAAGGCAATTATTGATGCTTATTCACCTTATTTACCAAGTGATCGATATCCAATTGCAATATTGAATATATCAATGGATGCTCAATTAGTTGATGTAAACGTACATCCTTCAAAATGGGAGATTCGTTTATCAAAGGAAAGACAATGTGAAAAACTAATTTATACAACACTGAGTAATGCATTAAGTACTCAATTTGAAGTAAATGAAACAAAGCCAATTATCGAAAAGGTTAAGGTAGAAATGCCTACTTTTGACTTTAATAAAGATAATGAAAGAATAAATTTGATACAAGAAATAAATGAAAGTTTTATTATAAAAGAAGATACAATCATTTATGAAGAAAAAACAGAACCCGTTGAAAAGGAAAGTATTGAAGTTCAAGTTCCAATCACAACAACTCCAAATATTCCTGAACAAGAAGCAGTTAAAAAAGTGAATGTTGCTTTTCCAGAGTTAAGAGTAATTGGACAGTATCATAATTCTTATATCCTAGCAGAAGGAGAAAAAGGTCTTTATATTATCGATCAACATGCAGCTCAAGAAAAATATCACTTTGAACAACTAAAAAATCATCTCTTTGATGAGGAAGTGGTTATGCAACCTTTATTAATACCAGAAATTATGAAAGTTCCTCAGTCTGCAATTTCTCAATTAACTGAATTAAATAGTTTACTAAAAGAGATACATATTGAGCTTGAATTATTTGGAAATGATCAAGTAATAGTTCGTGAAACACCTTTATGGTTAAAGGAATACGATTTAAAAGGATTCATTCAAGATCTTGTTGATTTCTTTCTTAAAAATCAAGAAATTGATCAACTTAAGTTCAGAAAATCAGCTCTCGCGTCTTTAGCGTGTCAATCAAGTATTCGATTCAATCGAAGCTTGAATCATATGGAAATGGTTAAAGTTATTGAAGACCTAAAAATGTGTGAACAACCTTTTCACTGCCCACATGGTAGACCTACACTTATCTGTATGAGTGATTCGCAATTAGTGAAAGATTTTTATAGAGGTGGTTAAGATGGATAAAATATTAATTTTAGTTGGACCTACAGGAGTAGGAAAAACATCCTTTAGTATTGAGCTTGCTAAGAAATATAATGGTGAGATTATTAGTGGAGATTCAATGCAAGTTTATCGTGAGATGACTATTGGTACAGCCAAAGTAACGAAGCAAGAGGCTAAAGGAATACCACACTATCTCGTTGATACTTTCTCATATAATGACGAATACAATGTAAAGGTATTTCAAAAGTTAGCACGAGCTAGTATTACAAATATATTAGCAAGAGGTAAATTACCAATTATAGTTGGTGGTACAGGACTTTATATTAAATCTTTATATTATGATTATGTATTTAAAGATGAAGAAGTCGATGAAGAATTTTTAGCTTTCTTAAGAACGCGAAGTGATGAAGAATGTTATACAATGCTTCAACACATTGATTCAAAAGCTTGTGATACTATTCATATGAATAACCGTAAACGTGTTGAAAGAGCTATACTGCGAGCTCATATGGGCGAAACAAAGAGTGAAGCTGAAAGTCAACAAACTCATCATCCCATTTATGATGCGAAAGTAATCGGTCTAACAACGGATAGAGATATTATCTATGAAAGAATTAATCAAAGAGTTCATCAGATGATTAATGAAGGATTAGAAGAAGAAGTACAATCTTTGATCGTTGATGAAAATACATGGAATCTTCAAAGTATGCAAGGAATTGGTTATAAAGAATGGAAAGACTATTTCCTGGGTAATATAAGCATCGATGTAGTTATTGACAACATACAAAGAAATTCTAGACAATTTGCAAAGCGACAATACACTTGGTTCAATAATCAAATGAAAGTTGATTGGTTTGAAATAGCTAATGAAAAATGGCAAGAAGATTGTTTTCTTGAAGTTGATGGTTGGTTAGAAAGGGGATAGGAATAATGGAATATCTATTTTCAGCAATAACTGTTTTAATACCAGGTATTATGTTCTTTATTTCATTCAATTCAAAAGGTATTATTAAAGTAAACGCTAAAAAGAAAACAAAAAAGGTTGTGGAAACTCAAGAACAAATGGATAAAAAAATATCAAAACTGTTCTTACAAGGAGCAATTATTTTATCAATTATAGCTCTAATAGGCAATGTGTCATTATATTCATTGGGACACGCTGACTATACATTAATTCTATTAATCCTAATTGAAGTACTAGTAATGATTTATTATGCAATGTTAGTAATGAGAATAATTGAAGCAAACAAAAACCATGATAAATAAGTAAAGGAGGTATCTTTAATGAATGAAGCAATGGAAAGAATTGAATTATTAATTCAGAAAGAAGGATGCCTAAAACTGCAAAATGCTTGTGTTCTTGTTGTTGGAGTGGGAGGAGTAGGCTCATATAGCGCCGAAAGTCTTGCAAGATGTGGGGTTGGACAACTAATTCTTGTTGATGCTGATACAGTAGCACCAAGTAATTTAAACCGACAAATCCATGCAACTTATGAAACGATTGATAAAGCAAAAACAACTGTAATGAAAGAGCGAATAGCGACATATAATCGAGATTGCATAGTCATTGAAAAAAATATGTTCTATGACGCTGAACATGAAAACGAGATATTTGATCGTCCCATTGATTTTGTGATAGATGCTATTGATACAATCACCTGTAAAGTAGATTTAATTGAAGCATGCTTAAAACGAAAGATACCCTTTATTTCAAGTATGGGAATGGCTAATCGGTTCGATCCATCAAAAATTGATTGCCGTGATCTAATGAAAACAGAATATGACCCCTTGAGTAAAGTAATGCGAAATATTGTTCGCAAACGCCGAATCAAAGGAAAGATACCTGTAGTATTCTCTAGAGAAATACCAGTAACTCAAACAAAGGTTATCAACGAAGATGGAAAAACACGAAAAGAAAAAATGCCGCCTTCTAGTACTCCTTTTGTACCTTGTGCAGCAGGATTGATGTGTGCTAGTATTGCAGTTGGAAAAATTCTAGAAATGAAGTAATACCTATAACAAGAATGTTTCATTACGAAATGTTCTTTTTTTGTTAGGTAAACAGCAGTCCAAATCCTAAAAAATAAAAAAAACATGGATCATCAGTCAAAATAAAAAAAAATAGGAAAATAGTAAAAAGGTTTTATTAGTATGATAAATTTAATTATAGATAGAGCTATCTAAAATGAAGTGATTTAAAAACTATCAAGAGATAGTAGAAAAGAAGGAAAAATGAATAAAATAATCAATACATTTTTAGTGAGTTTTTTAATACTAGGAACAACAAGCACAATAAGTGCTTCAACTGAACAAAATTCAGAGTTAATCGAAAAATCTCACGAACCAATTTTAGTGTTAGAAATTGAAAATCTGAATGAAAGTTCTTATGTGTCACAATTGGAAGATTTCGGCTATGAAATAACTAAAACTAATACATCGCGAAAACAAAGCGGAAGAGCAGGAATAACAGAAAGTGATTACACAGTGTCAAAAAACTTTACTCTATCTGGAGTAATTGCATCACAACCAGCATCTGGTAAACATAAGCTAGATACGAGGATAATTACAACAGCTGATGGACAAAAAGGATTTATTGAGATTTATAACAATTATTTAGAAATGAATAATGGTTATGACTATAATATTACTGGCAGTGAGTATGCTAGTTTAATAAATGGCGGGTATGGAGTAGATTTCCGAATCCCAGTTCAACTCGAGATATCACTTGATTATTCAGTAAGTTTAAGTGCCGGTTCTATTTGGTCATTTGGTGGTTCAGTAGGGTCGTCGTATATCTATAGAAGTAAAACACAAGTTATAAAGAATACTTTCACGTTCCCAATGGTATAAAAAGAGTAAATGATAACTTTACGCGATGTAGAAATATGTCGCGTATAAATAAATTCATAAAATTATTAGGAATATATGCATTCGTATATTATTCTGTGATATAATGCCAAAAATGGGGGATTATATGCGATATTATAGCACAGAAATTATGAAAAGGCTTGGAATTATGATTGAGTACAAGAGAAATCAATATATAAAAACTGATAGCAGATGGCGAATCGGCGAATTTTTAAGAGTTAATGAAGATAGGAAGATTTGTGACTGGAAAACATATAAGAAAATCAAAGGCGGAAGTATTGTATTCGATGATATTATTTATGATGAACTTATAGAAGCACTTGGTTATTCCTCTTCAAATTTAACTACAATAATAGAAATATTCGACCAACTTGCTGAAGACTTAATGGTACCAGCAGAGTACTATGATGTAAATAAAATCGTAAGTCTTTGTGAGAATGCGAAAACGGAGTTGTTAAAATACCCAAATGGATTTTTGGTCGATGATTATTGCTTACTAATTAAGCATATTGTTGGCAATTATAGAGATGGTACGTATTTAAACGATGAAGAATATTCACGATTAAAAGGGATGTACGATTGCTCTGGACCCGAGATGAACGCAATTATTATTGATCTAATGTATCAGTATTTAGCAAGATATATAGGGGATTTAGATTTGATTAATCAATTCGTCGAAGCAAACGAAAATATCATAAAACGTCATAATTTTTTAATGAGCTATTACTGTGAGTATTTAATGTTCAATCAACGAGAAGAAGAATCTAAAATAGAAGCCATTAAATTGAGAGAAACGTATGTAAATCAAGAAAATACAGTAAGAGAATTATTAATGGATATGTTTTTATTCAATATTTTTGATGGATTGTTTAATAGAGAATACTATTTTTATTATGACGACATTGAGAAAATATTCGAAAGGGAATCTGAGGTTCCAAAACGAATTAGTCTTGCTGTCAAATGTGAATTGGGTATGTATTTATATTGTAACAAACTATATAGTCAATCCTTTAACTACTTTAAGATTTGTTATAGTGAAGATATTAACAGATACTATTACTGTTATATTTTCTGTGTTGATATAAACAAAATCTCCTTTGTTGAAGACGTTGAAGTGGATTTGAAATTTGTTTCTCCTCTGAAGACAAGCAAGGGTATATACTATTATTACTATCAGCAAAAAAAGTTAGGAGTCAGTATTAATACATTGGAGCAATATCTTATAACAAGAATTCGCCCACTTATTGACGTAAATAGTTTTTTTTACAGAATATTCATGGATGAGTTATTGGAATTTATCGACAAAACTCATCATTATAAGTTACTAAAAGTTTGGAATGAGGTGAAGAAGAGATGAAAAAAATCGTTCTGTTTTTTATGCTAATTTGTTTAGTTGTTTTATTTAGTAATAAATCAACATTAAATATAGAAGCTTGTAGATGCAATACTCCAGAATGCAAAGTAAATTGAGGTTTTGTTTAAATTAGAATATAATTTTAGTTATGGAAACATAACAGAAACGGAGGAAGTTCAATGAAGAGAAATCAATGGGTATTAGTTATAGGTGTTGTATTAGTAGCGATTATAGGAGGGTTTTACTTTAATAATCAACAAACTACTGAGGTATGTATTGTTGATGATGTAGTTCTTACTTCAAGCCTTCAATTTAAAGATGCTGACCGGATTGCTGATTTGAAATCCTCTGATGAACTTGATATAGAAATTAAGAGTAACTGTGACAAAGTAAATATCAAACTTGATTTATATAGTGAAACATCATCATCAGACCCAAACAGAATGAGAGTGTCCTTTAGTGGTAAGAAGTTATTCATTAATGATGAACTTGTTTCTGGTGTTGTGATTGATGACTTGCGTTTAGCTACGACAGTAGAAAAAAACGAATTCAGAGTGACTATCAAGGATTTTGATTATGAAGGAAATAAGTACAGTTCAACCTTCGAATTTAAGAGAATTACTGATGGTTATGAGTTAATGAATAAAGAAGAAATCTTAGTTATCAAATAAGTGTGTTTTAAAATAGAGTGTTAATGGTTACTGGATGAATCAGATAGATTAATTATAGATTTACCAAATAATGAGAATGTTTCACTGCGAAATGTTCTTTTTTTCATCTTAGTCGCAAATTCATACAACTTAGAAAAGAACTGTTGAATAAAAGATAGCGTTTCGTTATGATATAAATGCGCAGTAAAGGGGGGAAGAGGTTTGAAGATAATTATCGATGAGAATTTAAGTTATGAGAGTACTGAGATTGTTATTAAGTGTAAGAGTAAGGATGATAAAATTTATAGTTTACTGAAGAAGATTGAAGTATTAAATGAAAAAATTGTAGTTAATAGAAATAATGAATCTTATTTCATTGAACCCAATAACCTTTTATATATAGAAACGGTTGATAAAAAAACATTCCTTTATGATCAAGAGTGTGTATATGAAACACCTATGAAGTTATATGAATTAGAATCCTTGTTGGAGATTTATGATTTCATTCGAGTTAATAAATCAAGTATTATAAACTTAAATCAAGTACAATCCTTGGCTCCTGATTTTAATGGAAGAATTATTATGAAAATGAACAATGAAGAAAAAATTATTGTATCACGCCAATATGCAATTAATGTGAAGCAAAAGTTAGGAGTGAAATAATGGAAGCAATAAAAAACTTTATAAAAAATGTGGCACTAATTTTCTCAGTGAATGTGATAACAGTAGGAATAGTAGGTAATATTTTAGGTGATTCGGGGATTGGTTCATCTTCATTATTTCAACTAGGTGCACTTGGTTTATCCTATTCAACACTGTGTCAGCAATTCCTTGCCTCATTCACGATTGCCTCAACATCTTATATACTAGGTAATGAAAATTTAATAAAGAAACTAACTGTAGCAACAAGAATAGCTATAATCCTAATAAGTAATTTTGTTATAATTGCGGGATTTATTCTTGTATTTAAATGGATAGAAAGTGCTGAAATATTAGGGTGGATTTGTTATATTATATCCTTTATTATTACATCTGCTGTTTCTGCATACTTTGTTTTGGAAAAGAATAGAAGAGAAATGATTGAATACAACAAGTGTTTAAGTCATTATAAAGAAAAAAGTAAAAGAGGAAGTTAAGATGAAACAAATTGAAATACAGAATTTAACTAAATCATTTGATAAAAAAGTGGTTTTAGATGGAATATCATTATCAATTAATGAAGGAGAGTTTTTCGGATTGCTTGGACCTTCTGGAGCTGGTAAGACAACCTTGATGAGAATTCTTACTAATCAGATTCATGCTACTCGTGGAAAAGCGCTTGTCTTTGAATGTGATAGTCAAAAATTATTAAGTAAACAAACAGCAAAAATGGGATTCGTTTTTGATCAAAGTTGTCTCTATGAAAGACTATCATGCCAAGAGAATCTAAACCTTTATGCAGATATTCATCGATTGAAACATGAAAGAGTTGATGAAGTATTAGAAATGGTTGGTTTGTTGGATAGTGCAAAGAAAAGTGTTAGATTATTATCTAAAGGGATGAAGCAACGCTTAGTCATTGCTAGAGCGATTTTGCATAAGCCTACCTTGTTATTTCTTGATGAACCAACGAGTGGATTAGATCCAATGAATGCGATGAATATCCATCAGTTTTTGCAGGAGCTGCAGCGTGCTGGAACTACTATATTTTTAACTACTCACAACATGGAAGAGGCAACTAAACTTTGCCAAAATGTTGCGCTACTACATGAAGGTAAAATAGTTGAGTATGGAAATCCTGAAGAAATATGTAGAAAGTATAATCAAGAAAATGAAGTAATAATTCTTGCGAAAAGTGGCGAAATCGTGAAAGTAACGAATAAGAGTGATAATGCGGAGGTTATTAGTAAGTATTTTAAAGATAACAATGTGGAATCAATTCACTCATCAGAACCAAACTTAGAGGCTGTCTTTATGAAGTTGACAGGAAGGGGATTAATTTAATGAAAATTACATTGAATAACGTGTTTGCTATTTTTAATAAAGAGATCAAAGATGTAATCAGGAATCCTGAAGTATTGTTACTTTTCTTTGTTTATCCCGTAATAGCTGTTGTTTTAAGCACATCAATTTCAATTGAAGGGATGCCAGAAGCATTCTTCATTTCAATCTTTGCGACAATGCATGCAATATTTACACCCATGGTAGTGACCGCAACTATCCTTTCGGAAGAAAAGGAAAAAGGGACATTAAGACAATTGCTCATGAATAATGTATCACACACAGATTATCTATTAAGTATCGGTGGCTTCGTATTTATTGCGACAATGTCTACCTCATTCATATTCTTATTTTTTGCGAACTTTGCGATCGTCGAAATAGCTCGGTTTCTATTGATGATAAGTATAGGAACCCTTATATCCATATTAATAGGAATGAGTATTGGAGGATTTAGTAAGAATCAGATGGCAACAAATGGTATGTGTATACCTGTAGCTATGTTCTTCGCATTTCTTCCAATGTTATCATCATTTAATGAAGCGTTTAAGTCCTTTTCAATATATACTTATAGTGGAATTATTTCAGAGATGATATTAAGCCAAGCAAGTTGGACGACACAAAATATGATTGTATTAGCTATTAATGCCCTAATATTTTTAGTTGTTTTCAATCAAGTGTTTAAGAAAAATCGATTAGACGTTTAAAGGCAATATTCCTTGTGTAATTTTCATTCAAGGTTTAGGATAAGTTGTCTAAAGTATTTTATAGTATAATTATGGAAAAACTAGAAGGGATTCACGCATTTATTAGGTGAATTCCTATTTTTGTACAAATAAAAAGGAAAGATTGTGTTATAATTTAAGCGGTATCTTATAGAGCCATGATTGAATAAATAAGGGAGATTATTATGAGCGGATATTTTATAACATTTGAAGGACCTGATGGAAGTGGAAAGACAACAATCAGTACACGAGTACAAGAAAAATTGGTTGAATTAGGATTTGATGCCATTTATACTCGTGAACCTGGAGGAATAGATATAGCTGAACAAATCAGAAACGTAATTCTCGACCCCAAAAATATAGCGATGGATGCGAAGACCGAAGCATTACTTTATGCTGCGGGACGTCGTCAACATCTTGTGGAAAAAGTATTACCTGCATTAGCAAAGAATCAAATTGTTATATGCGATCGCTTTATTGACAGTTCATTAGCTTATCAAGGTTATGCAAGAAAGCTTGGAATTGATGAAGTTTATGCGATTAATCAATTTGCTGTCGAAGGTCATTTTCCTGATGCGACGATTTTTCTTAATCTAGGTTATGAAGAAGGATTAATTAGAATAGAAGATCGCGAATTTAAGGATCGTCTTGATTTAGAAACAGCGAACTTCCATAAAGAAGTATCAATGGGATATCAAGTAATTTTAGAAAAATATAAACATCGAATGAAAATAGTCGATGCTTCACAATCTATTGAAAATGTTTATCAAGATTCATTAGCTCATGTTTTGGAGTTAATTAAAAATGAAAACTAAAGAAATAATAAAACTTGAACAACCAATCGCTTATACTATTTTAGAAAATGCGTTGAAGAATGATAAACTTGCTCATGCTTATTTATTTAATGGTGAAAAAGGTACACCTAAAATGGCAACAGCTTTATTATTTGCCAAGAGTTTGTTGTGCTCGTATAAAGATGGATTTGCTTGTGAAGAATGTGAAACTTGTGAACGTATACAAAATGGCAATTATGCTGATTTAATTATTCTTAATGGAGAAACTAATTCAATTAAGAAGAATGAAATATTAGATTTACAAGAATCACTAAATAAAACAGCCATTGAAGTCATTGGTAAAAAAATATATATCATAAATTATGTCGAGAATGCGACGACAGAAGCTTTAAATAGTTTATTAAAGTTTTTAGAAGAACCAACGAATGATTTAACGGCTATCCTAATCGTTGAACAAATGGATCGATTATTGCCAACAATTATTTCTCGATGCCAAATTATTCCATTTCGAAAAGTTTATGTGAGGGAATGCTATGAATTGTGTATTAATGAAAAGATGAATCCATTAGATGCTTATTTATTAAGTCATCTAATTGGAAATAAATCAGAAATAGATGAGATGCTAGAGAATGAGAATTATCAACAAGCAAGAATTTTAGGACTACAGATGCTTGAGGACTTTATACAAGATAAGTATCTAGCTTTATATCATTTACAAAAAGATGGTTTTAAAGATAAAAAAGGGAATGAAAGAGAACAGTTTATTCGGTTTGTTTCAATTCTATCTATTTTCTATCGTGATGTTATAAAGAACCAAACATTTTGTACAGATAGTACATGGTTAAAATTAATGAGTCAATATGATTCCATGCAGTGTATACAATATTTAAGTATTTGTAATGAAATGATTGATAAGTGTAACAAGTCGGTGAATTTAAATTTATTAGTTGACCAACTATTATCACAGCTAAAGGAGATGATTTAGATGAGTGAACAAGAAGAAAAAGTAGAAGTAAAGAAAGAACAAAATGAAGTGAAAGCTGCGCCTAGAAAAGAATATACACCTAGACCTCAACATTTCACGTTTATTGCTTTTGTATGCTTTAAAGAATCAAAGAAGATTTACACTTTTGGATCTAATGATGGAAATCTACATGTGAATGATTATGTCGTTGTTGAAACAATTCGTGGTATAGAGGTTGGGCAAATTGTGAAAGAAAGTAAATCTTTTGGAGATGTTCCAACTGAATTAGAGATTAAACCTATCTTGAGAAAAGCAAATGAAAAAGATTTAGCTGATATAGAAAAAAATGTGGGATTAGCGAAAGAAGCATCAAAAGTGTGTGAAGCAGCCATTGAACGTTTAGGTTTAGATATGCGTCTAATCGATGCCGAGTATACATTAGATCGAAGCAAAATTATATTTGTTTATGTTGCTGATGACCGTGTTGATTTTAGAGAGTTATTGAAGGACCTAGCTACTCAATTTAAATGTAGAATTGAATTACGCCAAATTGGTCCACGTAATAAGGCTAAGATAATTGGTGGAATTGGAGCATGTGGAATGGAAACTTGCTGTTCAAGATTTTTAAATGATTTTGATGTAGTTTCAATCAATATGGCGAAAAACCAATTGTTAGCGTTAAATGTTTCTAAACTTAGTGGGCAATGTGGAAAGCTAATGTGCTGTTTGAAATATGAGGATTCTCAATATAAGCAACTAAGAGAAGGTTTACCAAAACTTAACTCTCAGATAGATTACAAAGGAAATAAATATCGAATTACCAGTTTAAATGTTCTTCTTAAACAAGCTAAGATTGAAAATAAGGAAGATGTCCAATTCTTGAAATTTGAAGAACTGTGGCCTGATATTGACTGGTCTAAGCGATAATGAATCGGCAGAAAAGTTTTGAAAATGGACGACCTACTCTTTATTTAGTAGCGACTCCTATTGGTAATTTAAATGAAATGACTCCTCGTGCTATTGAGATCTTAAATGAAGTGGATATTATTGCTGCTGAAGATACTAGGAATACAGGTAAGTTACTTTCTCATTTTGAAATTAAGACAAAATGTATAGCACATCATGCTCATAATGAATATGAAAGCGCAAAAGGTTTGCTTCATCTACTTGATGAGGGAAAGAATATTGCGGTGGTTAGTGATGCAGGATATCCACTGGTTTCAGATCCAGGGCAAGTAATTGTTTCAATGGTAATTGAAGCTGGTTATAATGTTGTTCCTATCTCGGGAGCAAGTGCATGCTTAAATGCATTAGTTGCTTCTGGAATTTGCGCTCAACCTTTTATGTTTGTCGGATTTCTTAAAACAAGCGAAAGCGAAAGAAAGAAAGCCTGTCTTGAATTAAAGCAAATTAAACAAACCTTAGTGTTTTATGAAGCCCCTCACCGAATTAAGAAGACATTGGAAACAATGTTGGAAGTGTTTGGAAATCGCGAGATTTGTTTAGCTAGAGAAATAACGAAGCGACATGAAGAGTTTCTTCGAGGTAAGTTAAATGAAATCATAGAAGTTTGTGATGATCTTAGAGGTGAAATGGTGATAGTTATGGAAGGATGCAGTGATGAAATTGCGAGTGATATAATCTTCCCCATTCTAAGTGAACATATAAACCAATACATAAGTGAAGGATTAAGCACAAATGAAGCTATTAAAAAGGTGGCTAAAGAGCGTGGTTTATCTAAGAATGAAATATATAAAGAGTATCATATGAATTAAGTGGAGGAGGTAAGTAAAAATCTTACCTCTTTTTTTTAATATGTATTGACAATCAATTCCAAGAGAGCTATAATCATATTAACATATGAACAAGTATTCATACGAAGAGGTAACATGATGAAAAATGAAATAGAGAAATGTCAAATTACGATTATTCACCAACATACAGTGAATGAGGTAAAAGCAAGAATGCCAGAAGATGAAAAATTATATGATTTAGCTGAATTATTTAAAGTATTTGGTGATTCCACTAGAATTAAAATAATTTATGCTTTATTTGAATCAGAAATGTGTGTATGTGATTTATCGGCTTTATTGGATATATCACAGTCAGCAATATCTCATCAATTAAAGACATTAAAGCAAGCAAGATTAGTAAAGAATCGACGTGATGGTAAAGTTATTTATTACTCATTAGATGATGAGCATATCAAGAATATTTTTGATGCTGGTTACCAACACATAAGTGAATAGGAGAATTTTATGAAAGAGATAAAATATAAGCTTAAAGGTCTTGATTGTGCCAATTGTGCTATGAAGATTGAAGATAATTTAAGAAAAATGGAAGAATTAGATGAAGTATCTGTTAACTTTGCGAATTTGAATGCGCAAGTAAGTTATAAAAAATATACAGCTGAAGCTGAAGCAAAAGTAATGGCTGAAATTGTACGAATTGAAGATGAGGTTGAAGTCATTAAAATTACGCAAGAGGAATTTGATGAGGAACATCATCACGAATGTGGTTGTTCTCATCATCATGAAGAGCATACCGAATCCTCTTGTGGTTGTGGGCATGAACATCATGAGCATCATGAGCATCATGAACATCATGAAGAAAATATTGAGCCAGCAGGACAGTACAAATGGAATGTTTCAGGAATTGACTGTGCTAACTGTGCACTAAAGATTGAGGACAAGCTTAATAAAGTTCCTGGTGTAAAAGAGGCTTCATTAAACTTTGCAACTGGACAATTAAGTTTTGATATAAATCAAGGAGTTGACGAACAAATTACTTTCCGTAATATGAAGCAAGTAATTTTGGCAGAAGAGGTCGATGCTGTGATTAATGTTGAAAAGAAAGTTATTGTGAAGTCAACCAATCAAGTTAAAAAGAAGCTTATTCCAATAGTAGTTGGTTCAGGTATTCTTATTATCGCTGATTTATTAAAACATGATCAATTTACATTAAGTTTAGGATTATTCATGGTAGCTTATCTAATTGTAGGTTATCCAGTATTAAGAAAAGCATTTAAGAATATTTTTAGAGGAGAAATCTTTGATGAAAATTTCTTGATGTCGATTGCAACGATTGGTGCTTTCATCATTGGCGATTATGCCGAGGCTGTCTTTGTAATGATTTTCTATGCTGTGGGTGAAATGTTCCAAAGCTTTGCAGTGGGTAAATCTCGTGATTCAATTACAGCATTAATGAATATAAAAAGTGAAATTGCTCATCAATGGATCGATGGTGAGACTATAGATGTACATCCGGAAAAAATTCAAGTTGGAACCATTGTTCTAGTAAAACCAGGAGAGAGAATTCCACTTGACGGCCAAGTTATTGAAGGAAATAGTAGTATTGATACTTCAGCATTAACGGGTGAAAGTATCCCTTGTGAAGTTGAAACTGGTCATGATGTAATGGCAGGATGTGTGAATTTAAATGGTCTACTAAAGGTACGTGTTAGTAAACCTTATGGAGAATCAACAGTGTCTAAGATTCTTGAACTTGTTGAAAATGCATCGAGTAGAAAAGCTCAAACTGAACAGAAAATTACACGTTTTGCACGTATTTATACGCCTATTGTCGTCTTATTAGCCGTTTGTATTGCTATTATACCTTTATTCTTCAATACGGGATATGAGTGGAGTGTATGGTTACTAAGAGCCTGTACTTTCCTAGTTATTTCTTGTCCATGTGCCCTTGTATTATCGGTACCTCTAGGCTATTTCGCAGGATTAGGCGCTGCGAGTAAGGTAGGTGTTTTAGTAAAGGGAGGCAACTATTTAGAAGTACTAAAGGATTTAGATACGATCGTCTTCGATAAGACAGGGACACTAACATCAGGTACATTTGAAGTAAGAGAGATAATATCAGAGAATCAACAAGAAACACTAGAAATTGCAGCCATTGGTGAAAGTTTCTCAACACATCCGATTGCACTAAGTATAGTGAAAGCTTATGGAAAAAGCGTTGATCAAAGTTTAATCCAAGATTTAGAAGAAAGCGCGGGTTATGGAATTACAGGAAAGATACAAGGGATTGATATTGCGATTGGTAATACAAGACTCATGGAGCAATGTAATATAAGTGTTCCATCACTTAATACAATTGGAACCATTGTGCATGTTGCTAAAGGTGGAAGCTATTTAGGTGCTATAGCTATCAGTGATACAATTAAATCTGGAACTAAAAAGGCGCTTGAAGAATTGAAAAAAATCGGTATTAAGAAAACCATTATGCTTAGTGGTGACCGAGTGGAAACAGCAAAACTTGTAGCTAGTGAAGTTGGAATTGATGAAGTTCACGCTCAACTATTACCAGAAGACAAGGTAAGTGAAATTGAGAAGATACTCGCTGATCAGAAGTATGGGAAAGTTGCCTTTGTTGGTGATGGTATTAATGATGCTCCAGTATTAGCTCGTTGTGATCTTGGTATTGCCATGGGTGGAATAGGTAGTGAAGCTGCCATAGAAGCAGCCGATATTATCATCATGAAAGACAATATTGATGCGATACCTAAAGCAATTCGTATAGCAAAGAAAACACAGGAAATAATGAACCAAAATATTGCTTTTGTTTTATTAATTAAAATCTGTTTCTTAACACTTGCAGGAACAGGACATGCTAACATGTGGATGGGTGTGTTTGCTGATGTTGGAGTTTCTATTATAGCAATACTCAATGCAACACGAATATTGAAAATTAAGTAGAGGGAAACCTCTTCTTTTTAATATGACCTTTTGCTAAAATATGGTAAAATGAAAGATAGAAAAAGAGGAAATAGAAATGAACACTCAAATCAATCGATTAATTCATTTTGGATTACAAAGTGGACTGATTAAAGAAGATGATAAAGTATATGCAGTGAATCAATTACTTGGAGTTTTAAATGAAACAGAATACTGTGAGCACGAAATCACTGAAGAATTAGAAACTGCAACGCCAATATTAGAGAGTATGTTGGATTTATGTTGTGAAAAAGGAATGATTGATAATACAGTAACTGAACGAGATTTATTAGATACTAAAATCATGAATTGCTTAATGCCTCGTCCAAGTGAAGTAATTAAAGTTTATAATACTTATTATGTGAATGACCCTAAATTGGCAACGGACTATTTTTACCAACTTAGTATTGCGAGTAATTATATAAGAAAAGCACGCACAGATAAAAACATCATCTGGCAAACTCCGACTGAGTATGGGGAATTAGATGTAACCATTAATATGAGTAAACCTGAAAAGGATCCTAAAGAGATAGCTAAGGCAAAGTTAGTTCAATCATCTTCTTATCCTAAATGTTTATTATGTAAAGAAAATGAAGGATTTTTCGGGAATATGAATCATCCTGCACGTCAAACACACCGTTTAATTCCGATGAATTTTTCTCAGGAAGATTGGTTCCTTCAATACTCACCGTATACTTACTATAATGAACACTGTATTGTTTTAAATGCTAAACATACACCGATGTCAATACGCCGTAAAACATTTGAAAACTTACTTGGCTTCGTTGAAGTTCTTCCTCATTACTTCGTTGGAAGTAACGCAGACTTACCGATAGTTGGAGGATCAATATTAAGTCATGATCATTATCAAGGTGGACATTATCATTTTGCTATGGAAAAAGCTAAAGTTGTTGAAAAATATTCATTAAATAACTATCCAGAAATACAAATAGGTAGAGTAAAATGGCCAATGTCTGTCCTTCGTCTAAGAAGCAAAAACACTGAGCAACTCATAGACTGTGCGAGTCATATATTGGAAGTATGGAAAGGTTATAGTGATGAGAGTGTAGATATTATTGCTATGAGTGATAAAGAACCTCATAACACAATAACACCAATTGCTCGTATTGCAGAGGGTGTCTATGAACTAGATCTAGTTTTAAGAAACAATCGTACAAGTGATGAGCATCCGATGGGTATATTCCATCCGCATGCTGAACTTCATAACATTAAGAAAGAAAACATTGGTTTAATTGAAGTTATGGGATTAGCTGTATTACCTGCTCGTCTTGAGAGTGAAATGAATGCACTGAAACCTTATTTGATTAAAAGAGAAACAGATTTGAGTAACCAAGCTGAATTAGTAAAGCATCAAGAATGGATAAAGAATATTTATGCGAAGCATGAGAACATCACTGAAGAAAACGTTGAAAATATTATTCATGAGACCATCGGTGAAACATTCAAAGAAGTGTTATGCCACGCTGGAGTGTTTAAAGATGATACTAAAGGACATGAAGCATTTAATCGATTCATGCAAGCTTGTTAATCTTCAGCTAGTCTTCACTCATTAAGTATTTTGTCATGGTATAATAAGTCAGGACAAATGAAGGAGATAAAATGAAGAAAGAAAAGTTATCGGCCATTACAATCGTTTTATTTGTAATCTCCGTATTATTATTGTTTTACACAGGATATGCATTCATTAATTCAACGAGTTATTTAGAAGAAATGGCACTTCAACAACCCATTACAACCTATCAAATGATAAGTTATTATTTCAAAGAATGTTGTTCCCCATTTTTATGGGCTTTAATGTTATATGTCATGGGTGAAATTAATCAGAAAGTAAAAATAGAAGTACACTTAAATAAGGACAACTAAGGTTGTCTTTATTTATTTGATAATCATTATCAAAAAGGATTGACTTGTTTCAATATAAGAGCTATAATAAGAATGGTTCTTAAGATTGGAGGCAGCATATGATTTATAAAGCATCGAAGCAACGCGATCTTGTTCTTAATTACATGAGAAATATTCATGGTCATGTAAGTGCTGAACAAATATTTTATGATTTAAATAAGCAAAAAAATATTTCATTAGCAACTGTTTATCGCAACTTAAATATTTTAGCTGAAATGAATGAAATCAAGAAAATTGCCCATCCTACTTATGGATATATGTATGACAAAACCTGTCTACCGCATTATCATTTCTATTGTATCGAATGCCACGAACTGAGTGATCTCGATATAAACTATCTTGACAACATTGATCATATACCTAATGATTGTGGTCATGATATAAATGAGCATGTGATTACGTTTACAGGAACTTGTCGCAACTGTTTAAATAAAAAGAAAAAGGAGAATTAACATGGAACTAAAAGGATCAAAAACTGAACAAAATTTAATGGCAGCATTCGCTGGAGAATCACAAGCAAGAAACAAGTATACTTATTATGCTGAAAAAGCTCAAGAACAAGGATTTGAACAAATCGCAAACTTATTCTTAGAAACTGCTCGTAATGAACAAGAACATGCTAAACTTTGGTTCAAAGCTTTACATGGTGATAAAATGCCAGAAACAAATGAAAACTTAAAAGATGCTGCTGCTGGTGAAAACTATGAGTGGACAGACATGTATGCAGGATTTGCAAAAGACGCTAAAGAAGAAGGATTTACAAAATTAGCTTACTTATTTGATGCTGTTGCAAAAATCGAAAAACACCACGAAGAAAGATACTTAGATTTATTATCTAATGTTGAAAATGGAAAAGTGTTCAAGAAAGATGAAGCAACTGTTTGGGTTTGTGGAATCTGTGGATACCGTCACGAAGGTACTGATGCTCCAGGAGCATGTCCAGTATGTGGATACCCTAAAGCACAATTCGCTGAAGAAGCAAAAAACTACTAAAAATATAGAACGATTACGGATAAACCGTAGTCGTTTTTTTAAATTGTACCAATTAAATTACGAAATCAAGATGAGTTGTTGCAATATTATCTATTTGTTATACAATTAACATGGGTGATAGTTATGAAGAAAACAATGATAATCTTATTGTTATTTCTTTTATTAGGATGTTCTAATGAAACTGGACAATGGAAGAATGGTTTTGTTAAGAAGTTAGAAGAATTTAATGCGAAGCATTCTCAATTTAATCTTGTTAATTTTGACTACCATTTTTATCAATCAATTGATCGTGGAGATCCTTTTACTGAAGAAGAAATGATCAGATTGAGTGAGGATACAACAATAAAACCTTTCTTATCAATGGAGGAAGCCATCGAAGATATCGAGTTCTATTTTAAGTCATTAAAATATTACTATGCAGGTTATGAGCAATTTGGTGGTGATGAATGGTTTAACGGTGCAAAAAGAAAAATTATAAGTTATATCAACGAAGAGAATGATAAAATTGATGTAAGAAAACTTACGAAAGTAATGTTAAAAGCAACAAGTTTTGTGAATGATAATCACTTTACGATAAATAGACAACGATCGAATGCATCAAGTATCTATTTTTCAAATGAAGTTATCGAATTCATTAAAATTGAAGATTACTTCATTGATAAAGTAAATCAACGCAAAGTAGTTGCTGTTAATGGATCAAAGGATGTTGATAATTATTTTAATTTGTCATTGAATTCAGAAGGCGAATTAACCTACTATTTCGGGGTATTATTGAAAGAATATCCAAGAAATGATTATATTGTGTCCTATGAAGATAGGAGTAGTGATAGTATAAAAGTCTCTGCACCTTATCGTAAAAACAAGAGTGAATATAGTGAAGACTTGGATGCTGAAATACCTAAAGTTCAAATCGGTTCGATGTTCTTTGAATATGGAAGTAATTCAGAACTAGCGAGTGATTTTCTTCAATCAGCCAATAAGTTAAAGAATGAAGAAGTAGCGATTCTTGATTTAAGAAATAATGTTGGTGGTAATGGACTTCTTCCAAGTAAGTGGATAAACAATTTTCTTGGTTTAAAGGTTTTCTTGAATGGCAAAGGGATCTATATCAGTGATATAGATATAAATGATGCCAGTCATGGCAATGGAGAACTATCACAGGATATGAGTGAAGTAGCTGAATATATGTCTTTGTATAAACTCAATGGTCGTGGCATCTATAGGTTAAATGATCAATACAATCAATTCGTACATAATAAAGTTAAACTCTTTGTTATAATGAATAGTGGTAGTGGATCAGCAGCGGAGTATATGATTGATTTACTGCACAATGTAGAAAATGTTATCTTTGTTGGTAGTAATTCAGCAGGATGTTTAGTAGGGAGTGCAGCCTATGATTTCCATCTTCCAAATTCAAGAATTAATTTTAGCTTTGGCAACATGATTCGCTCTTATGATACGAATTATTTTAAAGAATTTGAGGGATTTAAACCTGATATTTACTCAAATGCAGAAGAAATAGATGAATTAATATTGAAATACGTGAATAAAAATCGTACATTATAAAAGACTAATTGAATAAATAAATTAAGTGAGAAAGATAAAAAATGAAACTATTTTCATAAAGTTAGCTTTATTCATTGACAAGAGGTTGTCAATATGATAAATTAACGGAAATATTATAGTCAAGAAAAGTGACAATAAGGAAAGAGGTAGAAAAATTATGGCAAAGATTATTCAAGAACCTTCAAGAACATTTGGAGAGTATTTATTACTTCCTAATCTAACAACAAAGGATTGTATCGTAGCAAATGTTGACTTGACAACTCCTTTAGTTCGTTACAAAAAAGGTGAAAAACCAGCATTAAGTTTGAAGGTTCCGATGGTATCGGCAATCATGCAATCAGTGTCTGATGATAAGATGGCTGTTGCTCTTGCAAAGAATGGTGGATGTGCATTTATATTTGGTTCTCAAACAATTGAGGAGCAAGCAGAAATGGTCCGCAAGGTTAAAAAATACAAAGCAGGATTTGTATTAAGTGATTCTAATTTGACTCCTGACAATACATTAGGGGATGTCTTGAGTACATTAGCTAGAACGGGCCATTCAACAATGGCTGTAACTAAAGATGGTACATCAAACTCAGAATTATTAGGAATTGTTACTGCTCGTGATTATCGCACAACAAGAGATCAATCAGAGAAAAAAGTAAAAGAATTTATGACACCTTTTTCTAAGTTAATTGTTGGATATGAAGGAATTACATTAAGTGAAGCCAATGACTTGATTTGGGAACATAAGCTTAATTCATTACCTATCGTTGACAATAAAAATAATTTACAATACTTAGTATTTAGAAAAGATTATGCTGATGATAAAGAAAATGCACTTGCTCTTCTTGATGATCGCAAACAATATGTAGTTGGTGCAGGAATTAACTCACGTGATTATGCTGAAAGAGTACCTGCTCTTGTCGAAGCGGGTGTTGATGTGGTTTGTATCGATTCAAGTGAAGGTTTCACTGAGTGGCAATCAGACACAATCAAATGGGTTCGTGAAACATATGGTGACGCTGTCAAAATTGGTGCAGGAAATGTAGTTGATCGTGAAGGTTTCCGTTACTTAGCCGATGCTGGTGCTGATTTTATTAAAATTGGTATTGGTGGAGGATCTATCTGTATCACAAGAGAAGCAAAAGGTATTGGTCGTGGACAAGCGAGTGCTGTTTTAGAAGTTGCGGCAGCTCGTGATGAGTATTTTGAAGAAACAGGAATATACGTTCCAGTTTGTTCAGATGGTGGAATTGTTCATGATTATCATATGACACTTGCCCTTGCTATGGGTGCTGACTTTGTTATGTTAGGTCGTTATTTCGCAAGATTTGATGAATCACCAACAGCAAAAGTTAAGACAAGCAATGGATATATGAAAGAATACTGGGGTGAAGGAAGTAACCGTGCAAGAAACTGGGCACGTTATGACTTAGGTGGAAAAACTGAATTAACCTTTGAAGAAGGTGTTGATTCATATGTTCCTTACGCTGGTAAGCTTGATGATGGATTAGGAATTACTTTACATAAGATTAAATCAACAATGTGTAACTGTGGATCAAAAACAATTAAGCATTTCTATGAAAATGCGAAATTGACACTTGTTTCAGCTACTTCAATTACTGAAGGTTCTGCACACGACGTCGTTGTTAAAAATTAACTAAGGGGACTGCTTTAATGCAGTCCTTTCTTATCAAGGAGGAGCTATGTGCGGTCGATATTTTATTAAACTTGAAGATAGTATTGAATATGAAGAAATAAATAAACAAATCAAAGAGAAGAAGTTAACTAATTTTGCTAGTGAAGAAGTTTTCCCAAGTCAAAGGGCATTACTCTTAGTTTTCGAGAATAATAAAATAGAGGTAGATATAAAAAAATGGGGTTTGGATATGCCTAAGGGAATCCTTATTAATGCTCGAGCTGAAAGTATGAGAGAAAAATACACCTTCAAGCAAATGTTGGATAATCGCTGTGTTATCATTGCAAATGGGTTTTATGAATGGGTTAAGAGCGGAACAAAAAAAGATAAAGTATATATTCAAAAGGCAAATGAAAAGATTATCTATTTAGCGGGAATCTATAACAAGAATGAACAGTTCGTAATTCTAACAGGAGAGAGTGATCAAGAAATGAAGAATATTCATAATCGTACTCCTTTAATACTAAGAAAAAATGAAGTTGAACCCTATTTAAAGGGTGAGTTAGAGGCATTCGTTGACTGTGATAATTTAACTTTTATGAAAGTAGAAAAATAAGCGGAAAAAAAGACCGCTTTTTAAGTGCGATCTTAGCGAATAAATTGAATGCAATGTTGATAACTTAATTCACAAGCTTTTAAGATATCTTCAGGACTATCTTCATAGTCTTTATCTTCTACTTCGATAACAATTGGGGTTGTATAGTTAATATCATACAAAGCATCAATTACTGCTTTCCAATCTACCTGTCCTTTTCCTGGTATTTTATTGGAGGTATAATCCAAGGGATAGGCGAAGGAGCCATATTCATCAAGTTTATCTTGATAGACACAAAGGTCTTTAAGATGAACATGAAAAATTTTGTTCTTAAATTCATAAATAGGCTTAATTGTGTCCATTCTTTGTAAAATACAATGAGATGGATCGTAGGCAAGTCCAAAATATGGTGAATCAATAATACTGAACATTTGTCGCCAGATATATGGAGCAGTGGCTAAGTTATTCCCCCCTGGCCATTCATCTTTTGAGAAGAACATCGGACAGTTTTCGATAGCTATTTTGATTTTATGTGTTGTAGCGAAATCAATAATACTTGGCCATACTCTGGTAAATTCAAGAAGGTTATCTTCTACACTTTTATTCTTATCTTTACCAACAAAGGTACTAACTGTAGGTACTCCTAACTTTTCCGCAGCAAGAATGACTTTCTTAATGTGGGATATTGACTTATCTGCTACACCAATAACTGGACTCATTGGGTTAGGATAATAACCTAGAGCTGCAATCTCGATATTATAGCGCTCACATGCTTGCTTGATTTGTAGTACACGCCCCTCATCCAACGTATCTACATCAATATGGGTAATTCCAGCATATCGACGAGTTGCTGGTTCATATGGCCAACAACAGCACTCAATCGCAGTATAACCCATTTCATGAGCATGTCTTAATGCTTCCTCAAAGTTGTAATCAACTAATATTGCACTATGAATTCCTAATTTCATTTTACTATTCCCCCTTATAGTTTAACCCAAGTATGAGTTTGTGCACTTTCATATAGCTTATCGCAAATATTCATGATTCGTACACCTGTTTCAAAATTTGCATAGTCAGTAACTAGCGTAGGATTTGAAACTTGATCATAGAATGCTTTGAAACCATGTTTAAATGCATCGGCAAATCCTTCAACATGCCCACCAGGATAAGATGAAAGACTACTTGAACTCGGATGTAATAAGCTAGCATCTTTGGTAATAACATGATTCCATGTATCTCTTTCACCAAGTACTGCATTATTAGAGTTATCGCTATCCCATTCAAAAGATTTATTTTTACCAGCGATAAAGAGAGTTATTTTATTTTTCTTACCAGCAAACATTTGATGGATTGTAGCATTTCCAATAGCACCATTATCGAAACGAATCATAATGCAAGCGACATCTTCAGTATCCATAGGTACTTTTTCATAGTCATCCATAGATAATTTAGACTTAGAGAATGTTTCAATAGGTTTTAATGGTTTCAATCTTTCTTCATAAACAATCTTAAATTCAGCGAAAACTTCTACTGCTTTAAGCCCAGTAACAAACTCCACGATATCGATCCAATGAGAACCAATATCAGCGACAGCTCTTGTCTTACCACTCTCTTTACTCAGTAAACGCCAAGAGTAATCAGTTTGGTGAAGAAGCCAGTCTTGGATGTATCCACCATGTATAGAGAAAATTTCTCCTAATTCGTTTTCTTTAATTGCATATTTTAAATGATTAATAACAGGATAGAATCGATTATGGAAGTTAATACCATGAACGATTTCTTTTTCTTTTGCTTTCTCATTCATTTTTAAAGCTTCATCTACCGTGAAAGCCATTGGTTTTTCACATAATACATGAATTCCCTTTTCCATGGCTGCCATAGCTATTTCATAATGAGTAAAATTAGGTGTGCATATATGAATAGCGTCTAATTCAACTTCATCTAACATCTTTTTATAATTATCAAAAGCATAAGGTATACTCATTTGATCAGCCTTTGCTTTTGCATCATTTGAATCTGTTAATGCAACTACTTCAATGTTACCAAGCCGGCGAAGTGTTTCGACATGGACGACTCCAATGAAACCTGAACCAACGATACCAACTCTTATTTTCTTCATAATAGACCTCCTTGCACAAATACTGTGTAATCGTTTACATTGTGATTATAACTGAAAAAGTTTGAAAATGGAAGTAAAAAAGCGCAAAATACATAAAATGTATCCGATTACATGAAAAAATACTAATTTTTAAAGAAAATATTGACAAGCATTTAGTGATGTGTTTATAATACATGTGTAAACGGTTACACGGTTACTATGGAGGCGATACAAATGACGATTAGAAAGATAGCTGAATTAGCAGGTGTTTCTGTTGCAACTGTATCAAGAGTAATAAATAACGATCCTCGTGTTTTGAAAGAAACAAAAGAGAAGGTAATGAAGGTCATTGATGAAACTGGATATGTGCCTAATGAGGTAGGAAGAAATTTAAGTAAATCTAAGAGCAACATGATTTTGGTTGTTGTTCCTACAATTCTTAATCCCTTCTATTCTAAAATACTAAAGGGAATTGAAGAACGTGCAAGCGAGTTTGGTTATGGAGTATTAACAGCTGTTACACATCTGAAGCCTGAAACCGAAAAGAAATACTTAGATATGTTACGTTCTAAACAAGTCGATGGAGCAATTACACTTTATTCAACCTTTGGGAAACAGACAATGGATGAATTAGCTGAACACTATTCAATTGTTGAAGCTTGTGAACACATTCGAGGAAGTAATGTTTCATACACAATCATTGATAATGAGTCCGCTGCCTATGAAGCAGTAACCAATTTCATTCAAAGAGGTCACAAAAGAATCGGGTTAATCACTGGTTCTTACTATAAATGCAGTGAACAGGCTCGTGGTTCTGGCTATGAAAAGGCTCTACGAGATGCTGGTATCAGCTATGATGAACGATATGTCCAAGTGGCTGAGTACACCTATGAAACGGGGGCTGAAGCTTGTGAGAAATTACTTAGATTGGAAGATCATCCAACCGCAATCTTAACCGTAAGTGATTCAGTAGCCATTGGAGCAATTAATAAGATTAGTGAATTTGGTCTATCAGTTAATGATGTAGAAGTAATGGGATTTGATAATACATCAATAACAAAAATGTACATGCCAACAATTTCATCCATCGCGCAACCACGATATGAATTAGGCGTTGTCGCAGTTGATCTATTAATGGAAAAAATGTCGAATCCAGATACGATTAATAAGTCAGTAATCTTACCGCATGAAATCATCTATCGTGATTCAGCAAAAAAATCAGGTAATTAGAGTCAAGAACTCAATTATAAACGTTAAAAAGTGGAGGTAAACTATGAAAAAGCTTTTAACAATTTTAGCTGCTTGTACACTTAGTGTTTCTTTAGCAGCATGTAGTACAGGAGGCGATAAGCCAAAAGATCCTGTTACTCCAGCAGAAGAGAAAGTATTAGGAATCGTAATGCCGAATGCAACGCATGGATTTACTGGGGAAAGTATTAAACATGCAGAAGCTGCTGCTAATTTATTAGCTGATGAAAAAGACATCACAGTTAAATTCTTAACAAGTGCAGAAGCTAGTGAACAAAACAACCAAATTGATACTTTAGTTAATGAAAAAGTCGACTGTATCGTATTATGGCCACACAACGGAGATGAATTACGTAGTGCTGCTATGAAAGTTATGGAAGCTGAAATTCCTCTAATTATTTACGATCGCTTGATTGAAGATTTCGCTCCTACAGCTGAAATTATGGGAGATAACGAAACCATTGGTAAAATGACTGGTGAATATTTTAATAAATATTTCACTGATGATTTAGCTGCTGGAAAAGTAAACATTCTTGAATTCAAAGGTGATAACTCAACAGTACCAGAACAACGTTCTAGTGGATTTGCTTCAACGATGAATGCAAACATTAACATCGTTCAACAATTCTCAACGGATTGGCAACGTGCTAAAGCAATGGAACAAATGGAAACTTATTTAAATAATACAGCTCAAGAAGAAGTTGAAGCATTAAGAGGTGTATTTACTCATGATGACGAAGTTTTATTAGGAGTTATCGATGCAATTAAAGGATACAAAGGTCCTGCAAGTTTAAATGTTAATTTATTATCTGGAGTTGGTGGACGTAAAGAAAACTTAGAAATCTTTGACTCAGTGAAAGAAGAATTAAATATTGATCAAGTTACTTATTCATTCTCTCCTACAATGGTACGTGATGCCGTTACTAAGGGTGTAGAAGTTATTGAAGGTAAAGAAGTTAAAGGATTAATCTTAATCGCAACTGAAGAAATCGACAATACAAACTACAAAGAATTTATGAAAGGCGAAACTTGGAAGATTCGTTACGAAAGCGGAATCTAATATCTTGAATTTGATAGTCCATCAGTGAACCTGGTGGACTATATTTAAATAATGTAGAAAGGTAGTGAAGAACCATGTTTTTAGAAATGAATCATATCACAAAAACTTTTGGCGTTGTAACTGCATTGGCAGATGTATCACTAAGTGTCAATAAAGGAGAAATCCATGGATTATTGGGTGAGAACGGGGCAGGGAAGTCAACGCTTATGAATATCCTAGCTGGAGTTCTACAACCAACAGAAGGGACAATCCTTTTTGAAGATAAAGCTTTAACCAATCTAACTACCGTAAAATCTAATGCATGTGGAATTCGTTTTATCCACCAAGAATTAAATTTAGTGAATGATTTGAAAGTATATGAAAATTTATTTTTAGGTGAAGAAATTCTTACTAAACAAAGAACACTTGATCGCAAATTGATGATAGAAAAAGCTGAAGCTGTATTTAAAAGAATGGATCTTAATATTGATCCTAGTGAAATGGTTGAAAACTTGGAGACTTCACGTAAACAATTAATTGAAATTGCGAAGGCTCTATTGTTTGATGCAAAATTAATTATTATGGATGAACCAACAACGGCGCTAACTAACAAAGAGATTGAACATTTATTTGTGCTTATGCGTAATCTTAAAAATGAAGGTGTTTCAATGATTTATATATCTCATAAAATGCCTGAATTATTTGAAATCTGTGACCGTTATACGGTTCTAAGAGATGGAAAGTTTATTGAAACAGGAAATTTCAAAGACATTGATGAAAATCGTGCGACAGAATTGCTTGTAGGTCGATCCATTATAAATGAGGAAATCAATATAAGCGATCAACATGGAGAAGTGTTAGTTCATGTTGATAACATAACATCTGGAAACTTCTTTAAGAATATTAGTTTCGAAATAAAAAAAGGTGAAGTAATTGCCATTACAGGATTACATGGTGATGGTCGTGGAGAACTAGCTGAAGCTTTATTTGGTTCACGTAAGCTAGACAGTGGGCAAATATCAATTAAAGGCGAAAAAATAGTTCTTAAGAATGAAAAGATAGCCATGAAAAACGGAATTGCAATGGTTCAAAGAAATAGAAAAGAACGTTCAATTATTCCTGATTTCTCAATACTTGATAATATTTCAATTGCTCATTTTATTAATAATCATCATAAGTTAATAATTAATAATAATGAAGAAAATGAGAGATTTGAACGTAATCAAAAGAATATATCGATTAAAGTTGGAAGTCCAAAAGACTTAATAACTTCACTCTCAGGTGGGAATCAACAAAAGGTTATCATTGCTCGATGGCTAGAGATTAATTCTGATTTATATATCCTAGATAATCCAACACAAGGAATTGATGTTGGAGCAAAGTTTGAAATTTATAAGATTATCAATGAACTAGCAAAACAAGGAAAGAGTATCTTAGTGTTTAGTTCTGAATTCCCTGAAATTTATAAAGTAGCAAATCGTTGTTTAGTAATGTATAAAGGCCAGATTAATGCAGAGTTGGATCGTGAAAATCTAACAGAAATGAATGTAATGTATTATGCTACTGGATCTAACTTGGAGGTTTTAACAAATGAACAAGAATAATAAAATCAAATTTGGTAAGTTTTATAGCCAATACTCATATATTTTCTCATTTATATTATTGGCTATCATTGCCACATATTTCAACCCATCTTTTCTAAGTTATAGCAATTTATCTACGTTATTGTTGCAATCAACGATTAAGGGTATTATCGCCATGGGAATGGCATTGATTATCATCTCAGGCCAGATTGATTTATCCGTTGGTTCACTTTGTGCACTTACGGCAGGGTTAGGTGTAGTTGTATTAAACTCAACAGGTTCTGCTGCCTTAATGCTAGCGTTCTGTTTGGTCTTTGGGACATTCTTAGGTACTGTGAATGGGTTATTCATAACTAAAGGAAAGATAGCTCCCTTCATTGTAACCTTAGCTACAATGAGTGCCTACCGTTCAATCATTGTTCAACTTGGCCAAGGTGGACCTTTCAATGTTGAAGCCAGTTTAATTGGTTCATTTAGAATGATTGCTGCGGGTGAAACTTTCGGTATTCCTAACTTAGCAATTGTATTTATTGGTACAGCTATTGCTATGGCAATACTAATGAATAAAACAAAATTAGGTCGTTATATTTATGCCGTAGGTTCTAATGAAAAAGCTGCGAAATTAAATGGTGTAAATGTTAATCGTGTAAAAACACTAACATATAGTATTACTGGTTTACTAACTGGATTGAGTGCCTTCTTACTATCTTCTCGTTTAACTTCAATCACAGCTGCGAATGCAGGTACTGCGTTTGAAATGGATGCCATTGCCGCAGTAGCGATTGGTGGTACGTCGATGAGTGGAGGACGTGGGCGCATTATTGGTACCTTCTTAGGAGCAATCATGCTTCAAATGATCGAAGGTATTCTAATTGCAGCCAAGATACCACCATTCTTAAATGGTTTAGTAAAGGGAGTCATTATTATAGTTGCCGTATTAATACAAAGGAAAAAAGAAAGTAACTAATTCATTTCAAGTTCCTCTGAAAGAATTATTTAAAGTAAAAATGAGTGGATTATTCTACTCATTTTTATGTTAGTTAGTAGTATTTAATCATTATTATCAAAAATTCATTAACTTAAGTATATAAATCGATAAAGTTTAACTAAAAACATCATTTTCAACTTGTATTATTATTCATAGTCTTGTAAAATTAAGATGGTTATAAATTGAATCTTGTATAAAAGTCAAAATTGGTTGACGAGTTTCTACCCACTGACCGTAATCAGTGGACTACAAGTAATTTTAGTACTCATAAGAGCGCTGATTTTTACTTGTTAAGATTCAGCGTTTTTTTTATTTTAAATCTTGGGAGGGATCAATGATGGTCATCAGTTTGAAAAATCCTAATCAGTGTTTTATCAATATTATGTTTTTTAAACATATTGTGTTTTAACATACGCAATATGTTTTTTTCATTTCAAAGGAGGAAATAGAAATGGTGAAAGTTAGTATCGTCATGGGAAGTAAGTCAGATCTTCCAACTATGCAAGAAGCAAGTAAAATGTTAAAGGAATTTAATGTAGAATATGAAATTCGCGTATTATCAGCGCATCGTACACCTCACGAGACAACGGCATATGCAGAAGAGTTAAAAGCTCGTGGGATTGAAGTTGTTATTGCTGGAGCTGGAGGTGCTGCTCATTTAGCTGGTGTAATTGCTGCAAGTACGACTTTACCAGTTATCGGTGTTCCTATTCAATCTAAGGCACTTAATGGATTAGATTCATTATTAAGTATCGTACAAATGCCTGGAGGAATTCCAGTAGCAACGGTTGCTATAGGTAATGCTGGAGCAAAAAATGCAGGAATTCTCGCAGTACAAATGATGGCACTTAAAGATCCAAGTCTAGGTGTTAAATTAGAAGAGTTCAAAGATAAGCAAAGAGCAAGTGTTATGGAAAACTCATTTGTTGAAGAAAATTAGAAAGAGGTAAATCATGAACTATCGTGTCTATGTCAATAAGAAGAAAGCCTTCCAAGTTGAAGCAGAATCATTAGCTAAAGAATTAAAAGAAAATTTAGGGCTAATTCAATTAGAATCAGTAAACTATTTTAATGTTTATGATATTTTTGATGCTGATGAAGCTGACTTAACTTTATTGAAAACTAAAGTATTATCAGAAACTGTAACGGATGAAGTCAATAATGAGATTGATTTATCTGGTAAAACATATGTAGCTTTTGAATGTTTGCCTGGTCAATATGATCAACGAGCAGATTCAGCGGAACAATGTTTAATGCTACTAAATAACAAGCAAGATGTTGTTGTTAAAAGTGGTCGTGTTGTTATATTGAATGGAAATATAACAAATCAAGAATTAAAAGAAATTAAAGCTTATTTAATAAATCCTGTTGAAATGAGAGAAAAAGATTTAAGTATCTTGAGTTATGAAGAAGACGTTGAAATTGAACCAGTTTTAACGATCTTGAACTTTATAGATTTCACTCATGAACAAATTGTTGCTTACCGTACAAGTGAAGGATTAGCGATGAGTATTGAAGATTTAGAATATATTCGTGATTACTTCAAAAACATTGAACAAAGAGATCCTACTGAAACAGAAATTAAAGTATTAGATACATATTGGTCTGATCATTGTCGTCATACGACTTTCGAAACTTGTCTTAAGAATGTAAAGATTAATGCGAAAAACTATCAAACACAAATTCAAAAGGCTTATGATGCTTATTGCCAATTGAGAAACGATGTACATCAAAATCGTAAAGAAATGACATTGATGGATATGGCTACGATTGCTGGTAAGTATCTTAGAAAAACTGGTAAACTTGATGACATGGAAATTAGTGATGAAATTAATGCATGTTCCATTGAAGTTTCAGTCGATGTTAATGGAAAAGAAGAAACTTGGTTATTGATGTTTAAGAATGAAACGCATAATCATCCAACTGAAATCGAACCTTTTGGTGGTGCTAGTACCTGTATTGGTGGAGCTATTCGTGATCCATTATCAGGACGTAGCTATGTATATCAAGCAATGAGAATTACGGGTGCTGGCGATATTACAACGGATATTAAAGATGCTTTACCAAACAAACTTCCTCAATCAAGAATATCTAAAGGAGCTGCTCATGGATATTCAAGTTATGGAAATCAAATTGGTTTAGCGACTACCTATGTTAAGGAATTGTATCATGATGGTTACACTGCCAAAAGAATGGAAGTAGGAGCTGTTATAGGTGCTGCGCCAAAAGACTGGGTTGTTCGTAAGAAACCAGCGACAGGCGATATTATCTTGCTTCTTGGTGGAGCGACTGGACGTGATGGTGTTGGTGGAGCAACAGGTTCAAGTAAAGAACATAACGATACTTCATTAACAAAATGTTCAAGCGAAGTTCAAAAAGGAAATGCTCCTATTGAACGTAAGCTACAACGTCTATTCAGAAACCCTGAAGTAACGAAACTAATCAAGAAGGCAAATGACTTCGGAGCTGGTGGAGTGAGTGTTGCGGTTGGTGAAATCGCAGATGGACTAAGAATTGATTTAGATAAAGTTGAAGTAAAATACAATGGTTTAAGTGGTACCGAATTAGCTATCTCTGAATCTCAAGAAAGAATGGCTGTTCTTGTTGAAGCAAAAGATGTAGAAACGTTCAAAGCGCTAGCTTATAAGGAAAACTTAAAAGCATACGAAGTGGCGATAGTAACAGAAGAACCTCGTCTTGTTATGAACTTTAACGGTGAAGAAATTGTTAATATTGCCCGTTCATTCTTAGATACAAATGGTGTTCGTCAAAACCAAGAAGTTGTAATCGAAGCAGGAGATGAAAGTATTGCTCCATTCAAGAATAATTATTCTTCTGATATTAAAACAGCCTTTTTAGAAAACTTGAAAAAGCCTAATACAGCAGGTCAAAAAGGACTCGTTGAAATGTTTGATGCTACAATTGGTAAGTCTACGGTATTAATGCCATTTGGTGGTAAGTATCAACTAAGTGAAACAGAAGGTTCCGTTCAGAAACTTCCGGTCTTGGGTGTTACATCTACTTGTTCACTGATGACTTATGGATATAATCCAACATTGGCTGATTATTCACCTTATCTTGCAGGTAGTTATTCTGTTGTAGAAGCGTTAGCAAGATTAACTGCACTTGGCGGAAATTACCAAAAAGCTCGATTAACTTGTCAAGAATACTTTGAGAGATTAAATCAAAACCCAGAAAAATGGGGTAAACCAATGCAAGCCTTACTTGGTTTAATTGAAGCACAAATTGCCTTTGGAACACCTGCTATTGGAGGCAAGGATAGTATGAGTGGAACCTTTAACCAAATAAGTGTTCCTCCTACATTGATTACCTTTGCTGTGGCTACTGAAAAAGTAGATAATATAATTTCTACTGAATTTAAAGAGAGTGGACATAAAATCTATTATGTTAAGAATCCAATCAATGCGGATTATACATTAAATTATGAAGCAATTAAAGCTAACTTTACTCATGTTTACAATCTTATAACTAAGAAGAAAATACTATGTGCTTCAACTATAAAATTTGGTGGAATTGCTGAATGTTTAGCTAAAATGAGTTTTGGTAATAAAATTGGCTTTGATGTTCATACAACTGAAAACATCTTTGATTTAAATATTGGTGGAATGATTGTTGAATCTATTGAGTCAATCAACTTAGATAACTTCATTGAATTAGGAGTAACAACGAACACTGATTTAATGATCAATGGGGTAAAAATTAATATTGATGAAGCTATTGATGCATGGTGTGAACGTTATGAAAAGCTATATCCATTAACAGTGGATATGGAAGGAAAAACAATTGATACGCCTGTTTATGAAAGCCATGAAGCACGCAAATCCAAAAACTGTGTCGCTGTACCAAAAGTTATTATTCCGGTATTCCCAGGCTCAAACTGTGAATTTGATACAAAACAAGCGTTTGAACGAGCAGGAGCTGAAGTTGAAATTGTGGTATTCAAAAATATGAATGTTCAAGCGATTGAAGAGTCATTAAATGAATTAAGTAGCAAAATTGAGAAAGCACAAATTCTTGCACTAGGCGGTGGATTCTCAAGTGGAGATGAACCTGATGGTTCAGGTAAGTTTATTGCGAATGTGTTAAGCAATGAAAAAATTAGTAAGGCTATTGATACTTTATTAGCTAATGATGGATTAATGATTGGTATCTGTAATGGATTCCAAGCCTTGATTAAATCTGGATACCTACCTTATGGAAACATTGCTTCTATTAATGAAGCATCTCCAACACTATTTAGAAATAATATTAACCGCCATGTCTCTAAGATTGGAACAACTAAAATTGCCTCAACAATGAGTCCGTGGTTATCAAGCTTCAATGTAAATGAAACTCATTCAATTGCCTTCTCACATGGTGAGGGTAAATTTGTAGTTAGTGATGAAATGGCTAAAGAATTATTTGCTCATGGCCAAGTAGCTACACAATATACAGATTTAGATGGACATACAACGATGAATGGTGAATTCAATATTAATGGTTCAAGTTATGCTATTGAAGGAATTACAAGCGCCGATGGACGAATCTTTGGTAAGATGGGTCACAGTGAACGTTATGAAGAAGGTTTATTCAAGAATATTTCAGGAAATAAACAACAAGATATCTTCACTAACGGTGTTAACTACTTTAAGAAATAGTGAATCCTATGAAATTGTTTTATGAAGGTAAAGCCAAGCAAATTTATGAAGGTGAAGATGATAAGTCGGTAGTTATGCGATTTAAAGATGATACGACGGCTCAAGATGGACGTGTTAAAGCAATAATTCCTAATAAGGGAATATGGAATCATCAAATATCGGATGAAGTCTTCACCTATCTAAATAAGCAGGATATACCTACTCATTGGTTAAAGAAGATCAATGAGCGTGATCATGAATGCATAAAACTTACCATGATTCCCTTAGAATTCATCGTTCGTAATCGATATGCTGGTTCTGCGAGTCAACGCTTAGGAATCGCTGAAGGTTTAATTTGTCACTCACCCATTTATGAGTTAAGTTATAAAAGTGATGCTTTGCATGATCCTATGATTAATGATACACATGTAATTGCTTTAGGTATATTAAATAAAAGTGAATTAGATGAATGCTGGGAATTAAGTAGAAGAATTAATCAATTACTGATAACTTTCTTCAATGAAATAGGAATTGAATTAATTGATTTTAAGATTGAGTTTGGTTTCGATTCGAATCAGAAGATAACCTTAGGAGATGAAATATCTCCTGACTGTTGTCGTTTATGGGATAAGAAATCCCAAGAAAAACTTGATAAAGATCGTTTCCGTCAGAAACTTGGCAAAGAAGCAGAAGCTTATCAAGAAATATGTTATCGTCTTAATCAGCGATAGAAAGGTAAAGGAAGAAAATGAGTAATAAATATAGAGAAGCTGGGGTTGATTTAGAAGCTGGCTATGAATCAGTAAGAAGAATTAAGAGCCATGTTGCTAGAACTAAAGTTAATGGGGCCATGGATTCAATAGGTGCTTTTGGAGGTATGTTTGATTTATCACTTCTACAAATGGCTGAACCTGTTTTAGTATCAGGAACTGATGGTGTAGGAACTAAATTAATGGTTGCATTCGAAATGGATAAACACGATACAATAGGAATTGATGCTGTCGCAATGTGTGTCAACGATGTACTTGTTCAAGGAGCATCACCCATCTTTTTCCTTGACTATTTAGCTGTAGGTAAAAACCATCCTGAGAAAATTGAACAATTAGTTAAAGGTGTCGCAGATGGCTGTGTCCTCAGTGAATGTGCATTAATTGGTGGTGAAACTGCCGAAATGCCAGATATGTATGATGAAAATCACTATGATATTGCTGGTTTCTGTGTTGGGGCAGTTGATAAGAAAAATCTAATCGATGGTTCAAAAGTTGCAGTTGGTGATATCTTGATAGGCTTACCATCAAGTGGGTGTCATTCAAATGGATTCTCATTGATTCGTAAAATCTTATTTAAAGATCATGATTCAAAAATCGATAATTTCTATCCTGAACTTGGGAAAACATTAGGAGAAGAAATTCTAACTCCTACTAAAATTTATGTTAAAGCCATCAAGCACTTATTTAATAAAGTAGATCTTCATGGAATGAGCCATGTCACTGGTGGAGGTTTCTATGAAAACTTACCTAGAATGTTGAAAGAAGGTCAAGGTGTTGAAATAGATATTAAATCTTTCCCTAAGAAACCAATATTTACACTTCTTCAAGAATTAGGTGGAATTGAAAACAAAGAAATGTACAATGTATTTAATATGGGAATTGGCTTCGTATTAGCTATTCATCCATCTGAAGTAGATAAAACTCAAGCTTTATTAAAAGAAATTGGGGAAGAAAGTTATATACTTGGTAAAGTTACTAACGATAAAGAAGTGAACTTAAAATGGTAAAAGTAGCAATATTCGCATCAGGTGCTGGCACAAATTTTGAGAATATTGTGAAGAATGTAGAGAATGGATTAATCAAAAATATGTCAGTAGAAGTTTTGATTGTTGATAATGAAAAAGCCCAAGCCATTAAAAAGGCTGAGCGTTTAAATATTCCTTGGATTTATGTTAATCCTAAAGCATTCACTAAAAAAATGGATTTTGAGGAATGTATCGTTAGTTACTTGAAGAAAAGAGAAATTGATTTAATAGCGCTTGCAGGTTATATGAGAATTATAACTCCTGTATTATTAAATGCCTATCCAAAGCGTATTGTTAATCTACATCCAGCCTATTTACCTGCTTTCCCAGGTAAGCAAAGTATCTTAGATGCTTTTGATGCGAAAGCAACTGAGACGGGCGTAACGCTTCATTATCTAGATGAAGGAATAGATACAGGTGAGATCATTCATCAAGAGAAAATAAAGATTGAAGAAGGATGGTCATTGGCTATTCTTGAAGAACATGTTCATGCTCTTGAGTATAGAATGTATCCTATTGTATTAAATGAATTATGCGCAAAAATTGAAAGAGGAGAAAGTTAAGATGAAAAGAGCTTTAGTCAGTGTATCAGATAAGAGAAATCTAGTTGAATTTGTTAAAGAATTAGTTGCTCTTGGCTATGAAATTATTTCAACAGGTGGGACGGCTAAAACATTGGAAAACGAGGGTGTGAAAACAATCGGTATTTCTGAGATTACAGGTTTCCCTGAAATCATGGATGGACGTGTTAAGACTTTACATCCAAGTGTTCATGGTGCTTTATTATGTGTTCGTGATAATCCAAGTCATGTGGCTCAAATCAAAGAACATAACATTGAATATATTGATTTGGTGTGTGTAAACTTATATCCATTCAAAGAAACATTAAAGAAGGCTGATGTAACCCATGAAGAAATTATAGAAAACATTGATATTGGTGGACCTAGTATGCTTCGCTCTGCCTCTAAAAACTATAAGTTCATTCCTGTAATTTGTGATCCTAACGATTATGATCAAGTATTGATGGAGTTGAAGAATGAAGGAAAGACATCTTATGAAACTAATCTTAAATTAGCGGCTAAAGTATTCCGTCATACAGCTTCTTATGATACGATTATTGCTTCCTATTTGACTGAAAAGACAGGTGAGAAATTCCCTGAAAACTTTACTGTGACTTATGAGAAAGTTCAAGATTTACGTTATGGGGAAAACCCTCATCAAGAGGCAGCCTTCTATAAGAGTGCTAATCCTAAATATTCATTAGCTAACGCTAAACAACTACATGGTAAAGAATTGTCTTATAATAATATTCAAGACGGTAATGCTGCCATTGAAATTCTTAAAGATTTCAATCAACCTTGTGTTGTTGGATTGAAACACATGAATCCTTGTGGAATTGGGTGTGGTAAGAATCTTGAAGAGGCTTGGGATAAAGCTTATGAAGCTGATTCAACAAGTATTTTTGGAGGAATTGTTGCTACTAATCAAGTTGTAGATGCTAATACAGCCAATAAGTTAAGTAAGATTTTCTTAGAGATTATTATTGCTCCAGGATTTAGTGATGAAGCATTTGAAATCTTGTCACAAAAGAAAAATATTCGTTTAATGAGTTTAGATACAAACTTAGAAGTAAATACAAAACTAAAGATTACGAATGTTAATGATGGTTTATTAGTTCAAGATGCTGATTTAAAAAGTGTAGGTGTCGAAGAATTAACTTGTGTTACTGATCGTAAACCTACTCAAAATGAACTAGAACAGTTGATGTTTGCTTGGAAGACTGTCAAGCATGTTAAATCAAATGCAATCGTTTTAGTCAAAGACAATATGACAGTAGGTGTTGGCGCTGGTCAAATGAATCGTGTTGGTGCAGCGAAGATTGCTCTTGAACAAGCTAAAGAAAAAGCTAAAGGAGCGGTTATGGGCAGTGATGCCTATTTCCCTATGGCTGATACTGTAGAAGAAGCAGCAAAAGCAGGTGTTACAGCTATTATTCAACCAGGTGGATCAATCAAAGACCAATTATCAGTTGATGAATGTAATAAGCATAACATTGCGATGGTATATACTGGAATAAGACATTTTAAACATTAAGAAAAGGTGAGGTCCTCGTTGACTTCACCTTTATTAATTATTCTTCTATACCAAATTGAGCTTGTAAGTAATCATCATAACTTAAGCGACGATCAATAAAACCATCAGGTGTAATTTCGATAATACGATTCGCAATTGTTTGAATGAATTGGTGGTCATGAGAAACGAAGATCATTTCACCTTTAAATGATATTAAACCGTTATTCAAAGCAGTAATACTTTCTAAGTCTAAGTGATTAGTAGGGTCATCTAAGAATAAAAGATTAGGAGCTTCTAACATACTTTTACTTAACATACAACGAGCCTTTTCTCCTCCACTCAAAACAGGAACAGACTTAAGTGCTTCTTCTCCAGTAAATAACATACGTCCTAAAAAGCCGCGAATGAAGCCCATGTCATCAATATCACTATAACGTGCTAACCAATCAACAATACTCAAGTCTTCAGTGAAGAAAGAGGCATATCGTTTGGCATATAACTTAAACTAACACTTTTACCAAATTGAACTCCACCTGTGTATTCTTCTTCTTTCATTAGACAATTTAAGAACATCGTTGTTAGT
>F144_Wood_Sandpiper__coassemble_10_pt1 | contig 62325 bp, 53 predicted proteins | sample F144_Wood_Sandpiper__metabat2_low_PE_003 | metagenome-assembled genome bin F144_Wood_Sandpiper
GAATTAATGCCGAATTAAAACATACGGCAGTCGGTGAAATGCCATCAAATAAAGAATGGACGGATATTATCGTAATTTCGAAGAAATTAGCTGAGGGTGTTAATTTTGCACCTAATGCTCATGTTATTGAAGTTGTTAACATAATGGATGGAAAAGGAATTGCGAAATCTGTCGGTGAAGTTGTTGATCAATACTACCCAGAAGCTCGTAAAAAATAGGCGAATCAATGAAGACAATTATTGTATTTTATGACAGCTTAAATAAACGTTATTTACCTCCCTATAATAAAGATTGCAAAACGATTGCTCCCAATTTTGAAAGATTGGCTAAACATAGTGTAACTTTTGATCAATCTTATGTAGGTAGTATGCCGTGTATTCCCGCTCGTCGCGAACTTCATACAGGTCGATATAACTTTCTTCACCGTGAATGGGGTCCCCTAGAACCTTTTGATGATTCATTACCACAACTATTATCTAAACAAGGTATCTATTCTCATTTAATCAGTGACCATCTTCACTATTGGGAAGATGGAGGCTGTAACTATCATACACGCTATTCTTCATGGGAAATTGTTCGTGGACAAGAAGGCGACCACTGGAAGGGAGAAGTTAATAATCCAAATATTCCAGAAGTGGTCCTAACTCCTCAAAAACAAATAGGTGAAGGCGTTTCAGCTTTATGGCGTTATGATTGGATTAATCGCCAATATATAAAAACGGAAGAAGAATTTCCACAAACGAAAGTATTTAATCTGGGATGTGAGTTTATTGAAAAGAACCATGAAGCAGATGATTGGTTACTTCATATTGAAACTTTTGATCCTCATGAACCTTTCTATGTACCTCAAAAGTATTTAGACATGTATCCTGAAGAATATGATGGAAAGCATTTTGATTGGCCAAGAGGAAAGAGTACCCAAAAGTCAGATGAAATTGCTCACTGTCGAAGACAGTACCAAGCACTTGTCACTATGTGTGATGAAAACCTTGGGAAGATTCTTGATCAAATGGATAAATACGATATGTGGAAAGATACACAACTTATTGTAGGAACTGATCATGGTTTCTTATTAGCGGAACATGAATATTGGGGTAAGAACCAAATGCCTTATTATAATGAAATAGCTAATAATCCACTCTTTATGTGGAACCCTAAAATTCCAGTTAAAGATGTTCATCGTTCATCTTTAGTACAATTAATCGACTGGGCACCAACAATTTTTGAATTCCATGATTGTCCAATCCCTGCCGATGTGCAAGGGAAGAGTTTAGCCAATGTGATAAACAAGGATGAAAAAGTTAGAGATTACGCTATGTTTGGTGTCTTTAGTGGTCATGTGAATCTTACAGATGGTCAGTATACTTATATGCGTGCACCAATACCTGGAAGAGAGAATGATATCTATCATTATACTTTGATTCCTCAACATATGACAGAACGCTTTAAAGTAAGTGAACTTGAGAATATTGAACTAGTTTCACCTTTCTCATTTACAAAAGGTTGTCCAGTAATGAAAATTAAGGGTAATGAAAAGTATGATGTATCAAAATTCGGTCATCTATTATATGACGTTAAGAAGGATCCTCTTCAATTAAATCCGATTCAAAATAAAGAAGTTGAAGAGAAATTCATCCAAGCAATGAAAGAGAAAATGAGCGAAAATGATGCGCCTAGTGAACAGTTTATAAGATTAGGTATAGATTAATATTGAAAATTCGCTTGTAAAGAGATTTGCAAGTGATTTTCTATTGTAATTGTGTTTTAATTAAATAGAAGGAGGTAGTAATATAATGAATGATGAAGAACTTGGAGTGATGGCAGAAGTAGCAAGCTTATATTTTGAACAACGATACTCTCAACAAGAGATTGCTGATAAACTGTATTTTTCACGGTCTAAGGTTTCGCGACTCATCAGTAAAGCTATGGAGAATAAAATAGTTGAAATTACTATTAATTATCCATTGGAGCGAATTCTTAGTTTAGAAAATCAATTAAAAGAACAATTCAATTTAATAGAAGTCATTGTTATTCGTGATTATAGTACTACTTACCCCATGTTATTAAAGCGCATAGGTGCGGCAGCTGCACAATATCTTGATGGAGCTATTAAAGATCATAGCTCTATTGGAATTACTTGGGGACAAACAGTTTATAATATTGTTGAACAACTTATACCCAATAAAAGAAAACAAGTGAATGTAATTCAACTTATGGGAACGGCTGAACATGAAAACAACTCTGCTTATGACGCACCTCAACTTGTTAGAAAGTTCGTAGAAAAATTTGATGGAACCTATTTGCCTTTTTATGCACCTTTAGTTGTTGAAAATGATATTATACGAGATTCATTGGTAAAAGAACCGATTATATCTCGTGTGATTGATGAAGCTAAAAAAGTAGACATTGTTTTAACTAGTATTGGAGATTTCTCTTCACGCAAGATTAAAGCATGGGAAAACTATTTGGATGAAAATAAATGGCGCGATTTAACGGCTCAAGGGGCAGTAGGAGCTCTATTAGCCCATTTTATTAAAATGGATGGTAGCAGTGTCGATGAGAACTTAGATAAAAAGGTGATTGGTATTCAACTAAGCGACCTAAAAAATATTCAAAATGTCGTCACAGTTGTTGGCGGAGCCAATAAAGCAAGAGGACTTTTTGGCGCATTGAATACAAACTGTATATCTACATTAATCGTGGATGAAAAACTAGCAGAAACGGTTCTTGCTTTAAATTCTAAATATAGAAATAAATGATTCAATCTTAATTAGCTAATTGACTTCATTGTTGATTAGTTTTTTTGCACTCTGATAACCTATATTGAACATAATTGCATGATAATTCAACTAGTGAAATAAGTAAATGAAATTAATTGCATGGTGATGATAATCTATTGTATTAATTTCATGTTTCATTATACTAGAAAGTGTAGTAAGCACTTACATTTGAAAGGAGTGTCAAAAATGGATGAATTTTTAAGTATTATTAACCAGGGGTGGGAAATTCTATTCAATAACGTTCTATCAAGACCCGCAATCTTTATTGGTCTTATCGTATTGGTAGGATATATTTTATTGAAACGCAAATGGTATGAAGTAATTGCAGGGTTTATAAAAGCAGTTGTAGGATACATGATTCTACAATTAGGAGCAAAATCATTAGTTGGTGCAGTTACACCAATTCTAAATGGTATCACAACTAAATTTGCTTTAGATGCTGTTGTTATCGATCCAAACTTTGGATTCGTTGCTGCTAATGCAGCTCTTGAATCTATTGGCGTCACAACATCATTTGCGATGATTACCTTATTGGTTGCCTTTATTTGGAATATTGTTTTAATTCTATTTAGAAAATATACTAAAGTTAGAACATTATTTACAACTGGACACATTATGGTTAAACAAGCAGCAGTTGCTACTTGGATTGTTTATTTCTTATTACCTAATTTAAGAAATATGTCAGGGATTGTTATTACTGGAATCTTAATTGGTACCTATTGGGCAGTCTTCTCTAACTTAACTGTTGAAGCTACTCAAGACTTAACGGACAATGCTGGATTTGCGATTGGACATCAACAAATGCTTGGTGTATGGTTTGCTGATCGATTTGCTGGTAAAGTAGGGAATAAAGATAAAGGAGTTGAAAACTTAAAGTTATCAGGAGCTCTTCAATTATTTGATGATTATGTAGTTTCAACAACTATCTTAATGATGTTATTCTTCGGAGTAATTATTCTTGTTATTGGTCCTACAATTATGATGGAATTAGATGCAGCTAATTTCCCTAAGAATTTAAGTTTCGCTATTTATATCTTAGAAAAGTGTGCGTCATTTGCTGTTAACCTAGTTGTCTTAAAAACGGGGGTTAGAATGTTCGTTGGTGAAATGGTTGAATCATTCAATGGTATTAGTGGTTCTATCCTTAAAGGATGTCTACCAGCCGTTGACTGTGCCGCTACGTATGCATTCGGAGCTCAAAATGCTGTAACACTTGGTTTCTTATTTGGAGCCATCGGACAAAGTATTGCGATTGCTGGATTATTGATTTTCAAATCCCCTTTAATGATTATCCCAGGGTTCGTTCCATTGTTCTATGACAATGCAACCATTGGGCTATATGCTAATAAAAAAGGTGGATTCAAAGCATTAATTATCTTCTGTATTGGAAGTGGTTTATTACAAGTTATCGGAAGTGCGTTAGCTATCCAATTATTTGGAATGGCAACATTTGGTGGTTATGTAGGAAACCTAGACTGGGCTACATTATGGCCAGCAATGGGATTAGTTATTAAATATTTAGCAGTACCAGGAATGGTCTTATGTATTGTAGGAATGTTAATTATTCCTCAATTACAATATAGAAATCATAAAGAAAGATATTTTGATTTAGCAGAAAGCGAGGATTAAATTATGCTAAAAGTTATAGTTGCCTGTGGTTGTGGAATGGGAAGTAGTCAATTATTAAAAATGAGAGCAACAGAGGTATTCAAAAAATTGAATATTCCTGTAACGATTCATCATACAAGTATTGATGAAGCAAGTTCTAGTGCAAATGAATATGATGTAATTATTGTTTCTGAAGCGCTAGTACGTAATTTCAAGAACCCTAAAAATATTGTAATCGGACTTAAGAATCTAATGTCTAAAGCGGAACTTGAACAAAAAATCTTAGAAAAAAATATCGGTCAATAAAGAGGCACTATGATGACAAATGTAATATACATTCATACTCATGATAGTGGAGATGTATTTTCCCCTTACCATTATGATGTCCCAACACCAACTCTTCAAAAATTCAGTGAGGATTCCTGTTTATTTACTAATGCCTTTTGTGCTAGTCCAACATGCTCACCAAGTCGAAGTGCGTTGTTAACTGGAAAGTACCCGCATTCAAATGGAATGATGGGACTTGCTAACCGTGGATTTGAAATCACTAATTATGAAGATCATCTTGTTCATGTCTTGAATGAGAACAAGTTTCAAACAGTTTTATGCGGTATCCAACATGAATATGGTCGCTATACTGAACATGATAAAGGAGCCAAAAAGATTGGTTATCAAGTAGATATTACCACGGACCCTTCCGCTTATAGTGAAAAAGAAATGGTGGAGTGGGACCGTAATAATGTTCAATCATTAAAGAAATGGTTAGCGAGTGATTCATCAAAACAACCTTTCTTCTTATCCTTTGGTTTCTTCTCTACTCATAGAGAGTACCCTGATGTAATAAAGCCATTAGGAACACTTCCAGCATTTCTAGATAAGAGTGAGACGATAGATAAGGACTTCCAAGGGCATTGTCAATCTCTACAATTATTTGATGATCGATTTAATGAAATTATGGAAGCATTAAAAGACAATAATCTATATGATAATACAATTATCCTCTTTACTAGTGACCATGGGATTCCTTATCCAAAGGCTAAGTGTACACTCTTTGATGCTGGAATCAAGATTGCGTTGATGATGAAGGTACCAGGCGCAGAAGCAAGTGTGATTGATGGACTAGTCTCTCATGTGGATATAGCTCCTACACTTTGTAGCTTATTGAATATTGAATCGAAGGTTCGCTATGAAGGCGTTGATTTAACACCTTTGATAAGAAAAGAAAAACAAAGCGTTAGAGAGTATATCTATTCAGAGGTTAATTTCCATACTTCTTATGAACCAATACGTTGTGTAAGAAGTGAACGTTATAAGTATATTCGTTACTATGATGAGGATTATCAAAAGATAAATGCTTCTAATATTGATAATTCAATCTCAAAGGAAGAATATTTAAAGACAGCTCCAAGCAGCAAAACAATGGAATATTTCTTTGATTTAAAGAACGATCCATTTGAAAGAAATAATTTAATTAATCATCAAGATTATCAAGATGAAATGAATAAAGCGAAAAGAGATTTATTGGCTTGGCAAAAAGATACTCATGATTACTTATTAGACCCATCCTTTACGTTAAAATCTGAATGGATTGTTAATACTAAAGAATGTCTTAATCCAAAAAGTAAAAATAAAGATGATTTTATCGTAATCTAGTGTAAAATAGAGGTAAGGAAACTTACCTTTTACTATTGGAGGCAACATGAAAGATAAAGATTGTGACGATTTAGCGATAATTGCTGAAGTAGCTAGTATGTATTATGAAAATGATATACCACAAAACATGATTGCAAAGAAGATGTTTTTCTCTCGCTCAAAAGTTTCGCGATTATTAAAAAAAGCACGTGAAAAAGAAATAGTAGAAATCATCATTAAATATCCATTAGAACGCGTTTTTGCTCTTGAAAAAGAAATCTGTGAAACCTTTGGATTAGATAATGCGATAGTGATTAAAAACTACCCTGAACACAACAGTACTGAAAATCGCCTTAAACGATTAGGTAAGATAGCAGCAGAGTATCTAGATGAATTGCTTGTGGAAGGAGATACAGTAGGTCTTGCGTGGGGGAGAACACTTGCACAGATGGTAAACGAGATGAAACCCAAGCATGAGAAGAATATCAGAGTGATACAATTAACAGGTGCTGCGGCAGATGGATATAATGCAATGTTAGATTCCCCTTATCTTGTTCGTAAGATGGCAGAAAAATATCAAGGAACCTATTCTCAAATCTATGCGCCTTTGTTTGTGGAAAATGCGATCGTTAAGAAATCATTAATTAAAGAGGTTATTATTAGTAAAGCACTCAATGAAGCAAAAAATGCGAAGTATATTGTTACAGGTATCGCTGATTTCTCCATGGGCGATTCCACAGTAAGTTGGGCAGGTTATTTAACACCAGCTAAGAAAGAAGATTTGATTAAAAAAGGTGCTGTTGGATTCATGTGTGGGCATTTCTTGAATCGTTATGGAAATAAGATACTTGACGATGTTGAAAATAATTTAATTGGTGTAACCCTTGAAGACTTAAAGAAAGCACCTCATGTCATTGCGGTGTCAGGTGGTGTTGATAAGACAATGGCTACCATTGCTGCTCTTCGTGGACAGTATGTCAATTGTTTAATTACTGATGAATTTATCGCATCAAAGATAATAGAACTAGTTAAGAAGTAAAAAAAAGGATAAGTTGTCAAAAGCGGCAGCTTATCTTTTCATATGTGTGTAGGTAACAAAGGCAATATCGAGTAGGGTCAAGAATCCCACAACACGAATACCCCAGTCTGGTAAATAGAAATAGAACCAGTTAGTAAATGTAATGATTAGTAAGATAACTAAAGATAATATACTCATTAATTTCCAATTTTGCTCCTTCATAAAATCACTTCCCTTATTGGAATAATCATATCATGCCTTGGTTATTTGTACAATAGTTGTAGGTATTTAGCTTTCATCTACTTGAATCTTAATATATTCCCTACTTATTCAAGGAGTGAAGTATTATATATAACCTAAATTTAAAATGAATAATCAATGATCAGATGGTTTTCTTGGCATATATACCCCCAAGCTGATAAGGTACTATAGCTACATTTAGCATAATCAGCATTCCCCCTCGCTTCAAAATCAAGTATTGTCTATATAATAATGGTTGTATACATATTATTCTGATACGGGTGTTGCTTAGATTAGTGGTTTTGTTATTTGTGAACAATACTCTAAGTTATTAAATGGGCTTTCATTATTAAACATCATATGACTATATTCGATAGATTCCGTAAAAATGTAAATAATAAAGGTGCAATTGATTAATTATAAAATATTTTAAAAGGGGGATTGACAAAAGCGCTTTCAATTGATAAGATGTAAATGTATTTAGGGTTGTAACTTTAACAAGGCAAAGCCTAAACTATCGCCATAGTTATATTTTTACTTGGGTGTAGTTTAGGCTTTTTATGTTATGGAGGTGAAGTGTTGAAAGTTAAAAAGGTATTTAATAACAATATTTTATTAGCTGAAGATGATCAACTTTTAGAAATGATTTTAATGGGAAAAGGGATTGGCTATGGATTGAAACAAGGGGATATACCTGATTCAGACAAAATCGATAAAATATTTAAGATTGAATCTGAAGAACTGCAAAATCAATTCGTTCAATTAATGAATGTCATTCCTATCAATCATTTAGAATTAACAAAAAAAGTTGTTGAATTGGCAGAGGAAAAACTTAATGTTCAATTTGATGATTCAATTTTCATAGGACTTGCTGACCACATTAATTTTGCGATTAAGCGTGCTAAAGAAGGTAATGAAATAAAAAATGCTTTGTTATGGGAAATAAAAAAGTTCTACAAAAAAGAATTTGATGTAGCAATGGAAACCATTAAGATTATTCTTTATTATGAAGGGATTTCAATGTCTGAGGATGAGGGAAGTTTTATCGCTATGCACTTTGTCAATGGCCAACAAAGTGGAGAAGGCGTTAGAAATACCGTAGTCGCTACAAACATTATCCAAGATATTCTAAGTATTATAAAGTTTCACTTTAATATTGATTTAGATGAAGCATCAATCAATTATAGTCGATTCATAACACACATTCGTTTTTTCTTACAAAAGATACACCAAGATAATGTGAGTGATGATGACTTTCTATTTGCACAAGTTAAACGTAAATACCCAGATACATTTGATTGTGTTACTCGAATTAAAGTCTATTTAGATTCAAAATTAAGTATAAATTTATCGAATGAAGAAATGTTGTATTTTATGCTACATATTCATCGATTAACAGAAAGAGAAAAAAGTCGTATTGAATAGGATTGTAACCGTAAGGGCAAAGCCTAAATGACTGCAAGTGTGTTTTTGGTGCACTCGTTGTGATTTAGGCTTTTATTTTAGAAAAAAGGAGGATATTATGAAATATCAAGATTTAATTAATGAAGTTCTAAAAAATATTGGTGGCGAAGAGAATATAGAATCATTGACTCACTGTTTTACTCGCCTTCGTTTTTCATTAAAGGATGATAGTAAAGCAAGTACAGAAGAAATCAAAAAGATTCCTGGTATTAGTGGATGTGTCAACAAAGGTGGACAATTCCAAGTTATTATAGGAACACACGTTTCTGATGTTTATGAAGAGTTTATGAGTGTTATTAAAGTAGAAGGTGGACAAGAAACATCAAAGAAGAAAAATGGTATTGTTACAGCTTTTTTTGATACAATTTCAAGTATATTTATGCCTATCGTTGGTGCATTAGCAGGTGCAGGGATGGTTAAAGCCATTCTATCTGTTTGTGTTGCTTGCGGTTGGTTAGATACAACGTCTCAAACGTATGTATTGTTATTTATGATAGCAGATATCGTATTCTATTATTTACCTTTCTTCTTAGCTTTCTCAACAGCTAAAAAGTTTAAATGTAATCCATATATTGCATTAATTTTCGCTGGTATGTTATTACATCCTACATTCTTAGGATTGAAGTCAGCAGGAGAAGCCGTTAGTTTCTTAGCGATGCCTGTTAAGATGGCAACGTATTCAACAAGTGTAATTCCTATTATTTTAATTGTTGGTTTACAATCAATCATTGAAAAATATGTTAAGAAATATACACCGAATGCAATTAAACCTTTCTTTGTTCCAATGGTTACTATCTTAATTGTTGGACCCATTGGCTTAATTGCACTAGGGCCTATCGGAGCTATCCTTGGTGATTACTTAGCACTTGGATTCGATACATTAAACAATACAGCAAATTGGATTGTTCCAACGCTTGTAGGTGCATTCTTACCACTTATGGTACTAACAGGTATGCATTATAGTGTAGGAGCTCTTCAAGCAACTCAAAGAGCAACAGTTGGGTATGGAACAATTTTTACTCCTGGGTCTATTTGTTCAAACATGGCACAAGCTGCAGCAACTTTCGCAGTTTCATTACGTACTAAAAATAAAGAATTAAAAACTTTAGCTTCATCTACAGGATTAACAGCATTATGTGGTATCACTGAACCTGCTCTTTACGGGGTAACTATGAAATTAAAAACGCCTTTATATGCAACGATTATGGCGGGTGGTGCTGCTGGGTTCTATATGGGAATCACAGGAACTAAAACTTGGTCATCAGGAACATCAAATATATTCTCATTACCAATCTTTATTGGTCCTGATAATTCATTTATGAATGCTTGCATAGCAGTTACAATTGCTTTAGTGCTTGGATTTGTTTTATCTTATATTTTATATAAAGAACCAGAATCATTTGAAAATATTAAACCTCAATCAAAAGGTGAGCTTACGAGTAAAGCCGTAATTAGTTCTCCTATGAGTGGTACTGTTTTAATGCTAAATGAAGTAAATGATGATGCTTTTAAAAGTGGTGCGTTAGGTAAAGGTTGTGCAATTATACCGAATGATGGACGTGTTGTTTCACCGATTGATGGAAGTGTAGTAATGTTATTTGAATCAAAACATGCGATTGGATTAATGAGTGATGATGGTTGTGAAGTATTGATTCATATTGGTCTAGATACAGTTAAATTAAACGGGGAACATTTTACCGCGCATGTTAAAAAAGGTGATGTTGTGAAGAAAGGTGATATACTAATCACGTTTGACATGAAAGCCATTCAAGAAGCAGGATATGATGTGACTACACCTGTTATTATCACAAATTCAAAAGATTATTTAGATGTTGTTGAAACAGATTTAAACAAAATTGAAGAAAATGCAGTTCTATTAACTGTGGTGAAATAGTATGAGTTTTCCAGATAATTTTCTTTGGGGAGGAGCTTTAGCTGCGAACCAATGTGAAGGTGCTTATAATGTTGATGGAAAAGGATTATCTCAACAAGATATTATGCCTCGCGGAGTACAGGGACCTGTTACAAGTGAGCCAACAAGTGATAACCTTAAGCTAATCGGCACTGATTTCTATCATCGTTATAAAGAAGATATAGCGTTATTCGCTGAAATGGGATTTAAAGTATTTCGATTCTCGATCGCTTGGTCAAGAATATTCCCACTTGGAGATGAAAAAGAACCCAATGAACTTGGATTAGCTTTTTATGAAAAAGTAATTGATGAGTGTTTGAAATACAATATTGAACCTTTAATTACACTTTCACATTATGAAATACCTTTACATCTATGCCAAAAATATGATGGTTTTCGTTCTCGTGAAGCCATTGAATATTTTAAACATTATGCAGAAACTGTAATTACGCGTTTTTCTAAAAAGGTAAAGTATTGGCTGACATTCAATGAAATTAATGTTTCTATACTTTCTCCTTTGCTTGGTTCTGGTGTATTAACACCCAAAAAAGAATTAACAAAACAAGATATGTATCAAACAGCTCATCATCAGTTAGTAGCTAGTGCATGGGTATGTAAGATTGCTAAAGAAATAAATAAAGATATTAAAATGGGATGTATGGCAGCCTCTGCACCACGTTATCCAATGACCTGTGATCCAAACGATGTAATGAGCATGATGACAAGTCAACAAGAACTTGATTACTTTATTCACGTACAAAGCAAAGGTGAATATCCTTATTATACTAAACGTTTATTCAAAGAAAATAAGATAGAATTGAAAATGGAAGCAAATGATCTTGAACTCCTAAAAAACACTGTTGATTTTATTTCTTTTAGTTACTATAGTAGTAAAGTCGTTGCTTTTGATGAGAGTAAATATACGATGGCAAATGGGAATATTATGCGTGGTTTGAGCAATCCTTATGTACCAACCTCAGATTATAATTATCCTATTGATCCTTTAGGATTACGTTATATCCTTAACTATTTATATGATCATTTTCAAAAACCATTATTTGTCGCTGAAAATGGATTAGGTGCTATTGATAAATTTGAGAATGAAACAGTGAATGATGACTATCGAATTGATTATCATAGAGAACACATCAAAGCAATGCATGAAGCACTTGTTGATGGTGTTGATATTATGGGATATACTTCATGGGCACCGATTGACTGCGTCAGTGCAGCATCCGCTGAAATGACTAAACGTTATGGTTTTGTCTACGTTGACCGTCAACAAGATGGAAGCGGAACTTTAACTCGTTATAAGAAAAAGAGTTTCTCTTGGTATAAAGAAACTCTAGAAAGTAATGGAGAAAATTGTTTGAACCAAGATAGTAATTAATGTTGCTCAATCAATAACACAATTGTGATAAACCCTTTAATTAATCGACTAATTAATCATATGTGTACTATAGAAAAATATGTAAGGGTAATTAGAAGATGAAAATTTCTATTCTGAAATAGTATCTATGTTACTCATTCAAATAAATTATTCTGTCTTTTTTGTAACAAGCGTGAAATCTATTCCTTTAGGTGTATGGAATAAAATCCATGGTCGTTTGGCTATAGAAAAAGATAAAGTCTTCTTCCTCAATAACACTTATAAAAAGTAACCTAATAGTACTTTTAAATTGGAATATTTGATATATTTCTATTAAAAACGTATAATGTATTGTCAAAGTAATTACGATAGACTATAATATGGGTGGAGAGGAAGTGAAGTTATGGCACCAGTAAGCACTACAATTAAAATTGACCCAGAACTAAAGAGCCAAGCCCAGCAAGTTCTTGACAGTATGGGGTTAAACTTAAGTGTCGCAGTGAATATGTTTTTGCAACAAGTTGTTAGGGAAGAAGCAATCCCGTTTCGAGTGGGGAAACCACAATCCAATACCCAAACATTAGCAGCACTCTTTGAGGTAGAGCAGATGAAAGCAAATCCTGAGAGTTACAGAGGATATAACGATGTTGACAGCATGATCAATGAGCTATTGAAATGATCTATAGCGTGAAGCCAACTAAACAATTTGAAAAAGACTTGAAACGAATATATAGACGAGGATATAACATAGCTCTGATAACGACTGTTATAAAACAGCTTGCTTCCGATGGAACTTTACCACTTCACTACAAAGACCACGCATTGACAGGTAATTTCTTTGGATGTCGAGAGTGTCATATAACACCAGATTGGTTGTTTGTGTATGAGATAAATCAAGCTTGCGCTACTCTGTATTTAATCCGTACAGGAACACACAGCGATCTATTTTAATAATGGAGTTGATATAGAAAAATGTGTAAGTCCATATGAAATTAATGAACCTAAATCAATAACACAATTGTCATAAACCCTTTAATTCCTTGACTATTCCACCCCCCCCTATATAATATAGAAAAGATAAGATATTAAGAGCAACCATGAAGTTGAAACTCTTAATGAGGAGGTTGATTATGAAAAAATTAATAGTCATGTTCATATTATTTACTCTAGTAGCAGGTTGTAGTACTACTCAACCAAACAAAACAACGGTTTGCAATCTTGAAGAGGGAAATATGTCAATTGAATTGAGTGTTGTTTCTTCAGGTGAAGAGATTAAAAGTCATACAGCTAGAACTACGCTAGACTTCACTACACTTGATAAGAGAAAAGAAGATGTTTTAAATCTGATTGAAGATTCTAAGAACAAATATGGAGAAATAGAAGGGTATACATTTGATGCTACTTATAATGAACCTATCTTAGTAGAAACAATCATTGCTGATTATTCAAAACTAAGTAAAGATGATTTAGAAGAAGGTTATGATCAATTAGGTGATTTGTTAGAATCACTGAAGAGTCAAGGATTTACTTGTAGCGAATAGATAGAAAAGTGCGAGATTAACTCGCACTTTTATTGAAGAAAATTGATAATCATTTGTTTCTCAGCGTTAGTTAAACTATTCATATGACCACGCTCTTTCAACATGTGTGTAGTGCAATGTGGAATCATTCACTCTCTATTAGCACCTTGCATTGTGTTTTGAGCTACAAGTTCTTTATCTATATCATTTAATACCACAACCTTCTTGCGTGTCCACATTGGAGCAATGAGCTCATCCTCAACACCATCTCCAGTAAGGCGTTGAATAATAAGTTGAGGAGGAAGTACTTTAAGTTGTTCAACAACGACATCAATATACTCTTCTTTACTAAGGATAGGAAAGGGTTTCTTTATGTATTCATTAGCCATCTTTGTATTTTTTAATAAATGTAACATATGAATCTTAATGGCATGGATAGGTAAAGTACCTACTACCCTTGCTGATTCAATCATCATATTCGCAGTTTCATAAGGTAATGAATTCATTAGATGGACACATATCTTACAGTTTGTTTTAGATAATCGTTCAATGGTTTCTCTAAAACAAGCAAACGTATGACCACGATTAATGGCAAGAGCCGTTTCATCATGAATGCTTTGTAAACCAAGTTCAATCCATATTTCTTTCCGTTTACAGGCATCATTTAGATAAGCAATCGTTTCATCACTTAAACAATCAGCACGTGTCGCAATCGCTATAGCCACAACATCCTCTCTTTCAAGGAAAGGTTCAAATGTTTTTTTCAGTGTTGATAACGGTGCATATGTGTTTGTGTAGGCTTGAAAGTAGGCCATGGCAGAACCTGTTGGCCATTTCTTTTTCATAACGCGTAGACCTTCATCAAATTGCTTCGCTAAATCATCATGAATATCGCCTGCACAATCACCACTACCTAAAGCACTACAGAAGGTACAACCACCAACACCACAAGTTCCATCTCGGTTTGGACATGAAAAATTAGCATTCAAGGCAACCTTGAATACTTTTGTTTGGAAATGTTGTTTTAAATAGTAATTCCAAGTATGATAACGTTTGTTATCTTCACTATAAGGAAATGGATTATTGAATCGATTCATTTTATCACCTTCACTATTGTACCATTGTGTGAACCTTACTTGCAATTTAAACCTATTAATGAAATAATAAACAAGGTGATAAAATGAATACTGAAAAACGTACGGTGGTAGGGAATGGATTTAAATGTACCTATACTTTAATATATAAACAAGTGAAGAATGTTAATCTTCATATTGATCGTGATGGGCATATTTATGTTAGTGCTAATCCATATATTCCACTGAATAAGATTGATGACTTTGTAATAAGTAAATGTGAATGGGTATTATCTAAACAGCAATCCATTAAAAAGAAACAAGCTATATTTAATGGAGCTTCAAATCATCAAATGACTTATTTAGGTAAAACATATCAGATTGAATTTATAGAAGGAGCTCATTCATCATTAAAGTTTAGTGAATCCAAGGTAACAATTACTGCTACAAGCGAAGATAAAATTGATAACGTAATTGAAAGTTATATTGATAAACAATGTAAGAAGTTATTTAAAGATATGATTGATTTAGTTTATGGAATGATGAAACAAGACTATCAGATAACTTGTCCTACTCTTAAAATAAGAACAATGACTTCAAGATGGGGAAGTTGTGTACCTAGTAAGAATCAGATAACATTAAATAGAAAATGTATTTATTATGACATTAAATTTCTAGAATATGTTGTTGTTCATGAATTTGCTCATCTTATACAACCTAATCATAGTAAGCAGTTTTATTATATTATAGAAAAGTATTTACCTGATTATAAAGAGAGAATTAAGATAACACATTAACATCTATTTAGTTAGATGTTTTCTATTTGTGAATTAAAGAACTAATTTATTAGACAAAATATGTGCATAATTAGAATAAACTATGTATAATAGAGGAAATAAAAAGGAGTTGAGGATATGGTAAAAATATTAAGCAAAGAAGTACTTAATCCTACAGTAACTAAAATGGTGGTAGAAGCACCTCTTATTGCTCGTAAGGCTCAAGCAGGTCAATTCATTATTCTTCGTGTGAATGATACAGGTGAACGTATTCCTTTAACGATTGCAGATTATGATCGTGAGATGGGTTCGGTTACGATAATATTTCAAGTTGTTGGTGCAACAACTTATCAATTGAATCAACTCAATGAAGGGGAAACTATTCATGATTTTGTTGGACCTTTAGGTAAAGCAAGCAACATCAAGAATTTGAAAAAAGTTTGTGTTGTTGGTGGTGGTGTGGGGTGTGCAATTGCTTATCCTACAGCCAAAGCTCTTTTCCAACAAGGCTGCGAAGTTACTGTAATTGCTGGTTTTAGAAATAAAGACTTAGTCATTCTTGAAGATGAATTTATTAAAGTGAGTGATACTCTTTATATCATGAGTGATGATGGTAGTGTTGGAAACAAGGGATTAGTCACTGATTGTTTAGAAAAGTTAATCAAAGCTGGCGAAAAGTTTGATGAAGTAATTGCTATTGGACCACTAGTTATGATGAAATTCGTTTCAATGTTAACGAAAAAATACGATGTTAAAACGACCGTATCAATGAACCCAATTATGATTGATGGGACTGGTATGTGTGGTGGATGTCGATTAAGTGTTGGTGGTGAAGTAAAGTTTGCTTGTGTTGATGGTCCTGATTTCGATGGCCATGAAGTTGACTTTGATTTAGCAATGAGTCGCTCAAGAACTTATGCTGATCAAGAACGCCATGCTTATGATAAAGCATGCAACCTTTTAAAGAAGGGAGATAACTAATATGCCGAACATGTCAATGACAAAAGTTGATATGCCTATTCAAGAAGGAAGTGTTCGTTGTACTAACTTCGATGAAGTAACACACGGATATACTCTTGAAATGGCCATGGAAGAAGCAGAGCGTTGTTTACATTGTGCTCATAAACCATGTATTAGTGGTTGTCCTGTAGCTGTTAACATCCCTGAATTTATCGCAGAAGTTAAAAATGGAAACTTAGATAAGGCTTATCATATAATAAAAGAAACAAGTTCACTACCTGCTGTTTGTGGTCGTGTATGTCCTCAAGAGAGTCAATGTGAAAAGGTATGTGTTCGTGGTATCAAAGGTGAAAGTGTTGCGATTGGACGTTTAGAACGTTTTGTGGCAGATACGTATAGAATGAAAAAAGAAGAAGAAATTCAAGTGCCGATAAGCAATGGACACCGTGTAGCTATAGTTGGTGCTGGACCTTCGGGTTTAACCTGTGCCGGAGACTTAGCGAAACTTGGCTACCAAGTGACGATTTTTGAAGCGTTACATGTTGCTGGTGGAGTTTTAGTTTATGGAATCCCTGAATTCCGTCTTCCTAAAGATATTGTTTCATATGAGATTGAAGGTTTAAAAAAACTAGGTGTTGATATCCAATGTAATTTTGTTGTTGGTAGAACGGAAACGATTGATGAACTATTTGAAGAAGGTTATGAAGCCATTTTTATTGGAAGTGGTGCTGGTCTTCCTAATTTCATGAACCTACCAGGAGAGAGCCTTAATGGGGTGTACTCAGCCAATGAATTTTTAACAAGAACAAACTTAATGAAAGCATATCTTGAAGGCAGTACTACTCCTATTCAAAAGGCCAATAAGGTGGTAGTTGTTGGAGGAGGCAATGTTGCCATGGATGCGGCTCGTTGTGCTAAACGATTAGGTGTTGATGAAGTAACGGTAGTTTATCGCCGTTCTATGGATGAATTACCTGCTCGTCGTGAAGAAGTTGAACATGCCATGGAAGAGGGAATCAAATTTGATTTATTAACTAATCCAATTCAAGTCATTGGCGATGAAAAAGGTTGGGTAAGTGGCGTGGAATGTATACGCATGGAGCTAGGCGAAAAAGATGCCAGTGGTCGTGCAAGACCAGTGGAAATTAAAGACAGTAATTTCACTATAGAAGCAGATTGTATGATTATGGCTATTGGAACGAGTCCTAATCCCTTGATTACATCCACAACATCTGGCCTTGAAGTAAATCGTAGAGGTTGTTTAATTGTTGATGAGACTGCTCAAACATCACGAAAAGGTGTCTATGCAGGTGGAGATGCCGTTACTGGCGCCGCCACTGTTATCCTTGCTATGGGTGCTGGAAAGCAAGCAGCCAAGGCAATTCATGACCAAATTTCCAAAATGTAAGCGTGTTTCATAAAGAAAATGATAAATTTTCAAAAAAAGTGTTGCAAAATGAAAAAGTTCGTTTATAATAGAGAACATACAAACTGTGAACAAGAGTAGTAAACATGAAAAAGTTCTTCAAGAGAGTCGTTGGTTGGTGTAAAACGATAGAACAAGTAAAGTTGAACGTGCTTGGGAGTTTGGTTAGCGACTTCATCTGATGAGTTAACCACGTGAGCCTGACGTTAAAAGGGAAGAGAGCTAATTCTTTTATTAGAATTAGAAACTAGGTGGTACCGCGTAACTTATACGTCCTTGTCAATTTGACAGGGACGTTTTTTTATTAAAAGGAGGAATTTTATGAACTTAGATATGTCAGCCATTTCAGAATATATACCTTTAATTCTATCAGGTATTCCAGTAATCCTAAAGTTATCAGCCATGTCAGCCGTACTAGGAACACTCATTGGCTTTATATGTGCATTAATTAAAACAAAAAAAGGATTCTTCAGTTTTATTGTTTCAGCCTATATCGACTTATTCCGTGGAACTCCAGTATACTTCCAAGTCTACTTCTTCTTCTTCGGTATGTCACAATTAGTTGGAAGAATTAATCCATGGTTAGCTGCAGTTCTTGTATTCTCACTCAATTCAGGAGCTTACCTTGCTGAGATAATGAGAGCAGGTATTGAAGGAATTGATAAAGGACAAATTGAAGCAGCTAAAGCATTAGGTGTAAAAAATTCAGATATTATGAAGGATATTATTATTCCTCAAGCTGTAAGAAAAGTTCTACCAGCCTTAATCAATGAATTCATCACACTAACTAAGGAAACATCCGTTGTTTCTGTCATGGGAATATCAGATATGATGAGAATGTTCTCTATTGTACAAGGAACAACTTATCGATCTCTTGAACCTTTGTTAGTTGTTGGTATTGCCTATTATTTAATGAACAAAGTATTGAGCTTTATCGGAAGCTACATCGAAAGGAAGTTAAAATATGATTAAAGTAGAAAATCTCTTTAAAGATTATAGTGAAGAAATCAAAGTTCTTCATGATGTTAACTTTACTTTTGAAGATGGTAAAACTTATGCGATTATCGGTTCAAGTGGCGGTGGTAAATCAACCTTAATCCGCTGTCTTAATCTTCTTGAAGAACCAACAAGTGGAAGTATATATTATAACAACATCAAAATTAACGATCCTAAAACAGATTTAAATAAGATTCGAGAAAAGATAGGAATGGTTTTTCAAAGTTTCAATTTATTCAATCATATGACAGCCACAAAGAATGTGACTTATGCATTAATTAAAGTGAAAAAGATGGATAAAAATGAAGCAGAGAAAAAAGCTCATGAATATTTAGATAAAGTAGGATTATCTCATCGATACGATTCGTATCCACACCAACTAAGCGGTGGAGAGAAACAAAGGGTAGCAATTGCCAGAGCATTAGCAATGCAACCTGAAGTATTACTCTTCGATGAGCCTACAAGTGCATTAGACCCTGAAATGACTTCTGAGGTATTAAAGGTTTTACAAAGTTTGAATCATACAGGAATGACAATGATTGTTGTCACGCATGAAATGAACTTCGCAAAGGAAGTCGCAGATAGCATTATTTATATGGATAAAGGCCAAATTGCTGAATGCAGTGAAGCAAAAGAATTCTTCGCTAATGCGAAGACAGAGCGAGCTAGAAATTTTATCGCTAATATGATTTAAAAAGAAAAGAGGAAAAGAAAAATGAAAAAATTATTATCAGGTTTATTAGTGTGTTTGATGGTAGCGGGATGTTCAACACCAAGCACAAATGGAGGAGAAACAGAAACTAAAGTATTAAAGGTTGCTACTTCAAGTGGTTATGACCCTTATGAAGTTGTTGACCCAAGTGGAAAACTAATCGGATTCGACATTGAATTAACTGAAGCAATTGCGAAAAAATTAAACTACACAGTTGAATGGCAAGACATGGATTTTGGGGCTGTTATTACATCAGTAGACACGGGTCTAGTGGATATGGCAGTCGCTGGATTATCACCAGATGAAGAACGTGCTAAAGTCGTTGACTTCTCTATTAGTTATTATGATGCTGAAGATGATACAACAAACTATATTCTTACATTAAAAGATGGAGACATCAAAGAAGTCGCAGATATCAAAGGTAAAAAAGTAGGTGTTCAAATTGGAACTATCCAAGAAGGTACAGTGAATGAAATCGCTGCTGAGCACGAATTAACAATTGATCCAAGAGCTAAGTATGCTGACATGGTTCAAGAAATTAAGATTAAAGGTTTAGACTTCATGGTTTGTGAAAAAGCAGTAGCTGATGAATTCATTGCTGTAAACCCTGAATTAACAGCATTCCCACTTGGAATCGGAACAGAATCTGCTGGTAATGCAATGGCATTCAAAAAAGGCTCTGACCTTAAAGCGGCCTTCGATAAAGAAATTCAAGCAATGCTTGATAGTGGAGAATTAAAAACACTACAAGACAAATGGTTCAATAAATAAAAATAGAGGTTTGCCTAAGCGCAAGCCTTTCTTTTTGTATAAGACACAAAAAAAAGAATTGTCTTTTGACTAGGGGACAATTCTCGAGGGATGTGAAACAGGAGATAATTCGCTTTATATACGGAAGGTAGGGGTAAATCTGAAAAAGTTTGATTCGTTGCTGTTTCACTAAGGATAATATAACATAGATTAAAGAATTAATTAACGATAATGACAGAACTGTAAGTTAATTATACACGATATTTTTATTAAGCATATGATAGGATAAGGATGATATATATGAAAGATAAAATTATCGGGTTTAGTATATTCCTATTCATACTAATAATACTTGTTTTTTCTATGGCAGGATTAAGGTTATTATTGTTATAAGAGATTCATCATCATTGATAAAATGTAATTATTTTATTGAAAATAAGGCGATATTATCGTGTTTAATGATCATTAAGGATCAAACATTGCTTTGACTTAATTCTTTTTTGATGTCTATTTAAATTCTTGGTAAAAAATGGTAAAATAAAGTGGATTAACGGGTGAGTTACAGAAGGTAATATGTTTAGTTATAACCAATTTTTAATTGTTAGATAAAACATGAATAGCAATTGGATATAACGAACCATTAAGACAATTCATAGACGATTATACCATTATAGAGTATAATGATAGTTATTAGTGAGGATTATAAATATGATAGATAAGCAGAAATTTAATATGCATACACACACTAAACGTTGTGGCCACGCTTATGGCGATGATGAACAATATGTACAAGCTGCGATAGCTGCTGGTTTTAAGGTTATTGGATTCTCAGAACATATCGGTTATTCTTGGTTTGATATACCAACGGATCGAATGCTCTATAAAGATACGGATGATTATCTTGCAAGTATACAAGCGTTGAAAATTAAATATCAAGAGCAAATTGATATTAAGGTAGGATTTGAAATTGAATATTTTGAAGGTGAACATGATTTCTTAGTTGACATGAGAAAACGTGTTGACTTTATGATTGTTGGTCAACACTGTAAATATGTCGACCATTTTGGTTTTGACTATCTATCATTAGATGAAGATGTACTAGATTATGCTCATCTAGTTTGTTCAGCTATGAGAAGTGGCTTAGTCAGTTGCGTAGCCCATCCTGAATATTTCATGTTAGGACGTCGTTCATTCTCAAAAGAATGTGAACAAGCAGCCCACCAAATTGCTCAATGTGCAGTAGAATGTGATGTAGCTCTTGAAGTAAATATTAAAGGAACTCGCGGTAGTAAGTATTTTTATGATGGCGTTGAAGCCTATCCATACCCATACAGACCTTTTTGGGAAATACTAGCTCAATATCCAATTCGCTGTGTCTATGGTTATGATGCCCATATGCCAGTTAATTTATTGGATGAGTCAGCTCGTGAAAAAGCGATTCAAATACTTCAAGGACTTGATTTAAAATTTGATTCAGAATTTAAGATTAAATAGGAGGAATATCATGAATTTAGATACAAAAGTTAAAGTTGCCGATACCTACGGATGTCGTTTTTATTCGTTCCAAAAACAAAAGTTTATTCATGCATTAACTGAAGAATTCGAGGCATTGTCAATGCCTGTTCAATCTTTCTCTAGGAAAAGATTCAAACTCTTTAGTGTGAATGATTATGTTTATGGGAACTTGAAATCAGCGAAAACGATCTTTGTGATTCCTTATGATACACCTGATAAATGTTTATGGTTTAAAAATACATACTATATAAATAATGGCACAAAAAACCAAAGTTCGAGCATGTTTCAAACCTTTGGTCCAATCTTAATCTTCTATTTATTATTTGTTGTCTTACTTTATGTATTACCAATGTATTTCCCAGGAATTGAAGCACAAATCTTTTTCACTTCTATTTGCTTTGTATTAATGGCCTTAATTCTTACTTCTTTAACTAAAGGATTCCCAAATCGTAAGAATTATAATCGAAATAGTAGTGCAATCATTACAGCCATTGAATTAGCGAAATCACTGAGTAAGGAAGATTTAAAGAAAACTGCCTTTGCTTTTACTGATGCGAACAAATCTATTTATATGGGTGATATGATTTTAAAAGATGAGTTGTCTTTCTTAAATCGAAATCCATTGGTTGTCCATCTTAACTGTTTAGGTGAAGGAGATTGTATTCAAATTGGGTATACTCCTACTAATCGTAAGCTTGCTAATGAGCTTGGGAAACAATATAAAGGTGAAGCTACCCTTGAAATTATTGAATTAAAAGATGAAAATCGTCAGAACTATGCTCTTGCTCATTATAAGAAAGCAGTGCAAGTATGTGCTGGATTTAAAAATGATAAAGGTTATTTAGTGAATCATAACACCCAATCAAATAAAGATCATCAATTAGATGAGAAATTAGTGGATAGTATGATTGAAATGTTGAAAAGATATATTATGAATGTTAAGTAATGAATTCGAGGTGAGAAAATGTACTTAAAAAAGTTAATCAATTTTATGACATCAAAGGTTGCTGTAGTGTCTTATTTAATTGCTCTACAATTGATGTTCTTATTAACCGTTGTTTTCTTACTGAGTAGTTATTCTACGATAATTTATCGTATCTTAAATTTATTAAGTGTAGTTATGATTATTTACATCATTAATACAGATGAAAATCCTTCCTATAAATTAGCTTGGGTTATTCCAATTATGCTAATTCCTATCTTCGGAGGCTTGATGTATTTATTATTTGCGCGTACCAAGGTTCCTAAAGAGTTAATGCGTCGTGACCATGAATCACAATTGAATGTACATAAGATTATTAATCAAGATGAAAGTATTTTAGAAGAGATAAAAGAAAGTAATGATAATGCTTATAAACAAGCTACTTACTTATGGCAGAATTCTGATTTTCCGGTTCATAAACAAACTGAGACATCCTTTATTCATAGTGGTGAAGAGAAATTGAGGTTTATGGTTGCTGAGCTTAAGAAAGCTAAAAAATTTATCTTCCTTGAATATTTCATCATTGAAGAAGGAATTATGTGGAAAACCGTCTTAGATATTTTAATTGAAAAAGTGAATGAAGGAGTCGATGTTCGTCTTCTTTATGATGATGCAGGCTGTATACAAAAGCTACCAAATGGTTACGATGAAAAAATGCGGTCATTGGGTATTAAGTGTAAGGTATTTAATCCTATTAAACCTAAACTAGCTATTCAAATGAATAATAGAGATCACCGTAAGATTTTAATTATTGATGGTTTAGTTGGTTTTACTGGTGGTATTAATTTAGCCGATGAATATATGAATGCGAAAACAGTTTTTGGTCATTGGAAAGATTGTGGAATTATGTTAAAGGGTAAAGCTGTTTGGAATTTTACCTTAATGTTTCTACAATTTTGGAATTATGATGAAGATATAAAAGATGATTATTTAGATTATTATGTTGATGATGCTGAATTTAAAAACACGCTAAGTGATGGTTATGTTTTACCCTTCTCTGATTCACCGACTGACGATGAACACGTTGGCGAGAATATTCATATCAATATCATCAATGGAGCGAATCAATACGTGTATATACAAACTCCTTATCTAGTGCTTGATAATGAAATGAAAACATCATTAATCTTAGCAGCCAAGAGTGGTGTTGATGTTAGAATAATGGTTCCTCATATTCCTGATAAACCATTTGTATTTGAAGTTACTCGCTCTAACTATAAAGTATTACTTAAGAATAAAGTGAAAATATATGAATATACGCCAGGTTTTGTCCATTCTAAAACAATGGTTGCTGATGATAAATTAGCTGTAATTGGAACCATTAACTTAGACTTTAGAAGTTATTATCTACATTATGAGTGTGGTTGTTGGTTATTCCGCTCGAAAGCTGTTATGGAACTTAAGTATGATTACTTAAGAACATTATCTAAGTGTAAAGAAATAACTTATGAAGATTGTATGAAAACAAATTTCATTGTGCGTTCATTGCGCTCAGTGTTGAACTTGTTTGCACCATTACTATAGAATTGAGGTAAAGATATGAAAGAAAAAATTGGTTTATTATGTGAAGGGGGAGGAACTAAAGGGGCTTATACTTCTGGCGTGTTGCAATGTTTTTTAGATAATAACATTCGCTTTCCATACTGTGTAGGAATATCGGCAGGTGCTGTCTCATTAGTTCCCTATGTATCCAATCAAAGAGAACGTTTAAGAGTGATTGGTGTTGAATCTGCTTGTCGCAAAGAGGCTGTTGGTTTATCACCAATGCTTCATGAGCGAGCAGTATTTGGTATTGAGTCAACTTATAATTATATTGAAGAACAAGAACCCTTGGACTATGAAGCATTTATGAAGAGTTCAACTGAGTTCGATATTGGATTATATAACTGTGATACTGGCGCTATTGAATACTTTGGGAAAGAGTATCATGACCATGATGGTATCTTAATAAAAGCAGCATGTGCGCTTTTATTGTTGACATCACCTCTAAAATTTAATGGAGGTACTTACATGGATGGTGGCTTAATTGATATGATACCCATTGAACAATCAATTCGTCAAGGCAACAGTAAGCATGTCTTTATTTCAACGAAGGAAGAAAATTATGTACGTAAGGCTGCCCCAAAATGGCAACAAATCTTGGCTTGGATTAATTATCCTACGAAAAAATTCGTACGTGATGATTTAAAGAAGCGTCATGAGAATTACGCAAAACAATGGAAAATTGTGAAAGAACTTGAAGACCAAGGTAAAGCAATTGTCCTAAGACCTTCCAGAGATATGGGTGTTACTCGTTATACCCAAGATCGTGATTTATTAAATCGTTGGTTTGATCTAGGCTACCAAGATACCCTTGATCGAATGGATATGATTTTAAGCTTTGTGAATGAATAAGAAATTCTTTACCAAAATGTTCAAAGGACTATTTTTAGATTTAACTTAAGCGAATATAATAAAACAGCTCCTAATTGGGAGCTGTTAATCGTTTGCCATCCACTTGCCATAAATACCACAAGGAAGGATTGTTTGTGTACGTGTTATAGGTAAACCAATTTCTCCTGATTCAATGCTTCCATCAGGATGTTTTTTTCCTACAGTCATACTTAAGATATTATTTAATACAGTGGGTGGGAATCCAGTTGTATAGGAATTTACTAAGAAGAATAAAGGATCTTCATCTAAAATTTCTAAACAAGCGGATATTAATGGATATAATTGTTCTTCAATTTTCCATATTTCACCATTAGGACCTCGCCCGTAACTTGGTGGATCCATGATAATTGCGTGGTATGTACGTCCACGGCGTTTTTCACGTTCTACAAATTTTAAGACATCATCGACAATGAATCGAATCTTCTTATCTTCTAGATGGCTGTATGACATATTTTCCTTGGCCCAAGCAACCATTCCTTTACTTGCATCAACATGAACAACTTCGCTTGCTCCCGCACTAGCACATGCCATAGTTGCTCCTCCTGTATAAGCAAAGAGATTCAACACGCGTATTTCACGATTAGCATTCGATATCTTATCCATCATGAAATCCCAATTTGCTGCTTGTTCAGGGAATAGACCAGTATGTTTAAAGCCTGTAGGGGAAACTTTAAAGGTAAGATGGCGATATTGAATTGTCCAATGTTCCTTTACTGATTTAATAAATTCCCAGTTTCCGCCACCACTTAAAGAGCGATGATAATGAGCATGAGGCTGACGCCATTCTTGATCTTCATTTTCAATTGGCCACAAGGCTTGTGGATCAGGGCGACGTAAAATAATATTTTGCCAACGTTCTAATTTTTCACCGTGACCGGCATCAATACATTCATAATCTTTCCAATTACTTGCTACTTGGTTCATAGTACACCTCATTTTATTCTAAGCTATTATATCATAAGTTTGAGTAAGTATATCGAAGAAAGAACTAATTGAGTTATTTTTTTAAAAATTAATCGAGTTATTTGAAATGAATTTCTCGACCTTAGGCATAAAAATAGTGTATAATAATAAGAATAACAGAAGGAGGATAAGTAGCATGATTAATAAAAATTATGACCAATGTTTTCTTTGTGAATATGCAACGCAAGTCAAAGAAGTCATTGAAGATAAGGGTTTCTATTGGCATTATCTTAAAAAAACGATCTTCTTTGTAGAATCTGGTGGCATGAAAAGTGATATCGGAACCATTAATAATTATCCAGTATTAGGTCTTAAAGTAGAAAACAATAAGGTTTGGCATCTTCTAGATGTAAAGCTTGAAGGAGGAGTATTCTTATCAGTCAACCTTCATGATCGTTTTCGTAAAGCTCAAATTCATACGACACAGCATTTAATAAGTGCATTAATTAAAGGTGTTTATGGATGTCTTAAAGTCTCTCATTATGTAGGTGAGGATGAAAACTCGATTGAGTTTGATATACCAGAGTTTTCAGTGAAACAGTGTACAGAATTACAAATCTTAGCTAATGGTTTAATTCGTGATGATTTAAAGATAACGATTTCTTATCCATCACGTGCTGAAGCATTAAAACATGTTTCAAAAGAAATATGTAATCATCATGATTTAAGAGTTGTTCAAATTGGCAATCTTGATTATAATCTTTGTGGTTGTATTCATGTTCCATCTTTAAGATATTTACAGATGATAAAAATTCTAGGATTTATTAAGACTACACGAGGAATTAAAATACGATATACTTGTGGAGATCAATTACTTGAAAACTTTGAAAAGCGTTATGAAGTTTTAGAAGAAGCAAGTCATGCTTTAGCTTTATCTCCACTTTATATTAATAGTGGAATTAATAAGTTATTTAATGATAAGAAGCAACTCCAACAAAAGTTAATTGATATGAAGAATAATTACTATGAGTGTCTTGCGAAAGAGATACATGAATCTGAGGCTAAGTCCGTAGTAATTCATGAATTGAGTAATGTTGAAATGCAAGATTTATATCAATTTGCCTTAGGTTATACTCATAACTATAAAAGTGTTGTTTGTTTTATGGTTCATAACGATGAAGTTATGCGTTTAGTTATCGCAAGACATGAAGAAATTGATATCGATTCGGAAGCTATCTTTAAAGAAGTTGCTGGTATATATCAGCTAAAGGGTGGTGGAAATAAGCAAATTGCTCAAGGTGAAGGCCCTTATCAAAGTGAAATTATGGGATTTTTAAAAAATAATCCAATTATTAAATAAATATGTTATACTATTACCGTATTTGGAGGATTGTGCTATGAATAAAAAATATAGAGCATTAATCGCTTGTGCATGCAGTTTGCTTCTTGTAGCGGGTGGATGTAGCAAGGAAGAAGAAATTAAGCCAAGTGAACCCGTTGTGGAGACGATAAAGGGTAATGCAGTCTATGCGTCACCAAGTAATCCAACTAACGAGCAAATATTAGCTTTTAATGATTTAACTAAGGCTATTGATGAAGCAGCATCAGGAGATGAATTAGCTAAACAAGTAACCATAAGTTTTGCCTTTGATTTCTTTTCATTAAAGAATAAAACAGGGCAAGATGATATTGGTGGATTAACTTATTTACCTAATGATCGAGTTGAAGAATTTAAGACTTATGCGATTGCTCACTATTACCAAAACTATGGAGGTATTGTGAAAGATTATGGTCAAGAATCACTACCAAGTGTTAAGTCAGTGACTGTGACAACTTCAACGGCTAAAGATATCAACTATCTAGGTCAAATGTATGGTGGATATGTTGTTGAAGCTGAGATTGAATACCAAAAAACTAAAATGGATAGTGAGTTATTAAAGAACAAGATTACGGCTACCATGATTTATGATAATAATATCATTGGATTAATTGGTATTGAATAAAACATAAATTAATAAATATAAAGAGAAAATACTCGAAGTACGAATGATGGCAACATCATGTAGATTGGATTACCTTCTACGTTACAAACCTGCATAGGTGTAAGATCGATGCGGGTTTTCTTTTACCGTTTGCGGTGTCTGCTTTTATCGAGTGAATCGCACAGCATCCAAATTAAACAATTATCATTCTCTCTCGCAATGCCAGCGATTTAAGCTAAAGCAGAGGGTAGTATCACAAAAGAACTTCGATATAATATCGCCTTTGTTGTGAGAGTATATTCCATGGTTCAATTCTACCCTTCTTTGGTGGTTATCTCTTAGTTATTGTTTCCATGTTAGTATTGGTTTGATGGTTGGCGGTATTGCCCCAAACACTAAAATGGCAGGAACTATAGCAAGTCTTCTATACTTTCCTATGCTGATATTCTCAGGGGCGACACTACCTTATGAAATCATGCCAGCACTGCTTCAAAAAATAGCGAATCTCTTACCCCTAACACAGGGAATTAAAATATTAAAGAGCGCATCTTTAGGGTTAGAGATTGGGAATATTTACTTACCCGTCATTATTATGTTTGTCATTGCTATTCTTTGTATTGGTATTTCTTTGAAATTCTTCAAATGGGAATAAAACTTTAAAATCAAGTAAACATAAAAGGCGAGAATACTTAATGTATCCTTGCCTTTTGTTAATTCGTATGACTAATTATTTAATTTTGCTTCGTATTATTTGTTCATGTTTTTGACAGTACTCATAACCTAAACTCATGAAATCATGAATATTATTATTTTGGTATAATTCATTTAACGTATCAATGATACATACTTGATCGATGATGATATCATAGAAATAATCATAAATTACGTGATTATCTTTTGTATAAGGATTTAAAGAGGTTAGTAATTCATCACGCATGATACAATCAACAACCATTTCGGAGAAGATCCAAGGTAAATGTGGGGATTCATAATGAAGTACATTATCATGGAATTGATTTTGCCAAACATCAAACCATACAAAATGAATGATTTCATGTAATGCAATACCCATAGCTCCATGTTCGCTACTCAAATAGAACACATCAAAGCTTCGTGTATCTAAAAATCGAGGACAAATAGGATTCAATGTAATAGTACCAACCATGTCATTAAACTTATTTTGTAAGTCCAACTTAAATGCTTTTTCTAATGCTTGTGTTATTCCTTTTTCATTTGTATCCCAATGTTTTTGATAGGTTATTATTTTCTGATTTAACTCTTGTTGAATTTTTTCATAATAAGGAAATAACCCGTTTTCTAGTGCTGCTTTTTTTTCTTTTTTAGGCAAAACTTTCACTTCATTCCAATTAATATCTGGATAAAAATGTAAATATCCCTCTAACCACCAATCGCTAACTTCATCATTAATAAAATAAAGTATATGTTCAACCTGATAGTCAAAACTAGGAATTTTATATGTCAATTTCATAAAATCACTCGCTTTCTTAAAATTAATAAAAGTAAGGTGATTTTCATCACCTTATTATATAGATTATGTTGGTGGAAGAGGCGAATTAGGATCTATGGGAAGTGATGGATCCACAGGTTCAATAGGGTCGACAGGATCCACAGGTTCACCTGGATTAGGCTCAACTGGATCATTAGGGTCACTAGGTCCATCAGGGTTAACGGGTACATCTGGATCATTAGGATCACCTTCTGGATGTTCACTTGGCTCCTCTTCTTCAGGTTCATCTTCAGGATAGATTAAACTATAGAATTGAAGAACCTTTGTTTGATAATTCGTAGACCACAACATTTGTGGTATTTCTTTTGGATAAACTTTATTTTTGTTTAAATCATTTAAATCAAATTGGAAATCATTTAACTTAAATGTTTCGTACATCGCTAAATATTTTTCATATACCATTTGAACATCATATTGACTTAAGATATAAACACTTAATGGAATATCTGCGCCCATACTCGCAGTAGGTAATAAATCAAAGACACCATTTTCCATATGAATGGTTGAGAATGTCCATGGTTCTATCTTTTCGAGTTCTTTGTTAACTAATTTTTTTACTTGATCCATAGGAATATTCGTTGATACATACTTAGGACCTACCTCTAATAAGCTTGGAACCTTTGTCATACCTTCAACAGATAGAATACGATTAATTATTCCTTTAATTACATCTTGTTGCGCCATGGTGCGTTCAATATCTCCATAAGACTTACGATGACGTGCATAAGCAAGCGATTGTCGCCCATCTAATGATTGAACTCCTTGGTTTAAACAAATCAAGTCATTATTAGCAAAACTTCTATTTTCATCCTGTTCACAGAAACTAACAGGAATATCAGCTTCTATACCACCTAAGATATCAACAATTTCAATCAGCGAAGTAAAACTAACTTTCGCATAATAATTAATATCAAAACCGAAGACATTTTCCATCGTTTTAACCGTTGTATCAATACCGAATATACCTGTATGTGTTAGTTTATCAGGATAGTTATTTGTCGCGATATTAGGTACATAAGCATCACGAGGAATTGAAACCATTTCAATATGGTTTGTTAGGGGATTTACAAGTAACAACAAGTTAACATCACTTCGAAGATTTATTGTTGGCTCTCCAACTTCATCCATTCCGGAAATATAAACAGTAAATGGTTCATTACTAATATCCTTAGTATTGGTATTAGTATTACTATTACTTTCTTTTTCATAAGTTGTAATTACTTTAAATCGCTTACTGAAATCTTCTATTTTTTCCTTTACAGTTGACGCATATGAATCAGTAAAAATCATTGCATCAATTGAACCATCAGTTAAGGCATTACATAAATCAACATAATTAGAATAAGGCTCATACGTTGGATTGTGTAATGTGGTATCACTGAGTAATAAATCAATAACATGGTCACTATTAGATTTATCATTAGCCTCTTGATAACCAATTTTAAGATTACTCAAATCAGAGACTGTCTCAATCGATGAATCGGCAAGAACCATTAATGATATCTTGTCTTTCATAGTACCACCAACATCAACATTACCCATAGCGCGATTAATAAGGAACATATATGAACTTCCAAAGAGTAAACAAACACTTAAAATAATCGCACAAATACGTTTACTCCATCTAGCCATGCCTTCCATTTCTTTTATATCTAAGATAATAAAGATAAAAAAGAGAATCAGTAAAGCAGCAATTAAGATGACTAAATATTTAGTTGGAATCATCTGTAGAAGAGATGCTTCAAATATAAAGATGATTAATGACAGTAAATAAATTGCTGTACAGCCATAATCGATTTTATTTTTTTTGATTGCATTTAATAATTCAGGTTTTATATTCATGATTTCACCTCTAGTCTATTATACATAGTTTTGATGTTTTTTGGAAACTTATTTCTACTTATTGTGAACAGAAAAGGGGATTGTCATCCCCTTTAGCTTTAATATCCTAAATCCTCAGCATAGATCATGTTAGGAACAGGTGGTAATTGATTAACATATTTATCCATATTCGTTAAGTCAAACTTGAATTCACTTAACTCTCTTGGCTTCAACATGCTTACATAACGATCATATACATTCAAGATATCTTGATAACTTAATATTTCAACATAACGCAGTGGTCCTGGTTCAGTCGCCGTTGACCTTGAATCACCCACACCATTAGCCATAGAGATAGAATCAAATGTCCAACTAGTTATGTTTGTTAATTCATTTTGAACAAAGGAGCTCATGGCAGAGTAAGGCATATTAGTTGCTACATATTGAGGAATGATATTAAGTAAATCTGGTAATCGAGAGATTCCTACGGGAGTCATCATTTTCTTAGCTATTGATTTGATGATACCTTGTTGAACCATCACTCTTTCCTTATCTGTATAAGAAGCGCGGTGACGAGCAAGGGCTAATGCAGCTTCTCCATAGACACTTCGTTCTCCTTGCTCAAGACAGATTTGATCTGCCCAGAGGTAAGAGCGTTGCGAGTTTTGTTCACAGAAGGTAACGGGAACATCAACGATGATTCCATCGAGTGTATTCACTATTTCAATCAAAGAAGAGAATGAAACTTTCGCATAATAATCAATGTCGAATCCAAATACATTCTCAGCAGCTTTCACTGTTTGTTCAATGCCATAAGAACCTGTATGAGTAAGCTTATCAAGTCCATAATCAAGAATTGGATTAGGTACATAAGAATCACGAGGGATTGTAACCATCGTAATATGATTAGCGATAGGATCAACTAACAGTAACATATTCACATCTGAATTAAGATTTTGATTAGGTTCCCCTAATTCATCAAGAGCTGATATATAAACAACAAAGGGTTCATCCGGTAATTTAGCGTTGGCTATCTCTGTAGGTAACTCAGTTTCTCTTGTATAGGCTGTAATGACTTTAAAGTTTTGATAGAAACCTTCAACGGTATCTTCCATCATCTTCACATAAGCACTATTTAATAAAATAGCATCATCTACGCCAAGTAATAGGTCCGTAACCATATTAGAATAACTCTTATATTCATTTCGAGCAAAGTCGATTTCTTTTCCCAATTCATCACTTGCATAATTCGATAAATCACTATCGATACCCACTTGAACACCTACATAAGCATTACTTAAGTCATTGATAGAAGTAACAGGTGAATCTAATAAAGTAATCAGTTCGATTTTCTCAATATTAGTTTGAGGAGCATCTGTAATGGTACGGAAACTTGAAGTAACTGATGAAATATAAAAATTACCAACAAAGAGTACAAGACAAACAATAAATTGAAAACCAAGTTTAATATTTGTCTTCGTTACACTCATTCGTTTAATCATTAAAATAAAGAAGATTGCAAACAAAATTAATAAAAATAAAATGATAATCAATAAAATAGGTGTTGGTAACATATTAAATTGATAAAGTGTATAAATAAAAACAAGAGACACAACGAGTTGAATCGTAATTAAAATTAAATCAGGTATCCTTGTTCTAGGCTTCTTCTTATTAGTTTTTTTCATTGCAATCCTCCTATAAGACAATTTGCTTTTTTATTATACCTTAAACTACCTTAATTTTAAAGATAAGGTTAGTATTATAGCAAATTTAAGTCATAATTAATCATTCTTTCTTTTAAATAAAGAGACTCGCATTATATTAACTTGAATCGATATGATAAAAAACTAAAAAAGTAGACAGAATTTTGGTATAATAGGTAAGCGAGGTGTATGTATGAATTATTTAGAAGGATTAAATCAAAGTCAAAAAGAAGCGGTTATGTATAGCGATGGTCATTTACGAATTATTGCTGGTGCGGGATCAGGAAAAACACGGGTTATTACAACACGAATTGCCTATCTCATTGAATCCATTGGAATCCTTCCTTTTCGAATTCTAGCTATCACCTTTACCAATAAAGCGGCCAATGAAATGAAAGAGAGAGTTGTTAGTATTCTCCATGATCAATCGGGTGGAATTACAGTATCAACCATTCACTCTTTTTGTGTGCGTTTTTTAAGAGAAGAAATACTTATTGATGGATATCCAAGAAACTTTACGATTGTGGATAGCGATGATCAAAAGAGTATATTAAGAGAAGCTTATAAACAATATGGTGTAGAGGTTAAGAGTTATAGCTATTCCAATGTTCTTGGTTATATCTCAGGATGTAAATCATCAGGAGTGTCACCTGAACATGCAATGAGTATTGCGAGTGACTTTACAGGAGAAAAAGTAAAGGCACAGGTCTATGAATATTATGAGAAACGTTTAAAAGCAATGTATGCTTTAGATTTTGATGATTTATTATTAGTTACTTATAAAATATTGAAAGAGCATAAAGACATTCGTCATAAATGGCAAAAACGATATGATTATATTCATGTCGATGAGTTTCAAGACGTAGATAAGATTCAATATGGAATCGTTAAGTATTTAGTATCAGATACCTGTGCATTATGTGTAGTAGGGGATCCTGATCAAACAATTTACACTTGGCGAGGTGCTGATGTTGATATCATCATGAACTTTGAGAAGGACTTTGCTCCTGTTAAGACTGTCATGTTGAATGAAAACTATCGTTCTTATCCATCGATTTTAAAAGGAGCCAATTCAGTCATTAAGAATAATACGAATCGTATTGATAAAGATTTGTATACTAGTCAAAGTGAAGACAATAAAATTATTCATTATAGCGCATTTGATGAAGGGTTAGAACCTGCATGGGTTGTCCAACAAATTAAGCGTTGTGTACAAAGTGGAGCTAATTATCGTGATATTGCGATTCTATATCGCAGTAATTATTTGTCGCGTTCTCTTGAAAAATGTCTATTAGATGCCCGTGTCCCTTACCGTATTTATGGTGGTGTGCGATTCTATGATCGTGCAGAAATCAAAGATTCGTTAAGTTATCTTAGAATGTTGATTCATGATAATGCAGCTATTGATTTAGCACTTAAACGTATTATAAATGTACCTAAACGTAACTTAGGAGCTAAGACTATCGAGAATATTGAAGAGTTATCAAAAAGTGAAAATTGTAATATGTATGAAGTGATTAAGAATCATAATGTAGCTAAAGGTAAAGCGCAACTCTCTTTGAATGAGTTCATTGCCTTGATTGAAAAGTATCGTTCTTTGATCAATCAAATGTCTATTTCAATGTTGTTAGAGAGTTTAGTTAAAGAGAGTGGCTATCAAGCAATGTTAGAAGAAGATAAAGAAACTGAAAGAATTGAAAATATTAAGGAATTAATTAATGATATTGAATTTTTTGAGGAACAATATCCAGAGGGAACACTGGATGAATATCTTCAACAGATTGCTTTATATACCGATAAGGAACAACAAGATGATGGTCAATTTGTTCAGTTAATGACAATTCATGCTGCCAAAGGCTTAGAATTCGACATTGTGTTCGTTTATAGTATGTGTGATGGGATATTCCCAAGTGAGCGTGCGGTGAATGAGAGTGGTCGAGTAGGCCTTGAGGAAGAGCGAAGACTTGCTTATGTTGCTTTTACTAGAGCACGTAAACAACTATTTATCTCCGATTCTCAAGGCTATAGTTATGTTTTAGACCGTATTAAGACAACATCACGTTTTATCTATGAAATTGATGAAGATACTCTTACTCATGTTGGAGTAAGTGCTCAATCGAAAAGAGATGATAACAATCTAAGTCAACAAGCGATTGGTCAAAGCTATAAACCGATGCCAAAATCATTGACGAGCAATGACTCAACATCAATTCGTATTCGTAAAGGTGATCTTGTTATCCATACTAGTTTTGGTGAAGGTGTTGTTCTCGATACTAATGGTGGTATATGGAAGATTGCATTCTCTAATAAATTTGGTATACGTAAGATTACAGCCAGTCACCCTTCAATTAGCAAAAAATAAGGAGGTAACTCATGAGTTTTGAAAGAATAAAAGAACTGAGAGAAAAATTAACAATCATGGCGAAGGAATATTATGTGCTTGATAATCCTTCAGCCAGTGACCAAGAATATGATCGTCTCATGCAAGAATTATTGGGACTTGAAGAACAATTTCCAGAAAGTTTTGATGAAAACTCCCCGACACAAAAAGTGGGAGGAACTGTTTTAGAAGGATTTAATAAGGTAGTGCATAAAGAAACCATGTTATCACTTGGTAACGCTTTTAATTATGAAGACCTTCAAGCCTTTGGTGATAGAGTAAAAAATGAAATAGGGAAGACTAACTATGTTGTGGAATGTAAGATTGATGGTTTAGCGATGTCCTTAACCTATGAAAATGGCTTGTTCATTCAAGCAGTGACTCGAGGTGACGGTAGTATTGGGGAAGACGTTACAAATAATGTGAAAACAATTGCATCAGTACCTAATAGAATAACCTTTAAACAGCCTTTAGAAGTCAGAGGAGAAGTTTATATGCCAAAGGCTTCCTTTGAAAGAATTAATGAGGAACGTCGTGTTAATAGTGAGGCAGAATTTGCTAATCCAAGAAATGCGGCTGCTGGTTCTATTCGTCAACTTGATTCGAGAATTGCGGCAAAACGTGGACTCGATGCTTTTTGGTACACTTATGTTAACCCTGAAAATGATGGAATAACTAGTCATGAGGAAAGCTTGCAAGCCATGGAATCCTATGGATTAAGAGTGAATAAAGAGCGACGTGTTTGTGAGAACATTCAACAGGTTTGGGAATTCATCCAAGAAGTTAGCGAAATAAGGCAAGATTTACCTTATGATATCGATGGAATGGTTGTGAAGGTCAATCAAATTGATGCCCAAAAAAAATTAGGAAATACAATTAAATCACCTAAATGGGCTATTGCTTATAAATTCCCTGCGGAGGAAGTGGTAACTTTCTTAAAGGATATTGTGATAACAGTAGGAAGAACAGGGAAAATAACACCTAATGCTGTTTTAGAACCTGTCCGTGTAGCTGGATCAACTGTATCGGCAGCAACCTTACATAATGAAGACATGATTAAACAAAAAGATGTCAGAGTCAATGATTATGTAACGATTCGTAAAGCAGGTGATGTTATTCCTGAAGTAGTTGGAGCTGTTCTTGATAAAAGAAGTAGTGAGTGTATACCTTATGTATTCCCTTCAATCTGTCCAATTTGTGGTTCGCATCTAATTCGATTTGATGAGGAAGCTGCACATTATTGTATTAATCAAGATTGTCCAGCTCGTGTTGTTGAGAGTATTATTCATTTTGCTTCTAGGGATGCTATGAATATTGATACCTTAGGTGATAAACGTGTTGAGTTCTTTCATCAACAAAACTTCTTAAATAATGTGGAAGATATTTATAAGTTACATCTTCATAAAGATGAAATATTAGCTTGTGAAGGATTTAAAGATAAGTCAGTTGATAAACTATTTAAAGCAATTGAAGATAGTAAACAAAGACCTTTAGAAGATCTTATTTTTGGTTTGGGTATTCGTCAAGTAGGTAAAAAAGCAGCTAAAGTGTTAGCTAAACATTACTTAGTGATGAATGCTTTTATGGAAGCAAGTGTTGATGAATTAATGGTTATTCATGATATAGGAGAAATCACTGCTCAATCTATTAAAGCTTATTTTAATGAAGATAAGAATATTGAACTAATTCAACATTTAAGTGAATCGGGAGTTAGAATGAATACCGAAAAAGAAGAAACAAAAGACAGTTTCTTTACGAATAAAAAGGTGGTCTTAACAGGTTCATTAACCTTGATGAGTAGAGAAGAAGCAACCGATTTATTGGAAAAACTAGGAGCAAAAGTGTCAGGTAGCGTTTCCAAAAAGACAGATTTGGTTATTTATGGCGAAAATGCTGGAAGTAAATACGAAAAAGCATTACAATTAAACGTGCAGACCATGGATGAGAATTCATTTATGAGTGAGGTGAATGAGGATGAAAATACATAAGCTAATTACTTGTTTGCTATGTGCTGGATTATTAGTATCTGGTTGTAGTAAAAAAGAAGAAGAGGTAGAAACGGGAACAATTATCAAGCCCGTTATTTCTGGTGAATATGGTTACTACATCAATAATGAAATTAGTGACACTCGCTATATTCATAATAGCTATCGTGCTAGTAAAGCTGATCCTTTAACAATGGGACAAGGCGCCTTACAGTTAGCTAAGAAATATTTTGATCCTAAGCAGTACCTAGTTCAAGAAGGTAATGTTTTGAGTAACTCTGAATTAGAGCGTCAAGATACAAGCTACAATGCTTTAGGCTTGTTGAAATTCAAAACAGAAATTAACCCTGAAGGGTTAAATCCAGAAAAAGGGACACCTATTGATAATGGTAATGGAATAACCATGTACAATGCTATTCTAGTTTCAGATGTTTATGAGATTGACTATGTTCAGGTTAACAATGGTATCGCTGAAATCGTTGGTTTTACTTTTGTGGTTGTCTTAAGTGATACGGTACAATACCGTGAAGCTGAATTTGATGATAATGGCAATGTGAAAACAGATAGTAATGGTGAAGTGCTTCTAAAAGATGGATGGAAAACCACAACGATAACGAAGGAACAACTTTATACTTATGGAAGTGTTGAGGCTGGTCAACGATTGGTTAACTACCTAAGAAATGCTCATCCTGAAGTTGGAAGCTTACCGATTCATATGTTGCTTTATGAAGCACCTAATTCTAATGCCAACATATCTGGAGTCTTTATTGGTGAAGCTTATGTAGAAGATCGTGTATCTTCTTATACGACGCTGAATCAAGAGTGGGCATTCTTACCAAGTGATCGCATGGATCAATTAAATGGATTAGTAGCTTCACAGTTTACTCAATTAAAAACGAATCTATTTAAGAATTATCCTGTCGATGTTGGTTTATGGGGAAAAGGATTCTTTGAGAATGATCTTCTACAAACATTGAGTCTTGAGGTTAAAGTACAAGCTAAAACTTATACTGAAATACAGAGTTTAATTCAATATATGGTTGAATTATCAAGTTATTTCACAGAAACTTCTTATTCATTAAAGATTGATGTGCAGTCTGATAATGAAACGATTGCTATATTAAGTAGGGGTCGTGGAAGTAGTGAAATGAGTGTTACATTAAAATAGATGAATGATAGGAGAAGACAATGGAAAAATTTAGTAAAGAAACCTTAAAGAAACTAGCAAATCAAGTTATGTTTGATTTAAGTGATACGGAAATGGAAGAATTACAGATAGAATTTGGTACTTATTTAAAACAAATTGATTTGTTAGATAAGATTAATACGGAGGATGTTTTAGAAATGGTTTATCCTTTTGAACAGGCGACTACGTATATTAGAAATGATGAAGATACACATATGATGTCACAAGATGAGGCATTGTTTAATAGTCCTAAGAGTATTGAAGGACATGTTGTAGTACCTAAGGTGGTGAAATAATGAGAATCAAAGATCGATTAAAGGATGTTTCTTTAAACATCGAACGTTCATTAACTAAGGCTAAAAATAGCCAAGCTAAATTGAATGCGATTGTAACCCTTGTGGAAGATGCTAAAGTGGAACAAGAAACAGGTGATTTACATGGAGTTTGTGTTGCTTTAAAGGATAATATATCGACTGCAGGTATCAGAACAACGGCATCATCAAGAATATTAGATAACTACATACCTACTTTTGATGCTCATGTTGTTACTCAATTGAAAAAGGCTGGAGCTGTCATCGTTGCGAAAACTAGTATGGATGAACTTGGAATGGGTGGAACTAATACGAATGCCTATACAGGTAAAGTTAATAACCCTTATGATGTTACACGTATCTCTGGTGGTTCAAGTGGTGGTAGTGCTGCAGTAGTTGCTGCTGGTATTGTCCCAGTTGCCCTAGGTACAGATACTGGGGATTCTATTCGTAAGCCTGCTGCTTATTGTGGTATTGTTGGTTTCAAACCTACTTATGGGCGTATTTCACGTTATGGAGTCATTCCCTATGCAAGTTCATTAGACCACGTTGGTTTCTTCACTACTTGTATCAATGATGCTGCCTTAACTTTAAAAGTGTTAGCAGGTAGAGATGACCGCGATGTGACCTCAAGTCATAAAGAAGTAGAAGCTTATGATCAAAATTTAAATAGTGATATTAAAGGAAAGAAAATTGCTATTTTAGATAATGTTATGAATTCTATTAATAATGAAGATATTCTTAATAACTTTAATGAACTAATTACTAAACTAGAAAAACGTGGAGCTATTGTGGAACATGTTCATCTTAATGAAGAACTATTAAATACAATACTTCCAACTTATTTAATTATCGCTAATGCTGAAGCTTGTGCTAATCACTCTAATTTAGATGGTATCCGTTTTGGAATGCGTGAAGAGGGTGATGATTTAGAATCAATTATGATTAATTCAAGAACAAAAGGATTCTCATCAGCAGTTCGTAAACGTTTTGTACTTGGAAGTTATTCGCTTTTTGTTGAGAATCAAGATCGTTTATTCCGTAAAGCACAAAAAGTGCGTCGTGTTATGGTTGATGCTTATGCGGATATGTTAAGTAATTATGATCTTGTTATGGCAAGTGCAACGAGTTCAGTGGCTCCTAAGGAACACGACTCTTTTGATGAAAAACTATCAGATACTTATTTAGTAGCTGAAAATCATATGATATTAGGTAACTTATCAGGATATCCAAGTTTAACCCTTCCAAGTGGTTTTATTGATGGATTACCAATAGGTGTTAATATTACTGCGAAACCATTTGAAGAACAAAATCTTTTAAATATTGCGAAGGCTATTGAAGAAGAAACAGGACTTGAAGGAAACTGTGTGGAGGTGTCAGCATGAACTTTGAAACAATCATAGGAATTGAAATCCACTGTGAATTAAAAACAAAAACTAAAATGTTTTCTTCTGCCATTACTAGTTTTGGTGCTAATCCTAATACTTGTGTGAATGAGATTGATTTAGGAATGCCAGGAACATTACCTTCACTAAACAAAAAAGCTGTGGAATTAGGTTTACGTGCTTGTATGGGTACTGATTGTACAATTGATCCATTATTACGTTTTGATCGTAAGAACTACTACTATTCGGATTTACCTAAAGGATACCAAATTACTCAACAATTCTATCCTATTGGTAGCGATGGTCATGTATTTATTGATACAGTTGCAGGACCTAAAAAAGTTCGTTTAAATCGTATTCACTTAGAAGAAGATACAGCAAAACAATTCCATACAGGTGATTCAACGTTAATTGACTTTAACCGTGCTGGAACGCCTTTGATCGAAATTGTATCTGAACCGGATATGAGAAGTGGTAAAGAAGCGGCTGCTTATGTTGAACAATTGCGTAATCTACTTTATTATTTAGGTGTAAGTGATTGTAAGATGGAAGAGGGGAGTATGCGTTGTGATGTGAATATTTCACTTCGTCCTTTTGGTTATGATGGTTATGGAACTAAAACAGAAATTAAGAATTTGAATTCAATTAGTAATGTTCAAAAAGCAGTAGAATGTGAAATTGAACGTCAAAGTAAAATATATTATGAAGGCGGCAATGTGATTCAAGAAACTCGTCGTTTTGATGAAGCGAGTAAATCGACAATCTTAATGCGTAAAAAAGAAGGGGATGTTGATTATAAGTTTTTCCCAGAACCTAATATTTTCCCAATTCAATTAGATAATGCTTGGATTCAAGAAGTTAGAAGTAATTTAAGTGAAGCACCTAAACAGAGAATTGAACGTTATGTGAGTGTTTATGGATTGAGTGATTATGATGCTAAGACATTAACTGATACCAAAGAATTAAGTGATTTCTATGATGAAGTTGTTAAACATACGGATGAATATAAATTAGCTAGTAATTGGTGTACGACTGAAATGATGGCTTATTTAAACAAAGAAGGAATTATGTTTAAAGATAATAAGTTGAATCCAGAAAATTTAGCACAAATGATTAATATGATTAAAACTGGGGATATTTCCGGTAAGCAAGCAAAAATTGTGTTTGAAGAAATGATGGTAGGAAAAGATCCTAAGAAAATTGTTGAAGAAAAGGGAATGAAACAGATGAGTGATCCTTCTGCTATTTTATCTTTAATCAATGAAATATTAGATACGAATCCTCAATCGATTGAAGACTTCAAAAATGGTCGTGATCGTGCTGTTGGTTTCCTTGTTGGCCAAATCATGAAAGCGAGTAAAGGGACAGCAAATCCAGCATTAACTAACAAATTATTGCTTGAGGAATTAAATAAAAGATAGTCAAATCAACGAATTTGAAGTACAATAGGTAAGAAGGAGTGAAGTCAATGAGTAAGAAAACAGGTAACTCTAATCAAAAGAAAAAACCAAATGTTATTCTTTGGTTAGGAATTATAGTTTTAATAATTCCATGCGTTATTCTTGGAATTGTCTTGGCAAGTTCATTAGAGAAAACAGGAGAACCCGTTGTGGTTAATCGCTTTAATAATGAATTAAATCCTGCCATTAGTGAAAGCGATTTAAGTAGTGTACAAAGTGCACTTGCTTATGATAACGTTGATAAAATAGAAGTGAATTTAAAAAGTGCGACTTTAAGAATTATGGTTAATACAAATGATGCCATTGAAGATGGTGATTTACTGTGGTTACTTAATGATGTGTATGATAAGGTTATCGCTTTATTACCTATCGATCCCTATTTCACAAATACACCGACTACAAAAATGTATGACTTAGAAGTTCATGCTTATAATGTCACAAAAGGAACTGAAGCAGTTCCACAAAATTATTATACTAAGAGTAAATCAGCAGGAGCGTTAGAGGCAATTGTTGATCATCATTCTTCTGCTAAGCATAGTGATTTAGCTGATAGTTTAATCAACCCTTTGCCGGTTGAAGAACAAACAGCTGATCCTGATATTGGTGGAGTTGATCCAGAAACTGGAGAATAAAAAGGGCACTGCCCTTTTTTTAGGAGATGTACAATGAATAAAAATGAACAATTTATCGGTGAATGTTTGAATTATACGTTTGAGGGCTTAGGTGTTGTAAAGGTGGATGGTTTTCCAGTCTTTGTGAAGGATATGATTGTTGGTGAGGTGGGCGAGATTGTCGTTACCTTAGTTAAGAAATCATTTGCTTATGGAAGACTACTGAACTTACATAAAACAAGTCTAGAACGCGTAGAAGCAAGCTGTCCGCTGTTTAAGAAGTGTGGTGGATGTCAGATTCAACACATGAGTAAAGGTGAGCAGAGACGCTTTAAACATGAGCGTGTTGTTGAAGTGCTACAAAGAGTAGGGAAGTTGAATGTTGATGTTGAGGATGTATTGAGTATGGAGGATGAAACCCATTACCGTAATAAAGGTCAGGTTCCTGTGGGAATTGTGAATGGTAAAGTGGTAGCTGGTTTCTATCGTACAAATACAAATGATATTGTTGATATGGAATCATGTTTAATCCAACATGATGTAATTAATAAGATTGTACTAAAGATGAAGAGAATGATTTCTTTACACCGTATTGGTGATTACTTCCGTCATGTCTTAGTAAAGGTTGGATTTAATAGTAATGAGATTATGGTTGTGTGGATTGTCAAGTCTAAGAAAATTCCCCATACAGATGATTTAATTAAAGGTTTAGTTAAAGACTTCCCTATGATTAAGAGTATTATATTGAATTTAAATCAGAGAGATGATAATGTTATCTTAGGTGAAGAGGAAGTTGTATTGTATGGAAGTAAAAGTATCCAGGATACACTTTGTGAGTTGAAGTTTGATGTATCAAGTAAATCGTTCTATCAAGTAAATCCTATACAAACGAAGGTTCTTTATGAGAAAGCACTTGAGTTTGCACAACTTACTGGGAATGAAACGGTAGTTGATTTATATTGTGGTATTGGTACGATTTCCTTGTTGATGGCGAAGAAGGCAAAACAGGTGATTGGTATTGAGATTGTTCCTGAAGCCATTGAGGATGCGAAGCGTAATGCACGTTTGAATCAAATAAGTAATGTAGTGTTTGAGTGTGCTGATGCGGGTGAGTATGCGTCTAAGTGCGCTGAGAGTTCAATGGTAGTGGATGTAGTGTGTGTGGATCCTCCTCGTAAGGGTTGTGATCAGGCAACATTGGATGCGATTTTACTTATGAAACCAAAACGTATTGTTTATGTTTCTTGTGATCCATCGACTTTGGCTAGGGACTTGAGAATTCTTGAGAATGCGGAGTATAGTGTAGAGAAGGTACAACCAGTGGACATGTTCCCTTATACTTATCACATAGAATCCATCGTTCGACTGTCAAGGACGAAATAACCCGTTAAATAGCGGGTTATTTTAGTTTGTGTGCCAGGCATGGAACCTATTCTAACTGGCGAAAGTCCAGTCGTGGGTATTTACCGCCAAGCGTAGTGAACCACAAGTCGTTATCAGTGAGGGTAAGGATGAAGGAAGTGGTGTAGCAAATCTTTTGAGCGTACGAACAGAAACTTGATACGAGGCTAAATGGTGGGTAAGGTTGCAAATCAAACCGAAGTCCAAAAGGTAAACGTAAAACCAAGACAGTAAATCAAGACGTTGTGAAAGAAAAAGATAGGTGTCTTACCCTGGGCGGTCTTGTGGACAATAAAATTCAATAAAATTTAAAAACAGTATACAGTGGCTAATGATGGGGATGGAATCTATATAGATCGACCATTTCAGAACGGAAATTGTCAAGGGGTGAAATGATATTTTCTGTTCTTTGGGAGAAATCGGCGGCGTAATGGCACGGCAAAAATTCAGCCTATCAGTGGTTTAAGGGTGGAGATTTTCGCAAGAAAATACTACCCGTCCATTGATAGGTTGAATAGGTATAGCGGTAATGAGAAAAAACTGCCACAAATTAAGCACCACCGAAAATTAACAAGTTCCCGCTTGTAGCGTTTGTTGCTTGTATGGTATAATTTTTGTGTATTTATGTGCGGGATTAGATTTATTTTGCACATAAAACACAAACACAAAACGGCTTGAGCCGAATTTATATAATGGGAGGGAGCGATAGCCATGAGAAATGAAGTTTTAATATCAAAGGATGATTATTTAGAAATACTAAAAGCTCTTGATGTAGCAGTCTGTATACTGGATAGAAGCGACAAGAGAGAAGATTCCGATAATAGGGCTTACTCTTTAGCAATCGCCTGTGCTCAAGTCGATTTGACAGCAAAGCTTGCCCATGCTCGAAAGCTATTGTGCGAGTTAGTCACACCTGTTGAACTTTCTGAACTTGATGATTTAGGCTCCTTTGATGATGAAATTCCACAAATGGCCTTTGATGCTACATTGTCCGAATTGCAAGAACAATTAAGTCCTTACTTAGTGAAACTAATAAAATACGAAAAAGATAAAAATGATTGTTGATGTTGATACTATAAAAGAATTAAAAAATTCACCTAATTCACCTAATTCAGCTTATCAGTTATTGAAATTCGAATTTACATATCATTCAAATAAAATTGAAGGTAGCAGTTTTACTAAAGAAGAATTAGAACTTTTGATGTCAGAAAAAATAGTATCTGGCTTACACAAAATAGATGATATTAATGAAACCATGAATTTACTAAAACTGTTTGATTACATGATTGATACATTGAACGAGCCATTGAGTGGAGAACTAATCTTAAAGTTTCATAAAGTTCTAAAAGATCATACAATTGATTGTGAACGTGGTTGGGCTGGATGTTGGAAAAAATATCCCAATATGATCTTTGGTGCACCAGTTGAATTTAGCGATCCCTCTTATGTAGAATTAGAAAAAAATGCGTTAATAAAAAAATGGAATTTAAGTAGTAAAACTACTGAAGATGTCCTTGATTTTCATGTGAAATTTGAAACCATTCATCCTGTGCAGGACGGAAATGGTCGCTTAGGACGACTTATATTATTAAAACAATGTATAGAAAATCGATTGGATTTATTGATGCTAGGTGAAAACTTTTCTGTAGAGTACAAAAAAGCAATAGGTAGAGCACAAACGAAAAACGAATGCCTTGATTTACTAAACGTATTTGATAAAAATTTATCTTTTTTTAAGGAGAGTATAGGATATATAATGTATCTGAGGTAGTCTGAATAAAGAAAATAGTTAAAAAATGAATAGAAATTATTAAGAAATTAATAATGTGAGTAGACACAATAAGTAATGAAAGCCATCCTATGATGTGGTATAATGTGCCTAATAACAGAGTGTAAAGGATGGTGATATTTCAATGAAATATATATTAATGAATAAAAATATTGAAGTTTTAAAATTCTTATATGATGAAGATACACATACGATTCAAAAAATAGAAGAAGAAATAAATATCAAATATGCTCCCCCAGGTATTGTTGATTACAAGACAGGAATTTCAAGAAAAGCATTCAACAATTGGTGGAAAGATAGAGCAATACCTGCATCAAGAAGCAAGTTCAAAGGTGTACTAGCAGAGTTAAATATCACTTCATCTATCGAATTGCTCGAAAAATGTTTTGGGTTAAGTCTTAGTGATCAGTATTGGATTAAAGAAGAATTTTCTAATATAGAATGGAAAGAGATCAACTTTTTTCAAAATCCATTTAGTGAGGATATGGGAAAACTACTCATGGGGCAAATCGAATATAGTAAAAATTTAGATATTTTTAGTCCTGATAACTCAAGTGATGGAAACCTTAGAAAGAAATGGAAAATAATTAATGGTAAAAGATGTTTGCTTAAAGGTGGGAACTCTTTAAACAATCAAGAACCATTTAATGAAGTGATTGCAACGAAATTATATGAGTTGATCTTAGAGGAAGATGAATTTGTGCCGTACGAACTCGTTCAAGAAAATGAAGATTTTTATTCGAGTTGCATTACCATGGTTAGTATTAATGAAGAACTTGTTCCTGCGTATTATATTGATAAAATGCAAAAATTAAGAGGTAGTGAATCTCTTTATGAGCACTATATACATGTTTGTGAGACTTTAGATATTCCTAATGCAAGATTACAAGTTGATAAGATGCTCGTTTGTGATTTTATTATTGCAAATTATGATAGACATTATCGGAATTTTGGAGCATTAAGAAATGTTGAAACACTAAATTGGGAAAGAATTGCACCTATCTATGATAGCGGAAGTTCATTGTGGGCAACAACTGCAACATCTTTGATTGAACTGGATTATAAGAGTAAACCTTTCATGAGTTCTCCAGAAAATCAATTGAAATTGGTTAAAGACTTATCATGGATAGACATTGATAAATTACTAATGTTTAAAGAAATAGTAAAAGATATGTTAGATAAAAATCCCTTAATGGATAGTGATAGAAGTCAAATTATTAGCCTGCAAGTTAATCGTAGAATTGATAAAGTCATTGATAGAAAGAAAGAGTTGGCACCAATATAGATTTAAGAATTCACATAAGGAAGCTATCCTCGTTGAAAACGGAAAGGAGTTGAACGTTGATGAGTAGAACAAGAAATGATATTTTGAGAACAGATTTTATACAGGCTTTGATGAATTTCTCTAGTGGTAAAATTTCTGAAAGAGAAGCGAAACTTCGTTTAACAGATTTTTCAGATGACAGTCCATTAGTTCATAAAGGACCACGATGGTTAGCAAAGCGCATTGTTCGTTCTATGAAGTTGCGCTAATTAAAAGTGTTTTTATCAGGACAGATGTCCACGAATTAGATTTGGATAGAGTAAATACTCGCGTAAAAGATTGTATATCACGGTATACAATCTTTTAAATACAAAAATAAAAGCAGTATTGCGATTTGTTCGCCTTGTGTGCGCTAAACTACTCTAAGTAGAACAAGATTACCTTGAATCATTAACTTTTCATCATGGGACAATATATTTATGGACCCTGTGATAGCCAATGCGATATTAGATAGAGTTCTCCATCATGCCCATGTGGTTCAAATGGATTGTCAACACTTTTTAGGACAGTTTTTTAGAGGACACTTTGTCTATAGGCAACTGGTGTAACATATCCAAGTGTTCCATGTATACGTATATTGTTATACCAATTGACATAGTCAAATAATTCTATTTCTAACTCTTCAAAACTGTTAAATATTCGATTTCCTGCAAACTCTGTTTTTATCACTTTATATGCCACTTCTGCTACTGCATTATCTAAAGGAGTCCCTTTAGCACTTAATGATCTTGTTATACCAAAGGTTTCCAACGCTTCCTCTATCACTTTATTTTTGAACTCTTTGCCCCTATCGGTATGGAAAATACACACTTCTTCAAGATTTCTTTGTACTCGACTAATCGCTTTATATACGATTCCTGCATCTTTGTTTTTACCTGCTGCATAGCCGAGGATCTCTCGATTATACAAATCTATTAAGACACATATATAGTTCCATTTCCCTGCTACATTTACATACGTTAAATCACTCACTACTACTTCTAATACTTTTTTTCTAGTAAATTCTCGATTTACTATATTTTCTATGACATCTTCATTACAAGTGCTTTTACGTTTTTTATATTGTTTTACTGTATAGTTAGATACTAAGCCATTTTGTTGCATAATACGGCTTATTCTACGAATACTTACTGGATATCCTATTTTATATAATTCTACTTTTATTTTTCTTGCACCATAGTTATTTCTACTCTTTTTAAAGATATCAACAATAGCCTCTACTAAGCCTATTCCTTCCTTATTATTTACCGGTTGGTAATAGATAAGGGATCTAGCTATTTTTAAAAACTTACACATGGCGCTAATACTGTACTTCTCTTTGTTCGCTAGAATTACTCTTATTTTCGTCCCATTATCAGCGCCGCTTGCTTTAAAATATCATTTTCCATTCGCAGTTGCTTTAGCTCTTTTTCCATCGCTAATATACGTTTTTCTTCTTCTGAACGTGTATCATCAATTTTAAAAGAACCCACTTGATTAAATCGTTTAACCCATCCATTAAAAGCAGAAGGAGTTAAATCATACTCTCTAATAATTTCTGCTCTAGGTTTACCATTATTAAATAAGGTGACAATTTGTTGTTTAAATTCATCTGTAAATTGTCTTCTATCTCTTGCCATTTTGTTTTCCTCACTTTATTGGTTTATTCTAACATGTCCTCTCGTGAACTGTCCAATTTAGTGTAGCCTATCCATCAATGGTCTAGCGCCCTTAGAGATAGCTAATGAATTAAATGCCCAAGGGTCTTTAACGAGAAAGGGCACTTCATGGCGATATGGAGCAATTGTTTCGATATTAAACAATCCAGTCTATCATGGAGAATTGGTCGCACAGAAGACGTTTACAGAGCTAGTAGCACCGTATAGCATGAGATTAAATAATAAAGGACAGTTACCAAAATATCATTATATGGATAATCATGAGCCTTATATCAGTAAACAACAAGAAGAACAGGTTGAACAAATGATGGAATTTCGAAGATCACAGAAGGCCGTCAAAAAAGATGATACAAAATATAACAAGCGATATGCAATTTCTAAGAATATTCATTGTTATGAGTGTGGCTCTGTATTGAAACGAATTAAAGTGAATCAAAACAAAGAAAAAACTTATTTTGCTTATGCTTGTAAAAGACACCGAGAAAATAAAGACTCGTGTAGTTTTATATCTTTTAAGGAAAAAGTGATTGAAAGAGCGTTTATTAAAATGACAAACAAACTGATATACCATGAAGATATATTATTAAATTATCTTGAAGATGTACGTCATATTTCAAGAGAAGCAAATAAAGAGAAGATATATGAGTTGGAGAATACGCTTCATGAGCAATATGAACAAGCAAATATTGCAAGAAAACATTATTTATCAGGAACATATGACAGGGACTTTTATGAGGAAATCATGGGTATGATATTTGATAATACAATTGAACTTAGAAAGCAATATAGAGGATCAAGGCAATCAAATGATTTAACAGCTGAAATTGAAAATACAATCTATATTCAAAGTGTACTAAGCAACTATTGTGTTGGGGATACATTCAATGAAAAACTGTATGATCAAATTATGCAAGAAGCAATAGCAATGAATAGAAAGACTATTAAGTTTGTTCTTGTAAATGGTTTAGAATTTGAGGAAGGGATGCAGATGAAATGAAACGTCAATATATATGTAGCGGCTATCAAATTAAAAATGGAGAAATTGTTATTAACCATACAGAAAGTAAGGTTATTAGAAAAATATTTGAACTTTTTATCGAAGGAAATTCAGCGATTGCTATTGCCAGACAATTGAATAGCGAAGGTGTGAAAACCTTTATACAAGGTAAGGATTGGAATCACGGCGGTATACTAGCAATTATACGTAACAAGAAATATATTGGTGAGGATAATTATCCTAGAATCATCAAGCCAAAAATGTTTAGTGAAGCTAATGAAAAACAACCGTTTGTATCAAAAAGGCAACAAAATGCCAATCATCCATTATATGGTATCGTCAAATGTAAAACGTGTGGTAGCAAATATCGTCGATATGAGAAAAATAAATCATTGATATTTTGGAGTTGCCCACAGATTATTGGACATGGATATAACAGATGTAAGAAAGGTATGCTAGAGGAAAAAGAATTAATAAATGTAATTGTGCAATCTGTAAATAAGTTGATCAGAGATCCTAGTATTATTGAAGTGAATCCACAAGTAAAAAGATTTTATAATGAAAGAGAATACAAGAATTTATCTTCTGTTATGGAAGATGAAATACAGCAGCATGCAGATATAGATACTTTACTACCTATAGCACAAAAGAAAGCACAAGCAATGTACGAAGGATATGATGAAATAGATTATCGCTTCCGTTATGCTAAACTATATGGTTTTTTAAGAGATAGACAGCCGTACCGACGACTTGATACTCACTTTCTAGAACAATGCGTAAAAGAAATTACAGTGGATATAGAACACCATTTATTAACAGTTGAACTTATTAATGATCAAATGCTAATAAATGAATTTCATATGATGTCTTATCCGCAATAAGTAATTATCTTCTATGATAAACTAAGGGGAAAAGGAGTGATTTATTATGGCAAGAGCAAAGAAAATTATTATCGAAGCTGCAAATCCAGCATATTCAATACGTGATGTAGAAAAACCAAATAGGAGGCTTCGTGTATGCGCCTATGCAAGGGTAAGTACAGATGATGAAGATCAAAAGCATAGTTATAAAACACAAGTGAATTATTATACAAAGCGAATCATGGAACATGAGGATTGGGAATTTGTGGATGTATTTACGGATGAAGGCATCACAGGGACAAATACATTAAAGAGAACAGGCTTTAACAAGATGATCAAAACATGTAAGGAAGGTAAGATAGATATCATTCTTACAAAATCGGTGAGTCGATTTGCAAGAAATACAGTGGACTCATTGAAGACGTGTCGTGACCTCAAACGAAGAGGTGTGGGCGTTATATTTGAAAGTGATCATATCAATACATTAAAAGATGATGTGGAGATGCCTTTGACCTTTGCGGCGAGTAGAGCGCAAGAAGAAAGCAGGAGTATCTCTGAAAATGTAAAATGGGCTTTTAAAAGAAAGTTTGAAAATGGTGGTTATATGTTAGCCACATCCAAGTTTATTGGGTATGATCGCGACGAGAATGGTGAACTTGTCATTAATGAAGCGGAAGCAGAAATTGTAAGGAAAATCTTTGATTTATTTTTAGAAGGGTTGACTTACAAACAGATAGCGGATTATTTAACCAATGCAGGAATTAGAACAGTCATGGGGAATGAGAAATGGCACAATACAGTTATAGCAAGCATGTTGAAAAATGAAAAATATGCAGGTAATTGCATTAGTCAAAAATCATATACTCCAGATTTTCTCACACACAAAAGAGTTAAGAATACAGGGCAAGTTCCAAAATATATGATGGAAGATCATCATGAAGCCATTATACCTATTGATAAATACATAAAGGTGCAAGAGCGTGTAGGCTTAATTCATGAAAACTGGCAAAAAGAAAGAGGAAGCAAAATCTCTACATCCCAATATGCATTAAGTAACTTGTTAGTTTGTGGAAAGTGCGGTAGCCCCATGCGAAGAAAAACATGGCGGTTAAGAAATGGTGAATTAGTATTACGATATGGTTGTAAAAACAGGATTGATAAGGGAAAGAAATGCAATAGCGATTATATCAAGGAAACGGTTTTGCAAGAAGGGGTTGTAAATGCATTGAATCAATACTTTGCAAAGGGAGATGTTGCTGTTGAAACAACAGAAAATATTCAAAATAAAGAAAGAATTAAGTCTATTGATCTTAAATTAAATTCTATCAAGGATGAAATGGCACAGCTTATTAATCCTGCTAACAAAAAGGGAATATCCAATACAGATAGACTAGTAGAAATAGCTAGTGAGATAAAGAGATTAGAAAATGATAAACAAAGAATTATTAAGGAAAAAAAGATGAATAAAAATGAAATAAATTTTTCGATTTCTCCAGATACAAAACGTGTCGATATATACAGTGATGAACTAACACGAAGATACATAGAAAAGGTAATTATTAAAGATATAAATAATATAAGCGTGTTGTTTAAGGGGGGATTTATAGTAGAGCAGTGCCTATACATTTAATTTACTATATTCAATGCTGGATTGATAACGGAAAATTGCTTTTTGCTATTATGGTTTTTCTGTAAAAAATTTATATCTTTTAGTCACAAAATAAGGTAAAATAGAAGTAGATGTACATGTGGAAAACCACATGAATATTTTTATGTGAAATGGTTGATTCTATCTATCATTCTATTAAAAAAGGGGTTGAAAATAATGATGTTAATAAGCAAAATTCAAAATAATACAAATGAATACATCAAATCGGCCAATAAAAGTGATAGAAAAAAAATAGGTCAGTTTTTTACTTCTCAAAATACAGCTGCTTTTATGGCGGGACTTGTTGATCATTCTCGACTTGAGAAATCAGTGGATATCTTGGATCCAGGTTGCGGAAGTCTTATTTTAAGTGCAGCCATGGTACAAGAAATAATAGAAAAAAACAGAAAAGTTAAAAGTATAAATTTGGCTCTTTATGAGAACGATTCGAATATAATTGAATTATTGAATAGTAATATAGAATTACTCGAATCTTATTGTGAGAGTAAGAGTGTTAAATTAAAAGTTATTTTAAATAAAAGCAATTATTTATTAAGCAATAAAGATTTTTGGAAAAAGCCAAAGCAAATATTTGATATAGTTGTTTGCAATCCTCCATATAAAAAAATCAGGAAAATGGATGACGAAGCGCAAGTTATGGATGATATTCTGTTTGGACAACCGAATTTATATTATCTTTTTATGGCTTTATCTACTAAGCTATTAAAAGACAATGGCGACTTTGTTTTTATTGTTCCACGTTCGTGGACGTCTGGTCTTTATTTTTCGAAATTTAGAGAATATTTATTTAATACTCTTAATACAAAACATCTTCATTTATTTAATTCGAGAAATGATGTTTTTGATAAAGAAAGTGTTTTACAAGAAACCATGATTTACTATGCAAACAAAGAAAAAAGCAGGCTTAATAATGAGATTTTGATAACTACTTCACAATGTAATGAGGATTTTGATTCTCTTACAAACATTGTAATGACAAATGAAAGTTGTATTCAGAGTTTTAATGGTAGATTTATGTTTCTACCGACTACTGAAAAAGAAATTGACTTGCTAAAGCATCTTAATCAATACCATAGAACTTTATTAGACTTAGGATTCAAATTAAAAACAGGTCCTATTGTCGATTTTAGAAATAAAGATATATTATCAAGTGATTCAGATAATTTCCCGTTGATTTGGCCATCGCATCTAAGAAAAGGGAAAGTAGTATTTCCTAATGATATTGAAGAAAATCAATATATTATTGGATCAAAAAAGACATATTTGTTGAAAAATACTGACTATTTGATTCTTCGTCGCTTAACATCAAAAGAAGAAACAAGAAGATTACAACCTGCGTTGCTTTCAAAAAGAGAGATTGGCAATACAAAATTAATTTCCTTTGAAAATCATTTAAATTATCTCGTGAAATTGGATGGAGATATTTCTAAGGAGGAAATACGAGGCTTTTATGTGTTGTTTAATTCCTCATATTGGGATAACTATTATCGTATCTTAAATGGTAGTACTCAAGTTAATGCAAACGAAGTCAATAATATGCCAGTTCCTACTTTAGAAGAAATAATGGAATTAGGTAAATGCCTTAAAACGAGTAAAAGAACAACGGTAGAATGCGATCGCATAATAAGGGAGGTGTTGTTTTTATGAAAATAGATGAAGCAAAGGAAATTCTTGGATTAATTAGTTTACCAAAAGCACAGCAAAATCAAATGTGTTGTCGCGTAATATTGGCCTTGTCTGGTTTACATGAAAAAGATAAATGGAGTAAGGCAAAAGATGAATTTGTTAGAATACATGATATTATTGAGTTTTTAAGAGAAAATTATGAAGTGGATTATGCAGAAAACTCTAGAGAGACAATTAGAAAACAAGCATTGAAACCATTTCGTGATGCTGCTGTTGTTGAAATTAATGGCAAAGCAGTAAACAGTCCTCTTTACGCTTACAGATTAACTACTGAATTTTTAGAGTTAATTAAAAGTTACGGAACAGAAGAATGGGAAGCAGAGTTGGACGTATTTAAAGAAGGACATAAAACTTTAATGGATTTGTATCAGCAGCGGAAAAAAGTAAAAAGAATCGATGTTATGATTAATGGAAAAAAAGCTTCGCTATCTTTAGGAAAACACAATCGTCTGCAAAAGGCGATTATAGAGGATTTTGGTGCAATCTTTGCACCTGGTAGTGAAGTGTTATATGTAGGAGATACACAGGATAAGTTTCTTCAAAAGAATGATGAATTAATGAAGAAGTTAGGAATAAACGTACTAGATGAATTGAAGCTTCCAGATGTTATTCTATATGCAGAAGATAAAAATTGGATATTCTTTGTTGAAGCAGTAACTTCTGTAGGCCCAATGTCACCAGCGAGAGTATATGAAATTAAAGAGACTTGTAAAGGTTGCGGTGCAGGTTTTGTCTTTGTAACCGCATTTCAAAATTTTTCGACATATAAAAAGTTTGCTGATCAAATCGCATGGGATACAGAAGTTTGGGTAGCTGAAATGCCTGAGCATATGATCCATTTGAATGGGGATAGATTTTTAGGACCCAGAGACAATTAGCAAAATATTTATGATTTGATTGTTGCATTCTAAATATAATTTTAAAGGAGATGAGAAATATGGATAATGATTTTAAAAAAATAATTGCTATGATGGGCTATGAAGGGATTCCTACTTTCCATTATTATTCAGAGCTTCATTCTTTAGACATTTCACATCATTCAAAAAAAGTAATTTCAGAAATTAAACCTTATGCATTTTATACGATAGATTCCAAGCCATTGATTTTATTCTTTGATAAATTAAATCAAAGGGAAGAGCTTAGTCGTATAAAAAGAAAAATATGGAATTCTCAGATACCATTATTTATCTCAGATGAAGGGAGTTCAATAAACATATATTGTTCAAGGGATGTATCTTTTAATAATGAAGATATCCATTTCAATATTTTAAATAAAGTTGCTAAAAATAAGAATTCATTTGAAGATGAAATGCGTCATTTTTCGCCATGGAATATCAACAGTGAGAGATTCTTAGATGATTATAAAAAGGCATTAGAAAAGAAATCTGTTAATGAATACTTAATTGAAAATTTAAAATTCATTACTGATTTATTGAAGAATGAATACCGATTGAAATTTGGGAATCAATTAATTCTTAGAATACTGTTTATTAGGTATCTTATCGACAGAGGAATTGACATTGGATTCAATGGTTTTGATGGGGATGTTGATAGTTCGCGTTGTTCATTGCTGAACGTCCTAAATGATAAAGAAACTTTATATGAATTATTTAAATATTTAAAAGAAAAATTTAATGGTAATTTGTTTGAAATTTCAAAAGAGGAAATTAATGATAACATAACGAATGAAGTTTTAAATTTCATTCAATTGTTTTTGTCAGCAGATATAAGTTTAAGTACAGGTCAATTGAGTTTATTTCCATTTTATGATTTTGATGTTATCCCTGTAGAACTGATTAGTAATGTTTATGAGGTACTATTGGGTGAACGACAAGAGGCTGATAAAGCATTTTATACTCCTGAATATTTAGTAGACTTAATGTTAGTTGATACTGTAAGGAAAAAATTAAACTTTGTATCTGAATGCAGTGTAATAGATCCCTCATGTGGGTCGGGCATTTTTCTAGTTAAATCATTAAGGTTGATTTTAGAAAAAAATGCGGATCAGAATGGATATATTCCAAATAATGATAAAATTAATAAAATTGTTAAAGATAATATTTATGGAATTGATTGTAATCCAGAAGCCGTCGACATCACAATTTTTTCGATATATATTACATTGTTTGATTTTAAAAATCCTAAAGAATTGCAAAACTATAAATTTCCAAATTTGAAAAATGAGAATATATTATCTTATGATTTCTTTGACGAAAGAGTAAATGTGTTGTTTAGTTCAAGGCAGTTTGATTTTGTTATAGGAAATCCGCCTTGGGGGAAAATAGATGGTCAAGATGCTTATGAACAATATATGCATGATATTGGTGTTAAATTACCAAACAAAGAAATAAGTATAGCCTTTGTAATTAGGCTTATGAAATTATGTGATGGAGAAGTTTCAAGTTTAATATTGCCGTCTAAAATTCTATATAATGAGAAGAAACCTTCTGTAGATATTAGAAAGATTTTATTGAAAGAAGCAAAAATTGTAAAAATAATAGAATTATCTTCTGTAAGAAAAATACTATTTAAGGGAGCTATTGCACCAGCTATAATTTTGACATTTGGATCTTGCAGCAAAGAGGAAAATCAGTTAAATAATAAATTCGAATATATAAGTCTTAAACCAAATAAAATATTAAACTATTACAAACTAATTATGATTGAACCAGAGGATGTCAAGTTTGTCACTCAGAAGCTTTTATATGAAAATGATTGGGCTTGGAAAACAATAGTCTATGGAAGTTATTGGGATTTTGATAATATATTGAATTTAAAAAATAGATATAAGACATTAGGAGTAATTGAAAAAGAGAATGATTTAATATTCAGTAAAGGAATCCAGGATAATGATAGCAAATCTCCGCAGGATGCTTCACATTTATTGGGTAGAAATTTACTTTCATCCAAAGATACCATAGAACATTTCTGGATTGATGTTGAAAAACACACGAAGTTTGACAAACAATTTATTCATAGAACGAGAACACCAGAGTTATTTGAACCTCCATATGTATTGTTTAAAAAAGGCGTAGATTCTAATTTTTCTATAAGAGCCGGATTTTGTGATATTCCTTTTGTGTATAAAGAAGCAATATCTTGTATAAAAGGAACACACGAGCAGGAAAATTTATTGAGAAATTTGACAGGATTATTGAATAGTTCATTATATACTTATCTAAATTTATTACTAGGTTCTTCTATTGCTATAGAACGTGAACAAGTTTTTTTGACTGAACTGAAAAATTTTCCTTTTGTGTATAGTGAAAAATTAGTCAATGCAGTTAGCAACATTACCAATATCCAAAAAAATATGAGGACACCTGATTTAAGGAGCGAAATTGACGAAATTGTATTAGATGCTTTTAATTTGAAAAATGATTTATTTGTTGATTATATGCTAAATTATCAAATCCCAAGATTGAAAGGTTCAGAAAAACCTTATTTTGTCGTGGAAAAAAGTATGCTTGAATCATATAAGAGCTATTTTATGGATACATGGAATGATTTAGTAGGTCTTAATTCAGTTCCAATTGACGTTTCATTTTTTGAGGGTAAATATGACAATGTGATTTTATTGGTAAAATTTATTGAAGAAAAATCTAATATTGAATTTGGCGACTTATCAAGATTTATGATGTTATCGGAGAAAAAAATAATTGATAGTTTTTATCAAACAAAAACCGTTATTGAATTTCACAATAATTACTTATATATCGTTAAAAAGAGCTATAAGAAAAATTGGCATTCTTCGCGTGCAATTATGGATTGTTCAGAAATCGTAAATGCAATCTTAACAAACGAAGGCGGTGAAGAATAATATGTTTATTAGTAAAATCATTCAAAGTAAAGTACGGCATTTTAATCTAGAAAAAGTAAGTAAATATGTGATTTCTTCATGCTACGATATGAGGGACGAATATGTAAAAAATGGGGAACTGATAAAAAATGATGAGAATATCATTAGAAACGTTTTGCTAGAAGAGTTTTTGAATACAGATGATCAAAGACAAAAATATGGATTAAAGAATTATAAGTTTACACCAGAAAATTTAGAGCATTATTCAATTGAAACTAAGCTATACAGTGGAAGAACTGATATTCGTGTCAGTATTAAATCAGATTTTTGCGAATCTGAGGCCTATTATATAATAGAATGTAAAAGAATCGATGGAAGCAGCCCCTTAAATAAAGCATTTGTAAAAGAAGGGGTTATGCGATTCACTAGCGGAAAATATTCATCATTTTATAATCAGAGTTGTATGCTTGGATTTGTTGTTAAAGAAGGTATAGATCTTGTAGAAAACGCTAAAAAGATAATTGATTATCAAAAGGAATGTAGTTTGGATAGTAGTGTGGCATCTACTCACGAATATAAAATCAATGATTTGCATTTACAGTTTATAAAGCACTTTGATAAACTTGACTTAAATCTAGAGTATTTATTTTTTGATTTTGCTTCTATAATAGAGTGAAAATTATAAAATATTTATAGTTATAAAATGAAATAATAAACATGCATAATATAGAAGTATGAATAAACATCAGAACGAAGTAGTAATAAATTGTTAAATAAAAGTTCAACACAAGAAGTGATAAAAATAAATGATTAACAGGTATTTCAAAGGAAGTAAATTTAGAACTTAATAATGTTATTAATTTATTAAAGAAATAATTAAAAATGTATAAACAACGCTATAGAGTTGTTATGATTTATAACAAAATAGAGTGGAGGTGAATTAATTTGAATTATACAGACAAGGTAGAGGAAGCATTTGCTAATGCTCAAGAAATATCAATTGCAAATAAAATTATTGATTTGATGCGTGAATTAAGATTAAATAATGATGAAACCTCTTCATGCCGATGGATTTGGGAATTGATTCAAAATGCTAAAGATGTTGTAGATAATGGGGATACTGTTAATATAGCAATTAATTTTGATGAGCAAAGACAAAGTTTATCGTTTGAACACGACGGAAATTATTTTTGCACTCAAAATATGGTTTCTCTTATTTCACAAGTATCATCTAAAGAAAGAAGTGTAAACGATGATAAGGATATAACGGGTAAATTTGGTACTGGTTTTTTAACGACACATTTATTATCAGAAGAAGTTATAATTGATGCTTACTTACAAGATAATTTTGAAAGAATAAAAAAAATACATGTTTCTTTGGATAGAAGTGGTGAAACAAAAGAGAAAGTTATACTCTCTATAAAAAAGAGTTTTGAAGAACTAAAAGCAAGTGAAGAGATAGATGAATCTACAGAAAAGGATGATGGATTTCATACAAAATTCCTTTATGAATTAGATGAAAAAGGTATAAAGGTTGCTAAAATAGGTTTGATGAGCCTAATTAATTCAATCTTTTATGTACTTGTATTTGTTGAGAAAATAAATTCAATTAAAATTAATGATTCACTATTTATTGAACGAGGAGAGTGTATAGAATATGAAGGTCTCTTAATAAATAAAATTCATATAACTGAAAATGGAGAGAAAAGAGATTGTCAAGTTTTAAAATATCATAAAGGAAAAATTGACTTAGCAATTCCAGTTTTTTTTGAGAACAATAAATTAGTAGTAGATAAATATTCCAAAAAGGCACCAAGACTCTTTTGTGATTTTCCTTTAATTGGAACAGAAAATTTTTCTTTTCCTTTAATAATCAATAGTCCTTTCTTTAATCCTAATGATCCTAGAAATGGAATATATCTAACTGATATAGATGATGATATTGTAAACGAAAATAAATTATTAATGCTTCAAGCACTTGAAATGTACAAAGAATTATTAAACCGAGCTGCTTCAAATGGTTGGAAGCAAATGTATAATGCTGTATATATACCAAAGATGAATGCGAAAAATTGGCTATCAAATGAATGGTTAAAAAAGAATATTATTGAACAGTGTAAAAGCCACATAGAACAAGCGGAAATTATGGATACTTCAGATGGTAAGCGAAAATCATTGTTTGATATTTGGGGGCTGGACCAAGACATATATATTGTTGGAGATTCTACTAAAACTGCAAGAGAAGATGTTTGGAAAATATCAGAGTATTTATTTTCAGAATCAATGATACTTTTTTCAGAGCTTCATGAATGGTATGCATCATTATGGGATGAATGTAAAAATTTAAATATATCAATCTTAATTGAAAAAGTAGAAGGATATGGAAACTTAGATAAATTAGAAAGCAAACTAAATAATATAAATTCAATCGAATGGCTGAATAGTTTATATGAATCTATTGAAGGTATAGATCCTGATGATGGGTTTGTTGATTCAAAAATATATCCTAACCAATTAGGAAAATTTTGCAGTAAAAAAGAATTGTTCATAGATATTGGTATCGAAGATATTTATAAAGAGATTTTAGAATCGCTAGGGGATAATTGCAAAGAGAAATTACTTGATGCTAAGGTAATTTTACCCAACAAGGCAGATTGTGAACTTTATGATTACAAAAAACTTTTTAATGATATTGAATACTTGCTAGATGATGAAGAAACTTCATACCAAAATGTGATGGCTAAGTTTATAATGATGGTCGAAACTGGGAAGGTTGTTGAACAAGAACAAAAGGATTTAATTCCTTTTTTGACGGGTTTATTTACAAATGAAGCTTTTGAATCCGCTTATGTAAATGAAGTTAATACTGAATTTATGACAAAAGCGAAAAAATATTGGTGCACGGAAATAGCTAATAGGGTGAGTGAGTGTGAAACTATAAATCTTTTAAGTGAACGGCTAGGTCTAAATGAAGATGATTCGTGGATATGGATAAAGGAATTTATTGAATATCTTAGTAAATATAACCATAAAAATTTACTCGAAAGAAAAACAAGACCAATCTTACCTAATCAAAATGGAAGGTTTGTTTCAGAAGAAAGTATTTTTTTAGATTATGGAGATATTGATGAACTTTTTAAGGATATCTTGGTTGAATTAGGTGATGACATTAGAGAAATTTTATTACCTATCAATATTTATTACAAATTGCCTGATAGTAGAGTGAAACGTATTGAGAATATTTCACAAGAAATTATTAATTACATTAAAAAAAATCAAGGAAACATAAGAAGCACTGATAAAAATATTTCTAAGAATTTTAAAAAAATATTTTTATGGATTAACGAAAATCTTATAAAAGCTGAAGAACATTTCAAGGAAATTGTTGATAATAAACATTGGCTTTATGATGATGAAACAATTGCTGAGAATATGAAAAAAGCTGAAGAGTATGATGATTTATTTGCGAAATTTAATATTAAAAGCACTCATGATTTAGAAACTCTTTTAATAAGTTGCTCAGATCATAAAGAGGAAGAAATTATCCAAAGTAATCAAGATGAAATAACAAAAGAATTAATGTTACAATATGGTATTTCTAGTAAGGAAGAATTTATAAAAGCAAAGGGATTAAGTATATTTAAAGAAAATTTCGTACATATCTCAGAAAATGATCAAGCTAAGTTTGATTATGTGCTAAGTATATTGAATAGGTCTAAGCATGCTATTTTTAATTACCTTAATACTTTAGATGAGTATGATGTATCAAATCCTAGAGAAATTACTAGCACAATATTTATTGTAAAAAAGTATGATAGTGATATTGCTTTAATAGTAAGGCCTTCTGATTATGGGCAAGTAATCCTGTATTATGATTCAGAAAAAGATGTTTTAGATTATGAAAGAGAAGTTGAATTGTGGGTCGAAGATGGAAGATCTAAACCAGAGTTAATAACATTTGGAAAAATGCTTAAACTTAGCGGTATAAATAGAATACCATTAAGGAAGGTTTGCTGAAATGGACGACAAAGAAATAAAAGAGATGATTGAAAAGGCCTCTAAAAATATAATTTGTAGTAAACTTTGTATGTTTCCTAATCAAATTGCTTCATTTATTGATAAAGTGTCGGAAGGTGACGGCGAGTATGGGTTGGTATTAATAGGTGTTGACAAAATTGGTGAACGATTACATTTTTTAGGAATTGATAGAAAAATTTCGCAAAGTATGGATAAAATTGTATTAGATGCTATTACGCAGGTTAAGAACAAAGCGGTTATTGAAGATCATGGCATGCATTGTATTAATAATCACAGAATTTATGCAATTAAAGTAAAGACTTCTAAAATGAAAAAACTGTCTAAGACAGATCAACTAAAGATTGATAGTGTACTAAGGGATTTATTGAATGCGTGCATAAAGTTGCAAGGGAATTCTATTTATAATTATGCTACTGAAAATCAAAGAAACGATTTCATTAGAGACTTAATGGAAACTTCAGGGTACGATGTAAAAGATCAAACAAGAAGAGGATTGTCTCATGCAGGAAAAGAAGCAGGAGAGCTTGATATTTTGATAAAGGAAGATGGATTTCCAGTCTCGATAGTAGAGGCATTAAATTTGGATTCTTTGAATACCAATTATTTAAGTTCACATATAAATAAAATTTTTGATTATGATACGGCTGGCAATCAATTTAATATAATATTATCTTATGTTAAGG